>Ga0153931_100017_pt1 | contig 157964 bp, 145 predicted proteins | sample TSNJ015MetaG_FD_104730 | JGI IMG/M metagenome (GOLD analysis project Ga0153931, IMG submission 104730) | Attine ant fungus gardens microbial communities from New Jersey, USA - TSNJ015 MetaG | ecosystem: Host-associated > Fungi > Mycelium > Unclassified | place: USA: New Jersey, Wharton State... | reverse complement strand
AGTTGACGCCGCCGGTGAAGGCCCACGGATCTTTCTGGCGATTATCTTTGCCGAACAGAGCCACTTCGTCACCTTGGTACTGCTCATACATCACTTTGGCACCGAGCTGCGGGAAGCTTGGCAGCCAGCCTTCGGCGCGCAGGTCGTAACCGTTAGCCGGGCGCTCGTCGTAGTCTTCAAAATCGCGAGACTGATGCCAGTCGCTGAGGCGAATATAGCTGTTAGCAGACAGTTTTAGGTAGTCGCGCCATGCCTCGACGCCGACGCCCATACGGCGGTTCTCACCGGTAAAGTCGTTATCAAAGAAGGTGTTAGCACCGAGCATCCAGTCGCCGGTGAAGTGGCGCACGCCAAGGCCGAGGTTGCCTGTGTTGCGCTCGTCCTTGTGGCGGAAACCAAGCTGGGTGAAGAAAATATTGTCTTTGTTTTCATACAGAGGCACCAGCAGGTCAGCTTCGCTGCCCTCGGTTTTAAACTTGTCGTCCAAATTGAGTTGCACGCGGGCGGTGCCGAACTGGCCCAGCCACTCCTCAATGGAGTTATTCACCGCGCCGGTAGCTGCGGAGCGCGCCATGCCTGCGGCATTGCCGGAGGTGCTGTTTTGGGAAAGAGGGGACGTGGCATTGTCATCAAAGAATGACTTATTGCCCTGCGTGCCGGACTGGTACCATTTTGGCGCAGCCGCGTCCTCTGACTGGGCAGAGGAAATAGCAGGAGTAAATGCCAGACTCAGGGGCAGGGCGGTCTGGGTGAAAATCGTCAACCAGCCCACCACGGCTGTTCGCCGTGATAAATAACGCGCAGATGAAACCTTCATAATAAGTGCTCTTATAAAGTGGAGTGTTATTAAAAGGAATGGCTGCTTACATAAATGAAAACGGCTATTCCTTTTCCCCCGTTAATTGAGGTAGGTAAAATGATAAGCCCAGAAAAACACACTCCTTATTCGAGTGGGTTCTGCTTTGGCAAGGCTTTATTAGACATTATTAGGAATAATCGCAGAATAAGAATACTCATCGGGGCTTGTAGGTGGGGGATTACAAGGTGCGAGGGGATTATGTTTTAACTCTATATTCTTGCTGGAGGGTAAAGTCATTAGATTAGATGTGTCATTAAAATAACTTTATTTAGCGGACTAATTTTATTGTTCGTAAGTAAATTCACAATAAAGATGAAAATAATCTTATTGTATTAAATAACATATTTCTAATTCTTAGTCCTCGGCGTGAAAATTTAATTAATTTGCCAGTCCCGTCGTCGTGGCTCGCAATAAATGGCACAGTCGTGGGCCAAAATCAAGCTGTCAGCATCCCACGCGATCCCCGTGCAATTTTTTACAATCCAGCCCCATTTACCCGCGCCATACTCAGGTTTGCAGTTAAAAAATCATTAATAAAAACCGAGGAACATCGCATGACGCGCATTTTAAGCCGGACTCAGCCTGAACTTATCACCTGTGAAAGCCCAATCTTACACACCGGCGCAGATGAAAAAGGGCGCTATTTTGTGGTTGAGCAGACGGTGTTTTACCCACAGGGCGGCGGGCAGATGTCAGATCACGGCAGCGTCACCCAGCACGGGCAAAGCAATTTGGTGCGGCAGGCGCTCAATCATGGCGGGGAAGTGCGCCATTACTTGGCTGACCCCCAAGTCACGCTGGAGATCGGCCAAGCCGCGACATTGCAGATTGACGCCGAGTTTCGCTGCAGAGCGTCGCTGGCCCATACGGCGGGGCATTTGATTGCCCACGTGGTGGAAACCCTGATGCCTTCTTTGGTGCCTGCCAAGGGCCACCACTTTTTGCCGGGAGCCTATGTTGAATTCACCGGAAACAGCAGCCTAGCCGCCGACCAGCTGTTGGAGCAGGTGCGCAGCAAGGTGGCACAGGCGATTGAGCAAGATTTGCCGGTCACCGTCGAAAGCCTCTCATTTGATGAAATCGCCCGCCTGCGGCCCGAGCTGGCGGGGTCTATTCCGCAAAACGAAGAGATGCGCATTGTGCGCATTGGCGACTATGTGCCGGTGGCCTGTGGCGGCACCCATGCCGTCACCACCTTGGCGCTGAAAGGCTTGGAACTGCGTAAAATTAAAGCCAAAGAGCGGGTAAAAATCAGCTACGAATTGGCCTGACCGCCCGCGAGGCTTGGCTTCTACGCTTCCTTTTGTGGCTGGTGGTGAGTGTTTCTGATGCGGCTCAGGCTGACAACAATGGCCAGAGCCGTGGCTATCACCGCCACCCACAAACTTAAATGAATCGCCTGAGCCTCATGCGCCGCGTCGCTGAGGGAAATAGACAAAATCACGCCGACCAAGGCGGTTCCCAGACACTGCCCGAAGGTGCGCATAATCGCCAGCACGCCAGAGGCATAACCGCTGTTTTCACGCGAGGCGTTAGCCAGCATTTCGCGGTTATTGGGGCTTTGGAAGCAGCCAAACCCGATGCCGCACACCAGACTGCGCAAGCAGATATCCCACATCGCCGCCTGTTCCGGCAGCAAAGAGAGCAGAATGAGTCCCAGAGCGAATATCCCCAGCCCGATAGTTGAAATCACCGCGGGCGAATGGCGGTCGGCCAGCCTTCCGGCGTGCGGCGCGGCGAGGATAATGCCAATCGGCCACGGGGTGAAAAGCAGGGCCGAGGTAAGGGCGCTGTAGCCATAAACGTTTTGGAACAGAAACGGCAGGGCGACAAAGGTAATGCCTTGGCTGACAAAAGAGGCCAACGAGGTCAGCGCCGCCAGCGAAAAGCGCGATGAGGCGAACATGCCGAGGGGCAGCAGCGGCTTGGGTGCGCGACGCTGACGCCAAACAAAGGCTATCCCGGCCACCATGGCGGCCACGGCGTAGGCCAAAGCGTCCAGCAAAGTTTGCGATGAGAAATGGCCATTATCCGCATGGGAAAAGCTATTCGCGGCCATGATCAGCGCGCCAAGCGTGATGGCAGACAGCGCCCCTCCGGCGACATCAAAAGGTTGGCGAACCGTGCTGGTCTTGCCGGGAACCACGCGCAAAGCCAGAAGCAGCGCCACGATACCCAAAGGAATGTTAATCGCAAACAGCCATTGCCAGCTCAGTGCGGCCAGTATCGCGCCGCCGAGCATCGGGGCGACCGCGGTGCTGGCGGCGATCAGCAGAGCATTCACGCCCAACACTCTGCCCAGCAGCCGGTTAGGAAACACGGTGCGCAGAATCGCCGGGCCGATACTCAAGGTGGCGGCTCCGCCAATCCCCTGTAGCAGCCGCATGGCAATCAACATGTCCAGCGAGGTGGAGAGCACGCAGCCCACTGATGCCAGAGTGAAGAGGATCAGCCCGCCGCTAAACAGCGCGCGAAAACCAATATGGCTGCCGAGGGCGGCGAAGATAGCCAGCGACATCGCCGCAGACAGCAGGTAACCGTTCGACACCCAAACGGCGGCGGCGGCCGTCACCTCGAGTGACCGTGCGATTTGCGGCAGGGCGATATTGACCATTGAGCCGTCGAACACCACCATCGCCGCCATGGTCATCACGGTCAACATGGCAAAGAAACGGTCGCGGCCGGGCAAGCCGTCGTCACCCGCTCGGTTGGAGAATAATTCCATAAATAGCCTTTACCACTCGCATTACGTTATTGATGAAAGAAATATACTCGTCGCTGAGATAAGGCGGAAGACGCAGCATTTGCACTTATAACCTGCACCAGACGCCTTCTCACGGTGACTGACTCTGGAGTAGAATGCGCGCTATGACTGAACCCGATCTCAATTTACTCATCGCCCTCGACGTGTTGCTCAATGAAGTCAGCGTCGCCGCCGCGGCACGCCGCCTGAGTCTCAGCGCATCGGCCATGAGCCGCACCCTTAGCCGCCTGCGCGCCGTCACCGGCGACCCGCTGTTGGTGCGCGCCGGGCGTCAGATGGTGCTCACGCCCTACGCCGAAGAGATCCGCGAACGTGCGCAAAACGCCGCGTTGGAAGCCCGCGCGGTGCTGCGCCCGGCGGCCACGGCGCTCAATGTTGCCACGCTAAAGCGTACCTTTAATCTGCGCTCCAATGACGGTTTTATTACCGCGTTCGGCGCGGCGCTGATTGCCGCTGCCGCGGAACAAGCGCCGGGTGTCTGTCTGCGCTTTCTGCCTAAACCGGAGAAAAGCGCGAAACCGCTTCGCGAAGGGCGGGTAGATTTAGAAATCGGCGTGCTGGGGGAAATGGGGCCGGAGATCCGTTTGCAGACGCTATTTCGCGATAAATTCGTCGGCGTGGTGCGCAAAGGCCATCCGCTGTGCCAAGAGGAGGAGATGAGTGTCTCTCGCTACGCCTCTTTCGGCCATATTTTGGTGTCGCGCCGCGAAGGCGTAACTGGCCCGGTGGATCAGGCGTTAACCGAATTAGGCTTTACCCGCAAAATTGCCACCGTGGTGCCGGGCTTCTCGGCCGCGCTGGCGATTGCCTATGCCTCAGACTTGGTGGCCCATGTTCCGGCATCATTCCTGATTAATCAGCCAGTTAATCAAAGCGACGGCCAGCTCGCCAACCTCTATTCCTTCCCTCTGCCAGTACAAACTCGAGAGATCACCGTCTCGCAAATGTGGCACCCAAGGTCTGAAGTGGATCCCGCCCATCGCTGGCTGCGCCAGCTGGTGCTCAACGTTTGTCGGCGGCTGGTCCCCGGCTGAAGCCCACCGCCACTGTATTTAATTTATACCCTTGAATTTACAGGCTGAAAGCCTGAAAAAAGTCTCGCATTTTTAATGCATAGGTTATGTCTTTTTCTTATTTGCCAGCGGGAGCGGGGTTTGAAAAACTCACGCCACAAAACTAGCCCGGCGGGCACCTTCACTTTGGTTGTTTTTTATAGTTTAAGGAAAGACATTGTCTATGCGCACCTCTCTCAAACACGCGGTAAAAGCTTCTTTATTAACAGTTTCCTTGGCAAGTGCGCTGATCCTCAGCGGCTGTGGCCCGAAGAAAGATGACAACCACATCAAAGTCGGTATCAGTGCCGGTATCGACCAACCGCTGTGGGACACGGTCAAAAAAGTCGCCAAAGAGAAATACAATCTCGACGTTGAAGTGGTGACTTTCACCGATTACGTGCTGCCAAACTCAGCACTGAGCAGCGGCGATATCGACGCCAACTCCTTCCAGCACGGCCCTTATCTGGAAAAACAGATCAAAGAGCGCGGCTATAAACTGGCGGCGGTCGGTAACACCTTCGTGTACCCAATCGCGGGCTACTCGCGCAAAATCAAATCGGTTTCCGAGCTGAAAGATGGCGCGCAGGTTGCCGTGCCGAATGACCCAACCAATCTGGGGCGCTCGCTGTTGCTGCTGCAAAAACAGGGCTTGATCAAGCTGAAGGATAACGTGGGCTTACTGCCGACTTCTCTGGATATCGTCGAGAACCCGAAACACCTGAAAATTGTTGAAATCGAAGCGCCGCAGCTGACCCGCGCCATCGACGACGACAAAATCGACTTGGCCATCATCAACACCAACTACTCCAGCCAAGTTGGCCTGACGCCAGCCAAGAATGGCCTGTTTGTTGAAGATAAAAACTCACCTTACGTGAACATTATCGTGGCGCGTGAGGACAACAAAGACAGCGAGAAGGTGAAGGATCTGGTTAAGGCGTATCAGACTGATGAAGTTGCCGCCGCTGCTGACAAGATCTATCACGGTGACGCGGTCAAAGGTTGGTAATGATTGTGGAATCCTGAGATTTCAGGATTCCATGATACTTATTGATTTAATTAGTGATTTATAACTAGTAGTGAGAAGGCGCGACGCCGAAAGTCCAGCGGAACGCGCGGTTGAAATGGCTTTGATCATAAAAACCCACTGCGGACGCGATGTCCGCAATGCTTCTCCCTGGTTGCCCCAGCAGGCTACAGGCCACTTCCAACCGCAGACGTTTCAGCCAGGCATAAGGCGTCATGCCGGTCTGTTTACTGAAACAGCGCAGAAACTGAAATCGATTCAATCCGCACAACGCCGCCAACTCGCTCAGTGAGATTTTCTCCGCCAAATGCGCGTGGCAGTAAGCTTCAATCTCTCCCCATTGGCGTTTTGACAGGCCCTGTTGCGTCTCCACCGGTCTCGTGACTTTTAGCTGAATAAACAGCGGCTCGAGTGCGGCCAAATATTGCTCGTCAAACGAATGTCCTGCCGAATTGCTCTTTTGCGCCATCAGTTGATGAAGCACCGACAGGTGCTTGCTGAGATCTGGCGCTTCAATAATTCCCGCGCCGACGGCTAACGGCTGGTGGCGGCCAGAAAACTCTTCCGCCAGATTATTGAGCAAAGCAGGAGCAACGCGGAAGGTGCGCAGGGTATAGGCATTATTGTTTTCCGGCGTGCCAGTGTGGATCTCGCCGGGGGGCATAATCGAAACCCGCCCTGCACCCAGCAGCCCGGTTTGCCCGGAAAACCGCTGACGCTGCGCGCCTTCGCTTATCAGGCCGATGTGGTAATCCAGATGGAAATGCGGCTCAAAGCTGAAATCGGTGAAGTGCGCCTCGCCCAGCACCATGCCCGGAATATCATCCGGGCGATAGTAACGCACTTGCTCAGGCTTACTCACCGACTGCGCCATCGGGTCAGGCCGGTTTTTGTGCCAGCAGTGTGGCGAAACGCATTTTAAAGCGATTGCCGTTGGCGTCGCGTTTGTGCAGTTCGCCGACGTCTTCGTTGTACTTCACCATGTTCCAACCTTGGTAGTAATCACGCAGTTCGTTGGGCTGGAAGCTGAAGGGGAAAGGCAGCGGGCAAGGATAGTCTGGGCTGTCCATGGCGGCGACAATCAGGTTGTAGCCACCCGGTCGGGTGCTGGCGTGCATATCGGCAATAATATTCGGGATGCTGCTGCGCTCTAAGAACATCATCACCACGGTGGAGAGGATAAAGTCATACTCGCCGCTAAAGCGATGCGCATTCAGGTTAACTTCTGCTGTTTCAATCCCTTGCAGGGATTCTGCTTGGATAATGTCATTGAGTTTAGCAATGCTCAGTGAGTTGAAATCCCACGCGGTGACCGTCGAGCCTTTGAGATTGAGATACAGCGAGTTGCGACCGCTGCCGCAGCCTAAATCAAGCGCCTTGCCCGGCGGCACCTGCTGGGCGGCAAAAATAACTTCGGAGTGGGTGCGGGTCAGGCCATATTTTTCGGCGTAATAATCTTCTGCTGCTGGCTGGTTGGACATCATACTTTCCTTTGTCTCTGGATCCTCAGAATGACGCCATTATCCTCCGAAAGCTGCGCATTTCCCCGTAGTTTTTGTCCCGAGTTTTTAACTCAGCGCATGGCGCGATGCTTTTCGGCGACAATGGTGTATACCGCGCTGCCGATTTTATGCCCCTCTTCGGCAAGAGAACCCACCTGATGCATGCCGACTTTTTCCAGCACCCGTCGCGACGCGAGATGGTTCTCTCTTACCGTCGCAGAAATCTCCGGCAACTTAAGTTGCTCAAAACCATAATCAAGTGCAGCTAAGGCCAGCTCGGTCGCCAACCCCTGCCCCCAAACCGCCGTTGAAAACCGATAGCCGAGATTGATATTGCGCGTTTCATCTATCTGTCGGCGACTAAGGCCACCACAGCCAATCACCTTAGCGGGCGCGCTGCGCAGAGAAATTGCCCAGTTACCAAAGCCATTGCGAGACCATTCGGCTAGCCAGTTGGTCAGTTTTGCTTGGGTATAGGCGATATCAGGGTAAGGACCCGCCGGATTGAAAAGGTGAGTCTGCGGATCGCCATAAATTGCCCAAATTGATTCTAAATCTGTCTGGGCGATAGGCCGGAGATATAAGCGTTCGGTTTCGATAATCATTTAATCATACCCCATAAAATTCCATCACTTAGCTTAGCCAGACTTCATCAGCCTGCCACCCGGCGCTGTAAAAAGTCGATAAAAGCCCGCACTTTTTCCGGCACGTGGCGTGTGTTGGGGTAGAGGGCATAAATCCCCTGCGGCGGAAAACGGTGATCGGGCAGCAGATGGGTCAGCTTTTTAGTGACAATGTCACTTTCTACCAGCCATGCGGGCAGCAGCGCAATGCCCGCGCCGTTAAGGGCAAAGGCCAGCAAAGAGGAGGCGCTGTCGGCCATTAGCATCGGGCTTTGACCGGCGTTAAACAGCACGCTTTCGCCGGCTGGGGTCAGTACTTGCCAAGTTAGCGGGGTATTCAGGCGGCTGTGGGCAATCCACCGCGCCTGCTCCAGCTGGGGTAAATCCGTGATATCGCCACCCCATTGCTGCAAATAATCCGGGGAAGCGACGGGGAGAATATCAAATCGGTCAATCAGCGCCGCGTGGTGGCTGGAGTCTGCCAACTGCCCGAGGCGAATGGCCACGTCGAAACGACCGGAAATCAAATCGTCGTGATTGGATGAAGAGACGTGCTGAACCCTAAGCTGCGGGTGAAGCAGGGAGAAAGCCGCCAGCGCCGGAACTACCACCCGCGCGCCATATTCCGGCGTGGTGGTGATGCGCAGTAAACCTTGCAGGCCCGAGTGGTCGCGGCGCACGTCGTCGAGCACGCTTTCGGCGTCTTGCAGCAGTTGCAGGCAGCGCAGGTAAAATCGCTCTCCGGCGTCGGTCATGGCAATGCGCCGGGTGCTGCGGGTTAGCAGGGCGACGCCCAGCTCATTCTCCAACTGCTTAATGTTGAAACTGACCACGGCTTTAGTCAGGCCGAGGGTATTGGCGGCGGCGGTAAAACTGCCCGCCGCCACCACCGCAACATACATTTCTAGTCGCTGTAAATTCAGCATGATTTCTCGCTTCGCTGAGATTATTGTCAAAGTTATTTTGACAGTGTAACGCCAGTAAGCCGATTTATCTCGCACAGTTAAGGCTCTAGACTGCTCGCTTTACTGCTTTATATTCTGAGAACTCCATGACTTACCGGATGCGCGTCGCCAGCGTCTACCTGCTGGGCTTTTTTGTCGATCTGATCAATATGTTTATCGCTAACGTGGCCTACCCGGATATTGGTCGCCACTTCGCCGCGCCGGTCAGCCTGCTGGCTTGGGTCAGCAATGGCTACATTCTTGGCCTGACATTGATTATTCCGCTCAGCCGCTGGCTGGCCCAGCGCATTGGCGCTAAGCGGCTGTTTATTGTCTCATTATTGATATTTATCCTCGGCTCCTGCGGCGCGGGATTGTCGAACTCGATGGCGCAGCTGATTGGCTGGCGTGTAGTGCAGGGGTTGGGCGGCGGCCTTCTGATCCCGCTCGGCCAGACGCTGACTTACGCGCTTTACCCCAGTCACCAGCGAGCCAAGCTTTCATCAGTGATCATGCTGGTGGGGCTCATGGCGCCAGCACTCTCTCCGGCCGTCGGCGGCATGATCGTCGACAGCCTGAGCTGGCGCTGGGTGTTTTTTGCCTCCTTGCCACTGGCGATTGTGGCACTCATTCTGGCGGCCTGCTGGTTAAAACCTGAAACCGAAAAAGTCCCCGCCGGGCATTTTGATGGGCGAGGCTTGGTGATGCTGTGTGGGGCGTTGACCCTGATTTTACTCGGCCTGACCTATCTGGGGGATGGCCAACAGATGCTGTTCGGCGGCGGGCTATTGCTAGCGGGTGCCTTGCTGATGGCGGCTTATGTGCTTTACTCGCTGCGTTTGCAACAGCCGCTGCTCAATTTGCGACTGGTGCAGGATCCGCTGCTGCGCATTTCGATGATTATCTATCAGTTCATTCCCGGGCTGTTTACTGGCGTCAGCTTGGTCGCCATGCTCTACCTGCAAGACCAGCTCAAAATGCATGCGGCGCAGGTGGGTATTTTGATGCTGCCATGGTCGCTGGCTTCTTTTATTGCCATTAGCCTGACGGGGAAAACCTTTAACAAGCTGGGGCCGCGCCCGCTGTTTATTGCTGGCTGTCTGGTGCAGGGGATGGGCATTGCGACGCTGACGCAGATCAGCGGCGCGGCGGATATAGGTCTGCAAGTCACCGCCTTCGCGCTGATGGGTTTCGGCAGCAGTTTGTGCAGCAGCACGGCGCAAAGTACGGCGTTTATGCAGATTGAAGACCGCCAGTTGGCCGACGCCAGCGCGCTGTGGAACATTAACCGCCAGCTGAGTTTTTGTCTCGGCGTAACCCTGCTCAGCTTGTTACTCAACCTCTTGCTCGGTTATTCCGGTCTGAGTGCCGAAAGCGCCTACCAACTCTGCTTCTTACTGGCCGCCCTGAGCGTCTTTATTCCCATTGCGCTGTGTTGTCGAATTGCCAATCGCAGCCTTGTTAACACCTTAAATCAGGAGACAACGTGAACCGTTATTTTCAGGAAGTGATTGATGCACATGACTTAATCGCCAGCTGGCTGGGTGATGCCAACTCTTCGCAAACCACCTGCGACCAGCTGCTGGGCCGTTTCAGTCCGCAATTTTCGATGGTGACGCTGAGTGGTCATATGTTGGATTTTGAGAAGTTGTGCGGGTTTTTTCAATCGCAGCACGGCGCAAAAAACGGCCTTAAGATTGAAATTGAAGACATGAAGCTGGTGGCGGAAAGCGCCGACGGGGCGGTGGTCAACTATCAGGAGCGCCAGCAGCTTCCCGGGCAGAACGCCACGCTGCGCTACTCGACCGTGGTGTTTTCAGTGGATGCGGATGCCAAAGTGATCTGGCGACATTTACACGAAACCGCCGCCGCAATCTAACAAGCGGACTATGATTAAACAGCCAAGGGCCTGCATTGCGGGCCCTTATTGTTTGTCCACCAGACGCAAATTGCGCTGGTTAATGATGCGGTGCAGGTTGGTTTCCACCCAGTCCGTTAGCCCGATGAGCTGCGTTTGCACCTCGACGCCAAGCGGGGTCAGGCTGTATTCCACATGGGGTGGCACCACGGGGTAGGAGATGCGATCCACAAAGCCGTCGGTCTCCAGCGTTTGTAAGGTCTGGGCCAGCATCTTCTCGCTTACTCCGTTGATTTTACGGCGTAATTCGCTGAATCGTTGGGTGCCATCGCTCAGCGCAATCAGCACTAAAACGCCCCAGCGGCTGGTGACGTGGCTGAGGATCTCCCGCGACGGGCAGTCGGCACTCATCACTTCACCCCGGCGAAGACGTTCTCCGAGGATATTCTCTGTGACCTGTTCTTCGCCCGTTTCGATCGGCAATGATGTTAATTTCATACTAACCTTTTTGTACGTACTTACGAAAAGTTAGTATATCGCATAGGATGTATTTCACGGACGCGATATTCAGACTGTTTCGTCATAAGACGACCGTCCAATCGAACTTAATTCACTTTCGGAGAAACATCATGATCGCTATTACCGGTGCTACCGGCCAACTGGGCCGCCTTGTTATCGCAGCATTGTTGAAGAAAGTGCCTGCGAATCAGATTGTCGCGGCAGTGCGCAGCCCTGCAAAAGCCAAAGAGTTGTCTGACCTTGGCGTCGATGTGCGTCAGGCGGATTACACCCAGCCTGCCACGCTGGACAGCGCCTTCAAAGGCGTGGAAAAAGTGCTGCTGATCTCCTCAAACGAAATCGGCCAGCGTGAAGCACAACATCAGGCGGTGATTGACGCGGCGAAACGCGCCGGGGTGAAATTGATCGCCTATACCAGCTTGCTGCATGCTGACACCACCAAGCTGGGGTTGGGCACTGAGCACCGCGCGACCGAGGCGGCGCTGAAGGCCTCCGGCGTACCCGCGGTGATTTTGCGCAATGGCTGGTACACCGAAAACTACGCGGCGAGCATTGCTCCGGCACTGGCTCACAATGCGTTTATCGGCGCAGTGGGTGAAGGCCGCATCTCATCGGCAACCCGTGAAGATTACGCCGAAGCGGCAGCGGCGGTATTGCAGCTGGAAAATCAGGGCGGAAAAATTTACGAGCTGGCTGGAGATGAAAGCTATACCTTGTCTGAATTCTCAGCAGAGATTGCGCGCCAGTCGGGCAAAAAAGTGGACTACGTTAACCTGTCGCAAGATGAGTTCGCCAAAGCGCTGCTTGGCGCGGGCTTGCCGGAAGGTTTCGCTAATCTGCTGGCGGATTCAGACGCCGGTGCGGCGCAGGGCGGCCTGTTTGACGACAGCAAAACCCTGAGCAAGCTGATTGGGCGTAAAACCACGCCTTATCAAGAAGTTATTGCAGCGACCTTAAAATCCCTTTAAGTTCTGGACAGCTTAAAACCGGCGCTATGGCTGCATAGCGCCGGTTTTTTATTGGCGTTTTAACAGGATCCCCAAGACAAAAACGCCGCCTAATCCGGCGGTGATTATGCCAATCGGTAGCTCTTGGGGGGCAATCAGTAACCTACTCAGCAGGTCGCCGCCTGACATTAATATGGCGCCGAACAGTGCCACCACCGGCAGCAATAATCGGTGGCGAACCCCGCACAGCGGCCGTGCCAGATGGGGCACCATCAGCCCAACAAAGCCAATCACCCCGGTTAAAGAGACCAATAAAGAGGTCGCCAGCGCGCAGCCGAGGAAGATTTCAATCCGCAGGCGAGTGAGGTTTATTCCCAGCGAAATCGCGGTTTGTTCTCCTGCCAGCAGGGCATCCAGCCAGCGCCAGCGCAGCGCGACCAAGGCAAACAGCAGCGCAACGGCCGCCACGGCAAAGCCAATGTTGTCCCATCGCGCCAGCCCTAATCCCCCCAGCGACCAAAAGAGCACCGAGCTTGCCGCGCGCTGATCGCCCGAAAACACCAGATAGTTGGTGAGTGCGCCAAACAGGAAAGAGATCGCCAGCCCGCTAATCACCAGTTTTTCTGCCCCTTTGGCGCGTTGCAGCATAAACAGCAGCATCACCGAAACCGCAGAAAGAATGCCGCCCGCGAAGGCCGAAATCGGCAAACCCCATGCGCCGAGCCGATCGCCATAGCGGGTGATCACCGCCACGGCTCCGGCAGATGCCCCGGAAGATAGCCCGAACAAAAAAGGGTCGGCCAGCTCATTGCGGGTAGTGGTTTGCAGCAAGGCTCCCACCATCGCCAGACCCGCTCCGGTCAGCGCCGCCAGCAAACTTCGCGGCAGGCGCAGCTCGAACACGATGCGATGGATCATGTCAGGAACCGGGGCCTGATAAAGCCCCAGCGAGGACAACACCTGCGAAATCGGCAGGGAAACGCTCCCCGCCGCAACGCCAAACAGCATCAGTAATATCAGCGTAAACAGGCTCAGCGCAATAATCAAAAAGTAGCGATAACGACTCATTTTCAATGAGTTGCATCCGCATAAAGCACGTTGGCCAGTTTTTCTACTGCGTCTATATTCGCCGGACCCGGCGTCAATTCGCTGTACTGCAACTTCACATAGCGATGATGTTTAACCGCAGGCGTCTCTTTCATTAATGGGTGAGATTCGAGGAAATGCTGCAAGGCCGCCGCGCCGCCGCCGGTCTGGTAATCCAGCAATACAATCACATCCGGCTCTTGAGTTGCCACGCTCTCCCATGAGGTGGTGGTCCAACTGGCGTCCAGATTATCCATGATGTTTTTGCCTCCGGCGGCTTCAATAATGGCCGTAGGCATGGCGTATTTTCCACTGGTAAAAGGTTTGTCTTCGCCTGAGTCATACACGAACACTTTTGGCGGTTGGTGTTTGCCGATTTTTTGCTGCACCGCAGAGACGCGAGCTTTCCATCCATCGACCAATTTTTGCGCCTCTTCGCGTTTGCCAAAAATTGCGCCCAGCTTCAACTCGTCGCCATAGAGTAAATCCATGCTGGCGCGCGGGCGGTGCTTATCAACAAAAATACAGCTTTCGCTCAGCACCAGCGTTTTCACCCCGTAGTGGGCGAGCGACTGTGGCGTGACGTCACCGCCGAGTTTCATGCCGTAGTTCCAGCCAGCGAAAAACAGATCGGGCGCGACGGCGACCAAGGTTTCTAAAGAGGGATATTTAGCCGCCAATTCGGGGATATTTCCCTGCTGAATTTTGAATTCTGGCGTCACTTTGTACCAGCCGCTGATCCCCGTCACGCCGACAATGTGGTTTTGCAAACCCAAAGCAAAAGCCATTTCCGACATATTCAAATCATTGATCACGGCGCGCTGTGGTGCCTGAGTAAAGGTCAGCGGTTGGCCGCAGCTGTCCACCGTGACCGGGAAGTCGCTGGCAAAGGCCAAACTGGAGAACAGTAAGCCGGGCAATATAAAGGCAATATTTTTCATGACGTTGTCCTGGAGAAAAGTAAAACACTAGGCGCACAAAGGCGCCTCAAAAATGCGCAGAGGGTTGCCGGTAATAGGGTGAGTGACAGTGTAACTTTCCATGCCAAATACGCGGTTTATTATTTGAGCAGATAGCGCGATCTCGGGGTAACCCCATATCACCAGTCGGCCTTTTTGCATCACCAGAATGCGATCGGCGAAAGGCTCGACCAGAGGCAAATCATGCAACACGGCAATGGTCGAAATTCCTTTACTGCGCACCAGCGCCAAAAGGGTGGCGCGGCTTAAAGGATCGAGGTGATTGGTCGGCTCATCGAGCAGTAACAGTTGCGGTGTTTGGGCAAAAGCCCGAGCCAGCGCGGCGCGCTGTTTTTCACCGCCGGAGAGTGAGCCGATCAGCCGATGGCGTAAATGTTCAAGTTTGGTATCGACCAGTGCTTGCTCAATACAGCGCCGATGATGAATCGGCGTGCAGCAGTGGTGATGAGGAATACGGCCGAGGGCGACATAGTCTTCAACCAACAATCGCGGATCGGGCGGATCGTCCTGCGCCACAATCGCAATATGCTTGGCGCGCTCTTGCCGCGAGAAGTTGGCCAATGGCTGTCCGTTGAGCAAAATGCTGCCTTCGCTTGGCGCGAGTTCGCTGGTCAGGGCGCGCAGTAAGCTGGATTTACCGCTGCCGTTTGGGCCGATCACTGCCAAACACTCCCCGGATGAAAGTTGGAAATTCACTCCGCTAACCAACAAGTTATTGCGCTGAGTGCGGATACTCAGGTGTTCAATGCTAAGAACGTCAGGGATGAGCATAGAGAAAGATTCAATGTAGATAGATATTGTTATGTTATAACATATCAAATGGAAGTGAAATCAAATAAATTGGCTTTTTTATGAGCATAAACCCCGCAAATCCTTGGCTAAATTGATGCTGCTAGGGTGACTAGAATTCACCATTCGCACTCTTTATGACTCCAGACTTAATAGGTCTGGAGTCATAAACGTTTTGCCTCAGTTTGCTGAAGTTGTTATAACTGCGCACCGGACTTTTGCCTGTAGAAATTGCCTGAATGAACCAAGTCGTAACCGAACCCGACATCGCCGCCGACCAGGTTGGCCGCCATGTGATCCTTTTTCTTAACCAGATCAAGAATGCGCCTTTGGCCGAGCTGGATAATATGGAAGAAGAGGGCGACGCAACCGTCGAGCAGGTGATGAAGGTGTGGATCAGACTATCGCTGATGATCACGCGGCGTCGCCCGGAAATTGCGATTTCTTCTCTGCTCAAACACGTGCTGCCGATGATTGGTTCGCTGCCGCTCAATAAAGTGACGAGACTGCGGCTCAATAGGCTATTTAACGTGCTGCTGGCCGACGGAAAAATTGCTGAAGCCAAGCGCGTTTTTGCTCTGTGCAAACAGTTTATGAGCTGGGCGGAAACCCAAGGTTATATCGAACACTCACCGATTGGCTCGATGAAACGGCGAGACGTCGGCGGTCGAAATACGCCGCCAAGAGAGCGATCGCTGACCGATGCGGAAATCTGGATTTTCTGGCATGGCCTTGATTTATGGGACATTTCAGAGCAGTGTCGCTGGGCTTTACGTCTCTGTTTGCTCACTGCGAGACGCCCGGATGAAGTGGTTCGGGCGCGCAAAGACGAGTTTCATTTAACCATTGGTTTGTGGCGTCAGGGGCAGAGAAATAAGTCCCGCCGTGACCACAGTTTGCCGCTCACCGCGATGATGACCCGTTGCGTTGATGCACTTTTCGCAGCCAGTCCGGCCGAAAGTCCGTGGCTAGTTCCTTCGCCTTCGGACCCGCAAAAACCTTTATCGCGCGGGGCAATCACTCAGGCTTTGCGCAGAATGGTTCGCGCAGAAAGAGGGCTGGGCATCGAGGCTTTCACCACCCGAGATTTGCGCCGAACCGCGCGATCCAAACTCGCATCATTGAATATCGCCAACGACGTGGCGCGTAAAATCATGAACCACTCGCTGGAAGGCATCGACCGCGTCTACGACACCCACGACTATTTACCGCAGATGAAACAGGCGCTAGAAGCCCTGTCAGCAGACATCGATCGGATAATTTCCAGCGACTCCTATCAAAGTCTCCACCACCGTTATCAAGGAGAATCGCTGCAAATTAGCGAACGATCGCTGCTGTTTATGGTGGGTTGATGTGGGGTTAGACCGAATTTAAAGTGTGACAGAATTTCTCATGAAACCGGTATGAAATGAATTAATGCTAGACTTTGCTCTGTACTTTGCATGGTCAGAGAACGGAGAAAATAATAATGAATTTAGCAAAAACGACGACCGCCGGGTTGCCTGCACCGACCCAGACTCTCTATTTAAGTGGCCGCAGTTCAGAGGAAAAACGACAGGAGATCCTCAACTATTTCCAGCAGACTTGGGCGCTGTATGAGCGTCTTTTCGACTGTCTGGGCGACGAGCGTGCCTACTTCAACAAGGCCATATCCCTGCGCCACCCGCTGATTTTCTACTTTGGTCATACCGCCACTTTTTACATTAACAAGCTGATGGCCGCGGGGCTGATTAAGCAGCGCGTTGATGATGAAATTGAAGCCATGCTGGCAATCGGCGTGGATGAAATGAGTTGGGACGACCTTGATAACAGTCACTACAGCTGGCCGAGCGTGGCGCAGTTGCGCGACTATCGCGGCAAGGTTCACTCGCTCATTACTCAGTTTATCAAAGAGATGCCGCTGGAATTGCCTTTGGACTGGGACAGCCCGGCGTGGGTGATTTTGATGGGTATCGAGCATGAACGCATCCACCTCGAAACCTCCAGCGTGTTGATCCGCCAGTTGCCGATTGAGTGGGTGAAGCCGCAGGCGCACTGGCCTGTCTGCCCTCAATCGAGAACCGAGCGTAGCGCCGTTCCTGCTAACTCACTGATTTCGCAGAAAGGTGGTGAGATTACCTTGGGCAAAACGGATGATACTTACGGCTGGGATAACGAATATGGTTCATTCAAGGCTGAGGTAAAACCTTTTAAAGCCAGCAAAATGCTGGTCAGTAATGCTGAGTTTTTCGAGTTTATTCAGGCCGGTGGTTATCAAAATAACGACTGGTGGGACGAAGAAGGGCAAGGCTGGCGCGACTTTGCGCAGGCGGCGTGCCCGACATTCTGGGTGGGGGATATCGCTTCACCGGACTCCCTGAAGCTGCGCCTGATGGCAGAAGAGGTCACCATGCCGTGGGACTGGCCTGCCGAGGTGAACCAACTGGAAGCCGCCGCGTTCTGTCGCTGGAAGGCGGATGAAACCGGTAAATCTATTCAGTTGCCGACCGAGGCCGAATGGTACGTTTTGCGCGATCAGGTTGAGGGTGACCAGCCAGACTGGCAGCAGGCGCCGGGCAATATTAACTTGGCGTGGTGGGCCTCTTCCTGCCCGGTAGACCAGTTCCCACATGGGGATTTTTACGACGTGGTGGGCAATGTCTGGCAGTGGACCACCACGCCAATCAGCGGTTTTTCGGGCTTCCGCGTCCACCCGCTGTATGACGATTTTTCCACGCCAACCTTTGATGGCAAGCACTCTATCATCAAGGGTGGCAGCTGGATTTCTACCGGCAATGAAGCGTTGCGCTCCTCGCGCTACGCCTTCCGTCGGCATTTTTTCCAACACGCGGGCTTCCGCTACGTGGTGTCTACTCATCAGGAAAAACAGATTGTGAATCCGTACGAAACTGACACCTTGGTGTCACAATACCTTGATTTCCAATACGGTAAGTCCTACTTCGGCGTGGATAATTACGCCTGTGCTTTGGTCGCCATCGCTGAAAAACTCTGTGATAAACGCCAGCGCGCTTTGGATATCGGCTGCGCCACCGGCCGCGCCAGCTTTGAGTTGGCTCGCTCATTTGAGCAGGTCACCGGTCTGGACTACTCGGCGCGCTTCATTGACGTGGCGCTGTCGCTGGGCGCCGGAGAAGAGTTACGCTATCTGATTCAGGAGGAGGGCGAGCTGATGGAGTACTGCCACGCTCGCTTGTCGGATGTCGGGCTGAGTGCCGAACTGGCGGCGAAAGTGCATTTCTCGCAGGGCGATGCCTGTAACCTCAAGCCGCAGAAAGAGCCTTACGATCTGGTGCTGGCGTCCAATTTGATTGACCGTCTGCGCGAGCCGAAGCGTTTTTTACGTGACGTTGTCACTATGATTCGCCCTGGCGGCATCCTGATGCTCTCTTCGCCATACACTTGGCTGGAAGAGTTCACGCCGAAGGAGAACTGGCTGGGCGGCGTGCGTGAAAACGGCGAGGCCCTGACCACTCATCAATCCTTGCAGCGCCTGCTGTCGAGTGATTTTGAGGAAGTGCAGCCGCCGATGGATGTGCCTTTTGTTATCCGCGAGACGGCGCGCAAATACCAGCACACCGTGGCGCAGCTGACGGTATGGCGCAAGAAGTAACTCTGCAATAAAAAACGCAGCCCGGAGTGAGTCGGGCTGCGTTTCCTCTTATTACTCTCCTTATCTCATGGCTTTTTCGGCCGCCGGAATGGGCAGTTTCGCCAGCTTAGTTTTGCCATAAATAATGGTCAGAATGGCCGGGACGGTAAAGGCGACGGCGATAGCGGCGACCTCATAAATCATCTTCGAATCAGGTCCGCTGAACAGGCCAAGCTCAAACACGTTCAGCACCGGCAAGAAACTGTAGGTTTTTACCCCCAGCAGGCCGGTTATTCCGCCCCCCAGCGCCGCACCGATGCAGCCAAACACAAACAGCATGCGGTACTTGAGATTCACCCCATACAGCGCCGGTTCGGTAATGCCAAAGAAGGCGGAAATAGAGGCTGAAATGGCAATCTGTTTGTCTTTTACATTGCGGGCGATGAAGATTGCGCCAAAGGCCGCGCCGAATTGCCCCATCACCGCTGACATAAACATCGGCATAATAGTGTCGAAGCCTGAAACCTGAATGTTGATCAGCGCAATCGGGATAATGCCCCAATGGACGCCGAACACCACGAACAGCTGGCCAATGCCCGCCAGCAGCGCGCCGGAAATCACCGGGCTGAGCTGGTACAGCCAGAAGTAGCCTTTGGCGATGCCGATGCCCACATAGTCAGCAATCGGGCCGATAAAGGTGAAGACCACGAAGCCGGTGATAATCAGCGACAGGCAGGGGACGAACACCAGCGCGGCGACTTCCGGAATGACTTTCTTCAGATAGCGTTCGACATAGCTGAGGAAAAGTACCGCGAAAATCGCCGGGATCACCGCGCCGCCGTAGATTTTCATACTCAGCGACAGGCCAAAGACGCTGATTGCGGCAGGAATATCCGTAGTGGTTAGCGGGTACACCATGGCCGCTGTCAAAGCTAACGCAATGTATTTATTGGTTTTAAACTTCTCGGCGGCGGTGACCGCGATAAACAGCGGCAGGAAGGTGAACACGCCGCTGGCCAGTGCGTTAAACACGGTAAAGACATAGGCATCGGTATGGACCAGATTCATGGTTTGCAGTAAAACCACGATACCTTTGAGCATGCCGACGCCCGCTAACACCCCGATATACGGGGTGAAAATGGCCGAGATATTGGACAGCAGGCGGTTAAACAGTGAAGTTTTTTCCACCGGTTCGGCGACCGTCTGGCTTGCCGGCTCGGCGACCCGAGCTTGCTCTATCGCCCGGTAGACGTGCTCGACGCGCGGACCAATGACGATTTGGAACTGGCTATTGTTATTGATGACTTTAATGATATCCGGCATGTCATTAAGCGCAGATTCATTAACCTTGGTGAGATCTTTGAGATTAAAACGTAACCGCGTGGCGCAATGCGTGAGATATTCAATATTGTTATCACCACCAATATTAGAAATAATCTGACTTGCCATCATTTTATAATCAATAGCCATGTTATTTCCTTCATTAAACCTTAGTTATAATCACCGGGTTTGGTTTTACTTTTCACCGACACACCAAAATCGGTAAAAATACGCTGGCCGAGGTTATTGCCTTTATCTTCAGCTATATGATGAGCCAATATCTGGAACGGGATCACCGCAATCAGTGGCGCAATATATTCACTGACCTTGGCATCAATCGATAGGGTTCGCGGCTCGTCGCTTTTACCGATTTTCAGGCTGTAAATAAAAGGCGTGCATTTCTTCTCATATTCTCTGAGCAGCAATAAACGCTCTTTGGCGACGCTTTCCACTTCGATAAAGAAGATGCGGTGCTGCGGATTCACCTCGAAGTAGGGGCCGTGCATAAAGGTTTCCATCTCAATTCCTTGAGAGGGGACGCGCACGGTTTCGGCAAATTTAGTCGCCATCTCCTGACAGACGCCCACCGCCGGACCATAGCCAATGCTGGTGAAGCGCGGCGAGGCGACCAGCTCTTCCTTCCAGGTTTGGTAGAAGGTTTCGGTGTCATCAATGATGGTGGGAATGGCGTCGATGGCGGCTTTAAACATCGCCAGCTCGGCGTGTTCTTGCTGTTCGCTAATGGCGCCGTCGGCTCTGGCACTGCGTAAACCTAATAACATCAGGGTGAGGATCGTCGCGGTATAACCTTTGGTGACGTAGCCTACACGTTCTTCGCCGTTTTGAATATCAATAGCGATATCAACGCTTTTCGCCAGTTCGCTGTCCATCTTGCTGGTCACGCCATAGGTCTGCGCGTCGCTGTACTGCTTAATGTGGCGCATGGCGTTGAGGGTGGAGGTGCTTTCGCCACTTTGTGAAACGCCCATCACTAAATCAATCGCCGGGTTTGGTTTCTCAAAGAACTGATAATTGAAAGGTTCTTCGATAGTAATTCTGGCGCGGGTTAATTTTTCAATGTAATACTTCGCGCTTTTCGCCGCATTAATACTGGAGCCGGTGGCGAGTATTAACCACTCTTTCTTATCTTGAATAACAGGGATTGTCTTAGGATATCCATTAAGGATATTTAACAATACTTCATGCTGCTGATGAATATAGGTCATCATGGTCGGCTTCACGGTCTTCTCCCTTATTTACGGTGTTTGTTAGGTTTTAAACTGAAAAACCTGAAAACGTTTTCAGTAAAATAAGAGTCAGCAATAGGAAGATCAATACGAGGAGAGTGAAACTGTGAGCGAAGTGGCAAAAGGCAGGATTAAAACGCCTTTTGTTAAGAGAGGGGCGGCTGCTCGTTTTGGGCTTTAACGGGGGGAGATTTGTGGCTTGAGCAAACACTCAAGCCGGGACAACCTTAGCAAGACTCGCCTTCAATCAGCACAGAGACAATGTCTGGATGCTCACTCGCCTGCTCACGCGGCTCGATGATGTCCAGAATAGTGGTGGTAACCGCCTGACCTATCTGGGCATTTTGATGGTCAACCGTGGTAATGCGTGGAACATAGTATTCGCTGCCGGGGAAATACTCGCAGCTGGCGACCGCGATATCTTGCGGCACGCTGATGTTGTTATCTTTTAACGCGCGGATAGCGCCGATAGCTACCTGATCGTTAATCGCCAAAATGGCTTCAGGTAAGCCGCCTTTTTGGCTGTGCTGAATCAGGCGTTCTGCGGCCTGATAGCCGTGTTGCAGGTAAAAGTTGGTTTCAATAATCAGGCTGTCGTCGGCCGTTAATCCAGCTTTCGCTAACTGATCTTTGAAGGCTTTTATCCGCTGTTTGGTGATGTAGACCTTCTCCGAACCGCCGATAAAAGCGATTTTCCGATAACCTTTATCAATCAAATGTTGGGTTACCAGCTCAACGCTGTGGGTCTGGTCGCGGACGATACAAGGGTAATCGAGCTGCGCAATGTTACGCCCGACCACCACGGTAGGGATGGTTTCGGTGAGTTTTTTCAGTGCTTCGAGATAGCTCTCTGGCACCACAAGGTAGTCAATTTCGCCGCCAAGAATAATCACCCCGTCGAGCTGGCTGCTGATCACCGAGGTAAAGATATTCTCGTCGATATGCTGCGCAGAACCGGTCGGGCCTTTATTGGCGGACTGGGTGTCGAACAGCATGACCTTATAGCCAGCTTGTAAGCTGACCTTTTCAATCTGTTCGACCAGCATCACAAAGTAGGGGTTAGTGATGTCAGAAACCACCACCGCGAGCATGTGGGTCTTCTTCGAAATCATGCCGCGCGCCACTAAGTTCGGGCTGAAATTATGCTCCTTGATCACCTTATCAACTTTGGCTTTGGTTTTATCCGCCACCCATTGGTTGTTATTCAGTACGCGAGAAACCGTGGTGATCGACACCCCGGCCATCTCGGCAATATCTTTTATGGTGATGCTTTTCTTCATTATGCGTCTCTTTCCTTCAAATCCTGTCGTCGCAATCCTTGGCTGGCAGGGGCTAAAACGGCCTATAACGTCGCATAAAGCGGGAGATTTTTGAAGGTTTACCTCAATCTCCCTTGATAACCATCCCAATTCCGAGCAGTGAAACTGCCATTCCGGCCAGCATGGTCCATGAAAGTGGCTCGCCAAACATCGCCCATGCCCAGAGCAGGGTGACCGGCGGGCTGAGGAACAGGACACTGGTAACGCGCACCGCCGAGGTGCGTTGCAGGCAGAACCAGTACAGCCCGTAGCCGCCGAAAGTTGAAAACAGCCCGGTCCACAGCACGCTAATCGCGAATCCGCGTGAAATCTCCGGCAGCAGTGGTCCCTGACTCCCGGCCATGACGGCAAATGCTACTGAAGACGCAGCGCTTTGCAGCCACAGCGTGGTGGTGAGATTCAGCGGAGTCGAGGGCTGAAATTTCTTTTGCAGCAGGGTAGCACCGGCTAGTGACAGCATCCCAAGCAGCGGCAGGGCATAGGCCCACGGCGGAACCGCCTTCAACGACAGGCTGCCCCAGCTGACCATCAGCACCCCGGCGACGCCCAATAACAAACCGAGCCAGACCACGTTGGCTGGTTTTTGGCGCATAAATATCAGCGCCAGGAGGGCAGTGCCGATGGGCAGAAGGTCGGCCATCAATGCCGCAAGCCCGGCGGAGACGCCCAGCTCAATGCCTTTCACCACCCCCGCCAGATATCCCGCCATGGCCAGCAGTCCAATACCGCTGTTGAGGGCTAGGGTGGCAAGCGGCGTGTGGCGTAACTGGCGAATAACAAAGGGGAATAAGATGACCGTGACCAGCACGCAGCGCCAGAAAACCACCACTAAAGCCGAGGTGTAATCAATGGAGAATCTTGCCCCGACGAAGCCCGAGCTCCAGGCGACGACTAATAGTGCTTCGCAGGCCAGCAGTGAAAAGGTGCCGATGACGGCCTTTTTGTCCGTTATTTTCGGGAGAATGTCTGTCGTATTGTCATTTAGCATGTTTTTTCGCCTCTCTTTTGCTTGATCTTAGAGAAACGATGTAATTCAATAAAACGAAATAAATTAACCAAGTGGTTTATAAAAACGAAATGATGTCTTCAACTTTAGATATAGAACTGCTGCGCACCTTCCACGCTGTGGCGAAGTTAGGGCAATTTCGCGCGGCGGCCGCTCAGGTGAATAAAAGCCCGGCGGCGGTGAGCGTGCATATCCAAAGGTTGGAGGCGATTGCCGGAGGCAGGCTGTTTGACCGCGATAACCAGTCGGTGATCCTGACGCCTTTGGGCGAACGCCTGCTGGCGACCACCGGCAGCCTGCTGCGGGCTCACGACCAAATTCTCGATGAGCTCCGTGCCACGCCGCTAAAGGGCCACATCAAGCTCGGCGTGCCTGATGAATACGCGGCTTATGTCATTCGCGATATCCTGCCGACCTTCAATATGAATTACCCCGAGGTGGCGCTGGAGATCACCACCGCGCCCAGCTTTACGCTGAGAAATCTGATAGGGCAGGAGCGTCTCGATATTGCCATTTCCGTGTGTGCGGCGGGGGCGCGTTCTGAAGGATTATTGCTGATGGCCACCACGCCGGTGTGGGTGGGGGGATCGCGGATGGCACTCACGCCGGGAAGCCCGCTGCCATTGGCACTGCACGCCAGCCATTGCCCCTACAGTGAAGCCATGACCCGTTCACTTTCCGCCGCCGAGTTGGACTGGCGAGTCATTCTCACCAGCCCCTCTTCCAGTGCAATTGAAGCCTGTGTGGAAACAGGCTTAGGCATCAGCCTGATTGACCGCGCGCGAGTAAAATCAACCATGCGCATTCTGGAAAATTTACCCAAAGTACCGACTTACGAAGTGTATTTGATGCGTTCGTCATCGGCCAACGCTTCACAGGCAGGGTCGGCACTTGAGAAGCTGATTGCTGAGCAGTTTCGGCTGTGAAGCGGTTTATTTAACTAAGTCGCTGATGATGCCGCGAGCCTGCGTAAACAGCTGTTGGAAGTGGTCGGCGCGAACCTGCTCTTCCAAGCCTAACGTGTTGTAAAGAAAGTCGATTTTAGTGTCGTCCACTTCAAGATATTTCATCATGCCGATGGCGTAATCCGTCATGTTCTTTTCCCAGCCGTACTTCTCGTGGGTGGCCTGAGTGCCGCCGACCAGCGCGATAAAGCGGAACTTTTTACCTTTCAAAGTGCTGCCATCGCCATAGGCCAGCCCATTATTCCACACGCGATCGATATAGCCTTTCATGATTGCCGGGAAGCTGAACCACCAGACGGGGAACACCATCACCACGGTGTCATTAGCTTCGACTTCGGCATACAAACGGTGAATATCGTCGGAATAGTGCTTCGCCGCATTGTCCCAATCAGGCTCGTCGGCCTCGGCCAGTACTGGATCGAAATGGCTGCGATAGAGATCGAGGTTTGTCACTTTGATCCCATGTTCGGCAGCCTGACCCTGCATCTCTTCTACCACCCGCGCGGTGAGGGAAGTGGTGCGCGGATGGGCCCAGATCATATATAATTTCTCAGTTTTCATTAGGTTATCTCAGTCTGTTTTGATGTGGCTATTACTCTACAAACAGAGGATAATTTTGTGAAACGCAGTTATTGAGATGGGTTACTGAAGGATTTTCATCAATGCGATTAAAGCATGCCGACTTCGCCGCATTTATTGCCGTGGCGCGACACAAAAGCTTCCGAGCGGCGGGGGATGAATTAGGTTTATCCGCCTCGGCGGTGAGTCACGCCATCAAGCAGTTGGAGCAACGGCTAAAAATTCAGGTGTTTAATCGCACTACGCGTAGCGTTTCGCTAACCGAAGCGGGGGAGAATCTGTATGTTCGCCTGCGACCGGCATTTGACGAAATCGACACCATGCTCGATGAAGTTAACTCTTACCGCACCACGCCGATGGGCACGCTGAAGATAAACACTTCGCCACTGTTTTCGCGGCTGGTTTTAGTGCCTTTGGTGGCCGGGTTTGTCCGCCAATATCCAGACATTAAAGTGGAAATCACCACGGACGATAAACTGGTCGATATCGTGAAACAGAATTTTGACGCGGGAATTCGCCTCAGCACCGCGCTGGAAAACGATATGATTGCTGTGCCAATTGGGCCGAAAATAAAGATAGCGGTGGCCGCCACTCCGGAATATTTCGCTCATCACGCGCCGCCGGTTGATCCTCGCGAGCTAAGCACGCATCAATGCATTGTCTTTCGGCTACAAAGCGGGCGTCCCTATCTTTGGGAATTTGAGGGGCCGGAAGGAAAGGTAGAGATCGCGCCCTCGGGCAATATCGTCTTAGATGATTTGGACTCGGCGCTGGAAGCCGCGCTCTGCGGGGCAGGGGTGGGCTATCTTAACTATTATCAGGCCAAACCTTACCTTGAAAGCGGCAAACTAGTTTCAGTGCTAGAGTCCTGGCTGCCGGAACGTCCTCACCTGCAACTCTACTACCCGCGCAGCCAATATATGAGCTGTAGCCTGCGCGCCTTTCTCGACTTCATAAAATCCACGCCACAGTGAAAGATGTTGAAAGCCCTTCTTGCTGATTAGCTAAGGAACATTTGCACAATAGTGCAGGATGCACGGTTGAAGTTAATCAAGCTTATTGTATGTTGTAACTAAAAAGAAGGATTTTAAAAGCCTACGAAGGAGTAGGCTTTGAGAGAGAAGGTAAGTGGCTGATATCGGCTCACAATGTCAAAATTTCCCTTCCCTAGCTATGCCCGCACCGCAATATGCAGCCCTTCATTCACCGAATGAAGTTGAAAACCAAAGCTGGCCAAGAGTTTAGTCAGGGACGAGCGAGTGAAAATGGTGATATGGCCATTGCGCGGGGCAATGTACCAATGGTTTACGCCGCGTCGCACGGTGGTGTTCGACAGCAGGGTGGAAAAAAGCATTGCGCCCGAATCGTTAACTAAGGATAAGGCTTCCCCAAGACTGACCAGTGGATCGGGGGTATGTTCGAGCACTTCGAAAGCGGTGACTAAATCGAAGCTCCCCGCAGGGGCATGGAGAGGGTCGCCATTCATTGGGTCCCAGCTCTGGGCATCAATCCCCGCATCATTGAGTAGCTTGGCCAAGCGCCCGTTGCCGCCGCCGTAGTCTAGAACCTGTGGGTGCAACCCGGGTTTGATGAAACTGGTGATTAGCGCGGCGTTGTCGCGAGAACGAATGTCGACATAGTCCGGGTCAACTTTGACGTAATCTTCATTGTAGATGTGCTGTAGATAGTCAGCTTTGCTCCAACGGTCGAAGGCTCGGGTGAAAATCAGCCCGCAGGCGTCGCAGCGGTGGTAATAGATAGGAACACCGGCAAGGGGTAAAAAGCTGCCTCGGCGCTCTTCGCACGACTTGTTTAGGTCGCAAACCCCATGCAAGGTGGCGTGGCCTGAACAGATTTTGCAGGTTGTTGCCTGCTCAACCGCCATCAGCGGCGGAAAATTTTGGTACATCAGGGCTTCCCCAATCAGCCCCTGAGAGTGACCCGCAGGGGCTGTGTCGCGAATATTGCTTGATATCACTACAATGCGACAGGTTTTGGGGAAAACTTTAACTCTGTATTATTGCGGGCGTGCCGGGATATTTAATCCGCGCTGAACGGCGTCGCGCGCCAGCCCACGTGCCAGCCATGCCGGAACATTTTTCAGTTTGTCATAGCCGACCAGTTCGCCCGCGCCATAGAAAGTAGGGATCGCGCGAACCCAGCCCAACAGGGCGATATCCGCAATGCTGTATTCATCGCCCATGATCCAATCGCGGCCTTCAAGACGGGTTTCCAGCACGTTCAGCAGGCGCTCGCTCTCTTTACGGTAACGCTCCAACGGGCGCTTATCTTCATATTCGCGACCGGCAAACTTATGGAAGAAGCCGAGCTGCCCGAACATTGGGCCAACGGCCGCCATCTGGAAGAACACCCATTGCAGGGTTTCGATGCGAGTTACTGGGTCTTTGGACAAAAACTTGCCGGTTTTCTCCGCCAGATACAGCAAAATCGCGCCAGATTCGAACAACGCCAAAGGTTTGCCGTCCGGCCCGTTCGGGTCGAGGATTGACGGGATTTTGCCGTTAGGATTTAGCGCCAAAAACTCCGGCGTCCAGGTTTCATTTTTACCAATATCAATCAGATGCACTTCATAAGGCAGACCGATCTCTTCAAGCATAATCGACACTTTCACGCCGTTAGGAGTTGGCAGTGAATAGAGTTGCAGGCGATCCGGGTGTTGCGCAGGCCAGCGGGCAGTGATGGGGAAGGCGGTAGAGTCAAACATAGCAGCTCCAAATTATAAGAATAGGTGTGAATACGAGTTTGCAACCTATTCAGAATAACTGAACCACTATGGCTGGCTTTTGATTTTGTGCTCTCCGCCATCTTTTCTTTCTGTCAAAACTGAGGCAATTATCTCTCCAGTCTGCGCCAAATCGACCTTGTTAGACAGCCTGCACTCGTCGTTCAATATTTTTCGCGAAAAAGTAGATAACGGAAGCCATCAGGATGTAGAACACCGCGGTCAGCGAATAGGTTTTGAAGAATTCGAAATTGCCCGCGGCCAGCTCCTGCATGCGCGCAAACAGCTCGGGATACTGAACCAAAAAAGCCAAAGAGCTGTCTTTAAGGTTATGGATCACCTGATTGGTCAGCGCCGGGACAGAGGTGCGCAGCACCTGCGGCAAAATGATATAGCTGTAGATCTGCAAACGACTAAAACCCTGCGCCGACGCGGCTTCCAGCTGAGTTTTGTCTAGCCCGTTGTAGGCCGTCAGCATATAGGCCGCGTTGTAGGCCGCAATGTTCAACGTAAAGCCTAGCACCGTCACTTCAAACGGAGACAGCCTGAATCCCAAGGTCGGCAGCCCATAATAGAGAATGTAGATAATGCAGATCAGCGGCGTGCCGATAAAAAAGGACTTATAGGCTTCAACCCAGCGAGCTAGGCGGCTATTTTTGTTCAAGCTGAGGTAGAACACCACCACGCCGAGCAGGAAGCCGGTGACGGAGATCACCACGGTCAGCTTAATCGTTGCCCAAATGCCTAAATAGATCAGTGGCCACTGGTCGAGAAAGTCGTGGTAGAAGCTGAGCATGCTGTCACTCATAGTGCATTTTCCCAAAGAAGCGCTGCACTTCAGGAAGGGTGGAAGAGTTGGCCAGTTGGCTCACCGAGCCTTGCGCCATAATCTTCCCGCCGTACATAAAAGCGACGTTGTCACTTATTTCATTAGCAAAGGTAATGTCGTGGGTCACGCAAACCGTAGTGACTTTGCGGCCCTCGAGCTTCTTAATTAATTGCGCCACTTCCTGACTCATCAAAGGGTCGAGAGCCGAGGTAGGCTCATCCAAAATCACAATCTCAGGCTTCATCACCAACGTTCGCGCCAGCGCCACGCGCTGCTTTTGCCCGCCGGACAGCTGGGCCGGAAACTTTTTCTCGTGGGCTGACATCTCAAAATAGGCCAGCTCCTCCCGTGCCAGAGCACGCGCCTGCTCTTTGCTTTTCCCCTGAATTTTACGCAAAGCCAGCGTCACGTTGTCTAACACGCTGAGATGGCGGTAGAGCGCAAAGCTCTGAAAAACAAAGCCGATTTTGCTGCGCAGCAGGCGCACATCCACCTCTTTACCCAGCAAATCTTCACCATGAAAGCTAATTTGCCCCGAGGTTGGTTGCTCCAGCAAATTCAGACAGCGAATCAGCGTGGTTTTGCCACAGCCCGAAGGCCCCATAATGACCTGAGTCGCACCGGCGGCGATAGTAAGGTTGACGCCATCTAATACCCGGTTGCCGTCGAACTGCTTCACCAAATCGGACACTTTTAAAATCGACACGCTTTCCTCCCGGTTTTTATTCAACCGCGTATTTATTTTTGGTTTTTTTCATAATGAAAACGAAGAATTGGTAAATGATGAAATACAAAATCCCGGCAATCAGGTAGATATTCATTCCCAACATGGTGGAGGCGGTTAAGGCTTTGGCCTGCCCCAGAATTTCTGTTATCCCGACGGTGTAGGCGAAAGGGGTGTTTTTCAGGATTGAGGTCAGTTCATTCATCACGCCGGGAATTGAAAAACGCAGCATTTGTGGGAATTCGATATACAGAATAATTTGTAAATCGCTAAAACCCATTGCTTTGGCTGCCGTAATTTCATTTTCCTCGACTGACTCTAGCGCGCCGCGAAAGACTTCTGAGATATAAGCACCGCCAATAATGCCTAAACTTAGGTTCATGGCGACCAACGGCGGGCTGCTTAAACCAAAACTCGGTAAGCCGAAATAAATTAAGAATAGCAGGACTAATACCGGCACGGCGCGAATAAGGAAAACCAGAAAATCAAGAATATAACCGACTCGGCGGCCAGTGAGTCGCCGCAACGCGGCGACTACCAGTCCCGAAATAAAGGCCGTAATAAAGCAGGTGAGCGTGATATAGAAGGTATAAACCACGCCGTGCAATAATAGGCCAGTAATAGCGAAAAGTTCTTTAGCGAACATGGATTATGACTTCAACCATTTATCCATGATGGCAGCCAGCTTCTTCGGACCCAATTGCTTAAGGTAAGCGTTGAAGTCGTCACGAATTGGCGAACCCTGTTGGAATGCGAAGCCCAGATGGTCAACGCCTTTAAACGAGTAGCTAATCGCCAGAGGCATTTTCTGGTGGAAACGGTAGTTGTCATAAACTGGTTCTTCGATGAATGCCAAGTCCAGATTACCGTTTTTCAGGTCCGTCACTGCTTCGTTATAAGAAGGATATAACTTCACGTCAGCAACTTTGTAATAGCCTTTTGGCTCAAGGTCGCTTTTGATTAAGTCAGTGTAAGCCATACCACGCGGGTAGCCGATACTGTATTTTTTCAGCTGTGACAGGTCAGTGATCGTCAGTTTCTTAGATGCCAAGCTGACCAAGTTAAAGGAGTTCTCATAATAAGAGTCAGAGAAATCCATCACCTTTTTACGTTTATCAGTAATAGAAATCCCAGAGAAGGCAACATCAGCCTGCTTGCTGGCAACGGCGCCTAACATACCATCCCAGTCATACTCTTTAGTTTCAATTTTACAGCCGCGTGCTTTGCAATAATCTGTGAAGATTTCCAGATCAACGCCCTGCAATTTACCATTCTGATCTTTAAACAGCATAGGTGGCGAGTTTGGAGAAATGGCAACAGTAAGTGTTTTACCTTTAACCACATCTGCCGCATAGGTACCTGTTGTTGTAAAAGCTAACAAAGAAGCAAGAACGATCTTTTTAAGATGTTTCATATTAATCCTATAGAAGATTATTTAATGAGGGTGGCCATGAGATTTAAATAGTTAATCTCGGCGATGAGGATACTGCTCGCATTATTAAAGAGCGTCAATATCGCAAAATTCAATTTCAGCCATTAATGGCATATTTAAAAATCAATAATTTGCTTTTAAATAGTGGTTTATGCCGCCAATTTGCAAGTTATGGCATAAAGAATAGGGAGGAGTGATTTTTTGCGAGAGTTATAGCTCAAGATAAGAGGCATTCTTGATGGGAATGTAATATTTTATTAATTACGCATATTTACAGGGGGTTATTATTTAGAGCGCAGAGGCGTTGGAACTAAATTCATTATTTTTCCACGCATCAAACTTGTACTTTATTTAATACAAGCTGGAAGCTTATCCATAGATTTAATATGGAGATCTTTTTTGGTACTAAAAAGGTTATACAATAAAATCAGGCCACGGAGCAATACTACGGAATAAGTATAGGAAGCGTGTTAAATACGTTTATCGATGCTGTCTCGGCGAGCAACCAATAACGCGTTTGAAAGCTTTACCAAAGGCGCTTTCAGATTCATAGCCAAGAGACGTGGCAATGCGCGCAATAGAATCTGCCGAGTTTTTTAAACGATCGCAGGCCAGCAGCATCCGCCAGTGGGTCAGGTACTCAATGGGCGCGCTGCCTACGGTAACCTTAAAATGCTTGGCAAAAGCCGAGCGAGACATGCCGACGTGCGCGGCCAGGCTCTCTAAAGTCCAACGCTGCTCTGGGTTATTGTGCATACAAGCCAGTGCGGCACTTAACTGCTTGTCAGCTAACGCAAAAAGCCAGCCGACGCCGCTGTTTTTGGCCTCGTGCAAGTGTAGCCGCAGAGCTTGGATCAGCATCATATAAGCCAGTTGCTGGGCAATCAGGCTGCTGCCCGGCTGGGGTTCGCGCACCTCCTGCGCCATACGCTCCAGTGACCAGCGCATGGCCGCTTTATCCGCCTCTTGCTGAATATGCACCACGGGCGGCAAGGAGCCGAGCAGCAGACCGGCATGATGCCCGGTCAGCACAAAGTGGCCGCCCACCAGAAAACACTGCTCTTCGCCACCACCCAGCACGCCTTGGCCTAAAAGCCGCGCCTCGCGCAGAATCATGAAGTCTACCGGCGTGGCTTGCAGGTCGGTGGCAATAACAAAAGAGGGCCCCGGCGGCAGAAGGTAACAGTCTCCCGCATTGAGCTTTATCGGTCCCTCAACCCCCTCAACTGACAGCCAGCAATGCCCCGATACCACGGCATAACACTTAATTCCGGCATGCTCAGGCCATTGAATAGCCATCTCGCGACCCATCGCCACGCCACCCGAGGCATAGCTCTGCGGCTTGAGCAAAGCGAGCAGTTCTGACAAAGGATCCATGTTGAGCCTCACAGGGTTGGACGATTGGACGAAAAATAGCGACTTTCCAGCATAGATCGTGCAGCGGGCAGAATCTAGAGTAATGGCCACGGGACGCTGAAGTCCTGACCAACCAGAGGTAAATTCACCATGCGTATTTTTCTCACCGGCGCGACCGGTTTTATCGGCACCGCCGTCACTCGCGAACTTATCGCCGCAGGCCACCAAGTGCTGGGCTTAACCCGCAGCGAGCGGGGCGCGCAGAACCTCACTGCTATGGGGGCCGAAGCCCATTTCGGTGACATTAATGATTTCGAGAGCCTGCGCCGCGGCGCGAGTCAGGCTGACGGGGTGATCCACACCGCCTTTAATCACGACTTCTCGACGTTTTTAGCCAATTGTGAAAGTGACCGTCAGGTGATTGAAGCGCTGGGTCGCGAACTGGCTGGCTCATCTCGCCCGCTGATTATCACTTCTGGCGTAGCGCTTGGCGCACTTGAACCGAACACCTTAGCCTGCGAGGACAACTTCAACCCAGAACACCCTAACCCACGCAAAGCCTCCGAGCTGGGTGGTATTAAGGCCGCCGAGCACGGCGCCACTGTCTCAGTGGTGCGTCTGTCGCAGGTACATGACCCTATCAAGCAGGGTTTGATTACGCCGCTGGTCGAGCTGGCTTTGCAAAAAGGCGTCTCGGCTTACGTGAATGAAGGGGCGAACTGCTGGTCCGCGGTGCATATCAGCGATGCGGCACGGCTCTATGCGCTGGCGCTGGAGAAAAACGCCGCCAATAGTCGTTATAACGCCGTGGCCGAACCTGCTATCCCGATGAAAACCATCGCCGAAACACTGGGACGAGTACTGAACTTGCCGGTAAAACGCCTGACGGCGCACCAAGCCGCCGAGCATTTCGGCTGGATGAATATCTTCATTACCCACGATATGTCGGCCTCCAGCGACCTCACCCAGCAGCGTTTAGGCTGGAAACCGACGGGTCCGTCACTGATAGCCGATCTTGAGCAAATGCCTAATAAATAGCGTGTTTGAGTTTGTGCTGTTATACATCAGAAAAATTTGAGTTAATGTGTAAGTCCTTTTTCAAATTTAATCTCAAATACAACAGGCAGCACTCACTGTTCGGAAACCCATAAAATGAATAAGCCATTGATTGCATTTTTATTTTTCCCTTTATTTGCTTACGCCGATTATCAATGTGACAACATAACGACCAGCAATCAGGTTTATTTATGCTCAAAACAATCATTAGAAAAGAGTGATGCCGCTTTGAATAAAACCTATAAAGATCTGCTTTCACAGGTCGTGAAGGATTATCAATCCGACGAAAAATTGAAAAACGAATACACCAACAAGATCAAGTTATCGCAACGGGCGTGGGTCGATTTTAGGGATAAAAACTGTCAGGTTTTCTCTTTTCAGATAGAAGAAAATACCGAGGCTTATGAGGCCACCACGAACATGTGCAAAGATAAAATGACCCAAGAGAGAACCCGAGATCTGCTATCAATTATGAAGCAATAACTAGGTGGCCAAGCTGCACCGAATTAAGATTTACAACACCCGCTCACCTGCGGGTAATTGCGGTACACCAGCATCAATTCTTTCTATGAAATAAAAATTTAACCTCACCCGGATTGACTGTCACTCTAAACGTAATATTATAAGTTACATGAAAAGAGACAGTAAATTATCCGGCATCCTGCACGTGTTGCTGCACATGGCCGAACAGACCACGCCCGTCACCTCAGAGTTGCTGGCACAAATGATGAGCACCCATCCGGTGGTTATCCGCCGCACCATGGCGGGGCTGCGCGAGCGCGGCTATGTCAGCTCGGTGAAAGGGCACGGCGGCGGCTGGACTTTAACCTGCGACCTCAACCAAATCACCTTGGCGGAAATCTGGCGCGCGGTGGGTGAGCCAGCGCTTATCGCCTTAACCCATCGCCACGAATCCCCCGGCTGTCTGGTCGAGCAGGTGGTCAATCAGGCATTAGATACCGCCAGCCGCGAGGCCGAAGCCTTATTAATCGCCCGGTTGGGTGAAGTCACGCTGGCCGAGCTTTCCAAAGATTTTCATCAGCACTTTTCTGCGCACCGGTCAGCCGCGCATCAGTCAGCCGCGCACGACTGCCTACCCGAGGACCCGCATGAACAACACCAATGACATCTTCAACAGTGAATTTTCACGCCAGTACGACGCCTACAACGAAAGCCTGAATGAGATTGCCAACAACCTGCATATGTTGATTGCCGTGTTGCTGCGTGACCTGCCGAAGCAGGCGAGAATTCTCTGCGTGGGGGTAGGGACGGGTTCTGAAATCACCCGGCTCGCCAAGCAGCATACGGATTGGCACTTCACCGGCGTCGATCCTTCTCCTGATATGCTGGCAGTCTGCCAAGAGAAGTTGCAGCGCGAGGGGCTGAGTGACAGATGCACTCTGATCGAAGGCTATCTGGGCGATGTGCCGGTGACCGGCGACTATGACGTTGCGCTGTGCCTGCTGGTGACCCACTTTATTCAGGACGCCGAGCGTTTGGGTATTTACCAGCAAATGAATAATCAACTTGCGGCAGGCGGGCGAATGATCTGTGCCGAAATCGCCGGAGACATGGCTTCCGCGGGCTTTGACGCGCAGCTTATCAGCTGGGCAGCCATGCACTCGGTGGCCAGTAAAACCGAGCGCGACCCGCAGGAGATCAAAGCCATGCTCGGCCAGCGGCTGCTGTTGCTGGCCCCTGAGCAGACCGAGCGCCTTATCCAGCAATCAGGTTTTGAACTGCCGCAGCGCTTCTTCCAATCCTTGCTGATCCACGGTTGGATGGCGAAGAAACCCCAGAGATAGCATTTTTCGTCAAACGCCGACTGTGAACGAACATTCTCAAAACTTGAACAGGCGTCCAGCTTTTGGCATGATGCTCGCCCCACCGAGTTTTGATACGGGTATTTCGTGGTTTATCTCTGTAAACAGGACAGGCAGGCCGCCATATTGCAGGCCGCCGCTCGCATTGCGTTGGATGAAGGGTTATCTGCCACCACCGTCAGGCGCGTCGCCTGTGAAGCGCGCACGGCGGTGGGTCAGGTTCATCACCACTTCTCCAGCGCGGCTTCACTGCGGGCCAAAGCCTACGCGCTGGTGATGCGCGAGCTGCAATGGGATCTGGAAGCCACCAGCTGTCACCTGCCTGCGCTGGAGCGGCTTCAGCTCTATCTGATTGATGCCAAGCATGAACGGTATTTGCAGGCTATTCGCCTGTGGCGCGAGGCGATGTTGTTGAGTGAGCAAGATGATCTCATGAAAGACGCCTTCGCCGGTTCGCTCTACGATTGGCATCGGCTGGTGACCAATGTCATAGATTCCGGACTACAAAGCGGGCAGTTCAAGGCGACGGATGAGGCACAAGACATCGCCTGGCGGCTGATTGGTTTAGCCAGCAGCTTCGACGGCATGTCGCGCCTCGAGTCGCTGGGTTTAACGCGGGAAAAAGTGGCTTACAACTTAAACCGCGCGATTGAAAAAGAATTGTTTTTTACCTGCTAGCACCCATTGATTGATGACAATTAAAGAGTCGATTTCCGGCAATAAAGCTTGGGATCCGCGATAAACATCAGGACAGTTCGGAGCGCAATTTGTACAACAACGAAAAACCTGATTTCCACGACCAGCTGATCAAAGAGCTGCTGTACTGGATTGAAGTGAATCTGAATGACCGTCTGACCATGGAGAGAGCCTCGAAGAAAACGGGCTACTCGCCGTGGTATCTGCAACGCCTGTTCAAAAGTAAAACGGGCTATGCCTTGGGGAAATATATCCGCGATCGCCGTTTGACCATGGCGGCGATTGCTTTGCGGCTGACCAATATGCCGATTCTGGATATCTCGCTCTACTATTCGTATGACTCGCAACAGACCTTCACTCGCTCTTTTAAGAAGAACTTTGCCGAGACGCCGGCGGTGTTTCGTCGCAATACCGAGTGGAATATGGGCGGCATTACCGCGCCACTGCTGATCGACGAATTCCCTGCGCCGAGCTATGAAATTATCGAGCTGCCGGAGATGTCTTTTGTGGGCAAAACCCAGCGCCATAGCTATCCGATTGAAGCCTTATTCAATCCGAAAAACCATGTACATCGCGACGCCATGCATCAATACATAAAAGATCCGTCCTGCCTCGACCGTGCGGCTTGGGGTTTGGCGGATTGCCGGGCAAGTGATGAAGTGGAGTCGGTGATGGGCATGGACATGCTCTACACCGTGGCGCGTGAGCTGGGCGAAGAGAGTCGTGAGGGAGACTGCGACGAGCTGGTGGAGCAGGTGGTGATCCCAGCCGGGCGCTACTTGAAGTTCGACTACACCTACGAGCTGGATCGCCTCAACGATTACATTTTGTATATGTATTCGGTGTTTTTACCGACGCAAGATTTGCAGTTCCGCCTCGGCCACGATCTGGAAAAATACACCCGGACCGCCAGCGAAAACGGCGTGACCTGCGAATATTACATCCCCATCGCCTAGTCCTATCCTGTCAAAAAGCTTTCAGCAGGGGCCGTTACTGGCCCCGCTGACGCTCGCGGTATTCGCGTGGCGAACAGAGCATCACCCGCTTAAAGGCATTACTAAACGCACTGTCCGAATCATAGCCCAACGACTGCGCCACGGCGGAAACCGTCACATTGCCGACGGCCAGACGCCGACTGGCCAGTTGCATGCGCCAGCGCAGTAAATACTCTAATGGTCCAAAGCCAACTTTTTGTTTGAAATTCAAGGCGAAGGTCGAGCGAGACACTCCGGCGACCTCGGCCAGTTGCTGCACGCTCCAGCGTTTTTCTGGTTCGGCATGCATGGCTTCAAGCGCGGCATTCACCCGCGGGTCGGACAGGGCATACAGCCAGCCTGCCGGGCTGTCTTGCTCAATGCCCAAGTACTGGCGCAGCACCTGAATCAGCATAATATTGCCTAACTGCTGGACCATCATCGCGCCGCCGGGCGAGGGGTTGGACACCTCTTGTACCAGCAGCTCCAACGCCCAGCGCAGCACCGGCGCGGAATCGGTATTGGCATTGACCACCGCCACCGAGGGCAGGCTGTCGAGCAACAGGCGAGCCTCCTGACCGTAGTTAAAACGCCCGCCAATCATAAAGAAATCCGTCTCGGTGCCGTATTGCAGCATGCCTTTGACCGACTGGCGAAACAGCGCCACGGCATCCTCGGTTTTCATGCCTATGGCGCTGGTCAGCGTAAACGCGCGTGGGCGGGTGAGAATGAAACAGTCGCCCGGCTGTAGATGAATGGGCGCTGGCTCGCCGTCGACCGTCAACCAACAGCTGCCTTCGACCACGGCGTTGAACTTAATATTTCCAGGCGGTGGGAGATGCATGCCCCAATCACCGCCGGTGCGCAGCCCGACCACATAGGCTTTATCGGCATTGAGCTGGGAAAGTACGTCTGAAAGTGGGTCCATGGGTCGACTCCGCAAAGTGCCGTGATGGCGTCATAATGCACGGAAGATATCAGCTATACTCGCCGCACGGATAACCTTTTCATGGCTTATTCCTGCCAACTCTGTTCTCACACACAGGCGCACTGCATGATAGAAAAAATCTTAAGCACCATGCTGTTAGACCCTAATAACCTTTCAATTCAAACCCTTCAAACCCGCCATCGCCTCAATCTGGCTGCATTCTGGGACATCAAACCCAATCAGCGAATTCTTGAGATTGGCTGCGGGCAGGGCGACACCACGGCGGTGCTGGCAGAGCTAGTCGGCGAAGGCGGGCATGTGATGGCGCTGGATATCGCCCGCGGCGACTATGGCAGCCCTTACACCCTTGCACAGTCTCTCGACACGCTCACCTCCTCGCCGGTAGGCAGCCGGATCAGCGTGCATCTGGAGACAGACTTCCTGTCTGACGCCGTTGAATTTCCAGCCAAGCACTTTGATAAAGTGATTGTTGCCCACTCCTCGTGGTATTTCGAAAACCTCGACGTGCTGGCGCGTATTGTTGAAAAAGCCCGCCGCGTCGCCAAGCAGTTCTGCTACGCCGAGTGGGATACCCGCGTCACCGACGTCAGCCAGATGGCCCACCTCTACGCGGTCCACATTCAGAACCAGTACAACCTGTTCGCCCACCACGACGACTGTAATATCCGCACGCTGATCACCCACGATGACGTTGCCACGCTGATGGCCGCGCGGGGCATTAAGCAGCAGTCGGAGCAAGTCTTTGAGCTGCACCAACTGCAAGACGGCGGCTGGGAAGTGAGCCACGTGCTGCACCATCTCCAGCAGGTGATTGCCAACAGTACAGAGCTAAACGCCAAGACCAAAGCCTTCTTCCACAGCCAAATCGCCGAGCTGAAGCACTATGCCGACCGCGGCGTCGCGCCGTTAAATGCACATGCTTCGGTGTGGGACTTGGGGGAGCTGAGTAAAGCCAATAACCAGCAAACCCAAGAAGCTATTGATGACTTAGACAATGATGTGGAAACAACGCGGGTGGACAGCATTGCTGCGCTGAAACGTGACCTAAAATGGTGACGCTGCTGAAAATTGAGTGTAGTGGTGGTTAATCAGACGATCTCGACAGTATTCGGGACGTTAATGCATTCCTAGTCTGAGCCATATCCAGCATGATGAGTTGTCGGCTAACCGATGACCCCGGGGTTGTCTAACGATTCAACCACATTGGAACTGACTCTATGACCACGCAACAACAACCACTGCATTCTGGATTCGACAAAAATTCTACGGCCAGCGAGGTGCTGGGTTCGCGCGACCTGACCGGCGTGAATGTGATTGTCACTGGCGGTTATTCCGGTATTGGGCTGGAAACGGTGCGCGTTCTGGCTGAGGCCGGGGCGCAGGTCCGGGTGCCTACCCGTGATGAGGAAAAGGCTAAAGAAGCGCTGAAAGGCATTCCAAATGTTGAAACTGACTTCTTAGACCTGATGGACCCCGCGTCGATTGACGCTTTTGCCGAGCGTTTCTTAGCCACGGGCCGCCCGCTGCATATCCTGATCAACAGCGCGGGCGTCATGGCATCGCCGCTGCATCGCGACGCACGGGGCAACGAGTGGCAGTTTTCCACCAACCATCTCGGCCACTATCAACTCACCGCGCGCCTGCTGCCCGCGTTGAAAAAGGCTGACGGCGCGCGCGTGGTCTGCGTCTCTTCGCGCGGCCATCGTTTTGCCGGTATCGATTTTGCTGATCCAAACTTCAATCAGCGCCCGTATGACAAATGGCTGGCTTACGGCCAATCGAAAAGCGCCAACGCACTCTTTGCCTTGCAGCTCGATAAGCTCGGCGAAGCGCATAATATTCGCGCTTTCTCTCTGCACCCAGGGGCGATTTTTACCGCGTTAACCCGGCATATGGAAAAGAGCGATTATCAACGCGTCGGCGCGCTTAATGAAAAGGGTGAAGTCAAAACCACTGAAGAGGCGGGATTCAAAACCGTGGAGCAGGGCGCTGCAACCTCGGTGTGGTGCGCGACCCATCCAAGTTTGGCGGGCAAGGGCGGCGTGTACTGTGAAGATGCAGACATTGCCCCGCTGGCCGCCGAGGACGGCGCAGAGGTAGGCGTCAGCTCGTGGGCCATCGACCCCGAAGCCGCCAAACGCCTGTGGCAGCTGAGTGAGAAACTCACCGGCGTGCGCTACGTCTGGTAAAACAGCGCAAAAAAATGCCGCAGATCCTTTGTGGAATGCGGCATTATTAATTTCGTCATGGCTGCTCTGCAACATTAGCCATAGGCCGCTTTATGATTGATGTGATAGAAGGTCGCGGTGGCGGCCATTACGTGTTGCTCTTCTTTGCCCGGTTTGTGCGATTCCACATTAGTAATGTGGTAACCGACAGCACCGGCGTCTAACGCCTTTTTAACAAATGCGCTATTCAACTCTTCCATGGAGGTCGCCCAAGAAACCGAGGCTACGCCGACGGCTTGCAGGGACGCGATTTCACGATGTGATAAACCTGTACGAACTAACACAGGCGTGACCGTCTTGGGGTTGAATATGGATATGATATCATTTACTAAGTCTTTCATGGGCTTACCCCTCCTCGGGTCAAGTTCTACATCGGACAGTCAGAGAATGCCGGAAATAAACAGAGGTTGACGCTCACTCTGATTTATTCACCGGCACCGTTCCAATAAACACCCATTTTTGTTTCGATCTTTAGCTTTAATTGCTAATTAGTTGTTAAGAAAACTCCCGCCACACTTAATGTAATCTTCAAAGAAGATATTTTCAGTTGGTTACAGGTTAGGGGGAATTGAAACGGGTCTACTGGCGGCTATTTCACCGCCGCCAGTTGGCGAACTTCAGCCTTGGGTTTTACGGCAAATTGGTTTTCCGGCTCGCGCAGACCCAGATTCTCGCGCAGCGTTTCCCCTTCATACTCCGTGCGGTATAAGCCTCGCTGCTGTAAAAGTGGGATCACCTGCTCGACAAAATCGTCGAAGGCCGTTGGCGTCCCGCCGCGAACAATAAACCCATCCGTCGCGCCGCTGGTAAACCAGTGTTCCAGACCATCAGCTACGTCGCTGGCGCTGCCAATAAAGGTCGGGCGCGGGGTCGCGGCTTCCAAAGCCACCTGACGCAGCGTCAAACCTCGCGCTTTGGCATCGCGCTTGATAGCGTCCGTGGTGCTGCGGAAGCTGTTTTGGCCTAAATCACCGATGTCCGGGAAGGGCTCATCCAGCGGATGCTGGCTAAAATCATAATGCTCGAAGTAGCGCCCTAAGTACTCCAGCGCCTTATCGGCCGTCACCAGCTGCGCCGTTTGTTGATATTTCTGCTCGGCGTCAGTGACACTGTCACCCACAATCACGCTGATGCCTTGGAAGATGCGAATATCTTCGGCGTCGCGACCGTTTTCAACCAGCTGACGTTTCACATCCTGATAGAATTCACGGGCCAGCTCCGGCGTGGCCTGACGGGTATAAATCGCGTCGGCGGCCTCGGCAGCAAAGGCTTTGCCCTGCTCGGAGGCCCCGGCCTGAAACACCACAGGCTGGCCCTGCGGCGAGCGACCGACGTTAAGCGGCCCCTGCACTGAGAAATATTTCCCCTGATGGTTCAGGGTATGCAGTTTATCCGGGGCGAAGAATTGTCCTTTGGCCTTGTCGCGCACGAAAGCATCGCCTTCCCAAGAATCCCATAAGCCTTTGACCACGCTGACATATTCACTGGCGATGCGATAACGCTCGTCGTGCTCCGGGTGCTTATTACGGGAGAAGTTCTTGGCCGAACCTTCCAGCGGCGAAGTCACCACATTCCAGCCCGCGCGACCGCCGCTGAGGTGATCCAAGCTGGCGAACTGCCGCGCCACGGTAAAAGGTTCGCTGTAAGAGGTAGAGAGGGTCGCCACCAGACCAATTTTTTGCGTCACCAGCGCCAGCGCGGAAAGTAGGGTGATGGGCTCAAAACGGTTGAGGAAGTGCGGGATCGACTTCTCATTGATATACAGGCCGTCGGCGACAAACAGAAAATCAAATTTCCCCTGTTCGGCCTTTTGCGCCAGCTGCTGGCAGAACTGGATATTGATGTTGGCGTCGGCCACCGCGTCGGGGTGACGCCACGCGGACATATTCCCTGAAGCGCCCTGAATGATCGCCCCCAAACGTAACTGTCTCTTGTTACTCATGACACTTTCCTCAATGTTGGGTTGATATGGTTCGAGCTAGGCCGCTTGACCGGGAAGGGCGGCCAGCAGTTGTTGAGTCCAGCGGTGCTGCGGATGGTTGAACACCCGAGTCACATCGCCACTTTCGACCACCGCGCCATCTTTCATCACCAGCACGCGGTCGGCGAGGTGGTGGATGACGCCAAGGTCGTGAGAGATAAACAGCAGCGCGGTGTGATGCTCCGCCTGCATATCAGCCAGCAGATCCAGCACCTGCGCCTGCACTGAGACGTCGAGCGCGCTGACCGGCTCGTCGGCCACCAGCAAAGCAGGATTGGGCGCGAAGGCGCGAGCGATGGCTACCCGCTGGCGCTGCCCGCCGGAGAGTTCGCGCGGGTAACGCTGAAGGAAACGCTCGCCGAGGCGAACTTCATCCAACAGCTGCAACACGCGCTGGCGGCGGGCCGCGCCGAAAATGCCCGCTGCATCTAGACTTTCGCCAATGATTTTCTCCACCGTATAGCGCGGGTCGAAGGAGCTGAGCGGGTCCTGAGCAATCAGCTGAATGCGGCTGCGGCGCAGGCGCCGTTCGACCTCCGCCACGTGACTCCACGGCTGCGCTTCAATCTGGATCAGGCCGCTGTCCGGCTCCGTCAGTCCCAGCACCATGCGCGCAACGGTGGTTTTGCCCGAGCCAGACTCGCCGACGATACCCAGCGTCTCTCCCGCCGAAAGCTGGAAACTGACATCGCGCACCACCTGATGCTCGCCGTAATGCTTGTTCAAATGCTGGGCCTGCAACAGTGGCTCACCGGCGGCGATTTTTCGCTGGGGAAGGGCCACCGGCGCGGGAGAGGAGAGGCGAAAGCCTTTGGTTTCCGGCGTCGGCACGGCGCGCAGCAGCTGGCGAGTCCACTCATGGGCCGGAGCATTAAGCACCTGCCAGGTCGCGCCTTGCTCAACCACTTCGCCATCCTTCATCACTATCACTACGTCAGCCAGTTGGCCGACCACGGACAGATCGTGGCTAATCAGCAGCAGCGCCTGCCCGTCATCGCGGCGGCGCTGAAGGAGGTCGAGGATCTGCTTTTGCACCGTCATATCCAGCGCGGTGGTGGGTTCGTCGGCAATCAGCAGCTCGGGCTTCCCGGCCAATGCCGTGGCGATCAGCGCGCGCTGGCGCAAGCCGCCGGAAAGCTGATGCGGGTAGAGGCTCAGACGGCGCTGCGCCTCCGGCATGCCCACCGACGCCAGCAGTTGCAGGCTCTGTTTGCGCAGGTCGATTTTGCCCTCGCTTGGATGCGCCAAAATAGCGTCACCCAGCTGCTGGCCGATACGGCGCAGCGGGTCGAGGGAAACCAGCGCGTCTTGCAGCACATAGCCAATCTGCTTGCCGCGCACGCCTCGCCATTCACGCTGGCTGGCGCGCAGCATGTCGCGGCCATCAATCATAAAACGGTCCGCCGTCAGCTCGGCTTTTTCATCCTGCAAGCCAATCAGCGAGCGGGCGGTGACGGTTTTCCCCGAGCCGGATTCCCCTACCAGCGCCAAAGACTGCCCGCGCTGTAATTGCAGGTTTAACCCGCGAACCACCACTTTGCGGCCCTGCGGCGAGGGGAAGCTAACGGTTAAATTGCGGATATCAATAAAGAGTTCCTGACTCATGCTTGTCTCCCTTCAAAGCGAGCCTGCCAGTGGCGGCCGACGGTGTTGACTGCCACCACGGTGAGGGTGATTGCCACGCCGGGCCAGACGCCAATCCACCACGCGTTGCGCAGGTAATTTCGCCCTTCGGCCAGCATCAGTCCCCATTCTGCGGTGGGCGGCTGCGGGCCCATGCCGAGGAAACTCAGCCCGGCGGTGCCGATGATTGCCGTGCCCAACCCCAAGGTTGCTAGCACCGGAACGTGGGCGATAGCGTGGGGCAGCACGTGCCGCCAGACCAGCGTGCGGCGAGTCAGGCCGAAGGTGCGCGCCTGCTCAACGTAGCCTGAGGACATCACCACGAAGGTTTGCGCTCGCACCACGCGGGCAAAGCGCGGGATCGAGGCGACGCCGAGAGCGAAGATAAGATTGGTGGTGCCGGGGCCGGTGAAGGCAATCAGCATCAACGCCAGCAGCAGGTCGGGGAAGGCGGAAATCACATCCACCGCGCGGCTGATAAACTCATCCAGCGCGCCGCGCGCCAGCCCGGCCAACAGCCCCAGCAGGCTGCCGACGGTGACCGCAACGGCCATCGCCGCGATGCTGATTAACATCGAATAACGGCTGCCGTAGATTATACGCGTCAGCACGTCGCGCCCCAGTTGGTCGGTCCCCAGCCAGTGGGCGGCCGAAGGAGGCAGTTGGGCGTTAATCGGGTCGGCGCTCAGCGGGTCGTATTGGCTGATAAGGGAAGGAAACAGCACCGCCAGCAGGACGAAAATCAGGAACAGAGCTGCCACTGCTAATCCTGTTGAAGGCCAACTGCGGAGGCGCTGTAAGCTTAGAGAAAGGCTCATGCTGCGCCTCCCTGTGAAGAAGGTTGGTCGCGCAGGCGCGGGTCAATCAGCAGGTAGAGAATATCCACCAGCGTGCTCATCACCACGTAAACCAGCGCCGAGAAAATCGCCACCGCCAGCACCACTGGCAGGTCTTTGCCGAGCACGGCGTCCACCGTCACTTTACCCAGCCCCGGTCGGCCAAACACCTGTTCGGTGATAACCGCGCCGCTGAGCAGCCCGCCAATCAGCCAGCCGGTGAGGGTGACGGCGGGCAGCGCGGCGTGGCGTAACGCGTGGCGCAGGCGAATGGTTAAATTGCCCAGCCCCCACGCCCGCAGCGTCAAGGCAAAAGGTTCGTTTAACGCGTCTTCCAGCCCACGGCGCAGCACCTGCGCCACCACCGCGCCCTGAGCCAAGCCCAGCGACAGCGCCGGTAACACCAGCGCCGAGAAGTTGCGATCGCCGGCGACCGGGAACCAACGCAGGGTAAAGCTGAAGATAAACAGCAGCACGATCCCTAGCCAGAAAGAGGGGGTCGAGGCCAGCAGCAGCTCGAAGAACCCGGCAATCCGGCGGCCAAAGCGGCGGTTAGCGGTGAGCACCGCCATTGCTACGGCGAAGGTCAGGCTGACCAGCAGCGCCGCGCCGGTCAGTTTCAAGGTCGGCCAGAGCTGCGAGAGCACCAATATTGAGCAGGTAAGAGCGGCCGAAATCGCCGTGCAGCACCCGCCACAGATAGTGCAGGTATTGCAGCCACAGCGGCTGGTCCAGCCCCCATTCGGCGCGAATTGCCGCCTCAATCGCCGGGGTGCGCACCTGCTCGCCAATCAGCAGGCTGACAATATCTCCCGGCGCGAGGTAGACGCTGATAAAGGACAAACTCACCGCCGCCCACAGCACCAGAATGCCGCTGCCAATGCGGCGCAGAATTCGCCATAACAGCGGCGCGCGCCAGGTCGGCGGGCTGCGCCACCGGCGCGGCGTATCAAGTGAAGTTTCAACAGTCATCGGCGGCTCCTTGGTTCTTTTACAGTTCAGTTCGGCGCGATTTAATGGTCGCTCAGCCAGACGTCATAGGCGTTTTCAGGCATCTGCTTGAAAGGTCTAAAGCCGACGCCGTGAACATAAGACGCGGCGGCAATCTGGTCTTCCGGCTCATATAACGGGATGGCGAAGGCCTGCTGCACAATGGCAAACTGCTGCAACTGGGCATAAAAACCTTTGCGTTTGTCGTTATCGAGGGTTTGCGCCGCGCCGTGCAGCCACGGGGCGATTTCTGGCGCATCGGTACGGCTATAGTTGATGGCACCGCCGCCTTTGACCGGCAGATAGTGGTTTTCAATATCAATGCCGTCGGTGTCGGTGTTGGAGTTCGCAATCGAGCCAAACAGCCCGGTATTGCGCACATCCGTGTAGGTGCCGGAGTCGACATATCGAATCTTCAGCTCGATCCCCAAACGCTGACGAGCCTGCGCCTGAAGGGCTTGCAGCAGCACATCGCGCTGGTCGCGCACCGTGGCCTGCGCCTGAATGATCTCAATGCTCAGCCGTTTGCCGTCTTTGCTGCGAAAGCCCTCGCTATCGCGGGTTTTCCATCCCGCTTCATCCAACAGTGAGTTGGCGAGCTGCGGATTATTGCCATATTTGCCGTCGAGGCTGTTGTCATACAGCGGGTCCACTGGCGAGGTGATGCCCCACACCCGCGTGCGCTCGCCGCGATAGATAGATTGTAAAATCGGCCCGATATCCAGCCCCTGCAATAGCGCCTGACGCACCTTCACTTCCTGCGTTGGGCCATAAGTCACGTTGAGGAACAAGGAGTAAGGCGTGCCGGTGTTCAGCGCATGTTGGTAGGTGAAGTCTGGGTTATCTTTGAATTCACCCGCGTCATTGCCGGAAATCCCCTCAATCACATCAACCTGTCCCGAGAGCAGCGCGCCGGTGCGCACCGAAGACTCAGGCAGGAAGCGATAAGTCACGCTGTCGAGATAAGCCGGACCTTGGTGCGCGGCATTGGCCGACGCCCAGTTGTAGGCCGGGTTTTTCACATATTCCACCTGCTGGCCTTTCTCATAGCGCTTGAGAATAAACGGCCCGGTGCCCGCCAAATCTGGTCCACCGGCTTTAAGCTGCGGAGAAGACCACGAGGCCGGAGAGAGCAATTTCAGCCCGGCGGCGAAAGAGAGGAAGGGCGCGTACACCTGTTTGAGGGTGATCACCACGGTGTTTTCATTCGGCGTGGTGACGCTCTCGATACGACTGGCAATGGCGCACAGGCTAGAGCCGGCGCAGTAGGCCGGGTCCTGCGCATGGCGGAAGTTCTCCGCCACGGCGTTGGCATCAAACTTTTTGCCGTCGGAGAAAGTCACGTCAGGGCGCAGGGTGAACGTGTAGGTTTTGCCATCATCGGACAGGCTGTAGCCCTTGGCTAACCACGGAATGTAGGAGCCGTCTGGCTTGCGGGCTAGCAGGGATTCATAGGCCACGCGCAGGATAAGTTCGGCTTTCGACTGGCCGTTAAGCTGCGGGTTGAAGGTATTGGGTTCGGTTTCCACTCCCCAGGTCAGAGAGCCGCCGCTGCGCGGCTTTTCATCGGCAGCCAAGGCTGAATAACTGACAGACAGCGCCATTAACGAAAGGGCGGTTAGCCCGATAGTTGATTTTATAAGGTTCATTGTTTTCCCAGAGATCAATAAGTTAAAACGGCATTTAGACGAAAAGCTTGGCCTCGGGCACGGTGCGCACGAACTCTTTTTGCGCCTGCGCCTCATAGAGCGAGGAGTTGAGGATTTTGCGTAAATACACCAGCTCGACCCCCAGCGGATTCACCGCCGTGTGGAAGGGCTCATAGCCGCGACGCTGATAGAGCGCCGTCAGCCAAGGATGGCGAATGGCGGTCGCCAGATAGACGGCGGGCACTTTGAGGGTATCGCGCAGGAAAGTGTTTTCGACATGGGTCATGATCTGGCCGCCATAGCCGTGGCCTTTGGCATTCTCATCCACCGCGAACCAGTGGACGAAAGGCCAAGGCGCGTACTCTTTCTTGGTGGTCGGCGTCCACGGAAACCGCGTGGTGAGGGTCGCCGTGATGCCTTGCTCGGTTTCCAGCACATAGGTGGTTTCATTGCGGATCACTTCACGCACGTCCTCGACGCTTGCGCGAGTAATGGTGAAGTGAATGTTCAATTTCACCAGCGGCGAGTAGGCGCGTTGCAGCAGGCCATGCAGCTCGGTGGCCTCATCTTCGCGGGCCAGACGGATAAGTTGACTCATTGCTAATCCCCTAAGCCAGCGCCCGGCTCTCTGCGGCGAGCAGTTCGAGCGAGGCTAACCGCGCCTGTGGCTGGGCCAGCGGCGTGTCGATGACAAACTCTTCTACGCCATAGCGCGCCTGTAGCTCCTCGAGCTGATGGTGCACCTGCTCGGCGGTGCCGGTGATAATCGAGGAGACGCGCTCTTCAATCTTGTGCGAGGCGGCGGTAGATTGGCGAATGTAAGCCTCGGCCTGCGCCACGCTGCCCACGGTAACGCTCTGACCGTCGCTACCAATCACGCGGAAAGCCTGTTTGTCAGCCGCCAATTCTTCGGCTTTCGCCGCCGTCTCCGCCACAATCACTGACACCGCGAGCAGGGCGCGACGCCCCTGACTATCATGGGTGTAAGCTGAGAGGGCGCGGCCAATTTCAGTCTGGTCGCCGTTAAGATGCGCGGCAAAGACAAAGTTCCAGTTCAGGCTGGCTGCTAATCGGGCGCTCTGCTCACTGGCACCGAGCAGGAAGCGCCCGGCACTCTGCGGCGGCAAAGGCGTGGCGAGCAGGGTGTCGCCCTGAGTGTCATTCGGCTTGGCATTTAACCAGTCGTCGAGCAGGCGCAGCTGATCGGCGAAATCTCCTTTCAAGGCTGGGTCGACCGCATATTGCAGCGCGCGCGTCGAGAGCGGCAGTCCGCCCGGCGCTTTACCCACGCCCAAATCCACCCGGCCTGGCGCTAGCGAGGAGAGCACGTTGAAGTTTTCCGCCACTTTGTAAGGGCTGTAGTGCTGCAACATCACGCCACCTGAGCCCACGCGAATACGCTGGGTGTGGGCGAGGATCCAGGCAATCACCACTTCCGGCGACGAGATCGCCAGCTTGACAGTATTGTGATGCTCTGCCAGCCAGAAGCGGTGATAGCCCCAGCGCTCTGCCTTCTGCGCCAGTTCCAGCGTACGTTTCAGCGCACCGCTGGCACTTTCACCTTCATCGATTGGACTTTTTTCCAGCAGACTTAATCGGTAACCCATCTCGTTATTGTCCTTATGTTCCCTGACTCGGTATGGGTTCGATTATTAAAGGCAGGTTAGAAAGTTGTAAAACAACAATAGTTGCTATGAAGTTGCGCGAAATGAGATAGGGATGGGGCGAGTTGGGCTTAACTCAGCAAATTCGCTTCCAGCGTGCATTTTGGGAAAGAGAGCTTGTGCATCTCCCATAAAGGTATAAAATTTTATACATTAACAGGGAGAGGTTAACGCATGGCTGAAAAGGAAATTGACTGGAGAGGTACATCCCGTGAAGACTTGATTGCTTTTCCAGTAGATGTTCGTCGTACCGCTGGATTTGAATTGGCAAAAGTACAACATGGTCTTTATCCGACAGACTGGAAACCCATTTCTATATGGGGTTCAGGTGTCATTGAAATTAGGCTTGATGATGCAGTTGATGAGTATCGCGTAGTCTATGTCGCGAAATTCGCTGACAAAATATATGTTCTGCATAGCTTCAAGAAGAAAAGTCGCACTACCAGCAAACCCGATGTAGATATCATCAAAGCGCGTTATAACGCCGTGGTTAGCGAACGGAGAAACAGTAAAAATGCCAAAAATTGATACTAAGTCACGCCATATCACGCCAACGGGCGGGAATATCTTCAGCGATCTTGGTTTTGAACCGGAGCAAGCGGCACAGCTTCAGGTTGAATCCAAAAAAGAGATTGCCCAAACACTGGTCATGAAGCAAAAGCTCATGGGTGAGATAGCCGGTTGGATGAAATCGGAAGGGCTTAAGCAGCATGAAGCCGCGGCTTTTCTGCATGTATCAAGACCCCGTGTGTCGGACGTGGTGAATGCAAAAACGGAAAAATTCACGCTGGATACTCTGGTCTCAATGGCCAGCATTATCGGTAAAAAAGTGACGATGGTGATTGAGTAAATGACACAACAGGGATGTATCGCGTTGCGCTACACGCAACGCTTGGTTATGATGCGTATGGCGCAACGCTGACGGGAAATCATGGATGATTAAAAGCTTTAAGCATAAAGGTTTGAAGAAGTTTTTTGATACCGGCTCCACGGCAGGGATTAATGCTTCGCAGAAAACGAAAATCTCGCTGAGACTAGCAGTGCTCAATAACGCAGCAAAAATCGAAGATATTGATATGCCGAGATTTCATCTTCATCCACTGACTGGAAATCGTCTGGGTGTGTGGTCGATACCGTAACAGGTAATTAGCGCATCACTTTCGAGCTGCAGGACGGCGACGTTTTTATCGTGAATTATGAGGATTATCATTAATGGCCACCATGCATAACCCACCGCATCCGGGGCTTCTTGTGAAAGAAACCATGGGAGAGTTAAACCTGAGTACCCGTGCTTTGGCGAAAGAGTTGGGTGTTGCGCCCTCGACGGTTCAGAGGATCGTTGCTGGGAAGTCCGATATTTCGCCTGAAATGGCCATTCGTCTTTCCGTGGTGATCGGCAGCTCCGAATATGTCTGGCTCGGCATGCAGAATGATTATGATTTGTGGCAGGCGAGGCAAATTGTGGACGTTTCACAGCTGCACCGATTGCAAACGGCATAGCGATATAAATTGAAAGACAGAAGGGCTGCGAGCCAGTCCCATAATTAGGTCCACGATGACACAACAAACCTCCAACCAAGATTTTGACCAGCGCTTCAACGCCTTGGTGGCGACTCTGACGCTCGCACCCAACACGCCGGACAATCAGGTTATTGACCGCATTGCCCTGCATTTTCGCAAATTGCTGAATTTTTTGACCCAAGACGCAGCGCTGACCCAGCAAGCATTTGGCGGTAGCCAGAAAACCGCGCTGGTTGAGGCCATTAGCAGCCTGTTAGCCGGGTGCCAGCAGAGCGGACTCTTTCGTCAGGACCTGTCGCCACGCTGGGTCGCGCGCTGCTTTGTCGGCATGCTTGATCAAATGAAAGAGGAGCCGGGCGACGCGGCGGCTCGCCACCAGCAGAGTATTAGCTGTGCCAAAATTCTGTGTGAAGGGATTTGGCCGGGCGCGGCGGACGCCAGACCTTAATCAGCGTAAAAAATGACATAAAAAAGCCCGGTGATTGCAGCAATCACCGGGCTTTTTAATAGCTAAAACCTTAGCGAGTCAATGACTTGAACTGGCGGGTGGTTTCGGTGAGTGCCACTTCGGTCGGCAGGCGCTCCATTGAGCTGGCGCCGTAGAAACCGTCAACCTGCGGGCAGTTCTGCATGATGAATTCTGCATCCTGTGGTGACGAAATGGGGCCGCCGTGGCACAGCACAATCACGTCTTCGCGCACGGATTTGGCTGCTTTGGCCCAATCATTAATCAGCGGCACGCAGTCTTCCAGCTTCAACGCGGTGCCCGCGCCGATATTGCCGCCGGTGGTTAAGCCCATGTGTGGCACGATAATGTCGGCACCGGCTTCGGTCATGGCGATGGCGTCCGCCGCGCTAAACACGTAAGGCGTGGTCAGCATGTCTTTCTGGTGGGCAAGGCGGATCATATCCACTTCCAGCCCATATCCCATGCCGGTCTCTTCCAAATTTGCCCGGAAGTTGCCGTCAATCAGCCCGACGGTGGGGAAGTTCTGCACGCCGGCAAAGCCCAGCGCTTTCAAATCATCGAGGAATTTGTCGAACTGGCAGAAAGGGTCAGTGCCGTTCACCCCGGCCAGAACCGGCGTGTGCTTGACGACAGGGATCACTTCCTTCGCCATATCCACCACGATTTCATTGGCGTTGCCATAGGCCAGTAAGCCCGCCAGAGAGCCGCGCCCCGCCATGCGATATCGCCCGGAGTTGTAAATCACAATCAGGTCAATGCCACCCGCTTCTTCACATTTTGCCGAAAGGCCAGTTCCCGCGCCGCCGCCAATAATAGGTTCACGGCGAGCAATCATTTCGCGGAATTTTGCCAGCAACGCCTGTCGTTCAAATTTAGCCATGATGGTTTTCCCTTAATGTTGAGCAATATCTTTAAAGAGTCGTACTGCCGTTTCTGCAAACTCTGGATCATTGATGTTGCAGTTCAGCCTAATTACACGCCGCTTCGCGGTCTGTTTTACGGTGTTTTCCAAGGTGTTAGCAAAAGCATTCAACGCATCGGGGTTCCAGAAAGGTTGCCCGACTGCATCTAGAGCGGAAAAACCGCCCTCTGGTATCAGGAAACGCACTTCGCCTTCGCAGGCGTTGAGTTTCTCCCCGATCCATTTCGCCATTTCGGCGTTCTCTTCCGGCGTGGTGCGCATTAGCGTCACCTGCGCGTTATGTTCATAAAACTGGCGGTCGGCATATTTGGCCGGAACCGTGGAGATATGCCCGAAGTTGACCATATCCAGTGCGCCGCAGGAGCCGACGAACGGGATCTGCGTCTGCGCCATGGCGTCGAAACGCTCCGGGCCGCAGGCCAGTACGCCGTCAAACAGCAGGTCGCACACCTCGGTCGTAGTGAGATCCAGCACGCCAGATAACAGCCCGCTGGACACCAGTTTCTCCATCGCTTTACCGCCGCTGCCGGTGGCGTGAAACACCAGACAGTCAAATTCGCTCTCTAGCAACTCGCTGGCGCTATTGATGCACGGGGTGGTGACGCCAAACATGGTGAGGCCAACCGCCGGTTTGTCCTCCTGACTGTCGGGGTGTGAAAACAGCACCGCGCCGGCAATTTGGTGTGCGGCGTTAGCCAGCACTTGGCGCGAGATGCGATTTAGGCCCGCGACGTCGGTAACCGAGTACAGCAGGGCGATGTCGCTCGCGCCGATGTAGGCCGAGACATCGCCAGAGGCCATGGTCGACACCATCAGCTTCGGCACGCCAACGGGCAGAGCCTGCATGGCTGGCGTGATTAACGCCGTGCCGCCAGACCCGCCCAGCCCGAGCAGCGCCGCAACATCAGTCCTTGAGGCCATAAAGCCTTCAAACGCCTGCGCCATGGCAGTAATTGCTTTACCGCGATCGCCACAGAAAACGGCATCGATGCCCTGAGGATGGAACGCAGCGACGGTGGCGGCGCTGATATCAGCCTGCCCGTCATGGGTTTTGTGCTTGGTTGATAAATCAACCGTCACCACCTTGGCACCGGCCGCACGGACCAACTCGGCGACAAAAGCCTGCTCCCGGCCCTTGGTATCAGTGGTGGTAGCAATATAAACACTGGCTTGTTTTGCGTTCATCAGGACATCCTTTTTTGATTAATATCCCTGCATAATGAGACGCCAGTCTCATTGGAGCAAGGTCATCATACACATTTGAGACTCGAGTCTCATAAAATTTACATTTCGGTGATTTTGCTTTTTCAGCAGGCATTTTTTGTTAAAGTTGCTTCATCAGACTCCTCGGTGGAAACCCTAATTTGACTCCTATTCATACGCCAGTCGCACTGACCGAAGCCCAGACCCGCACCCAGCAAAAGCTGGTGGCCGCAGCCATGCGTTTGGCGGAAAGCGGGGCGTTACCCACGCTGACAGAAGTGGCGGCCAGTGCCGGATTTTCCCGCGCGACGGCGTATCGCTACTTCCCCACGCAAAGCGCGCTGGTGGCGGCGATGGTGGAAGAGAGCCTGCGGCCCATCATTGAGTGGCACCCGCAACATCCGCACGCCAGCGAGCGCATCAGCGAGCTGCTGCGTTTTGCGTACCCACGAATGCTAGAACATGAAGGCGTTTTGCGCGCGGCTTTACAGTTATCTCTGCAACAATGGTCAGAAAAACGCCGCGATCCCCATGCTCAAGAGACGCTGGTGCGCGGTAACCGCAAGAAAATTTTGAAACGCGTGGTCGAGCCTTTAGAAGGCAGGCTTTCGCCACAGGCCATCCAGCGCACCATGCACGCCTTTTCGCTGATTTACGGCTCAGAAGTGTTTATGGTGATGAAAGACATTTGGCAGGTCGGTGACGGCGAAATTCAGGATCTCACCCAGTGGATGGCCAAGGCTATCTTGCGTCAGGCGGAGGAAGATGCGCGGTTGGGGAGTGAGCAGGATTAACATGCCCGCGCGAGGCGGGCATGTTGCGATCAGTTAAGTCGGTAGCTGAGATTCACCGTGATCTGCTGCTTGCCATCTTGATAGACAGTTTTGTGACTGAGCGAAACCACAGGGCCGGTATAGGTGACCAAAACCTGATTGTTCGCCTCTTCGCGAATTTCGGAAAGCGTGCCAGTTCCTGTCAGGAAAGGGCTTTCCTCCTCAAGATACTTCACGATTTCATTTTCACCACCACTCAATTCACCCGCCAAATAGAAGCGGTATCGGGTGGGAGCCGTATTGCCAGCGTTTTGGTGTTTAATCTCGTACAACCACATCCGATCGCTGACTTTAGATGCACGCTCTAATGTATTCTCTGCTGGGCTCTCCGGGTTGGAGAAGCTTACAAACAGCCCCATCATCACAACCAAAATTCCCCCAATGACAATCCATGGCAACCATTTTGAAAATGATTTCATTAATAACTCCCTGTTATTTTGTGGTTATAAAGGTCGCATATTACCACTCACTGGGGCAGGAAATCCGCAGGTGAAATAGTCTTTAACTGAATCAAATATCGCCACTGGTGGGGGCGCTTGGGCGAGGAAAGCTGAGAGCCAAGCTCTCAGTTCCATAAATCGAAACGGGAAGGAAGTTACTTCTTGCTCTGCTCGGTGAAACGGCGGAACACTTCGAGGGTTTCATCGCTGACGTGGTGCTCAACGCCTTCGGCGTCAAGGCGGGCGGTTTCCGGGCTGATGCCTAACGCGATGAAGAAGGCTTCAACCACGTTGTGGCGCTCGCGGTTTTCGGCGGCTAATTTCTCGCCCTCTGGCGTCAGGAACGTCCCGCGATAGGGAAGTTGACGCACTAATCCAGCACTGGCTAAGCGCTTAAGGGTTTTGGCGACTGTAGGCTGAGAAACGCCTAAACGGGCGGCCAAGTCGACCTGTCTGGCTTCGCCAAACTCACGAATCAAATCCGAAATCAGTTCGACGTAATCGTCCATCAGTTCGCGGCGATGCGCTTCTCGCACTTGTAAAAAACCCTGAGCGTGCTCTTCAACATCCAGTAAAGGATTCACCTTCTTTTCATTCACAACGCTTGCCTCTTTCTTGCTCAACGGTTTTTTACCGCCGCCATTTACGGCGACAGGGATTGATATTGTAAACCAAGCTGGCGCTAGCACCAATTTTTGCAAACTTTGCATTGGCTAAGGAGTATAGCCTGTGCTATATCTGTGTAATAAAACGTCGCCACGCTGCAAAAGAGTACACAGGAGAAATTTCATGGAGAGAAAGCAAAGTGTTTGGAAACTGTTCAGCCTTACCCCGTTTCAGTTACGGCTGATGCTGATTGGCATGCTGGTCGCGCTGCTGGGTGGCAACGCGCAGGCCGCTGATAAAGAAAAGAAAAAATTCAAAGTCGTCACCACATTCACCGTGATACAGGATATCGCGCAGAATGTCGCGGGCGACGCAGCCACGGTTGAATCCATCACCAAACCGGGGGCGGAGATCCATGATTACCAGCCGACGCCGCGTGACATCGTCAAAACCCAGTCGGCCGATCTGATCTTGTGGAACGGCTTTAATCTTGAGCGTTGGTTTGGGCGTTTCTTCGAAAATATCAAAAATGTGCCCTCCGCGACGGTCACCGACGGCATTACTCCGCTGCCAATCCAAGAAGGACCTTATCTCGGCAACCCGAATCCTCACGCCTGGATGTCGTCGAAAAATGCCCTGATTTATGTCGAAAATATCCGCGCCGCCTTGGTGAAGTACGATCCGGCCAATGCGCAGATTTATGACAAAAATGCCAAAGACTACTCAGAGAAAATCAGTCAACTGGATGCACCGCTGCGCGCCAGACTGGCGAAAATCCCTGCCGAGCAGCGTTGGTTAGTTACCAGCGAAGGCGCTTTTAGCTATATGGCCAAGGACTACGGATTGCAGGAAGCCTATCTGTGGCCAATTAACGCCGAAGAGCAGGGTACGCCGCAGCAAGTGAAAAAACTGATCGATTTGGTGCGCGAGAAGCATATCCCGGTGGTGTTCAGTGAAAGCACCATCTCGGACAAGCCCGCCAAGCAGGTGAGCAAAGAGACCGGCGCGGCCTATGGCGGCGTGCTATATGTCGATTCACTGTCAACCGCCAACGGCCCGGTGCCAACCTACATTGATTTGCTGAAAGTCACCGTGGGGACCGTGGCTAAAGGATTCGGCCAATGAGCGCAGAAACCTTAGAACTCAATGTTGAAAATGTCAGTGTTACCTATAACAACGGCCACACGGCGATTGAAGATGCCAGCTTCCGGCTGGAAGGCGGCTCAATTTGCGCCTTGCTGGGGGTAAACGGCAGCGGCAAGTCCACGCTGTTTAAAACCATCATGGGCATTGTTCGCCCGACCACCGGCAGCGTGTCGCTTAACAAGATGGACGTGGCTAAGTCGCTGCGCCAGAACCTTATCGCCTACGTGCCGCAGTCAGAAGACGTCGACTGGAACTTCCCGGTGCTGGTGCGTGACGTGGTGATGATGGGCCGCTACGGCAAGATGTCCTTCCTGCGCATTCCTTCCAAAGAGGATAAGAAGCAGGTGGCGTCGGCACTGGCGCGTGTTGGCCTGACAGACTTGGCACAGCGCCAAATCGGCGAGCTGTCCGGCGGGCAGAAGAAACGGGTGTTTTTGGCACGCGCATTGGCACAGCAGGGCAGCGTGATGCTGCTCGATGAGCCTTTTACCGGCGTTGATATCAAAACTGAAAATGCCATCGTGGAGCTGCTCAGGCAGTTGCGGGAAGAGGGGCACCTGATTCTGGTGTCGACCCATAACATCGCCAGCGTGCCGGATTTCTGCGACCGCGTGGTGCTGATTAACCGAACGGTTATCGCCAAAGGCACGCTGGAAACCACCTTTACCCATGCCAACCTAGAGCACGCCTTTGGCGGTGCTATGCGCAATATCGACTACTTAGCCAAAGAGCGCGTGGCCGAGCGCCCATCGCCAATGAGGCTGGTGCAATGATTGAGCTATTGCTGCAACCTTTCCACTACAACTACATGGTGAAGGCGATTTGGGTCAGCGCCGGAGTCGGCGCGGTGTGTGCGTTTCTCTCGGCTTATTTGATGTTGAAAGGCTGGTCGCTGATGGGCGACGCCCTGTCGCACTCGGTGGTTCCCGGCGTGGCGGGGGCTTACGCATTGGGCTTTCCCTATGCCATTGGCGCGTTCGGTACCGGCATTCTGGCGGCGTTATCCATGACTCTGCTTCGCCATTACACCCGGCTGCGTGAAGACGCCATCATTGGCTTCGTATTCTCCTCCTTCTTCGCGCTGGGCCTGCTGCTGGTGTCATTGAATCCCACCTCGGTGAACGTCCAGTCCATCCTGTTTGGCAATATTTTGGGCATTGATGATGCCGATATCTTGCAGGTGCAAATCATCGTCGGCGTCTCCCTGCTGGTGCTGTGCGTCATCTGGCGCGACCTGTTGGCGGTGTTCTTTGATGAAGCCCATGCCCGCTCCGTCGGCCTGTCGCCGCTGTGGCTTAAGGTGATTTTCTTCACCCTGTTCAGCGCCTGTAGCGTGGCGGCACTGCAAACCGTCGGGGCAATTTTGGTGATCGCCATGGTTATTACCCCCGGTGCCACCGCCTACTTGCTGACAGACAGATTCTCCCACTTATTGATGATTTCAGTGGCTATCGGCGCCGTCACCAGCGCCGTGGGAGCTTGGCTGAGTTACTTCTTAGATGGCGCTACCGGCGGGGTGATTGTCTGCTTGCAGACCAGCGTGTTCCTGCTGGCCTTCGTTTTCGCCCCTAAGCACGGATGGCTGGCGAATCACTTTCGTATCAGAGCTAAGGCGCAGCACAAGGAGAGTGCCTCATGACCTCATGGTTTGATCTATTGATGGAGCCAATGGGCTTCGTCTTTATGCAGCGCGCCCTGTTGACCGCCATGGCCACCAGCATCGTCTGCGCCATCTTCTCCTGCTTTTTAGTCTTAAAAGGCTGGTCATTGATGGGAGACGCCATCTCACACGCGGTGCTGCCCGGCGTGGTATTGGCATTTCTGGCGGGCATTCCGCTGGTGATTGGCGCTTTTATTTCCGGCTTATTTTGCGCGGTGGCGACGGGGTACATCAAAGAGCACTGCCGGGTGAAAGAGGACTCGGTGATGGGTATCGTGTTCTCAGGCATGTTTGCCGCGGGCTTGGTGCTATTCTCGCGCGTCAACACCGAGCAGCATTTGAGCCATATTCTGTTCGGCAACGTGCTGGGCGTAACCGACGGCGAAATGCTGCAAACGCTGGTGATCGCCGGGGGCGTAACTCTGGCTATTTTGCTGAAATTCAAAGATTTGATGCTGTTTTGCTTCGATCCGGTTCAAGCCAAGGTGATAGGGCTGCCGGTACGCTTTTATCATTATGCATTGCTGTGCCTGCTGGCATTAACCATCGTCGCCGCCCTGCAGGCTGTCGGGGTGGTCTTGGTGGTCGCCATGCTGATAACGCCCGGCATCACGGCTTTCCTGCTGTGTAAAACGCTGCCGAAAATGCTCATGGTGGCGGTGACAACGTCACTGATTGCCGCCGTTGCCGGAACCTTTATCAGTTTCTATATTGATGCAGCGACCGGCCCCGCGATTGTTCTGGTGCAGGCAACGCTGTTCTTGCTGGCGCTGGCGGGCTATTTGTTACGTAAAATCCCCGCCCGGCGCGCGGAAAATATCGCCTGAAAAGAGAGATCTTTGCCATACTGTCGGCAGATTCCCTTTTCAGGAGTATTCATGGAAATCATTAAATCAGGCCATGCCGATGCGCAGGCTATCCTGCAAATTCTGAGTGAATCCAAAGGTGAAAATTTGACCCCCGAGCAGCGCGCCAGCGAGGGGTTTACTCAGGGCAATATGGATGAATCCCTGCTGAAAACCTTTCAGGACGGCGTCGGCGTGTTTATCTGCAAAGAGCAGGGGGAGATTGCCGGTGTCGCCATGACCTCCCTCGGCAAGCAGGCCAAGCAGGGCGTGGCGCAGGCCACTTACAACGCCGTGGTCAGTAATGGCAAAGTGCCAGCCGAGCAAATTTTCCTCTACGGGCCGGTGAGCGTGCGGCGGGAATCTCGCGGCAAAGGAGTCTTGACTCAGCTACTGGTCCATATCTGTGAAACGCTGCAACATCGTTTCGCGTTGGGCGTGGCTTTTGTCGATAAAGAGAATCAGAAATCGCTGGCAATTCATCGCCATTATCCGATGACGGAATTTGATACCATCAGTTTGAATCGCCGAGAGTATGTTATTTTTACTTTCGAACCGAGCCGCGTTCTCGCCTTTTATAAAAATCGCTAAATCCTCATAGTCATCTCACAGATATAGAAAGCAGAAATCATCATTTTATTTCTGCTTCATTCCATTGTTAACTGGTTTCAACGAAGAGCGACGCGAAACGCATTTCTCTTTCAGAAATTTATTTATCAAGGGGTGCCAACATCATGACGCAGAAAAACTCGGTTTCTTCAGCAACGACTTTGTGGCAACGCGTTAAAGATAAATGTTTAACCGCATTTCTCACTGAACCTTCACAGGACAGCACGCGCATGATGGAAGCCTTAATCCCAACAGGAAGCTTATATGGTATCGAAATGGGCAGTTTTTCAATGGAAAGAGTTGACCCAGCCTGGTATCGCACGAAATAGCTTTTACCGGCGCAGGGTGCGCTTTAGTTACTGGAATGAGCTGTGCCTCACTTATCAGCCGTAATTCCTGATCTTTCTCCTGGTAGACCAAGTAGTAGTGCAGTAAATGTTCAACACTTTTAGCCTTAGTTCTCTCTGACCTCGTCGTAAATGTGATTTTTCTCTCATTTGTGGAGCCCATAACTGGTATCAGTTATGGGTTTTTTATCGTCTCGAATTTGACTTGGCATTCCCCCAAAACCCACCTTTTACTATTTCCCGCTCGAAATAAATATCTATTTTATATATTCAAACCCAATGCATTTATTAAATAAATAAATCAAGCCAAAAGAAATAGTTAGCAATAAATAATAAATCGATTTCTCGAAATTTAGTTAATACCAGAGGGAACTCTGTCGTTATTATTAGTCGGCAATATAATATATATGAATTTATTATATTGAAAATAAGAACATTCATTTAAATGATGAAAGGAATGAGATCATGAAATTAAAAGCATTGGCACTAATGGTTCCCGTTTTACTGATTGCAACCGCTACCCACGCTGCCGAGATTTATAATAAAGACGGCAATAAATTAGACCTGTACGGCAAAGTTGATGGCCTGCACTACTTCTCTGACGATGCGTCAAAAGATGGCGACCAATCCTATGCCCGTTTAGGTTTCAAAGGTGAAACCCAAATCAGCGATCAGCTCGCAGGCTACGGCCAATGGGAATATAACGTTCAGGCCAACAACCCTGAAAGCAGCGGCTCTTCTAAAAACGCCACGCGTCTGGGCTTCGCGGGTCTGAAATTCGGTGACTACGGCTCATTCGACTATGGCCGTAACTATGGCGTGGTGTATGACGTTGAATCCTGGACGGATATGCTGCCTGAGTTCGGCGGCGACTCTTATACCACCACCGATAACTTCATGGTTGGCCGTACCAATGGCGTAGCAACCTACCGTAATAATGGCTTCTTCGGTTTGGTTGAAGGCTTGAACTTCGCACTGCAGTATCAGGGCGCAAACGACGGCACCAACAACGGCGAAGGCACCAACAACAGTCGCGACGTTCGCCACCAGAATGGTGATGGCTACGGCATGTCTACCAGCTATGACTTCGGCATGGGTATCAGCGCGGGCGCGGCATTTGCCTCTTCTGACCGAACCAATGACCAAACCAACGGCGGCACTAACGCCTACGGCGATAAAGCAGACGTGTGGACAGTCGGCCTAAAGTACGACGCCAATAGCCTGTATCTGGCGACCATGTATGCAGAAACTCGCAACATGACCCTGTACGGCGGCGGCAAAACCACGCTGGCTGACGGCTCAACGCAAAACAACGACGGTAACGTCGCCAACAAAACGCAGAACTTCGAAATGACCGCGCAATACCAATTCGATTTCGGTCTGCGCCCGGAAGTCTCTTATCTGCAATCTAAAGGCAAAAACCTGAACGTCAACACCACCAATATCAACAATGATAAGGATCTGGTGAAATACGTGTCAGTGGGTACGACTTATAGCTTTAATAAAAATATGTCGACCTACGTTGATTACAAAATCAACCTGCTGGATGACACCGATAGCTTCTATAAAGACAGTGGTATCTCCACTGACGACGTGGTCGCCGTAGGTCTGGTTTACCAGTTCTAAATTCAATGCGAAAACGTACTACCCCAAGCCCGCCGCCATGGCGGGCTTTTTGATGGCTCGCCATTAGTTCTGCTCGGATACCAATACCGCCTGAGTATCCGCCACCAGCGCGCGGAAAATATGCTCCTGATCCGCCGGATAGCTAATGTAATCCCCGGCATTCAGCACATACGGCTCTTCTGTCAACCCAACCAGCGCCTGACCCTGAGTCACAATAATGTGCTCCACCGAGCCCGGCGAGTGCGGCTTGGAGACGCGATCTGCACCCGGCTCGGCGCTCAGTAGGTAGATATCCCGCCGTGACCCCGGAGGGCAGGTTGCCAGCAGCACCGCCTTATAATTGGCTAATTCGGCAATCACCGCCGGGCCTTCACCACGGCGGATCAGCTGCGATTTATTAACCTGCGGCTCCATCAAACGCGCGAAGGGGATCTCCAGCGCCACGCACAGCGCCCACAGCGTTTCAATACTCGGGTTGCCATTTGCCGCCTCGAGCTGTGACAGGGTGGACTTGGCAATGCCCGCGCGCCTAGCCACCTCAGCCAGAGAGAGTCCGGCACGTTGGCGCTCTCTTACCAGCGATTTAGCAATAATGTCGATGGGTTGGATCATAGATTTGGCCTGAATAGAGATAATGTTAATCGTTATAACGAACGTTCGTTCGCCTTGTAAAACGATGCTAATGTGTTCATTATAACAGCCTGTTTGTTCGTTATGAGAAAGAAAGATGCGTTTTCATCAATTTTCCGTGCTCAAATCCGGCACCATCAAGGCGATCATTCTGGTCTGTCTGGCTGATGGCATTGTCGGCATATCCTACGGCTCACTGGCTACCGGCGTTGGCTTCCCATTCTGGGTGCCAATGGCGCTCTCGCTTTTCGTGCTGGCCGGAGCCTCTGAGTTTTTGTTTATCGGCATTGTGTCGAGTGGCGGAAGCCCGTTCGCTGCCGCAGCGGCCGGTTTATTGGTGAATGCGCGACACCTGCCGTTTGGCATCGCAGTGAAAGACTTGGTCGGCAAAAAGGCCACCAGCCTGCTGGGTTGCCATATCGTCAATGATGAAAGCGTGGTGTTTGGCGTCTCTCAGCCCAACAAGGCCGAATGTAAAGCAGCCTTCTGGCTGTGCGGCTTGGGCATTGCCCTCTGCTGGCCGCTGGGGGTGATCATCGGCGGCTCGATAGGGCAGATCATTCCTGACCCGCAGGCTATCGGCCTAGATGCGGTTTTCCCCGCCATCTTACTGGCCTTGACCCTTCCAGCATTGAAAAACGCTAAAACCATTATCTCCGCCTGCTCGGGGGCGCTGATTTCACTCGCGGCGGTACCTTTCGTGCCGGTCGGCATGCCGGTGCTGTTTTCCCTGCTCGGATTGGCTATCAGGAAGAAAAAATCATGAACCAACACACTCTGATCATCTGCGGCATCGCGCTTTTGGCCGTGGGTACCTATGCGTTTCGCTATGCCGGATTTAAGCTCGGCTCGCGCATGACTTTCACCGACAACACCCGCGCGCTGATTGCCGACGCCGCCACCACGCTGCTGCTCTCAGTGGCGGTGATTGCCACCCTGCTAGAAGGTGAGCACTTTGCCGGATTCGCGCGTTTACTGGGAGTAGGGGTGGCGGCGGTGATGGCGTGGCGCAAAGTGCCGCTGATTGCCGTAATTTTATCCGCCGCTGCGGTCACTGCGTTAGCGCGCTGGCTGGGTTTGCCTTAAGTCATTTGTCATAACCAGATCGCCGGGATCAGCAAATTTCCACGAAAGATTTTGAAGCTAAAAAAAGGGCCGCGCAGCAGGGTTGGGGAGTAGTCAAATTACTCACAACTCTCTAGATTAATCGCTAGAGCGACGAGCCGTTGCCGTGCGCGGTTTTATGACGCCATCTACACCTCGCCACTTCAATATCACACATGATTTCATGTGTTTGGGCTTAGCATTTTTAGTCAGTTTTTGGAGGTGCAGGTGATTCTGGAACAGTTCGGCGTTATCAATCTTTGGACCTATCTCGCAGGGTTAGTGTTTATCATTCTCCTGCCGGGACCTAACTCTCTTTTTGTCCTAAAGACCAGCGCCTCTCACGGCGTTCTTAGCGGCTATAAGGCAGCGGCGGGCTGCTGTCTAGGCGACGCCGTGCTGATTTTCCTCGCCTATATCGGTGTGGCTTCTCTGATAAAAGCTTCCCCCGTGCTTTTTATGCTGGTTCGGTTCTTGGGCGCGTTTTATCTGCTCTATCTGGGCATAAAGATTATTCAGGAGAATTTCTTCTCGAAGAATAAAGAGCAAGGCGAAACCGTGAGCGTGCGCGGAAATGTGTTCAGGAAATCGCTGACCCTGAGCCTGACCAACCCGAAATCCATCATGTTTTATATTTCGTTCTTTGTGCAGTTTATCAATTTCAGCTATCCGCACGCCGCCGTGCCGTACCTGATTTTGGCGACCATATTGGAAGTTCTCAGCTTCACTTACATGACCACGCTGATTTTCGGCGGCGTAGCGCTGTCGAAGTTCTTCCGCTCGCGCAAGAAACTCACCAAGTTTGGCAATGGCGTTGTCGGGCTGTTTTTTATGGGTTTCGCGGCGCGCTTAGCTAGCCTGACCTCTTAAGTCCCCAGCGACACATGGCATTGATGTGACCCAATAACGGGCTGAAGCTATTACACACCTCAGCCCGTTGCACAGATAAATTTTCCGCAGGCCGGATTTAGCGGTTTTCATTCCGGCCGAAATAAAACACAATACTCCTCACAAAAAATGACATTTCTCGCCGTCATTAAACAAGCAGTTAACCCATCACTTACAAGTCAACATCTCAATGCAATCACAAAACGTTTCGCGCAAAACCGAGTGGCTACGCGTCATCATGCTAGCTATCGCCGCGTTTATTTTTAATACCACCGAATTCGTTCCCGTCGGCCTGCTGTCAGACATCGCCAGCTCCTTCTCGATGCAAACCGCGCAGGTTGGCCTGATGCTGACTATCTATGCCTGGGTGGTCGCCTTGATGTCACTGCCGCTGATGCTGCTGACCCGCAACGTCGAGCGGCGCCTGCTGCTGATGGTGGTGTTTGGCCTGTTTATCCTCAGTCACGTGCTGTCGGTGGTGGCTTGGGACTTCGGCTCACTGGTGGTGTCGCGCATTGGGATTGCACTGGCGCACGCCATCTTCTGGTCAATCACATCTTCGCTGGCTATCCGCGTTGCTCCGGCCGGTAAGAAAACCCAGGCACTGAGCATGCTGGCGACTGGCACCGCGCTGGCGATGGTTCTCGGCCTGCCGCTCGGGCGGGTGATTGGTCAATATCTTGGCTGGCGCATTACCTTTGGCGTGATTGGCGTCGTGGCGCTGATCACCTTAATCAGCCTGAGCCGCCTGCTGCCAAAACTGCCAAGCGAGCATAGCGGCTCGCTGAGTAGCGTGCCGATGCTGTTCAAACGCCCGGCGCTGGTGTCGATGTACCTGATGATCGCGCTGATCGTCACTTCGCATTACACGGCGTACAGCTACATTGAGCCGTTCGTGCAAAACATCGCCAAAATGAGTGAAGATTTCACCACCTTCCTGCTGCTGATTTTCGGCGGGGCGGGCATCTTGGGCAGCGCGCTGTTTAGCGTGATGGGTAACAAATTCCCGACATCGTTCTTTGTCGGCGCTATCTCCATCATCGCGCTGGCGATGCTGTTGCTACTGGTCTCCTCGACCAATGCGTTCAGCCTTTCTGTGCTGACCATTTTGTGGGGCGTCGGTATGATGGCTATCGCGCTGGCGATGCAAATTCGCGTGCTGGCGCTGGCGCCGGATGCCACCGACGTCGCCATGTCGCTGTTCTCAGGGATTTTCAATCTGGGGATTGGCGCGGGCGCGCTGCTGGGTAATCAGGTGATCGTGCATCTTGAACTGTCGGACGTAGGTTACGTCGGCGGGGCGATGGGCTGCGTCTCTCTGGCGTGGTGTCTGTTTATCCTGCGCCGCTACCCTCAGCTGCGCACCGTTTAAACGTGCCCGCCAGCGCGTTTTGGCTCGCAAATAACCACTAAAGAAACATATCATTAACAGTACCGACCCATGTCGGTACTATACTCCCAACATTAGCCGGTGTTTCCGGTCCTTTTACTTTGCGAATCACTCATCTATGCATGCACAAAAGAAGCAGCCGTTGCCTGCCGTCACGCTGGCGGCCATCGGCGTAGTGTACGGTGATATTGGTACCAGTCCGCTCTATACCTTGCGCGAATGTCTGACCGGTCAGGCCGGGATCACCATGACACAAGGTTCAATTTTCGGTTTTCTGTCGCTGATTTTCTGGCTGCTGATGCTGGTGGTGTCGTTTAAATATATTGGCTACGTGATGCGCGCCGATAACGGCGGCGAGGGCGGGATCCTCACCCTGATGTCGCTGGCGGTGCGTGATATCAACCCGCGCTGGTACGCCACCGTGGTGTTCCTCGGGCTGGTGGGCGGCAGCTTCTTCTATGGCGACGGGGTGATCACCCCGGCCATTTCGGTGCTTTCGGCCATTGAAGGGCTGGAGATCATCGAGCCTTCGCTGGATAAATTTATCATCCCCATCTCCATTGCCGTGCTGACCCTGCTGTTTGTTATCCAGAAGAAGGGCACGGGCAGCGTCGGTAAGCTGTTCGCGCCGGTGATGGTGCTGTGGTTTGTCTCGCTGGGCGTGATGGGCATTGGCGGCATCTTGCATAACCCGGGCGTGTTACAAGCCCTGAACCCTTACTGGGCGCTGCACTTCTTCATTGAATTCAAAGGCATTTCCTTCTTCGCGCTGGGCATGGTGGTGCTGGCCGTGACCGGGGCCGAGGCGCTGTATGCCGACATGGGCCACTTCGGAAAAAAACCTATCCGCATCGCGTGGTTCCTGCTGGTCGCACCTTCGCTGGTGCTGAACTACTTCGGGCAGGGCGCGCTGTTGATGAGCAACCCAGACGCCATCAAAAACCCGTTCTTCCTACTGGCCCCTGACTGGGCGCTGGTTCCGCTGCTGATTATTGCCACCATGGCGACGGTCATCGCCTCTCAGGCGGTGATTTCCGGCGTCTTCTCCCTGACCCGTCAGGCGATGCGTTTGGGCTATCTGCCGCCAATGCGCATTGTCTACACCTCGGACGTCGAGTCCGGCCAAATCTACATTCCGGTGGTGAACTGGCTGCTGTACGTGGCGGTGCTGATTGTGATTATCAGCTTCAAACACTCCAGCGATTTGGCATCGGCCTACGGCATTGTGGTGACGGGAACCATGCTCCTGACCTCAATCCTGCTGTGCATCGTGGCGATTAAGAACTGGGGCTGGAAGAAGCGCTGGGGCCTGCTGCTGCTGGCACTGCTGATGATGATTGATATCCCGCTGTTCGCCGCCAACCTCACCAAGCTGTTCTCCGGCGGCTGGCTGCCGGTGGCGCTGGGGCTGAGCATCCTGCTTATCATGATCACTTGGCACACGGAGCGTTCGCGGCTGTTGCGCCGCCTGCGTGAAGACCCGGACGCCCTGAGCGCGCTGATCACCTCACTCGAGAAATCCCCGCCGCGCCGCGTACCGGGCACCGCGGTATTTATGGCCCGTGCGCCGGACGCCGTGCCGCTGGTGCTTTTGCATAATTTGAAGCACAACAAAGTGCTGCACGAACGCATCATTTTGCTGACCATCAGCAGCGCCGATGTGCCTTATGTGCATAACCTCAAGCGCGTGACCATTGAGCACCTGTCGCCATCCTTCTGGCGCGTGGTGGCGAGCTATGGCTGGCGAGAGACGCCAAATCTGGAAGATGTGTTCTATCGTTGCGGGCAGGATGGGCTGCGCTGCACCATGAGCGACACCTCATTCTTTATGTCACGCGATACGCTGGTGCTGGATAAACGCCCTTGGTATTTGCAGATCCGCGGCAAGCTGTTCCAATTGTTACAACGTAACGCACTGCGGGCGCCAGATCAGTTCCAGCTCCCGCCTAACCGCGTTATCGAACTCGGTGCTATGGTGAAGTTTTAAGCTTTTATTTTTTAATCAATAATTTATGGACGATAGTCTGGCGGCGCATTGCTGTCAGGCAAGTCGCCGTTGTAATCCGGTGGTACGCTGCGCGGATCAGAGCCGGGGTGGTAATCAGGGGGAACCTCTGACTGCCCCGACCTTGGTTCATCGTAGCTGTAGGCCACCGGCACTTTATTGCCCTTGGCGTACATACATTGGGTGTAGATAACGTCGTACTGATCTTGTAAATCGCCGCTGCTCATTCCCGCCGTATTACTGCCCATCGCGCTACCCACCAGCAGGCCGCTGCCAGCACCAATCAGCGCCCCTGGGCCGGCATGGCCTGATGCCGCGCCAATCAAAGCGCCCGCCGCTGCACCGACCACCGTTCCCGCTGCCGCCGTGCCCGCCGCGCTGTTAGAAGCCGCCTGAGCGCCGCCATCCACACTATTTTGCGCCGTGTTGCGACATAAAATATCATCCTGCCTAAACTGCCCGTAGCTCTTGGTACTGCCCGGTAAAACCTGCACTTCCGGCCCTGAAGGGGGCGACACGCAGCCCGCCAGCGCCATCACCAGCGCCAGTGGGGCTAATTGATAGAGACGTTTCATGGTTGAGTCACTCAGGCTTAGCGCGGTGCAGAATCGCCAACCACCACTTTCATCCAGCCCTGCGCGCAGCGCTGGACGTGCGGATAGTAGCCCGCTGGACTCTGGCAGTAGTAAGCGTAATTAGGGGTTTTCTCCACATAGGTTTGTGGAGGTGACGGTGTCACATACACCACCGGAGGTGGCCCATAATAGACTGGCGGCGGAGGTCCCCAAGGCGCGCCAATAATCACCCGCGGGCCATACCAGCCGTGATAATAACCATGACCATAATACCCGTGGCCGTAATAGCCATAGGCGAAAGAACTTTGTGCCACCGACATCATTGCACCTGCAGCCAACAACAGCAGCAATAGCCTTTTCATAACCACCTCGACACCCGTTTAAACCGCTCATTTATCGCCGAATTGTTCCCGGCCGATGAGCAAGAATATACGCGTTATTCGCTGTTTTTTTACGCGGCAAATCAGGTGGAATGCGCTAAGGGATCGGCAGTAATTGTGTAGAAATATTGGGAAATTTACCGAGGAGGACAAACCTCCCCGGTAGAGGCTATTTTTAGCGGAATGGCGGCTCGTTGAAGGTGCGTAATTTACGCGAATGCAGCTTGTCGCCTTCTTGGCGCAGCAGGCCAATGGCGTGAATACCAATCTGTAAATGTTCGGAAATCGCCCCTTCGTAGAAGTGGTTTGCCTGTCCCGGTAGCTTGATTTCACCATGCAGCGGCTTGTCGGAGACGCAGAGCAACGTGCCGTAAGGCACGCGGAAGCGATACCCCTGCGCTGCAATGGTCGCACTCTCCATATCCACTGCAACGGCGCGACTCAGGTTGAAGCGCATGGCAGAGGCCGAATAGCGCAACTCCCAGTTACGGTCGTCGGTGGTCACCACGGTGCCGGTGCGCAGACGCTGCTTAACTTCTTCCCCCGGCATGTTGCTGATGGCTTTGGTGGCGTCATACAGCGCGCGCTGCACTTCGGCAATGCTTGGGATCGGGATATCTGGCGGCAGTACGGCGTCAAGCACGTGGTCATCGCGCAGGTAGGCGTGAGCCAGCACGTAGTCACCAATCTGCTGGCTTTCGCGCAGGCCGCCGCAGTGACCAATCATCAGCCAAGCGTGTGGGCGCAGCACTGCCAGATGGTCACAGATGGTTTTGGCGTTAGACGGGCCGACGCCGATATTCACCAGCGTGATGCCTTTGCCATCGTCGGCAATCAGGTGATAAGCCGGCATTTGGTGCTTTTTCCACGCCAAGTCGGAGACGGTCTGCTCCAGATTGACCGTTTCCTGCGTTACGTAGGCTCCACCGGCGCAGGACAGCGCGACATACGGGCTGGCAGGATCCACGATTTGCGCGCAAGCCCAGCTGACAAACTCGTCCACGTAGCGGGTGTAGTTGGTGAACAGCACATAAGGCTGCACGTGCTCCGCCGGGGTGCCGGTGTAGTGTTTCAGGCGCGCCAGCGAGAAATCGGTGCGCAGCGCGTCGAAGTGCGACAGCGGGAACTCGGTGGTGGAGGTGGATAAACCGTCAGTTATCTGATCGCCAATTTGCGACAGTTCGGTAGTTGGGAAGTGGTGCGCCAGCGCCGCGCTCATGGTGCGGTCGAGGTTCAGGTCAGAGCCGTCGATAACAAACGGGAAGGGGATTTCCAGCTGCGAAGGCTTCACCACGAAGCTGGCGTTATATTCGCTTTCCAGCAGGCTCAGTTGGTCAGCCAGATAACCACGGAACAGCTCCGGGCGGGTGATGGTGGTGGTGTATTTCCCGGCGCGCGGGAAACGGCCATAGGCACGAGACTTAAACTGATTTTGCTGAGCACCGTCCCAACTGACGCTCAGCTCAGGATAGGTGAAAAGCCCAGCCGAACGCACATCGTTATCAGGCAGTGAACCATCGTGAATAAAGTCACCGATGGCGGTACGCAGTGCCACCACGGCACCGTTATACAGCGCCTCCAGCCGATCCAGCGCTTCGGTGGCGTTCAATTGGGTTGCGGAATAAGCATTATTCAAAATCGTTCCCTTATGCAGATGAGCAAGACTTAACACAAAGTATGGCATTGGTTAACAAAGGATTCTAATCCAAAGATGGCCAGCTTTTTGAACATTAGCTAGCTGCAAGTACAGAAGAGTGGGTTCGAGCCATGATGAAGAAAAACAAAAAGCCGCCAGTAAACGCGGCTTTTAATTTAGAAAGGATATTCGGTTGGACCGTTTTTTTTAGGTCAGGCATATCCTGTCTGACTACCTATTACACAATGACGAGTTGGGCGGGGCGGCACTCATACAGACTCGCTAGGCGCGCGAGGTTATCTGAACGAGGGTTTTCGGACTTCTCAAATTGTGAGACCGCCGATTGTTTAATTCCCAGTCTCTCAGCGACTTCCTTTTGAGTCATACCACGATATATGCGCCAAGCTGCTTGTATCGTTACTCCTTTGCTTACAGCAATTTTAATTACTTCATGCGGAATAGTTTCATCATCGTTTGGACCAGCCTCGACATCGATAGGCTCATAAAACTCACTTAAGTCAGCTTTCTCAAGCAGACGTTCAAACACACCTATTGGTACGACTGCAGACACTTTGGTGCCGCGGTCATCGGTAATGTATTGAATGATAGACATGTGACGTACTCCAACTACATCAGTAAATAACGGAATTCCTTAGTTAAAGAACACTAGCAAAAAGCCCAATCAGTACACCATAACAAGTATAATTGTTACTGCGATTCGCTAGTGGAACATCTAAACAGTTGACGCGATAAGTAGGGAAATTCTACGGCGAGCTACCTCACCGTATTTTAGTAACTCTTTGAAACTCTTCTCAAGACATGCTCTATGTGAATGATAACTGTCACCCCTTTTTCAACTGAGAATATGACGCGATAATCTCCCACACGTAACCTGTATTTCCCCACAACATCTGTAAGAGGCTTTATATCCAGATTAGGCCTTACATTTGGAAAATCCACGAGTTCATCAACAGAGTCAGTAATTTTTTTTCGCTGCTTGTTATCTGGGATGCCTTTCATGAGCTCTTTATAGGCCCTTATTGACCAATTTAAAGTGTTCATACCTTCCTTAGTCTTAAAGTCATCAATCGTATAAACCCCCAAACAAAATATAAGTCAAAAAACCTTATCAATCCAGAAAAGCCTAATCTTTTTTATCTTTCCTTTGCATGTAAATACCAAGCCCCGGTTGTCAGCCTCGACCAGATTGATACTATTGGTCAATCGAATACCAAATGAATATGTATTGATTAAATGAATCGCTACCCGATGTTTAGCCCCCAGCAGTTGCTGAGTTTCGTGGCCGTCTGCGATACCGGCAGTTTCACACGCGCCGCCGAACGGGTGTTTCTTTCTCAATCCACCGTCAGCCAGCAGGTACGCCGCCTTGAAGAAATGCTCGGCAAAGCCCTGCTGGAGCGCACTTCTCATCAGGTTTTGCTCACCGAAGAGGGGGAGCGCTTTCTCGGCTATGCACGGCGGATTATTGCACTGAACGGCGAGGCGCATGACGCACTTTCCGACCAGTGGCGCGACGGCGTGGTGCGTCTGGGCGTGCCGGAGGACTTCGCGGCGGCCACCACCGGGCTACTCGCCGAGTTCAGCCGTACTCATCCGCATTTGCGCCTCGACGTGACCAGCGGCCTGAGCAATGAGCTGCGAAAATCTTGGCAGCAGGACGAGCTGGATATCATTCTGGTGAAGCAGATCAAAGGCGACAAACCCAATGCGGCGCGCCCGGAGCCTATGCTGTGGCTGGACAGCGCGGCTTATCCGGCGTTTGAAAATGACCCGGTGCCGTTGGTGCTGTTTCCGCTCAATGGGCTGTATCGCGAGGAACTGTGTCAGGCGCTGGACGCCATGGGGCGCAACTGGCGCATCAGTTACAGCAGCGCCAGCCTCGCGGCTTTAGTCGCCGCCAGCGCCGCCGGGCTGGGCGTCACGCTGCTCCCCGCCAGCTGCCGCCTACCGGAACATCGCGTATTAAGCGCAGAGAGCGGATTGCCGCAGGTTGATAATGTCGAGCTGGCGCTGTTTTATCGCCCCGATGCTACCTCGGCGCAGCTGGCGTTGGCCGAGAAGCTGCGCCAGTTCTGCCAGTTGAGTTAACTATTGCGTTTGCCACTGACCGCCAGTGGCAAATATCGCAGCCAGCGAAAGCGCCTTATTTTATGGTGAAGCGGTAACGCAAATTTTTTCTCTGGATTAAGGAAATCGACGTGCAGAACACTCAACAACAAAGCCGCAGAAATTTTCTCTCAAACACCGCGAAATTGACCGCCGGGGGGGCGCTGCTGGCCACCGGCATGGCTTCAGCTCAGGCTGCCACTCAAAATAAAACCGATTCTATGGCCAAATGCGAAGACAGTAATGCCGTGACCTCGCTGCCTGCCGCCCACTACCAGCTGCGTAATGTCCGGCTGGAAGAGGATTTCAAGCGTGAAGGGGAGATGATTATTGGCACCCAGACCGCGCTTTATCATCTGGAGATAAAAGACGGCAAAATTGTGGCAATTCAACCTGCCAGCGGTGCGGCCGCCAGCAGCTTGCCTGCCTTCGATGCCAAAGGGTTGTTGCTGCTGCCTGCCACCCGCGACATGCATATCCACCTCGACAAGACCTTCTACGGCGGCCCGTGGGAAGCGCCAAGGCCGCGTAAAGGCAAGACCATTATGGACATGATCGCCCGCGAGCAGGTGCTGATCCCACAGCTTCTGCCGACCTCGGTTCAGCGCGCGGAAGCCATTATTGGTCTGCTGCACTCTAAAGGCACCACGGTGGCGCGCAGCCACTGCAACATCGACCCGGTAAGTGGGCTGAAAAGCCTCGAACATCTGCAAATCGCGCTGGAAAAACATAAAAACGACTTCAGCTGTGAAATTGTCGCCTTCCCGCAACACGGCCTGCTGCACTCGAAAGTGGACGGCCTGATGCGCGAAGCGATGCAAATGGGCGTGCAATACGTTGGCGGGCTGGACCCAACTAACGTTGACGGCGCGATGGAAAAGTCACTCGACGCCATGTTCCAGATTGCCCTTGATACCCACACCGGTGTGGATATCCACCTGCACGAGACTTCTCCGGCGGGCGTCGCGGCGGTGAAATATATGATTAAAACCGTCGAGCAGAACCCGCAGTTAAAAGGCAAAGTGACGCTCAGCCACGGCTTTGCTCTCTCAACGCTGAAAGATGCAGAGCTGGATGAAGTGATTGACGGGCTGGCCCGCCAGCAGTTTACCCTGGCTTCCACCGTGCCAATTGGCAAGCTGGCAATGCCGCTGCCACAGTTGAGCGAGAAGGGCGTGTTTGTGATGACCGGCACGGACAGCGTGATTGACCACTGGTCGCCGTTTGGCACCGGCAGCATGCTGGAAAAAGCCAACCTTTACGCCCAACTTTATGGCAATTCAGACGAGTTCGGCCTGACACGCTCACTGGCTATCGCCACCGGCAACGTGCTGCCGCTGGACAACAGCGGCACTCGCCAATGGCCGGCTTTGAATGACAAGGCCGAGATGATTCTGGTCGACGCCAGCTGCTCCGCCGAAGCCGTGGCGCGGGTTTCCGACGTCAAAGCCACCTTCCATCAGGGCCGTCTGGTGTTCGGCAGTGTGCAAAAAGTCTAACTTCCCTCTGCGGGCCGTGCGATGCGGCTCGCAATTTTCTCCTGCTTCATCTTGATCTATACTCTTCTCTCACCGTTTTATGCTGACTGGACGACCAGAGACTCGGCTTCATTGAATAGGGACGACCCTGCGATTAAATAAGGTCAGAATATGGCTTGGGTATATCTGTTATTAGCAGGTTTGTTTGAAGTGGTATGGTCGACGGCGATGAAAGAGTCGCACGGCTTTACCAAGCTGGTTCCGAGTATTGTCACCTTAGTCTTCATGCTGCTCAGCTTCGCGCTGTTGGCTATCTCCATGAAAACCCTTCCTTTAGGCACCTCCTACACCGTGTGGGTCGGCATCGGCGCTATCGGCGCATTCATCCTCGGCGTCACCATGTTTGGCGAGAGCCTCAACCCCATGCGCGTCATCGCCGTACTGCTGATTTTCTCCGGTGTGGTGCTGCTGAAGCTGGCGACCAAGTAAACAGAGTTAAATCCATTGTTTTGGGTGTTAAACCGCTTTTTGGCGGATAACACCCAATATCTTGGATTTACACCTGTGCATTCGGAAAAAACAGTCCAAACTTAGTGGTGCCTTGGTCGCTCTCCACCCAGCAGCGGCCTTGGTGCAGTTGCATGATTGAGGTGACAATCGACAGGCCCAGCCCGCTGGAGTTTGACGAGTTCTGCCGCGAAGAGTCTGCGCGATAGAATCGGTCGAAGATCCTCTCCTGATGCGATTTGGAAATGGTGTCGCCCTGATTCACCACCTGAATGGTCATGCCTTCGGCTGAGGGGATGGCGTTGATTTCAATCAGGCTGCCCGGCGCGGCGTGGCGCACGGCGTTGGACAGCAGGTTAGCCAGCGCGCGGCGTAATAGCATGGCGTCGGCGAACAGCGTGCCTTCGCCACTGACTTTAATCTGAATATCCCGGTCGGCGGCCAAATCCTCGAAATAGTCACAGAGCCGTCGCATGTCCTGCGTGGCATCCAGCAGCGTGCGCTCAATCTCAAGGTCGGGCTGCTCGGCCTGCGCCAAGAACAGCATATTGTCGATCATTCGCGACATACGCTGAAGCTCCTCAAAATTGGACCCCAGCAGCCGCCGGTAATACTCGTTTTCACGCGGCGCGCCGAGGCCAACCTCGGTTTGCCCCAGCAAAATAGTAATGGGCGTGCGCAGGTCGTGAGCCATGTCGGCACTCACCTGCTTCAACTGCTTAAAGCCGCGTTCGAGCCTCTCCAGCATGGCGTTGATCTGGTCAATCAGGGTATCCAGCTCGGTTGGGGCGTCATCTTTGGTCAGGCGTGATGACAAGGTGCGCGTACCAATCTTGGCGGTTCTCTCCGCCAGCCTGCGCAACGGCGAGACGCCGCGACGGGCAAAGATAAATGCCAGAAATACCGAGATAGCCGCCATCATCGAGGCGAACAGGATGATGTAATTGCGATATACGTCGAGAATATGGGTACGGTCGGTTAATACCCGGCTAGAGATGATTTCCAGCGGAACTAAATCATTGGAAGAGGGGCTGGTGGCGGCCATGTAAATCATCGGCGTGCCGTCGGCGGTCTGCGAGTGATGCACGGCGTTTAGCGACAGCCGTTGCTCGGCGGAGACTGGCGTGACATTAGGAATGGGGCGCTTGAGCGGATTGACCTCAAGCAGGGTCGGGCCGCCGACATAGCGGATCACCAGCAGCGACTCGGTATTACCCAGCATATTGGCGAACAGGTGCGGCTTCTCATGGATCAGCTGGCGGGCGTCCAAATCGCGCAACAACGTGCCTATCTGGTCGACGCGCGACACCAGCGCCGCGTCGTCGCGCAGCGTCAGTTGATGGCGCAAGGCGTAATACAGCGCGCCGCCCATGACGGTAAACGCCACAAAGGAGAACGCCGCCAGCAGCACCGCCAGCCGAAAGGTGAGGGAGACGCGCCTCATGCCTCGGCCTCGCAGCGATAGCCAACGCCATGAATCGTATGGATTAACTGGTTTTCGAAAGGCTCGTCGATTTTCTGCCGCAGCCTTCTCACCGCCACGTCCACCACGTTGGTGTCGCTGTCAAAATTCATGTCCCACACGCGGGAAGCCAAAAAGGTGCGCGACAGAACCTGACCCGGATGTTGCAGGAAGCAGACCAGCAGTTTGAACTCTTTATTGGTCAGGGTAATGCGTTTGCCCGCGCGCTCGCAGCGGAATTTTTCAATATCCACCACCAGATCCGCCAGCGACAGCACGTCGCCCGACTGTGGCTGACCGCGACGCAGAATGATGCGAATGCGCGCCAGCAGCTCGGCGTAGGAGAAAGGCTTCACCAGATACTCATCGGCCCCCAGCCCCAAGCCGCGCAGGCGGTCTTCCAGCGCACCACGGGCGCTGAGAAACAGCACCGGCGTCTGGCTGTGGATGCGCAGACGCTCCATCACCGTCCAGCCGTCCATCTCTGGCAGCATGACGTCCAGCAGGATCAGGTCATAAGCATTTTCCCGCGCCATGTGCAGGCCGTCGATGCCATTCGCCGCCCAGTCAGCGGTGTAGCCCGCTTCATTAAGGCCATTGCGCAGATACTCAGCGGTTTTTTCTTCGTCTTCAACGATGAGAATTTTCAAGCAGTGTCAAACCTCGAATACAGGAGCAAAGGGCGCACGCGGCGCCCAGTTCTCATCATGATGATGGAGTAAAACTCAGTAACCCGGCACGTGCGCGGCTTTCATAATCAGGTTTGCCACGGCTTCCGGCTGGGAAATCAGTGATACATGGCTAGATTTTAGCTCGATCGTCTGCGCGTGCATACGTTTCGCCATGAAGCGTTCGAGATCCGGGTTGATGGTACGGTCTTCGGTCGAGACAGCATAGTAAGTTGGCTTAAATTCCCAAGCCGCGACGCTGGTCTTGGCCATGGTGATGGCGCGGCCCATAGGCTGCTGCACTGCGTAGTAAGCCTCGGCTTCTTTCTCCGGCAGGTCACCGGCAAAATCATGCACAAAGGCCGATTCGCTCAGCGCACCAAAATCGCTGTTCCACTGGATACCAGCAGAGGCAGGAGCCGCCGGGAATTTCTTGGTCAGCGCCGGATAGTCTTCACCCGCAGCCGGAGCGCGCGCGGCGATATACACCAAACCTTTCACTTCTGGCTCGTTGCCCGCCTGGCTAATGACCATACCGCCGTAGGAGTGGGCGACCAAAATCACCGGGCCGTTTTGCAGCGCCAGCGCGCGTTTCACCGCGGCGACGTCGTTATCCAAAGAGGTGGTTGGGTTCTGTACCGCAGTGACGTGCAGGCCTTTGGCTTGCAGCAGAGGGATAACTTTGCCCCAGCTCGATGCGTCAGCGAACAGGCCGTGAACCAGCACGATGTTAGTGACTTCGGGTTGAGCGGCGGCTGGCTTGCTGGTATCTGCCTGAGCAGTAGAGAGAGACATGCCGGCCAGAACCAGTGAAGCGACAAGTGACAGATTGCGTAATTTCATCATAAATCCTCTTGGTAGGGTGTGATTGCACTCTAGCAAGCAGGGGCCAACAAAAGGCTGACGAGAAAATGACAAAAGAATGACAAAAAGTCGAACCACGCTGAGGTTAGGCCAGCTTGTTGTTACTTCATCCGCTCACTTCAGCTATGTTAAATCCTGTAAATCCACAGGTTACTCAGCAGGATAGCAATGAACTCAAAAGTGTTATTAGTGACCGGCTCAAGCCGTGGGATAGGGGCCGCTACCGCGTTATTGGCGGCCAAGCGCGGTTACGCGGTCTGTGTAAATTACGTCAATGACCAGCAGGCCGCCTTTCAGGTTCGCGATGAGATTTTAAGCCTTGGCGCTCAGTGCATCGCGGTGCGCGGCGACGTCTCTGACGAGCAGCAGGTCAAAGAAGTCTTCGCCACCATCGACAGCCAGCTTGGGGCCATTACCCATTTGGTGAATAACGTCGGGATCTTGAAGCAAAAAATGCCGATGATCGACATGGACGGCGAACGCTTCCAGCAGGTGCTGCTGACCAACGTGATGAGCCACTTTTACTGTTCGCGCGAAGCAATAAAACGCATGGCGCTGTCCCGAGGCGGCGTTGGCGGGGCGATTGTCAATGTGTCCTCCGGCGCATCGCGCAGCGGCTCGCCTTTTGAATATGTGGACTACGCCGCCTCCAAAGGCGCGGTGGACACCTTCACCGTCGGGCTGTCGAAAGAGGTGGCGGCTGACGGCATTCGCGTCAACTGCGTGCGCCCCGGCGGTATTTACACCGATATTCATGCCGACGGTGGCGAGGCAACTCGGGTTGAGCGCATCGCCAAGAACTTCCCGATGAAGCGCGGCGGCACGCCGGAAGAGGTCGCCAACGCCATACTTTGGCTACTCAGCGACGAAGCCTCCTTCGTGACCGGCAGCTTCACCGACCTGTGCGGCGGGGTCTAGGCTAAAAATCTTTGGAACTCCGCCCCGGATCTTGCCACTCAGTCGCCATGATCCGGGGTGTTTATTCACGAGTTTTGCCTAGAGGAAATTCACAGATGAGTGCTATCAAGCCAGAGTGCAGACTGACCCAGCCGCAGCCTACTTTTATCGGCAAGCAGGGGCTGTCATATCAGGTCGGGGTTTCCCATGAGTTGGTCGGCTCTGAGAATATCCATATGCAGTTGGCGACAATTCCGCCGCACTCGCAAGCCAAAGCGCACCGGCACGAACACCATGAAACCGCGATTTACGCCCTCAGCGGCACCTCGTCTGTACGCTACGGCGACGCGCTGGAGCACTTCTCAGAAGTCCCGGCAGGCAGCTTCTTCTACATCCCGAAAAACGTGCCTCATCTGCCCTACAACAACACCGACACGCCCGCCGTGGTGGTGATTTCCCGCACCGACGCCAACGAGCAGGAAAGCGTAATTATGATGCCGGAATTGGATTTTGACGTGCTAGTGTGAATCCGAGCCAGTTGAACAAGGTCGAGCAGAATAACTTTCCCACCACAATCCCGTGAGCAGGTAGCAAAGTGAACATTTCAGCGAACCATGAATGGCGTGAGAATAACTATCTGGTCAGCACCGATAGTGAAAAGTTGGATGTGCAGGCGGTCCATCAGTATTTGACTCGCTCAACGTGGGCGCAGGGCATCAGTCTGGAGACCGTCACGGCGTCCATAGAGAACAGCCTTAACTTTGGCGTTTACCATGATGGCTCGCAAATAGGTTTTGCGCGCCTGATAACTGACTATGCGACCTTCGCTTACCTCTGCGATGTCTACGTTCTTGAGGAATATCAGGGGGAAGGGCTAGGGAGATGGCTTATGGAATGTGTTCATGCTCATCCGCTGTTTGAGAAACTGCGCCGGATCATGTTGTTCACCACCACCGCCCCGTGGCTTTATGAGAAGTTAGGCTATGAACCCGTCAATAGAGAAAATTATGCGTGGACCATTACCCGACCTGACATTTACACCCGTGGTAAAAATCAGCAGTAACGGCCCATCACATTAATGCTCTTGATCAGATTGCGTGGTGAGATTGGCTGATGCCAGTATCAGGGCGATAAACGACCCAGCGGCCATTCCTGCCACCATGGGAAGCGGGCGTCCGTTGGAGAAAACGCCAACCACGGCAACCATGATTGCGCCGGTCAGCATTTGCAGTGTTCCCATGAGTGCCGAGGCGGTACCGGCGTTCGCGCCGTGCTGGTCGAGGGCCAATACGCTGGTGGTTGGAATAACCAACCCCATAAATGCCGAAGCCACGAAATAGGGCAGGATCAGCATCCACATGTTGTCACCGCCGCTGGCGAAGTAGGCAAGCATGGTCAGCGTGGCCACGGTGCAGCCGCAAACGGCCATTTTAACCAGTGTCACCATGCCAAAACGTTTACTCAAGATTGCGGTGAACTGCGCGCTGCCAATGAGGAACACGGCGTTGGCGGCAAAGCATACGCTGTAAACCGTGGGTGAAAGGCCATAGTGGTCAATCATCACGAAGGATGAGTTGGCCAAAAAGGTAAAGAACCCCGCCATGGTGAAGCTGCCAATAAATACCAGTAGCAGGAAATGGCGGTCGCGCAGCAAGCGCCCGTAGGCGGCCAGTCCACTTGTCAGGCTGCTATGAATGCGTTCCGAAGCCGGACGCGTCTCATGCAGCATCTTAGACATCATCACCAGCGCAACTAATGCCGCAATGGTCACTGTCCAAAATACGCCGCGCCAATTAACAAAGGCAATCACCGCGCTTCCCACCAGCGGCGCCAAAATCGGTGACACGCTAAACACCAGCAACAGCAAAGACATCAGCCGCGCGGCATCCGCGCCGGTATGCAAATCTCGCACGATGGCTCGTGGAATAGCCAACCCGGCAGCAGCCCCTAGACCTTGTAAAAAGCGCAGCAAGATAAGCATATGCATGTCTTTAGCCAGCGCACAGCCAATGCTGGCGAGGGTGAAGAGCACCAACCCCATATACAGCGGCGGTTTACGGCCATACATGTCCGACAGCGGGCCATACAGCAACTGGCCCGCGCCAAGGGCGAGGAAGAATGAGGTCAGACTCATCTGCACGGTGCCGATATCGGCGTGCAGGCTGGTTCCAATGGAAGGCAGGGCAGGTAAATACATGTCGACGGCGAAAGGGCCGATGGCCGACAGCAGGCCAAGCACGATGGCCATTCTAAAAAATGATTTGGATTGCATCTGTTACAAACTCATAGGGATGGGGTAGGTAGGGTCGAAAGCGCAAAAGCGCGCCAGCGCTATCACTTGTGGCCGCCGCTGATGGTGATGACTTCGCCGGTTATCCATCGGGCATTGTCTGAGGCCAAGAAGGTGACGGCGGGGGCGATGTCTTCTGGCAGCCCCATGCGGCCCAGCGGGGTCTGCGCGATGATGGCCTGCGTCATCTCATTGGGCTGCGACATAAATGCGGCTGTGCCTTCAGTCTGCGTCGGGCCGGGACTGACGCTGTTTACTCTGATTTGTCTTGCGCCCAGCTCTTTAGCCAGCACCACGGTAATGCCCTCTGCGGCTTTTTTGCTGGCGGCATACACTGTCGACGACGGCGGTGCCATGCTGGTGATATTGGAGCCAATGTTAATTATTGAGCCACCTGCTTTAAGGTGTTTAGCGGCGGCCTGAATCATCAAGATCGGAGACAAAACGTTGATATTGAAGGTGCGATGGAAATGCTCCTCGGTAATGGCTTCCAAAGGATTGAACTCATAGATACCGGCATTGTTGACCAAAATGTCGAGGCGGCCATAGGTCGCCACCGCGGCCTCAACGACCCGCTGCGCGTCTGCTGCCAGTGACACGTCACCCTGCACGGCAATAGCCTTGCCGCCGTGAGACTCAATGTCCGCCACCACGGCATCGGCTCCCGCCTTGCTCGACGCGTAGTTCACCACCACGTAAGCACCATTCAGCGCTAGGTCGCGAGCGATTGCAGCGCCAATACCTTTGGAGCCTCCCGTAACAACGGCCACTTTGGCATGTAAAATTTGGCTCATGTTGACTGCTCCACTGACTGTTTTTTGCGAAATGCGGAAGGGTGAAAAACACCCTTTTTCCACGGTCGGCTCACTATTTCAAAGCTTGTTGGCTCACACTTATGGCGTCGCAACGACTTTTCAGCTAGTTTCTTACCGACCGGTAAGAAATATTTGCGCATAATATACGGGTAGTCAAGCAACCATTTCGAGCAAAGAGTTTTTATGTCAAAAGTCAGTCAGGAAAAAAATGCGGTTTCCCGAGTCGGGCGGCCCAAAGCCTTTAACGAAGATCAAGCCTTAGACGCGGCGATGGAGGTGTTTGCTGCCTATGGTTATGAGGCTGCGTCGCTGACGGCGTTGACGGAGGCGATGGGCATCAATCGCGTCAGCATGTATGCCACTTTTGGCAACAAAGAGGCACTCTTTTTACGCGCGTTTGCCCGCTACACCAAATTAGCCGAAGAGGATGGCGCGCGCTGCCTAGCCAGCGGCAATGCCAAACAGGGCTTACTTACTTTACTGACCGACTGCGTTGAGCGCTTCACCTCTCAAGAAGTCAATGGCGTCTGTTTTATGACCCAAGGCCCCTTGGATAAACTGAGCGTTGCGCAGGAATCTCGTCTCGCCTTTGCACACCACCGTGAGACGCTCGAGGTGCTGCTGCAACGCCATGTTCAGCAGGCGGTGGAGAAGGGAGAATTGCCGGAAAACACAGAGATTTCCCGGCTCGCCGGTTTTTACACCGTGGTCATTCACGGTCTGGCTTTGCAGGCCCAGCACGGCGCAACGCGTGAGGACCTGCTCGGCGTGGTGGACGTGGCGATCGGCGCCTGGCCCGAGGCGATTAAGCCTTAATCGCCTTCACGGCCTTTAAGGTCACGGCTAGCGCAAGCCCCGTCCACAACAGCAGTTGCCAACAGACCATCGTCCAGCCGCCGTAGTTCCAGGCGGCCACTCCCGCCCCCGTGCCAATCGCGCCTCCCCAAAACAGGCTGGTCATAAAGAAGGTGTTGATGCGACTGTGCGCCGATTCATCCAACCGGTAGATTTGCGAGAGGTTGTTCACTTGAGTGATTTGCATGCCGATGTCCAACAGCAGGGTAGCAACCACAATGGCAGTAATGGCGCTGTGCCACAGTTGCAGCGTTAGCGCCCCCAAGACCATCAGCAGCACGCTGTAGATTTGCGTGCGGCGCGGGTCGGCTCTGTCCGATATTTTGCCGAACCACGGGGCTAGCAGCGTGCCGACCACCGCAATCAGCCCGAACAACCCAATGGTGCCACTGGAAAAGTGGAAAGGCTCGGCGGAGAGTTTTAAGGTCAGGGTGGTCCAGAATGAGCAGAAAGCGCCGAAGATCAGCGCGCCGAGCAGGGATAAACGGCGCAACTGGCTAAAGCGTTTACCCTGTTGCAGCGTTGAGCGCAGCAGAGACAGATAGTGGCTGCTATGGGTCGATTTTGTATTCGGCAGAAACACGATAAACAGCAGAGTGACCAGCAGAACCAGTAGCATCGAGAAGCCAAAGACCCAGCGCCAGCCGAGCCATTCGGCTATGTATCCGCTAACCACGCGCGCGGCTAAAATCCCCGTCAGCGTGCCGGTAAACACCATCCCCACCACTCGGCCTTTGCCCGTTGGCAGTGCCAGCGAGGCGGCCATCGGCACCACAATTTGCACCGAAACGCCCAGTAAACCTATGCCGAAGCAGACCAGCGAAAGGCCAGTCATCGAATGTACCTGAGTTGCTGCGAATAGGATCCCCAGCATCAGTATTTGCAACAGAATAATCAGCTTTTTGCGGTCAAACATATCCCCTAGCGGCGCAATGAAAAACAGCCCAATGCCGTAACCAACCTGAGTCCAGACTGGCAACATGCCGGTCTGATGCGCAGAAATAGCTAGCGATGCGGCGATAAGCGCCAGAATGGGTTGGCAGTAGTAGATATTGGCGATGGTTACGCCGGCCATCATCGACATCACGATGATTTGCCACGGTGTGGCAACCGGGAGAACGCGGGGATGTAGCGCCATGCTGTCGTGCCTCAAAATTAGAATGCAGCAGTTCGCATCACTTCACGAAGTGATGGCGTTGTGCCAAAAGGAGTAGGCAGGGAGAGCCACGTTGCGTCGCTCTCCCTGAGGGGAATTAGCGGTTTTGACCCGCCATCAGCACGTATTTCACATGCACGTACTCTTCGATACCGTAATGACCGCCTTCACGACCATAACCGGAGTGCTTGATACCGCCGAACGGCACTGAGGCTGTGCCCACTGAACCGGAGTTGAGGATAACCATCCCAGCTTCCAACTGCTTGGAAAGGCGGAAAGCGCGGCCTAAATCCTTGGTCCAGGCGTAGGCCACCAGACCGTATTCGGTGTTATTAGCGCAGCGGATCGCTTCTTCTTCCGTGCTAAAGCGATAGATAGCAAATACCGGCCCGAAGATTTCGGTGTTGTGAACCGCAAAGGTGTCGTCCAAATCGCAAAGAATGGTCGGCTCATAGAACAGGCCGCCTTTCTGATGCGGTTTACCGCCCAGACGCACGGTAGCACCATTCAATACCGCCTCGTTGACCAGCGAAGCGACTTTATCAATCGCCATCTGGTTAATCAGTGGGCCAACCACAAAGTCCTTTTGCATCCCCTGATCGACAGGGATTTTGGCGACCGCGGCGACCAGCTGTTTAACGAACTCGTCGTAGATACCGTCCTGCAAGAAGATACGGTTAGGAGAGATACACACCTGACCGGAGTTACGCAGCTTGGCGCTCACCAAACCGGCAACGGTCTCTTCAATTGGGCTGTCGTCGAAGACGATAAAAGGTGCGTTACCGCCCAGCTCCATGGTCATTTTCTTCAGGGTTTCGCCGCAGCTTTGTGCCAGCAGCTTGCCCACGCGAGTAGAGCCGGTGAAGGAGATTTTGTGGATCCGCTCATCCTTGGTGAAGGCTTCCCCAATGGATTTTGCATCGCCACTCACCACCTCAAACACGCCTTTTGGAATACCGGCCTGACGCGCATATTCCAGCAATTTATAGGCGGTCAGCGGCGTCTCTTCGGCAGGTTTAATGATCATGGTGCATCCCGCCGCCAACGCGGTAGCGATTTTGCGGGTGATCATCATGAACGGGAAGTTCCACGGAGTAATAGCCGCAGTCGGCCCAACCGGCTCTTTGACCACCAGCACCGAGGCGTTGGGATCGTGCGACGGCAGGGTATCGCCGTTCAGGCGCTTGGCTTCTTCGGCGTACCATTCGATAAAGCCCAGTCCATATTCGATTTCACCCAGCGCTTCGCTCAGGCATTTGCCGTTCTCTTTTACCAGCAACTCGGCGAAAACGTGTTTGTCGGCGCGAACTAGGTCGTACCAACCGCGCAACAGGTCGCCGCGCTCTTTAGCCGTTCTGCGCGCCCAGGCCGGGAATGCATCACAGGTGCGGTTAATCGCGGACGCCACTTCGGTGGCATCAAGGAAGGGTATTTGGCCGACAATGCTGCCGTCAGCAGGGTTAGTGACTTTAATCATCGAGAGATATTCCTAAGCAGGTGACGCTGAGCCTCAGCGGAGGTGCACCGGCAAATACTTTTGTCCGGTGCGTTCTAACGAGGCTGATAATGCGGCGGTAGCAATTTCTCAACAATCGATTAAAATTGCTCGATTGTTGAGAAAAACTAAACGGTTGAACCCCATGCGTGAACTTCCTCCCTTAAATGCTTTATTAGCTTTTGAATTCGTTGCTAAAACCGGCAGCGTGCGCGCGGCGGCGGAAAGCATGTCGGTGACGCCGGGCGCGGTTAGCCGACAAATTCGGCTGCTTGAAGACCACTTCGGCACGGCGCTTTTTCAGCGGCAGGGGCGCGGGTTAATCCTCACACACCCCGGCAACGCCTATTTTCAGCAAATCAGCGAACACTTTGAGGGGCTGCGCCGCGCGGGTCAGGTGCTGCACCGTAACGCCGGGCGGTCGGTGATCCGCCTGCACTCCTTCACTACTTTTGCCACTCGCTGGCTTATCCCGCGACTGGCGAAGTTCCAAATGGCGTATCCGGATATCGACGTCCGCCTGACCACGGCATCTGAGTGGGATGACGGCACGGACTGCGACGCGGCGATCCGGCTGGGTAACGGGGTCTGGCCGCAGCGCCATGCCGCGCCGCTGGTGAAAAACGTCTTGGTGCCGGTGTGCCGCCCGACCGAGGGGCGCAAGGCAAATATGGCACTTGAAGGTTTGTCACAACACACGCTGCTGATGGTGCGCGGGCGTCCGGATGATTGGCAGTTGTGGTGCCGGGCCTTTAATGTCGATATGAACCAGCTGCCGCACCGGCGGGATATGGAGAGTTCGGCACTGGCCTATCAAGCAGCATTGGAGGGGCAGGGTATCGCGCTGGCGCAGCGCGTGCTGGTTGAAGATGAGCTGCGTTCAGGCACACTGATTGCCATGGAAAACCATCAACTGGACTGTGGTTCTCTGACCTATTATTTGGTGTGGAATGAAGACAGCCCGAAAGAAGCCACATTGAAAAAGCTGGAGGAGTGGCTGACGCGGCATGAGGAGAGTTAGGGGAAAGATATTTCTTAATCCAACAAAGTGAATGTAATTTATAAGAAAAAGGACATATGTAAGCCATTTCCTACATCCTTTGTAGGATCGTCTTATTACAGACACATCTAAAAAATGACAATATCTCTTCGTTCTGAAGTGGCGGTGGGCGCATCGAATATCGCCGCCTTCATAACGTTAAGCACTTTTACAGTGGAAATAACACGAACCTGTTATCTGAAGTCTAATTATTAGGTGTACTTGCAGTATAAGGCCAATAATTTTTCTGATTTTATAAACGTTCTTTCGCAGCGTCTGGCTATGTATCAGCGAACTCGTTCTTATTTTTAATTCCACTCAGATAAATATTACACCGAATACTCGGTGGGGTATTGCTCGCCTTAAAGAAATCAGGAATCAATATGAACAAAGTCTTTAAAGTTAAATGGAATAGCTCCTTGCAACGTTTTGATATCACCTCAGAATTGACCAAGGGAAAAAGCAAATGCTCAAGCGGCAATTCTAAAAAAACCGGCGTACAATTGCGTCACGCGGGAATATTATCCATGGCTGCATTAGCGATGGGGCTTACTGCACCTTCAATGGCAGCAGAGATAGAAGTGGATGCGTTTGACTCTAAAGACGGCGGGCATGTTCAATCGATTACTGGTAACGATAAATTAATTAGCAGCTCTTGGAACAATATTGCCGCGGGCGATCCGGGTTACATCCGTATGTCCGTACGCGAGGCGATCCTTCAAGGAAAACTACGTGATTTGGATAGCGGCGCAACCCTAGCGGACCTGGATAAAGGCAATTTGGTCACCGGCCAGATGGTGGGTTATGACTACTACGACGCCAATATTGGCAATGTCGCGACATTCCAGGGCTACAATAACAATGAGTTGAAGATGGCGAACGTGCTGGACCAGTCAATCCCTTTGGCTTATGCCGTAGGGGTAGATGGCCAGTATGTCGATCGTAATTTAATACAGGTTACCGGCGGTGGAACGCTTGATGTGTCAGTCGGTGATAGTTCAGGTAGCGACTGGTTTAATGATCCTAATAACCGCCTTAAACTCTACATGAAAGGTGATGCCAGCTCTTCTGCTGTCTCTTCAGTATTTAAAGTTGGCGTAGCTTCAACCATTGATTACAACAGTAAAACGGTTGTGCACCTTGGTAACTTTAATAATCAGGCTAAAAATATTGGCGAATCTATTCTCAGCGTAAGAACTGGGTTTAATGGCAGCTTTGATAGCGTATTAGGTCCGCAGACGGTTAATACCATTGATGACCTAAAAAATTATAACAGCGCACTTATCGCCGCGATCCAAAGCGGCACTCTCGCACCTGAAAAATATGTTGAAGAGTTTAATAAAGCTATTCCAACCTCGGGCCGAATGGTTTATGTCGATGCGGTTATTGATCAAGATGACGCAGCAAGCCAGTACGTTAATTATCAACGCGTAGCTTATATTCACGGTGACGGCGGTACGGTGAATATTGCCAGCGACGCTTCTATTCAAGGCTATTCAACCGATAGCTCCATTGTCAGGCTTGATAATGGTGGCGTGCTGAATAACTACGGCAGCTTGGGGATGTTTAATAGTACCAGCGCAGGGTCAATGGTTGTCAGCGCCAGAAATGGCGCGGTCGTTAATAACTATGGCGTAATTGATGCGGGTACCAATGCCGAAATGGCCGGATATACGGTAAACGGCGCCAACGCTATCGTTTTCCAGGGGCACAATGAAGGTATTGCGGCCAACAACGCGACGGTAAATAACCAGGGCGTGATCAACGTCGCGCCCAACGGCAGCTATGTCTCCAACGTTGGCGTCTACCTGTTCAACAATGCTGTGATGACCAACACTGGAAACCTGAATGTTTCAGCGGTAGAAAGGGCCACTTCGCCGCAATACAGCGGGAAATTTACCGTTGGCGTGCAGCTGAACGACGTCGGCTCCAAATTGATCAATGAAGCCGACGCTGAACTCTATTTGGGCCGCGAAGCACAGCGCGATCTCAGCTCTGCTTCGGTTGATATCTCCTCCGCGGCTCCGGGGAGCAGGCTGGTCTATGTTAAGCAGGGCCTGTTCACCAATAAAGAAAACGGTCTGCTTACTCTCGGCAGCAAGACACAAGGCAGCTATGGCGTTGTCGCAGAAGGCGCGACCAGTAATGTCGAAAGCAGTGGCTTTATTACGATTAATGGCGCCGCTGACGGCGTTGCAGGGGCCGCGCCATTGCAAAACGTTGGCATCATGGCGGCTCTAGGCGCGTCCAATGTCGTTAACGCCAGCACGGGTAATATCCTCCTTAATGGCATTAACTCCGTTGCGATGATGGCAAAATCGTCCGTTGCCGATGCGCTAGACAGTGCCGTGCGCAATGCGGGCACTATAACGGTAAACCGTGGGGTGGATCCTACGACCAAAACAGCCAACTACGGTCTGTGGGCCGACGGCGCGCGCGCTACGGTTGCCAACGCCGGCTTGATCGATTTGAAGGGCGACGGTGCCGTTGGTGCCCATGCTCGCAATGGCGGCACCATTGAGGTGGACGGTGCTGGTGAAATGAAATTCGACGGTCTTAACCAAACGGGTTACTTCGTCTTGGGGGCCGGGTCGAAAGTGGTGGATAAGAGCACCGGCAGCCAAAACGTGACTACAGAAGGCTCCACGCTTTACCGTATTGATGGCGGTGCCGGCTTTGACGGCGCGGGTAGCACGTCATCCCTTGAAAGCAGTGGTAAGAACTCAACCGCGCTTCTGGTCACCAGTAACGGCCAGGCGAGCCAACTTAACACCGGCAATATGAGTATTACCGCCAGCGGCGAAGGCGCGACGGGTATTAAGGTAATGGGGGATGCGCAAGGCACATTATCCAGTGACACGACGCTTTCGCTGACCGGCGCAGGCAGCACCGCGGGCATTGTTGACGGCAGCTATAGCGATATCACCGGCGCGGGAGATTCAACCTATCGTGGCAACGCCACGTTGACCAGCTATGCCATGCTGGATAATAACGTGGCAACGGCGGCGAATGCCGTGGGCTTTATTGCCCGCAACGGCGGTACGCTCGACCACAAAGGCAGTATCAACTTCACCACCGCGGGCACCACTGGCGTATTGGTTGATGGCGGGGCACTGGATAACAGCGGCGACATTCACGTCAACGGCGTTGCCGTAAATATTCAGGGCAGTACCTCCACCGTAACCAATACCGGCACCATTGAAGCCGGTGATGGCGAAGCGGCGATCAAGGTTGGCAATGGCGCGGATCTGGCTCTCGACGGGCTGGGTATTGTAAAAGCCAGCGGCAGCGCACACGGCATTCTGCTGGATACCGGCGCGCATGGCCTGACGGTGAAGGACGCCAGCATCATCATGGATCCCGTAGCCAACGGCAATGCCATCGAAAACAAGGCAGAAATCGCCGGAATCAAACTCGACAACACTCACATTACGGTCGATAACGGCGCCGGTGTACGTACTGCCGCCAGCATGGATGCGAACAACAGTGGCACCATTACGGTCAATGGCAGCGGCACCGGCCTGCTTTTACAGCACGCTGATGGCTCGATAGCCGATGGCGACATGGATATGTCCAACTCGCGTAATTTGGTTATCAATGTTAATCAGGCTTCCGGCAGCGGTATCGTCACGAACCTCAAGGGGGAGGTGAAGTCCGGCGCGAGCGTTAACGTTAATGATGCCGCTGGCGGTCCGGCCCTTAAAGTAGGCGGAACGACTTCAGTGGTTGAGCAGAGCGGCCGTCTGGTGTCGAAATCCACCACCAACCCGGTGGTTGACGTCAACAATGGCTACCTCGGCAGCTTCATCAACCGTGGTGACATTATCGCTAACTCAGCCGCGCAGGTCGCACTGGAAATTACTAGTGGCCTGTCAGGCGTGCACTTCGTGAACGCGCAGGGCGGCAATATTATCGGGCAGGTGAATCTCACCACGGCCAACAACCATACGGTTGATTTACAGCACGGCAGCACCGCGACGGATGTGACGAGCGCGGGCGGCAATGACACCTTTAATCTGGTCAATATCGACGCCACGGATAGCAATTTATTCATCTCACTGAATGCGGGCGCGGGCCATGACAAGCTGAATCTTTTGAACAGCCTGATGACGCTGGCACAAACCGGGAAAACCGTCACTGGCTTCGAAGAAGTCAATCTGGCCAATAACTCGACTCTCACGCTGGATAACATTCTGCTGCCGTTAGGCGATGCAAATGACGATGGCGCGGGGACCGGTTTTAGCATTGGTGGCGACAGCACTCTGGTGTTGAAGCAGAGCAGTGATACCCAATTTGCCAACCATATCAGCGGCGCGGGTACAATCGCTGCCAGCACGGCGGGTAACACTTTCGACTTCACGGCCAACAATGCCATGAACAGTTTCAGCGGGACGCTGGCGCTGAGCGATACCACATTCAGCCTCGAAGGTTTAAACACTCAGGCACTGACTAACGCCACTTTGCAGGCAAGCAGTGGTAGCCACACCACCGTCGGCGACGGGACGCAAAATATCGGTGGGTTACGTTTTGATGGCGGAACTCTGTCGTTTGACACCGGGACGCCGGGTGAAACCATGGCTAAAGGCATGGTGCAAACCGCGAACTTACTGGATATTGATGGACGCGGTACGGTTGGGATTAACGCCGGCTCGGTGAGTAATACGCCAACCTTGCCACCAGCGACCCTCTCACTACTCCAGCAGGATGAAGGCCAACTGGGCATTAAACTGGCGGGCAGTGATGTGGCTGTCACAGGCAGCGGCGGCAACTTAGCATTGCGCGACCAGTTCGGTGATCTGATCACAGAGGCGCTGGAGCGCGGCGTCATTCAGGGCGGAGAAACCGTCGCCAACGCTACCTATGACTATCGATTGACCAGCGGCGAGGCGGATGACGGCCTTTATACCAGCTACGGCTTAACCGAACTCGATCTGTTAACGTCAGGCAGTAATGCCTTGATATTGAATGCTTATGGCCAGACCGGTAACTCGGCTGATATGAGCGCGAAGTTAACCGGCGCTGGAGATCTGGCGATTGATACCGGCGTGGGCCAAGTGGTTTCGCTTTCCAACTTGGACAATGACTATCAGGGGAAAACCGATGTGCGCAGCGGCACCTTGTTGATGAATAACGATAATGTGCTGGGCCAGACATCTGAGTTGGCACTGGCTTCGGGCACCGGCTTCGACATGAATGGCCATCATCAGGCAGTGGGCATGCTGAACACCCAGTCCGGCTCGGTGGTGAATGTTGCCAACGGGGCGCTAGATATCACCCATGGCGGCACTGTCGATGGCGTGCTGCAAGGCAGTGGCGCACTCAACGTCAATGGCGGCACGCTGGCGATAAACGGCAGTAACGCCGGGCTTACGGCGGCGACGTCCATCGCCTCCGGTGCTGACGTACAGCTAAATAACACTACGGGCTTGGGGATGGGAAGCATCTCGAACGACGGCTTGCTGGCGATCAAAAATGCCGCAGGCAGCCTGTTTAACAGCCTGAGCGGCAAGGGTGAAACGCAAATCGCCAATGCCAGCGACGTCAAACTGATGGGCGATAATCAACACTTCTCCGGCACCTTCACCACGGATGAAGACTCCGCGCTGACGGTTACGGGTCAAAACAGCCTCGGTACAGCGGCAGTCAGCAATGAAGGTGTTCTGAATCTGGCTTCTGTGGAGAGTTGGACGCTTGGCAATCGCGTTACAGGTAGTGGCATTCTGAATCAAAATGGCAGCGGCGTGGTCACGCTAACTCAGGCAGCGGCGCAATTCACCGGCGACACCCATGTTAACGCGGGTGGCCTGCAACTGGGCAGCGCGGGCAGTGACGTAACGCTGGCTTCGGGTGAACTTAACATCGCGTCTGGCGCAACTGCCGGAGGTTTTGGCGGTACCGCGGGTAATGTGAACAATCAGGGTACGCTATTGTTAGGTGCGCTGAACCCTTTGACCAGAGCAACGGGCGAAGCACAGACCTTTAATATTGCAGGCAATCTGAACAACGATGGCGAAGCCTCCATCGGGCGAGCAGGTGACACGGCGGGTAATCTGCTGCACATTGCGGGCAACTACGCGGGCAATAATGGGCATCTGACTTTTAACACTGTGTTAGGCGACGACAGTTCAGTCACCGACAAAATGGTGGTCGAGGGCGACACTCAGGGCAGCACGCGGGTCAGCGTCAATAATGCGGGCGGCAGCGGGGCCAAAACCCTCAACGGCATCGAGCTTATCCGTGTTAACGGTCAGTCCGACGGCGAATTTGTGCAGGAGGGGCGTATTGTTGCCGGTGCCTACGATTATCACTTACAGCGCGGTGAGGAGGACAATGCTAATCACTGGTATCTTTCCAACACCTTGAATGAAGGTGGCGGCGGCGGTAACAAACCCGATCCTGAAGTGGTGGAAGTGTATCGCCCGGAATCCAGTGCTTACGCCTCGAACATGGCAGCAGCCAATACGCTGTTTAATACCCGACTACATGACCGTCTGGGGGAAACCCATTATGTCGATGCGATAACCGGTGAAGAGAAAGTAACCAGCATGTGGCTGCGCAACGTGGGCGGGCATACGCGCTCGGCGGACAGCAGCGGCCAGATGAAAACGCAGGCTAATCGCTATGTGATGCAAATGGGTGGCGATATAGCCCAGTGGAGCTCAGACGGCGCTGACCGTTATCACCTCGGCGTCATGGCTGGTTATGCAAACCAGAGCAGCAACAGCCGCAATCGCCTTACCGGCGAGAAAGCCGACGGCAGCATCAACGGTTATAGTCTCGGCGTGTATGGAACCTGGCTACAGGACAATGTTGAGAAAACCGGGGCTTATGTGGATACATGGGCGCAGTACAGCTGGTTTAACAACACTGTAAAAGGGGATTCTCTCGCGGCAGAGTCCTACAAATCGAAAGGGATAACAGCATCGGTTGAAAGTGGTTACACCTGGAAAGTGGGCGAGAAAAACGATCACGAGAGCTACTACCTGCAGCCTAAAGCCCAGCTAACCTGGATGGGCGTCGAAGCAGACAGTATTCGCGAAGACAATGGCACTCGCGTAGAAGGTTTAGGTGACGGCAACCTTCAGGCTCGCCTTGGTGTACGTGCCTTCATCAAAGGCCATAGCCAGATTGATGAAGGTAAAAACCGTTCGTTCGAACCCTTTGTTGAGGCAAACCTGATCAGCAACACCCATTCGTTTGGTAGCCAGCTCAACGGCGTTAACGTGACCCAAAAGGGTGCGCGCAACCTTGGCGAACTCAAAGTGGGAGTTGAAGGTCAGATTAAGCCGGGCGTAAATCTGTGGGGCAACGTGGCTCAGCAGGTGGGCGGCAGTGGTTATTCAGATACCAGCGCGTTGTTGGGCGTTAAAGTCAGCTTCTGATAGCCATGATTGCGTAAAACGGTGGTTCTTTCTCTAACCTAAAGTGAATCAAGCGCCCTTCGGGGCGCTTTAAATTCATCTTGAAACATAGGCTTACCAAAACATCCCCCTTCTGCCAGGTCCGTTAAATCCCCCTGATCCCAGCTGTAAACCCTTAGTGGCAAAGGGTTTCATATGGCGTTACAGACGTCTATACGTCTGGACATGAAAATAGCTCATGTTCAATGAAATAAAATCACTTTTCCTCATCCAGCGACTAAGGCATAAATTGTCTTCAGAGATTTGCTGTAGATCACATAAGGGCGACTTAATGACAAAACTAAAACAGAAAATTAGGAAGTCCTGAGTAAAGAGCAATTAACCATATTTTATACCGGAAGTTAGGAACCAAATTACAATGAATAATAATTTCACATTTACCACCAAAAGTTTGCGTTTTGACGAGAATTACAATCCCTCGAATAGCACGCGCATTACGACTAACTTTGCTAATTTGGCTCGCGGCGAGAAACGCCAAGAGAACCTGCACAACGCATTAGTGATGATCGACAATCGTTTCAACTCTCTGGCGAACTGGGATAACCCAAAATCAGATCGCTACGCCGTTGAACTGGATATCATTTCCGTTGAATTGAAGATTGAAAGCGCAGGCACTTCCTTCCCGGTTATTGAAATTTTGAAAACCAATATCGTTGATAAAAAAACCAACGAGCGCATTGAAGGTATTGTCGGCAATAACTTCTCCTCTTATGTGCGTGATTACGACTTCAGCGTGTTGCTGTCCGAGCACAATAAGGGCAAAAACCAATTCACCATCCCAGAAAACTTTGGTGAGTTGCACGGCAACATCTTCAAATGCTTCATTAATTCAGAAGCCTACAAGAACAACTTCAACAAGACGCCGGTTATCTGCCTGAGCGTCTCAAGCAAGAATGTTTATAACCGCACTGGCAATGTTCACCCGATCCTGGGCATTGAATATGAGCAAGATGATCAATCCTCTTTGACCGACCTCTATTTCGGCAGAATGGGTTTGCAGGCTCGCTACTTCATGCCTGCCGGTAGCGTTGCGCCGCTGGCGTTCTATTTCGCCGGTGATTTGCTCAGCGATTACACTAATCTGGAACTGATCAGCACCATCAGCACCATGGAAACCTTCCAGAAGATTTATCGCCCGGAGATTTACAACGCCAACTCTCCGGCGGGTCGCTGCTATCAGCCAAGCCTGAACCAGCAAGATTATTCACTCACTCGCATTGTTTATGATCGCGAAGAACGTAGCCAATTAGCTGTTGAGCAGGGGAAGTTTACTGAAGAAGAATTCATTAAACCGCACCAAACTATTCTTGAGCAGTGGTCTGCTAATTCCGTTCTTTGATTAACCAAAACACAGGGTCATCTATTATGAAAAAGTTATTACCGACTTCAACGGCTGGCAGCTTACCTAAGCCTTCATGGCTGGCACAGCCAGAGCAGCTTTGGTCACCTTGGAAATTGCAAGATCAAGAACTCATCGACGGCAAGCAGGATGCTCTGCGTCTATGTCTGGAAGATCAACAGCAGGCCGGTATTGATATCGTCAGCGACGGCGAGCAAACGCGTCAGCACTTCGTGACCACCTTTATTGAGCACCTGAACGGTGTGGATTTTGAGAAACGTGAAATCGTTAAAATCCGCGACCGTTATGAAGCCAGCGTCCCAACCGTGGTTGGCCCGGTAAGCCGCCAGAAGTCGGTATTTGTTGAAGACGCCAAGTTCTTGCGCAAGCAAACTGACCAACCAATCAAATGGGCGCTGCCGGGTCCTATGACCATGATCGACACCCTGTATGATAACCACTACAAAAGCCGCGAAAAACTGGCGTGGGAATTTGCAAAAATCCTCAACGAAGAAGCCAAAGAGTTGGAAGCCGCCGGTGTGGATATCATCCAATTTGACGAGCCAGCCTTTAACGTGTTCTTCGATGAAGTGAATGACTGGGGTATTGCTACCTTAGAACGCGCCATCGAAGGCCTGAAATGCGAAACCGCGGTGCATATCTGCTACGGCTACGGCATCAAAGCCAACACCGATTGGAAAAAGACGCTGGGCACCGAGTGGAGACAGTACGAAGAGATCTTCCCGAAACTGCAGAAATCTAACATCGATATTATCTCTCTGGAATGTCACAACTCCCACGTTCCAATGGAGCTGATGGAGCTGATTCGCGGTAAGAAAGTGATGGTTGGCGCGATTGACGTGGCAAGCAACACCGTAGAAACGCCAGAGGAAGTTGCCGCCACGCTGCGCAAAGCGCTGCAATTCGTTGACGCCGACAAGCTCTACCCATGCACCAACTGCGGCATGATCCCACTTCCTCGCGGCGTAGCGCGCGGCAAGCTGGATGCCCTGAGTGCAGGTGCAGAAATCGTCCGTAAAGAGCTGCTGGCTAAATAACTCCGCCAAACGCGCTTTAAGATGAAAAAACTCAGCCCGGAATGTGCAATCGAATAGATTGCCTTCTGGGCTGAATTGTTTTGGGTTCATCCAAATATCTAACAGACCTAAAGAATCCCCATAAATTGCCGATAACATCTTCAGGCTTGGGTCCAAGCCGTGAGCAATTTTTGTTTTGAAAAGGAGAATAGAATGGATGTATCGCAGATTGCTTCAGTAGCGACCGGGCTTGATAACCTGGATCTCGGCAGTAAGGTGAACACTATCCTGCTAAAAAAAGCGCTGGATAACCAACAGACTACGGCCGCCAGCCTGCTTGATGCCATTCCGCCGTTGCCTGCTAACCCAGCAATCGGCCGCAATATTAATATCGCTGTCTGAGTCGTCAATGCCCGACGTACGCTAAGCGGTGGCGGGATAACTTCTCCCATCGCTTCCCTCCTTTGATAGCCGTTTTCTTCTTCAAAACCTGCATGACCGCCAACTGCTGGTGGGCAAGTTCATTGAACAAAAAAGCAAGAAGCGGAGTGCTATTCTGGCCCTTTAAAAGATATTCTACCTTGCATCCCGAGTTCATCGCGCAGTTGTCATCATTACATCTTATAAAAAATATGTGGAAGCATATAAAGGGGCCTAAAGCATGCGTATTGCAGATTACCTACGATTACTCCTTCTTGCCGCAATCTGGGGGGCGAGTTTCATTTTCATGAGAATTGCGGTTCCGCATTTTGGGGCGATGAATACGGCATTTTTGCGGGTGCTTTTCGGCTTTATTGGGCTTGGCACGATTCTTTTAGTAATGCGTTCTTCATTTAACTTCGAGAATAAATTTAAATCATCACTGTTCCTCGGGGTTATTAATTCCGGTTTGCCTTTCCTAATGTATTGTTTTGCCGCCCAGTGGCTGCCCGCCGGTTATTCGGCAATATTCAACGCCACGACGCCGCTGATGGGCGCGATTATAGGTTTTGCTTTTTTCAGTGAGAAACTGACCGCCCGCAAATGGGGCGGGGTGATATTAGGATTAGTTGGAATAATAGTGATCACCACTATCGGAGATATAAACTCGGCCAGCGGCATGCTGTACGGTATTCTGGCCTGCTTGGTGGCCACCAGCTGTTACGGCGTGGCAGGCTTTTTAACTCGCCGGTGGATATCCAACCGAGGCGGGCTTGATCCCAAGATGGTCGCCTTTGGTAGCCAGATGGGGGCGACGCTATTCCTTCTGCCTTTCTTTGCATGGTCGATGACCAGCGGCCCGGTGGTTGATTGGCAGCAAATTGACGCGTGGGCCAGCGTGCTTGCCGTCGGCCTGGTCTGCACCGCCTTGGCCTATATTCTCTATTTCCGACTGATTGCCGATATCGGTCCACTGCGTTCATTGACCGTGACCTTCCTGATCCCACCCTTTGGCGTACTCTGGGGATACCTCGCGCTGGGCGAGACCATTACCAAAGGTTTCGTCATCGGCGCCATGATTGTCGGCGTCGCCGTATGGATGATAGCCAGCCCCGGAAAACAAGCGATTGTAGTCAAAAGCGCAACGGTGAAGTAACTGAGTGCAGCCGCTTCTCATTAGGGTTGCCTATGCATCTCCCATCGTGAAGATTTCATCGTTTGATAGACATTTTGGTCAATTAAGGCAGGGAGTTTGGTGCGTCTTGCTGCATCAAGCAGGGCGCGCCAATACTCCTTGTCGCCGCGAAATACCCAAGGCTATGCGAAATTGGTTTTATCGTTGCAGACGATTTCTAAACTCAACATGGCATAAAAAGTGGTCAAAATGACCTTTATGCTTTGCCAGCCTCTTCACATAATAGCCACGCAATTCAATCTTCCTTATAAAAAACCTACACTATTCAAGGAATAATCCATGAACAACACCACTCCTGCGTCACTGATTGAATACCTGATGCAAGCGCGAGCGCGCCGTGATATTGACGCTGTTTTAGCCTGTTACGAGCCAGACGCCACGCTGGTTTTACAATCTGGCGAGACTGAACAGGGCCTCGACGCCATTAGAATTTTTTCAGAGAAGGTGATGGATCTTCCTCTTCAATTTAGTGATAGAAAATTCATACAGGGCAGTGGAATTACAGTCCACAATTCAAACTGGAAGCTTTCCTTACCGAAAGAGAAAGGAGAGTTGGAAGAAATTACCGGAAAGACCGTGGACATCATCCGTCAGCAGGTCGATGGAAGCTGGTTATTAGCCATTGATAACCCTTGGGCCTAGTTGTAACCCACATTACTCTCTGCCAAATTATAATAACTTCCCCTTTTTCTCATCCCGCTCTCTGGAGATGACTCCTTGAAAAAAAACATTATTATCTGCGGATATGGACCCGCCATCGCCCATGCTGTTGCCCTGCGTTTTGGCCGAGAGGGATACCACGTTGCTCTTATCGCCCGCGACGCGCAACGCCTTAAACAGGGCATTAGCCGCTTAGAAGCTCAGGGGATTCACGCGCAGTCATTCACCGCCGATCTGGGTGATGTTGAGCAGGTAAAGCGGGCGATTGCAGAGATACGCACCTCGCTAGGGACAGTGAGCGTTTTATTCTGGAATGCCTTTGCTGATATTGAAGGCAATTTGCTGAGCACTACCGTGGCCGACCTTCAGCAATGCCTTTCTGTGCGGGTTATCGGTTACATCACCGCGGTGCAGGAGGTCGTGCATGATCTTCAGCAGAACCAAGGGGCCGTTCTGGCAACCAGCGGGGCGATGGCCATTTGTACACCTGAAGCTGACAGTTTCTCATGCGATTTTTCGGCCGCAGCAATAGCCGCAGCCGCCCAGCACAAAACCACGGGAATGCTAGTGCATACCTTAACCCCCCTCGGCATCTACGTCGGCGAAGTGGTGGTGAATGGTTTTGTGATAGGTTCGAGAGGGACAGAAGGCTACGTGACAACCATTAACCCCACTGACGTGGCCGAAAAGTATTGGCAGCTCAACCAACAGCGCTTGCTTCATTCCGTTTCGATAAGTTAGCTATTCGACTTAGTGATATTATCTTCATCGTACAGTGATATTGTGAGGGTAATATCACTGCTCCAACGTAATTACCGTTATCGTTTATTAATACATTACACTTAAAACCAACCCAACTATTTCCTTTCCCATTTATTCGCCAAATAAAATCCAAAACAACGCGTGAATTATCTTACAAAACACTCAAAACCCGTTAGTGCAATAGGGAATTAAACATCCCCATAACTATTGCAGCGCGAAGGATAAGCCATGTGATTTATAGTTATATATTCCATGTGGAGTTAACGCCTCTTTTGAAAAAGTTTCGTCAAGGAAGCTATTTTTATTTGTCATTTTTTTGATAAAGATTATTATCGACAGCAAGCCAATATGAAGCACTGCAATAATAATATCATAAATTATAAGGATAAATGGCTTACTTAGGGTTGAGAAGACTTACAGAAGACACTAATTAAAATAATTTTTTACCCAACCTCATTTGTTCTTCGGTGATGGGTAAGGCAGCAATTGATGAGCATATTTTAATAATTAGTACGGAATAAAACTAAAATGCTCAAACCTTTTAAAGTGCAGGGAATTATTAGAAACGTCATTTTACCGGGGATTGTCCTCAGTACCACTTTGCAGGCTAACGCAGCGGAAACGGTTAAAGACAATAATCAATCCAACGTCGGGGAAACCCAGGCGGCCCCTCGTGTCAAAAAGAAACCGGTAGCTCGCAAAGCGCAGGCTCCGTTGCAGACCAATGAAGACGTGATGACCATCACCGAGACGCTGCCGGATAAGAAACCGGGCTCGAAAACCTCGATTTCTGCGGCAGATATGCAGAAGAACGGCGGTAACGATTTCGGCACCATAATGCGCTATCAGCCATTAATCTCTGCCACTGGCTCCAGCGGCGGTTCGGGAAATGGCAAAAGCGGCTTCGACCGCAGCGGCTATACCGGCTACAACATTCGCGGGCTGGAAAGCAACCGCGTCGGCATTGACGTCGATGGCATTCCTCAACCCAACGCCACCGGCCGCAGCTATGTCAGCCGCGCGGGTTTGGGGACCTTTGGCATCGGCCGTGACTATATTGACCCGTACATGTACGGCCAAGTTGATATTCAGTCTGGCGCAACCTCAGCCGAGCGCGCCAACACTTCCATCGGCGGCGAAGTCTCCTTCTTGCCAAAATCTGCCGATGACTACCTGCATCCCGGTAAAGAGACCTACTTCGGTTATCAGTCCGATTATGACTCGGCAGATCGCTCGTGGCACAACGGCATCACCGCCGCCGCCGGGGATGACACATTACGCGGCCTGATAGCCATTAGCCGTCGCGACGGTCAGGAAACCAGCAACAACAGCGGCACGCATGACGCCTATCCTGAGAACTGGCACTCCGACGCAGTAATGTCATCTGTCATTTGGCAGCCGACCGATGAGCACAAGTTCACCGGCACGCTTGATTACTATGAGAAGGTGAACCACACCCATTACGACGCATGGGACGGTTCTGGAAACACCATTTTGGGCACCGCTCAGCAGCAAAGTAATACCCGCCGCTGGGGGATAAGCCTGAAGGATGAGTGGACGCCGTTCAACGATTACGTTGATGCCGTGGTGTCTAAAGTCTATTACCAGTACACCCAAGCGCACGATAATACCTACCTGCCAAACTCCAGCGACCAGATGATCAACGTCTATTCCAACTATGACGTTGACACCTATGGCGCTGAAACCAGCTGGCTGAAAACGGTAGGGCGCCACGAGCTGAGCGCGGGATTGAATGGACGGGTGTCCAACACCGAGCGTCCGTTCCGTCAAAGCCCGACTCAGGACATTTTCAACACCCTGATGCAGCCTGAAGCTGATAGTCGGACCTATATTCTGGGCGGCTTCGTGCAGGACACCGTGAAGTTTGACCTCGACGGCCACAACTTTGCCATTGTCCCGGCGGTGCGCGTTGCTCACCAGAACACCGAGGCGAGGGACTTGTCGGACTTGGCTAATGGCGTGGTTTCAGCTGGGCAGGTTTCAACCTTATACAACAAGGCGAACTCGGACACTCAGGCTCTGCCATCTCTGGCGTTCACCTACGACATCACGCCTAAGCTGATGACTTACCTGCAATACCAGCGTGGAGCCCAGTTCCCGGACGCCAGCCAGCTCTACGGCTCATGGAACCTTGGCTCCTCCTACGCCGGTTCTGCCCAATACGCCTTGATTGGTAATACCAACCTGAAAACGGAGACCAGCAACAACTTCGAGTGGGGTATGAAAGGCGAGTTGAGCGAAGGCGTGACCTTCAAAACCTCCGCGTTCTACAACACTTACAAGAACTTCATCGCCAATACGCGCTACACCCGCAAGGCGAATCCAGAGCTGTTTGGCAACGTACCATCCAATATTTACACCATTTATCAGGCCGAAAACCGCGATAACGCTTTCATCTATGGCGCTGATTTGACCACGAAAATCAACTATGGCACTTGGTTCAGCGCGGTAAATGGCCTGAGCACCAGCTTCGCGCTGGGTTACGCGCAGGGCGAATCCAAGTCCAGCTATGCCGGGGATAAATACGTCGATCTCGATAGCGTCCCGCCAATGAAGCTGGTAGCGGGCGTGGCGTGGGATGATCCATCAGGTATTTACGGTACTGCGCTGACCGCGACATTCGTAAAAGGTAAAAAAGCCGAGGCCACTAACCGTCAGAGTTACAGCAATAGCGGCGCACCACTCACTGACTCCAGCACGGATTACATGAACGTGCCGGGCTTCGGCATGCTTGATGCCACTGCCTACTGGCAGGTCGCCAAAAACGTCAAACTCAGCGGCGGCGTGTATAACATCACTGACCGTAAATACTGGGATTACCTCAGCAGCCGCACTCTGACTGATACCAGCAATCAGGATGCCTACAACAAGGCGCTGGCCGTCATGCCGGGGCGCAATTTCCAGTTGGGTGTTAATGTTGATTTCTAACGGTTGATGGCTCGCTGAAGAGCAGGGGAATGGTGCTACATGGCGGGGTTGTGTAGCACCATTTTTTACGCCGAACGGGTGGCAAGCTCGTCCACTATTTTGGCCGCGATAAGTTCGGGGGCTTGCATTGAGAAAATCTTTAGGTCACCCATCTGGCTATATTCATCAAAGCGTTGGCTAAATTTCAGTTCTTCTTTTTCCCTCACCAGACCAAAACCTCGGTTAAGCTGCCTGTTTATAATACAGCCAAGTGCTTCAGTATAGTTTTGCGACGGCATCAGCAATACGCTAAAACCCTGCTCACTCACCATTTTCCTATTAGTTTCTACAATATCTGGACGTATATCCGTCGATAAGAACCCAGAGGAGAGGATAAATAATCGATTATGTCCGGCATATTCCACCTGCAGCGTTCTTAATAATGTTGAATTCAGCTCAAGATAGGACTCATAACCGTGGGATTTTATATATTCTCTGATGTTGGCAATCCTTGTGCAGAACACATCATCAATATCTATCGCCACATAGCCGAGTTGTTCGGCCAGGAACTGGCCCACGGTGCTTTTCCCCGCGCCACCGGGGCCTATCAGAAAGATACAATCCACCATTAGCTCCCCTTTATCCTTCATTGAATCACCGGTTTTTATCATAGCTTTTACCGCTCAACTTTCGAGCAAACGCACAATTTAAAATCAAAAAAAACAGAGCTATTTAAATTAACGCGCGCTGTTTTTAATTACTAAAGTCAGCAAGGTGACACTGTGACTTTTACCGGAAATAAATTGTATGAAATTTAAAAATGCTGCCGTGATCGGCTTCGGATATTATGCGCGGATAACGATAAAATGCAGTTCTTGTGAGTTAGTCTCCACCTATGAAATGGTTCTCCAAAAGCGCAGTCTTGTTCTCGCTTAAAACCTGTTTTGCCGCATTTCTCGCACTATACATCGCACTGGCTCTTAATTTAGACAAACCTGCCTGGTCAATAGCCTCCGTTTTCATTGCCTCACAGTTATATTCTGCTTCCACGCTCTCAAAATCAGTCTTCCGCTTGCTGGGAACGATGCTAGGAGGGCTGTTTATTCTGCTGATTTATCCGGCGACGGTTCAGCTCCCGCTGCTGTTCAGCCTGTGCGTTTCTGCGTGGGTAGCGCTGTGTTTATACCTCTCGCTGCACGACCGTACCCCAAGAAGCTATGTGTTTATGCTGGCCGGGTACAGCGCTGCGATCATGGGCTTCCCCGACGTGACCTCACCGCAGGCCATCACCTACACGGTGATATCACGCATTGAGGAGATCGGCGTGGCGATTGTCTGTAGCAGCTTGATTCACAGCCTGATTCTGCCGGTTTCCATGAGCAATATTCTGGAAAAAAGCATCACCGACTGGTACGACAGCGCCAAGAAGCTGTGCAACGCGCTGCTTACCGCGCCGACGCCGGAGAAGTCGCCGGACCATGAAAATATTCTGATCCAGATGGCCGGTTACCCCGCCAATGTCGAAGTGCTGATCACCCACTGTATCTTTGAAGGTAATGCGGCACGCAAGCTGATTCGTTTGGTGACGGTGCAATATCAGCATCTGTCTTATCTGGTGCCAACGCTGACATCCATTGAGCTGCGCCTGAACATGTTAGCCCAGCGGCAAATCGCTTTCCCCGAGAACGTGCAAGAGACATTCCGCCATTTTCTGCTTTGGCTGAACAACAGTGATAAAGCCGAAGACAGCGCAACCATTCAGCAAAATATCGCCCAGACTCAGACCGAGCTGCAACAGGCTCATCAGTCTAATGCGATGAATGTCGAAGACAGCCTGCTACTCAATGGTTTGCTGGACAGGCTAGGGGACTTTGTCAGGATCGCCGAGGCTAATTTTAGTGTCGGTAAGCGCGTCGACAATTTTGATGATAACAAGGCAAAACGCTCCACGGCCCACTGGCATATCGACAAAGGGATGCTGCTGCTCTCGTCATTTACCGCGTTTTTGGTCACGTTCCTGTGCTGCTTGTTTTGGATTGGATCCGGCTGGAAAGACGGAGCAACTGCGCCGATGATGGCAGCCATCCTCTGTTCTTTCTTTGCCGCGATGGACAACCCCGTGGCACCAATGAAGGTATTTTTGACCGGCGTGGTGGTGGCCACCGCCATCAGCATCTTCTATGTCTCGATGCTTATCCCGCTGACCACCACCTTCGAAGCCTTGGTTATTTGTCTATTCCCCGGCCTGTTTGTGCTCGGCGTGCTTATCGCTAATCCGGCGACCAACTTGCTGGGCCTGATCATCGCCACTCAGATACCGGGCTTAATCAGCTTAGGTCACCACTTCAAGCCTGATCCGCTGGCGACCTTGAACGGCGCGATTTCAAGTCTGGTTGGCGTGTTGATTGGCGTGGTGGTGACGGCAATTATTCGCAGCAAGCGGCCATCATGGACCGCCAGACGGGCTTTGCTCAGGGGAATAAAAGAGCTGATTCAGTTCTTGGCCGAGATCAAATTGCATCGTGCGTCGCTCAATACACGCCAACGCTTTGTCGCCAGAATGCTGGATAAAGTGAATGTGATTTTGCCAAGGAAGAAGAATGACACGACGGAGGAATTGGCTTCAGGCGGGGATTTGATAACCGAAGTGTGGCTCGGCGCGAACTATTACGATTTTCATATGAAGAATCAGGAATTATTGGCCGACCATATCCACGCCACTGACCGCATATTCTATGAACTCAAAGGCTACCTGAAAGCACGTTTGAAATCGTTTCAGGCTTCGCCACACCCGAAATTACTCAGGGAAATAGACCTGTTGCTGATTAAGCTGGAGGCGCAATCCAGCAAAGATGCCCGCTATTACGCTCCGATGCTGTCACTGTTCAACATCCGGCTGGTGCTATTCTCGCGCTCGCACTGGCCAAGCTTGAATCGGGTTGAGACGGATATGTAGTTGCGCCTTTACGTGGAGTGACCAACCCTGTCAGCACCATGCTTGGCAGGGTTAATCGTCCAGCGGATTGATCAGTGACGTTAAAACATGGTCCTGCCACTTTCCGGCAATTTTCAAATAAGAGGCGGCATAGCCTTCGCGCTTAAATCCTAATCTTTGCAGCACCCGCTCACTCTTTTTATTGTGTGGAAGATAACTCGCCATCACCCGGTGGAGCTTCTGTTCTGCAAACATAAAGTTTATTCCCGCCTGCAAGGCTGAGGTCATTATTCCTCGGCCTTGCGCCTGCGCCGCCAGTGAATAACCTAGGTGACAAGCTTGGAAAGGGCCTCGCGCCACACCGGTAAAGTTGCACGCGCCTAACAGTTGGTGACTGTCGACGTCGAAAATACCAAACTGAAAAGCCACGCCATTTTGGGCATCGGCATAGGCGTTCTCAAGGCGTTGCCGAATCTGCTCCGTGCTATAAAAATCCTTACTGCGTAGCGGCTCCCAAGGTGCCAAATGCTCCGCATTTGCGTGGAAATAGTGTTCCACACTGGCAGTATCTTGCGGTGCTAAAATAGTTAAATAGGTTTTGTTTTCTGGTACCACTATTTTAAACAAAGTAGAGACTCCTGATTGTAATAACCCCCAATAATCAACAAGGAAATGAGGATGCGTGGCAGTGATTATGCAGAATTACGCGCTTTTGTGACGATTGTAGAGCAAGGAAGCTTAGTTAAAGCTTCAGAGGTGTTGAATATTAAACCCTCGACGCTTAGCCAGATCCTGCGTCAGCTTGAGTCACGCCTTGGTGTGCGGCTGCTAAATCGCACGACTCGCAGCCTGTCTCTTACTGAACATGGCAGGCAATTATTAACTCGTCTAAAACCGGCGTTACAAGCCATGGACGAAGCGGTAAAAGAAATTGCTGACCTTAGCGGCAAAGTCGCTGGCACTCTACGGGTTTATATCCCACGAGTCGCGGGTGAATTGTATATCACGCCTCATTTGGGTGAGTTCAATCGTGCATGGCCGAGTATCCTTCTGGATATCGTCACAGATGATGCCTTGATAGACATTGTTCGCGGCGGCTTTGATGTCGGTATCCGTCTGGGTGAATGGTTAGAAAACGATATGATTGCCCATCCGCTCGGCGGCAAGTTCCGTGAAGTTGCCTTTGCCTCTCCAGCATATCTTAATCAATTCGGGCGTCCACAAACCACTCAAGATTTGCAAGAACATCAATGTATTAACTGGCGGCTTCCTGCTAATCAACGGCTATACCATTGGGAAATGTGGTTGGATAACCACAAAATTGCTGTGCCAGTGAATGGCCCACTTATCGTATCTGATCGGCGGCTAGCGATACAGGCTGCTTTGCAAGGGGTTGGGATTGGCTTTTGGCTCGATATGAAAGTTGCAGACTATGTGGCACGCGGTGAATTGGAACTTGTGCTGGAATCCTTTAGCCGCCCGTTCGACGGCTTCTATCTCTATTATCCGAAATATCATGTCGCTTCGCCGACCGTGAAGGCATTCTGTGATTTCTTCAGAGCCAAGCATTCTACCCAATATTCCACAGAGTGAATGCTGATTAGGGTGGATTATCCAATCATAAAAATTTGCGACACTCTCTCCGTCAATTAAACGGAGAATCTTTCAATGTCTATGCAAAATAAAGTCTGGTTTATCACAGGTGTTTCACGCGGTTTTGGCGAAGCACTGGCTAAAACACTCTTGTCTCAAGGCAATACGGTTATCGGTACCACACGTGACGCACCTCCCGCCTTTGCTCAAGGACAAAAGAGCTTCCACTGGCTAAAACTGGATGTGACAGATACGGCATATGCCGTGAGGGATGTCGTGAATGCGGCGTTTACGATTACTGGCCGTATCGATGTACTGGTCAACAATGCAGGTTACGGGCTGATTGGCTCAGTAGAAGAAGCTACAGAAGAGCAGGTTGAGCATCTCTTTGCAGTGAACTTCCATGGCCTACGCCGGGTTACTCAAGCCTCATTGCCGCATCTTCGTAGGCAACGTGCAGGCCACATTATCAATATATCTTCCATGGCGGGTCTGGCGGCTAATCCGGGATCAGCGATGTATTCAGCTGCTAAATTCGCCGTCGAAGGTTTGTCCTGCGGGCTGGCAAAAGAGATTGCGCCGCTAGGCTTAAACTTGACACTGATTGAGCCAGGAGCCTTCCGCACAGACTTTTTGTCGACCAATTCTATTCGCCGCAGTGAGCCGCTGATTGACGATTATGCCTCCACCGCCGGAGTATTAGTAGGGAAACTCGATAGCATCGCCGGAACACAACAGGGGGATCCGCAAAAGGCTGCCGAAGCAATTATTTGGGTCGCAAACAGCGCAACGCCACCGCTGCATCTCATTTTAGGCAGTGACGCATTATCCCGGACCGAAGCTATGTTTGAGGCTTTTAAATCTGACATCGCTGAATGGCGTGATGTGACACTGGGAACAGATTTCTCACGCTAAAAGTCTGTGATTATCCTCAATATCAAAAGGGCCTGAATGCACAAGCGTTCAGGCCTGTTCAACAGTTACCGACTCGCGGATTTTCTTTGTTTTGGGCGATTTTCTGCGAGCCCGTGCTTATCATTTAACTGTTTGAGCATCAGCCGTGTTAGCTAAATAAATAGCACCCCAGTTATCACAAGACAGCAGTTTTTCTCGCCACCATAAGGCGGCTAGACCATTTGCACTTTCATTCCAGCCTAAATACGCCATATCAAAGTTGGATTTATTTTCTACTTTTTTCGCGATCAGCCTGCCGGAGGCAAGATAAGGCGCGGCCAGATAATCTGGCAAATATCCACAGGCCAGCCCGGCAAGCTGAACCTGTAATTTACTGCGGAAATCAAACACCGTTAGCGTGTCCTGATCTTCCAGAACGTGCAAGTTCTGCGGCAGATTGATTCTCGATGTATCACGCACCACAACGGCCCGGTGGTGGCGAATGACATCGGCTGAAAGGGGTTCTGCCGCCTGCGCTAGGGGATGGTTTGGCGCAATGCAGAAGCGATAATGTAGCGAGCCCATGGGGCTGAAGGAGAAACCGCTATGGGTTAGCGGCAAGGCAACGGCGCCAATCACAATATCCGCACAGCCCTGAATCAGAGATTCCCAGCTTCCGGCCAACACCTCATGGCTGAAACGTAAACGAGTAAGGTGATGGTCTTGGTAAAACTCGTCGATAAGCGGCAGAAGAAGCTCAAAGGGAAATAACGCATCCAAACCTAACGTCAGCTCACTTTCCCAGCCTTTTTCCACATAGTGAGCCTGCTGTTCAAGGGATTGAGCTGCCCGTAACAGCTTGCGGCCCTTCTCCAACATCAGGCGTCCGGTGGCGGTGAATTTTGCTCGGTGCCCGCTGCGGTCTAGCAGAACGACATTTAAATCATTTTCCAGTTTTTGCACCATGTAGCTGAGTGCAGGCGGGGTTTTATAAAGCTCTGCTGCCGCCGCGGCAAATGAGCCTTGGCGATCTAATGCATCAAGAATGATCAGCACTTCAAGGTTAATTTTCATTTAGGTTCTCGATGCGAAGAAATTGTTTAACAACTACCCAAAAAAACCATTCTATCTTTGAAAATAATCACTCGCTATTATTCATGCAAATAATTTCATAGTGAAACTGTTTGTTATTGCAACTAAATTATTTCCTGCATGCGACTGATTATTAAGCATTTTATACAATAGTGACTTTCAACTCAGGGTCCCCGTTGGGTAAAAATTACGGGCTATTCAACGTTTCGATGCTACCACTCTTTGAGGAATATCATGCCCCAGCAGCAGCGTGCCACACTCGCGATAACGCATTCTATCAACGAGAAAGATCGGGCCGAATATGAAAAGTGGTTAAAAACCATCATACCGCTGGCTGCGAGTTTCCCCGGTCATCTAGGCGTCAATGTTATTCGACCAACGCACGGCGATGAGCCTTACACCATCTTGGTTAGATTCGAAACGGTGGAAGATCTTCTTCATTGGAATGATTCGGTGGAACGTAAGTGCCTGATCGCCGAAATAAATCCTCTATTACTGCACAGTGACCTGACTGAAATTCATCCCGGCGCCGAGTTTTGGTTTACACCAATTAACGACACGCGGCGCTCTCCGCCGCGTTGGAAACAATATCTGATGACTCTGCTGGTTATTTACCCCTCGACGAATTTGGTGCCTTGGTTCTGGGGAATATTCCTGCCGCATCTAAAAGGCTCCAATATCGGCCACCTGCTCAATGATGCCAGCGTGGTCGGTCTGGTGGTGTTTCTCTGGATGCCACTCATTACTCGCTTATTTCACCGTTGGCTTGCTCGCTAATCCTCCCATCATCAGGAGTTACTGTTATGTCTAATACGAATACCGCTTCTCTGATTTTCATTAATGGTCAATTTCATACGGTAGACAGTGATAAACCCTTAGCACAGGCAGTTGCTATAAAGGAGGGTAAGTTTCTGGCAGTGGGTAGCGAAAGTGAAGTCATGACCTTTGCCGACCCGCAAACGACAGTCATTGATTTACAAGGACATAGCGCCATTCCGGGCTTGAATGACTCGCATCTGCATCTCATTCGCGGCGGACTTAATTATAATCTCGAGCTACGCTGGGAAGGCGTCCCGTCACTGGCCGACGCACTGCATATGTTGAAAGAGCAGGCCCAGCGCACGCCCAACCCACAGTGGGTGCGGGTGGTGGGCGGTTGGACAGAATTTCAATTTGCCGAACGCCGTATGCCGACGCTGGATGAGATTAATCAGGCCGCCCCGGATACGCCGGTGTTTATCCTCCATCTCTACGACCGCGCACTACTCAACCGCGCCGCGCTCAAAGTGGTCGGGTACACCAAAGACACTCCAAATCCGCCAGGCGGGGAGATCCAGCGCGATAGCAAAGGTAATCCGACCGGCATGTTGATAGCCAAGCCCAACGCCATGATCCTTTACGCGACGCTCGCCAAAGGCCCTAAGCTGCCGCTGGAGTTACAGGTGAATTCAACCCGCCAATTTATGCGAGAGCTAAACCGTCTTGGCGTCACCAGCGCGATTGATGCCGGGGGTGGCTTCCAGAACTACCCCGAGGATTATCAAATTATTGACCAGCTGCATCAGACAAATCAGCTGACTGTTCGCATCGCCTACAATCTGTTTACTCAGCGTCCAAAACAGGAAATTGATGATTTCACACTGTGGACTGACATGCTCAAACCGGGACAGGGCACGGACTTCTATCGTCATAATGGCGCTGGCGAAATGTTGGTATTTTCTGCAGCGGATTTCGAAGATTTCCTACAGCCGCGTCCGGATCTACCGCCGGGCACAGAAGCCGAACTAGAACGCGTGGTGCGCCACCTTGTAGAGCACCGCTGGCCGTTCCGCCTGCATGCCACCTATGATGAGTCTATTAGCAGGATGCTCGACGTCTTTGAGAAGGTGAATCAGGATATTCCCTTCAACGGCCTCCACTGGTTCTTCGATCATGCCGAAACCATTACTGAGAAAAATATTGAACGGGTGAAAGCCTTAGGCGGCGGCATTGCAGTCCAGCATCGGATGGCGTTTCAGGGGGAGTACTTCGCCGAGCGCTATGGCATTGAAGCCACCAAGCATACCCCGCCAGTCAGTAAAATGCTGGCCGCCGAACTCCCCGTTGGCCTTGGCACCGACGCGACGCGCGTCGCCAGCTATAACCCATGGACCGCGCTCTACTGGCTGGTCTCTGGCCGCACCGTCGGCGGCATGAAAATGTACGACGACAGCAGCCGTCTCGACCGTGAAACCGCGCTGATGCTGTGGACGAAAGGCAGCTCATGGTTCTCCAGCGAACAGGGGAAAAAAGGGCAAATTAAGGTAGGGCAACTGGCTGACTTGGCGGTGCTTTCTGAAGATTTCTTTAGCGTCGCCGAAGAGCGTATCAAAGGGATTGAATCAGTAATGACGGTGGTTGATGGCAAAGTGGTCTACGCCGCAGGCCTCTTCTCGCCGATGTCCCCGCCTGCGCTACCCGTGTTACCGGACTGGTCACCGGTGACCCAAGTCCCCGGCCATTATCGTTCTGCACCACCTCAGGCCAATAGGGTGGGCATGACCCAACAAGCGCACCAGTGCAGCGGTCCCTGTGGTGTTCACCGTCATTCGCACGACACGGCGCGGCGTTCTGATGTCCCTGTCTCAGATGACAACGCCTTCTGGGGGGCGCTCGGCTGTTCATGCTTCTCTTTCTAAACTTCATTTCAACACGGGAGGCACAGGCTTATGCCGTTATTAAAGTTTGACTTAATCAAAGGCCGCGATGATCTGGCAGTGAAAAAACTGCTGGATATCACACACCGTGTTCTGGTTGACACATTGGCGATCCCGGTGCGGGATCGCTATCAGTGTGTCACTCAACACAGTCCGAGAGAGCTTATTTTGCAAGACACCGGTCTCGGCTATGCGCGGAGCCATCAGGTCGTGTTACTGACCGTGATCTCCAGGCCACGAGATAGCCAAAAAAAGCAGCAGTTCTATCGCGAACTCGCACGGAGTCTGCATGAAGAGTGTGGGTTGTCGCCGGACGATCTCATGGTGTCTTTTGTCGAAAACAGCGATGCAGACTGGTCATTTGGCAGAGGCAATGCTGAATTTCTTAGCGGTGAGCTAGGCTGATGAGTATGACACAGTCCGCTTGGGTTTAAGGCTCTGGCTCAGCAGAGGAGGAGAGGTGCGTGGTGAGGTCGTCAATAAACACTCTAACTTTTGCCGATAAACTGCGATGACTGGGATACAGGGCGTGAACCTCAAGTTTACGCCCTTCGCACTGTGGCAATAACCTCACCAGCGTCTTATTTCTGATAGCGTCTCTGGCGTGAAAATCGGGAAGTAGCCCAATACCTGCGTGGTTAATCAGCATAGTTTTAAGGACCTGTGGTTCAGGGATAACCGTGCCAGCTCTGACTTCTATCTGTTCCAGGCCATGTTCAGAGGAGTTAAATGACCAAAGCTCGGGGCAATCGGCATGTGAAATCAGAGTATGTTGCAGTAAATCAGCCGAGCGACCTACTTTAGATTGATTTGCGAGATAAGCCGGGCTGGCACAAGCCCACAGTTCGAAGGTGGCAAGTCGTCGAGCGATCAGTTCTGAATCCACCAAAGGCCCAATACGAATAGTGACATCTGCTTTTTCGACTGGCAGGTCAATCAATCTATTTTCAACCTTGAGAACGACCCTTACCTGAGGGTAGTTGCGCATAAATTCTGGCAGCATGGTTGCCAACAGGCCCGTGGCAAAAGTAAAAGGCACATTAACATGCAGATCGCCTGCTGGTTTGCCGATGAAGCCGTCGAGAGCATTCTCTGCTTCGCTCACATCATCCAAAATGCGTCGCGCATGCTTAATTAAAATGTGCCCTGCATCGGTCAGGCGAAGGTGTCGCGTTGATCTCTCAATCAGCCCCGTTCCCACTGATTCTTCAAGGCGACTCAGCGCACGGCTCACCGATGACTTGGGCATATTCAGCGTGCGCGCAGCCCCCGAGATACCCCGGACGTCAACGATATGAACAAAAACTATCAAATCAGAGAGTTGAAACATCGTTATTCGTTCCAATATTGGAACGCCATGTGCAAGATGAGATGACTAGTTATAAAATCTGGAACGTTTATAGTCAACTCTGGCTTCCAATATGAGTAACTCACATGACACAGACCATTCTTCTCGTCGGCGCCACAGGTATGCTGGGCGGCCGTATCGCACATCACTTAGCTGAACAGTCTGACGCGCGTTTACGGTTGCTCATCAGAGATGGGCTGCATAACAAGAAACTCAAGTTGCTTGAGCCGCTGATTGCGCGTGGCGTCGAAATAGTAGCAGGTGACCTTGAAGATGCTGAGTCGCTCGATAAAGCGACACAGGGTGTGGATGTGATTGTCTCTGCGGTACAGGGCGGACCCGACATTATAATCAATGGCCAAGTCGCGCTGGCTGAAGCGGGCAAACGTAATGGCGTAAGACGAATCCTTCCCTCCGACTTCGGACTGGATCTTTTCAAAGCAACAAAGGGGGAGCATCCCGCTTTTAACTGGCGTGCCGAGGCAGACGAAGTAATAGCTGCCACCGGAATTGAACATATTCATATGCTTCAGGGGGGATTTATGGAGATGTTCGGTCGCGGCTCCCCGCTAGTGGATTACGATCAGGGGATCGTCCAGTTTTGGGGAAAGGGTGATGAGCAGATTGAAATCACCAGCGTAGATGATACAGCCCGTATGACCGCACAGGTCGCGCTGGATCCTTCGGTAACCAGTGGAAAATTTGCTTTCTACGGCGATAAACTCTCGTTCAATGAAGTGGCGGATATTGCCGAAAAACGGACCGGGAAAAGCTTTAAACGGATTTCATTGGGGGACGAGGCACAGCTTAGATCCGCAATCGCCGAGGCCAAAAAGAGTGACTTTGCCCAGTCCATCATGCTCGCCTATCAGCTCTATATGCTGAATGGTCAGACATCGCTTGAGGATATTCAGAATGACCGCTATCCCAATATCAAACTTACCGGCTTTGCCGATTTCCTAGCGGCGAGAATGAATTAAGAGATGAGAGGGATCTGCTTTGCACAGATCCCCCATTAATTACTCGTGGTTTACGGGTTTTACACCACCTTCTCACGCTGGCCAAACTCGTCATCGAGTTCGGGCCAGGCGATAAGAGGCAGGCGATTTAGCCCCGGCTTGGCAAACAGGCTGCCCTGAAAATAGCAAATGCCTGCCGCTTCGAGCCACATCCACTCCTCGACCTGTTCCACGCCGGTGGCGGTCAGCGAGATCTCAAGCGACGAGCAGAACTTAATGATGGAAAGCACAATCGCCTGCTTCGGTCCGCTTTTATGCACGTCTTGGATCAGGCTGGGTTCAATCATCAGCTTGTCGGGCTGCATCTGGGTCAGCTGTAGCAAGCCCGCCGAGCCTGCGCCGAAGTTCTCGACCGCCAGCCGCATGCCGGAAGCCTTGAGCTTTTTCATCGCCAGATAAAACGGCTCTTCCGCCGTGACTGAGCCGTTTTCAGTTAAGGCGATTACCACCTGTTCCGGCACCAGTCCGCTGGCGGCTATCTCCTGCAGCAGAAACTCCACCGCGTTCGGCGCGTTGGACAGGGTCATTGGCAGCAGAGAGATAGTCAGGCTTTTATCACCAATGCCGAATTCGCTAGCCATCGCGAACGCGTGGCGCTTGGACTCCAGATCGGCGCTGTAGATATTCTTATGTTCCGACCGCGCGTAATACCCCAGCGGCGAGCCGCCTTGCGGGTCACAGAGCGTGGCGACAAACGAAACAATCTGCTTTTTCAGCGGATCGACCACCGGCTGGAAAGCATAGCTGCACTCTAGGGAAGGCGATGCCTGCACCGGGTAGGACTGAGAGCTATCAACCACAAAGGACCAGCTCTCAGGCGAGGGAATATCAAGATAGTTTTCTTTCTCACGCGCCTGTACAAAAGTGGAAAGGAACTGCAATGCGCGGTCATCGTAGGTTAAGCGATATTTCGAGGTGCCTTTATCGAGTACGGCTTGAAATACCACATCCTCGCTATAGGTTCTGAGGTCGAAAAGCTCCATGCCGACCTTGCCGAAGCGGCGAGCAGGGGCATGGTCACGCATCAGCTCCACCACATTGTTATGGCGTCTATCGGCAGCAATCTTAGCGAAGATGCTGTCAACGGCGTCCTCTGGACCTTCCAGCAGTTGGAAAAAGTGGGTGTCATCATGCAACAGGATGCCGGTGACCGAGGATTGGCTGTTGGTCATGCTGGCTTTAGCGACCATATTGTCCAAATCATCAAGCTGGGTGTTGCTGCTGATTTGGCTGCGGTAGACGAGGGTCAGGAGCATGTAGGGGACCTTGGATTAGCAATTCAGGGTAAGACCCTACCAGAGAATGCAGGGGAAGAGCCAAGGATTAAGTGAAATTGTATGATCCGCGATGAAGTTGATTTACCCATTAAGTGAATAATTGATGAAGCGCCATGACAACGCTTCATCAAAAGAAGGTTATTTGTTATCGACAAGTCCCAGTTCAATTAAGCTTTTCGCCGTGGCAATAATCGCCTGCTCTGGGGTGCGAGGCGCCCAGCCTAACAAGCTTCGAGCCTTGGCGTTGGTCACATTCATATCAACGCCCAGCAGTTTGACCATCCCCAGCATGACCGGGTTTTTATCGGCGGCGGCCCGCACCGTGTCATCACTCAATGCCAGAGTCGATACCTTGCGAGACTCCTCGCCCAAGTTATCGCGCAACGTCTGCGCCACCTGCAATAGGGTCAGACTATTACCCGAGCTGGCAAGAAATCTTTCGCCATTGGCCGCCGGGTGGGTCATGGCCAGCAAGTGTAAATCAGCTACATCCCGCACATCGACAAAGCAGGAGTTGATGTTTGGGCAGCCCGGCTCGCCTTCCAGCATATTCTTTATTATGCGAGTGGAGTGGGAGTAGTCGCCTCCCAACACCGGGCCTAGCACCGCAACCGGGTTAACAGAGGCAAGCTCAAGTTCGCCCTGAACGCTGGCGATAAAGTCCCACGCGGCGCGTTCCGACAAGGTTTTGGATTTCTGGTAAGGCCAGACATCGCCACTGATGTCACTCCAGTCGTTTTCGTCGAAAGGGCGGCGATAATCAGCCGGGTGGCCGACCCCGATGGCACCAAACGCCGAGGTTAGAACCACGCGTTTAACCCCCGCATTGCGCGCCGCGCGCAGAACCCGCAGGTTGCCCTCAATCGCCGGATTGACCCAGTCGTCTTCCGTCACTTGGCCACCAGAGGGGGTAGGCGACGCGCCGTGCATGACATAAGTACAGCCTGCCGCCGCCTCGTCCCAACCCTCGTTCGACATCAAATCAGCGACCACAAAGGTCAGATTATCCTGCGCGTCAACGCCGCCCTGATACAGATGCTGCCGAACTTCAGCCTCTCGCTCGAGAGAACGCACGGTAGTCCGAACCTGATAGCCGCTGTTCAACAAAGCAATAATGCAGTGCTGCGCGATAAAACCTGTACCGCCCGTCACCAATACTTTTTCTTTACTCATCACGTTGACCTCTTGATGTTGTGTCGTATTAATCCTGTTGCTAAACAGCTTAGAGGAGGATGGGCGTACTTAAAATCCTTGATAGTCCGGATTAGTTGCTGGATAGTACGGAAATGAACAATGATCCGTTTTCTGACATCATCAAACTCACGCAAGCCCAGTCTTTGGTTACTGGCGGTTTTACCGCGGGTGGTCAGTGGGCGCTGCGCTTTCCTGCCCCGGACAAAATCAAATTTTTCGCCATCGTTAAAGGCAGTTGTTGGGTGATGTTGGAAGGGGAGCCAGCCCCCGTGCGGTTTTCTACGGGGGATGTGGGGCTACTGAGCGCCAAGCGATCTTTTATCCTCGCCAGCCATCCCGATGTTGAGCCAGTTGACGCCATGAGCGTGTTTTCTGGTGCAGGTAAAGTCGATGTTGCCGTGGGGGAAGGGGATGATTTTGAGCATATTGGGGGTCACATACTGCTCAATCCCACCAGCGGCAAACTGCTAATGCATGTCCTTCCGCCGTGGATCCACATACCGGCAGCCTCAGACCAAGCCGCCTCTTTTCGCTGGCTACTCGACCAACTGGTACTGGAGCGCCGTAACGCCCGGGCTGGCTCACAGCTGGCCTCCGCGCACTTAGCGCAGTTACTGTTTATTCATATCCTGAGAGAATATGTGCAAACCAGCGATGTTCTCTCTTCCGGGTGGTTGCGGATACTTGCAGATAAACGTCTGGTTCCGGCATTACAGCTGATACACGGCGATCCGGCCCGTAAATGGCATCTGGAAGAGCTGGCTAAATCCTGTGCCATGTCACGGACCACCTTTGCGCAAAATTTCAGGGTAATTGCGGGCATGACCCCAATTGCCTATCTGACTCAATGGCGCGTGCGGCTTGCCGAACGCGCATTGTCCGAAGGAGAAGAGCAGATTTCCGTGGTGGCTCACTCACTGGGTTATGCTTCGGTGAGTGCTTTCAATACCATTTTTAAACGAGAGACCGGTCTGTCCCCCAAAGCTTGGAGACTGGCTGTGCGGTCCTCGTCTGCCGTTTGAAAATCGAATAAATTAATCCGCCTACCTTTCATCTGAAAAATCAGCTTTGTATATGCAATATCGATTGCACGTTGTTACAAACTCCTGCAGGAACCAGCCTCAAACGCCAACCACATAACTCGTCATATTGGTCCGCGAAATAGGTGTAGTTATGGTGATTGCTGAACAGTTCTATCAAAAACTCCAACCGCTGTTTAAACAGCTGAACGTGCCCGCGATTGAGTGCAATCCGCATGGATACTATGCGTTGCCGCTCGAGGGTGGCCAAGAGGTCTTTCTGGAACTTACGGAAAACATGTCCTTGATTATGATGGGAATGTTGCCGCTGCCTGAAAACCCAAGTGAGACACTGCTGCTTGAATTGCTTCAGGCCAACCTGAATATCGAGGAGCAGCCTGCCATTACCGTTGCGGCTGATAAAGAGGGCTCACAACTGGTGATATGGGCCGCCTTGCCGCTAAAAGACCTTCTTCACGACACGCTTATTTCCTTGTTTGAACGCCTCGCCTGGACGCTGTCGGTGATTGGTCGCTGGTGTCAGCCTGCCGTCCCACAAGGCCGTTCGGTCACCAAAGATGAAGAAAAGCTTTTACTTCAGCGCCGTCAGGTTGAAGCCCTGATGTCGCAACGTTAAAACAGCACGTAGGAGAGAAAATGAGTACGATTTCTGCCAGTCAAATAGCGCCGCATATCGCGATTGAATACCATCGTCAGGAGGACTATTTTGCCGCTGAAAGCGCATTACAAAAGCTGAATAGTCGCCCAAATGGCCGCAGCCTGCTGAATGAACTGCGTGATCTAAGCAGCAATGGGCGCTACGTTAAAGTCAAGGTAACGGCAATGGCTAACACCGTGGCCCGCCCGGTGCTAACGCAATCTCAGGTCAGCCGCTTTAAGCTGTCTAGCAGCGAGTATGACCAAGCCCATAATAAGAAAGCTACCCAGCTAGCGCAGAAGCAGACGCTGGGCATGAAAGGTGAGGGCACCAGCGCCAGCGTGGACTGGAACCCGCGCCAATCCGTGGCGATTGACGCATATGGGCGTCCAAGCCTGATGGACGATACCTCGCTGGCATTTGTATCTTTGGCCCATGAGTTGGTACACGGCTATCGCATGCTGAAGGGAACGTACACCGGCGGGACTTCGGACCGTTACGATACCAGCTCTCCGGCCGGGCAGGAGGAGGCGCGCGCGGTGGGCATCGGCAAGTTCGCCAATGAGGCGCTTTCTGAGAACGGCATCCGCCATGAACATGGCCTGCCGCTACGCGGCCAGTACGCCGCAGGGTAATGGCTGTGAGTTAACAGGTGATACAGGCTCACCGGCTAAACCGATGAGCCTGATGGGTTATTAGCGTGTCACACTGACATCTTCCAGTTTTACCAGACTTTCAGGTTTATCACCCACTTGTTGAGCGACTGGAACGAAGACTTTGAGATCTTGCAGCCAAGCGAGTTTGCCACTGCTATCCGACTGTCCTTCATTAGCTTCATGACATTCAACGAGAAGATATTTCCCGCTAAATTCGGCTGCAATGCTTTGTGCATCGCCCTCTCGCGTGACTTCACAGCGTAATGATGAAGTTTTGACGTTTTTATCGCCATCAATACTGTCCACTTGCGCCTGATATCGTTGTCCTACCGCTAACGGGAAACGCAAGTCAGTCTGTAATTTGCTGAGCAGCGAAGCACCACTACTGATGGACATTGTGAACTTCAGCTGTAGCTGGTTAGCCAGCGTTAGGCGTTGCACCGTCCAGATACCATAATCTTCCAGCTTGCGTACATACCCATCCGGCTGTGCATCCAACTGTACTTTGACCTTACCGAGTGAGCTGACTTCGGTATAACGAATCTGCTTAAAACGCGGAAGCGCCCAAGGTTTGATTAATGACTGCGCCTGCGTCTCTATGGCAGCAGAAAGAGGATATTTATTCAAAAACTGCGGATTATTGTTACTCAGGTCAGGCATTGTTGGCCCCAACACCTTGGATGCTTGCTTATGCGTCGCGGGGACAAAATGCCCTTCGGCCGTGAACGTTTTGCCTGCAGGTAACTGGCAGAGTTGCTCAAAGTGTTTTGCCATTTGAGGATTAATTGCAAAGCTACTCTTGCGGCGAACAATATCAGCCGTGATCAGTGAGTCGGTAACGCGACCTTCGCTGTCGAAATTCATCGCGGCAATAGCGGCACCCTGAAGGGTTTTGCAATTATATAAGTAGTGTTCAATCTTTAATTCAAGAGGCGCGTCGTAAGGCGGTTCCCAGATGATATCGGCAAAGTCATATCCCATGCGTACTGATAAAATATCTCCAGTGCGCTGAATGCTATTAACGTCGACAAGATTGGTAATGCCGGATGATGTGGCTGACAATTTTTCCCACCGCGCCTCTTTTGCTGGCAGCTGGCAAACCTTATGGATATCCTCTGGCGTCATCTGCGCATCATCCTGAGCAGGCGCATAACGAAGATAGCTTTTGCCGTAGTAGCGAGCTTGAGAGAGTCCCTGCTCATTCAGTAAATCCTTGTACAAAAGCTGTGCCTTGCCCTGTTTACAATCAACGGAATACCATTGTTGTGTGGCTTTGCCATTATCGAAGTTTAACGACACCATGTAATTCATACGATCATGGATTCTGGTGATCGAAAAGGGGTTAATGCTAATTCCACTCTTGGCCAATGTCGGCGCATCAGCAGCCTGAACCGAAGAAACCGGCAAAAGAGAGAGGATAAAAAGTGGGCGCAGTAGCGAACGTACGCGATACATACAAGTTCCTTTGTATTGTGATTAAGAAACAAGTGTATCGGCATCAAGGAACAAATTGTTAGTCTGATTTTTATGGGTGCCTAGAGATAAAACGGGTTAAAGGCACGGGTAGGGATGTTAGACCAGGTCTTCATGGCGCTTGGAATGCAGAACTCAATTTATTCCTCTGTAAACATTACCCCCTCTCTCCATAAATAATCCCCTTGGTGACTCTTACTACTGAGAACTTATCTTCATCTATAATGATTTAAGCACCTCCATGGGTCAGATATCTATGTGGCATCATCAACAATAAGTTTTTTCGTCCAACAAGGAGTCCTGCTTGTGATAAATAATAAATGCGCGCTATTTACCTCGAATAATAATGTGAAGTCGACTCATACAGTTAATACGCTGAAATCAATTATCAATGACAAGGCGTTTAACGCGACTATCGTTGGTGGACGCTATGATGGCGATGAAAATGATTGGGAAAGAAGAAGTTGGGGCAGAGGGCCGCTAACGGAAGGTTCACTCACGCATGCTTTAATCTTTATTTCGTTAAAACCCCAAACGGAGAATGGTAAGACGTACGATCTCTCAGATTCTGATATCCCAGTCAGTATTCATTTCACAAATTTATTTCCCGCCGATGACGGAGATGAATTCGAATATTTGGTTAAGGTTAATCAGGGTGAATTAACCCTCACTCATGATTTCAGCTCTTTTCTGGTCACCGGTACCTTCAGTTTTAGTGTCAATATAGAGCAACCTGATGGCACAGAGCTTGAATTTTTCGTTAAACAGGGAGAATTATCCGTAGGACCAAGCTGAGTAACGAATGACAGCATGCCTTAAGGCCACGGGTTACTGCTCTCAGGCTGCGGGAATAGCCCGTAGCCTTTTCCCCCGACCAAGCAGTTAAGCTCCACCTTTTCCTTTACCCCCCCAGAATATCACCACGCCGCAACAATATACTTCAACCATTTTCTTAGCCCTATTGATAACCCTGTAAGCCAGAAATTTTTCTTTAAATCTTAAATGCTCTAGGAGTTTTCCCGCCAGAGGGTGACCGCGTGATTTTCATCCCATTATTAAGATTGTGGAATATGAATATTTGAAAAATTTATTTAGCTTCAGCAACAGTTAATCAGGCAGCTTTTAACCGCGGAGGAGGTGTAAACCCATATTTTAAACGTACTACCCATAAACAATACAACTCGCTATTTATTGCGTTTTTTAATTTTTCTTTGTTTGTGCTTTTCAATACCAGAGTTAGGAAATGGAGAATTAATTATGGAAAGACACTCTGCTTTTACTCGTGCTATTCGTGGGAATTTTCTTGATTTTCAAGGTGTGGTTGAGGATCCTCGAGAAATTGAATGGCAAGTTCGCTATATCAAAGAAGGTTTAATGCTTCTAAATGAAGGCCGCATAGCGTGGTTGGGAACTTGGCAGGAGGGTGAAAAGATATTAGCGTCTGCGTCACAGGCTGCCAAGATAGAAATGGATGACTTTGGGGATAAATTAATTATCCCAGGCCTAATCGATACCCATATTCATTACCCGCAGACGGAAATGATTGGGGCTTACGGTGAACAATTATTAGAGTGGCTAACGAACTACACCTTCCCCACCGAGCAACAATATGTCAGTGAAAAACATGCCTCGCGGATGTCCAGACTCTTTATCAACCAGCTACTTATCAACGGTACCACCACGGCGTTAGTATTTTGTACCGTGCACCCCGAGTCGGTTAACGCGCTGTTTACTGCGGCTTCATCGATTAATATGCGCCTTATCGCTGGCAAAGTGATGATGGACCAAAATGCCCCGCCGGAGCTGCTTGAAACCGCCGAACAGAGTGAGCTCGAGACGCGAAACCTCATCACTCGCTGGCACAACCATAAGCGACTGAGCTATGCGCTGACCCCGCGTTTTGCACCAACCTGCTCGGTTGCCATGTTGGAAAAAGTAAGATTGCTGAAAGAGGAATTTCCCGATGTCTATATTCACACCCATCTGGGTGAAAATCAGGAGGAAATAGCGTGGGTTAAAGCATTATATCCGGAGTATAAAAACTACCTTGATGTCTACCACCAACACGGCCTCACTGGTGAGAAAAGCGTTTTCGCCCATTGCATCCATCTAGAGGAAGATGAGTGGGACTGCTTGCATCGGACGGATTCCAGTATTGCTTTTTGCCCGACGTCCAACCTGTTTTTAGGCAGTGGATTGTTCAATATTCAAAAATCGTGGGAGAAGCAAGTTCGTCTCGGCATAGGCACCGACATTGGCGCAGGCACCACCTTTAATATGCTCGAAACACTCTCCGAAGCTTACAAAATAGGGCAATTACAGCGCTATCGCTTATCCGCTTTTGAAGCCCTGTATCATGCGACATTAGGCGGAGCCAGAGCACTGCACTTGGATAGCAAGATTGGTAATTTTGACTCAGGTAAAGAGGCTGACTTTGTGGTGTTAGAAGCTGATGTGACGACACTACAACAGTTGAGAGCCATTAATAGCAAAACATTGGCCGAAAAGTTATTTGTATTAATAACGCTGGCCGATGACCGCAATATACTCAGCACCTATGTGAATGGCGAACCTGTCTATATGCGCCCTTAAGCATAACCCTGGTTGACGAAAAATTAATATTCGAACATCTAGATGAACTTATGCCCGCCATCTAGATGCTCGAAGGTGGTGTAGCAGCGCACCAGCGACTATCCCCGCTGAAATCATTAGCGTGTGATGAATCAGCAAATATTTTACCAGCACACCCCATAGCAAGGCCCCGCAACTCATGCCGCCGCTTAAACAGGTGATGTAGACAGACAGGGAGCGTCCGCGTAGCTCAAGCGGGGTGATATGTTGCAGAGTCGAGTTCAGCGTCGTCAGCATTAAAATCCAACCGGCTCCGGAAAAGGTGACCATGAGTACCCTCATCTGGAGAGCATCAAACAGCAGGATATTCACCGAGCAGAACAGTTGTAAGAGAAGTGCAATCGATAACAAAGTGCTGTGTCGATAACGGCCGCGTAAAAACGGCGCGATGAAAACAATGCTGATACCGCCGAATCCAAAAAAGGCCAGATAAAGACCGGTATAAAAGGCTGCATTGGCACTGGCTTCCGCCATTGTTGGAATTAATAACAAAATCGAGCAACTGATCAAACTCAGCCAGTAAGTGTTAACCACTACCTGTTTTATCTCTTTGCAGCGATAAACATGAATAAACCCCCTGAGGGCATGCCGCAGTAAATGCCTTAGCGCCAAAGGCTGCTCTCGCCGAGGAGGGTCCATGTCGGTGGTGTAGACCTGCCACATAAACAGCAATGAGAGCAGGGCGCAGAGGGCGAACAGGTTATCCAGCGGGAGCCAGACGATAAAAAGTGAAGCGAAAAACGGCCCCAAAATCCTCGCCAGATTGAAGTTAACGCTGCTCAAGCCAACGGCTTCCGACAGGCAGTGTGAGGGGACCAGAGAGCTGATTAAACTCTGCCACACCGGATTTCTCCATGCGCTGGATATCCCAGCCAGCAAGCTCAGTAAGCCGATAAGCCATAACTCATGACCATTGACGGCTATCAGGCAGAGATTGCTGACTAACATCACGCCCTGTGCCGACAGTAGTAGAGCCTTAGGAGGGAAGCTATCGGCACAAGCCCCCGCTAGCAGGGTGAAAATAAGCGCCGGAAGGACATATAAACCCTGTGTCCACGTCACCAGTAGCGAGCCCGGCGCATTTTGCTGCACCAAAGCGATAGTTGTCAGCATTTGCATCCAGAAACTGATATTGCACAGAAAAATAGACAGCCACATTTTGCGAAAGGCAGGGTAGCGCAATGGATAAAATGCTGACAAAGGAGACATTATTGAAAATCTCCATCATTGGTGGCATCGCCCATAAATGTCATAAACAGATATTGCGCGACATATAAATCCAGCACCGGCAGCCCAACACAGGTGATTAAAGTTCTGTGATCGGGGGAAGTCTGCCTTTGCGTCTTTTGGTCATACAGGTTTTTAACGTCAAACTGCGCGGCATATTTTTCGAGCGTTTCGCCTTTGGTAGAGAAGTAGCGCGCCACGCTTTGCGATCCCCGGCTGGACACACAGTGAATATCATCACAAACCACGCTGCCGTGCAGCAGAGCCTGTTCGATCAGGGCTTCAGGGGTTTCATCTCCCCCAAGGTGCAGAATTAGCGCGTCACTTTTTAGGTCCTGAAGCTCATAACACGGAGAACTGCTGTTGGAGGCGGTAATAACGAAATCACAATCGGGCATCTGCGTGCGGTTATTCACCGCCACTACCTCAAACGGCAATTTATCATTGCGTCTGGCAAAAGCCTGAGCACTCTGCAGGGTGCGGCTCAGTACAAATACGCAGCCTATCTTGTTAGCGGACCAGCACACCAAATCATCGATCACCGCTTGGGCAATCTCTCCGGCCCCGATAATAAACACCTTATTCTTTTTCACTTCAGGCTTAATCAGGCCCAGCGAAATGGAGGCATAGCTTCCTGTCCGGCGTGCAGAAATCATTGTGCCATCCATCATGGCTAACGGGACCATGGTTAGTTTGTCATAAAGAATAATCAGTGATTTTGAACGGGGCATATTTAATTGTTTATTATAACTATGAGAACCCACGATTTTAACCGCGCCGAAGTGTTGATTAACACTGACTAAGGTGCTTAATTTCCAGTTTGGTCGTTCATTTTCAGAATAAGCTGTCTCCGCTCTGCCTTGTAATAAACTTTGTAACTCTTCCTCGCCGGGCTGCAATACGGCTTTAACACCATAACAGTGGTGGTGCGAGAGATCTTGCAATGCGAGCCTGACCTGCCTCCCGACATTTTCGGCATCAAGCAGTTGGTGAGGGTTAAATATTTTAAATAGTTCTTTAAAATTATCTAATGGGATATTCTCTCTGCAATTAATTAAGCTTAATGGCATGGTCATTATGCAAACTCCTTTTGGGTGAGTACGTTTTTTAACCTATAAACATGACAATAACGTGACGCCTGATAATGCACATAACATCATTAACTTCATGAATTTAAACAAAAAAATTAAAGTCGCTTTAGTGGCTCACTAAAAAATCACTTAATGGATGAATGAGTTAAGCGAGCGGCCTATTTAAAAACTAAAAAAGACGCTTTAATTCCCTGTTGAGATTTTTCTTAGCGGAACTTAAAACAATAGCAACAAGAATGTCAAAACATATTTTTCATAAGAAAATAAGAGTTTCAATTAAGATATTTTTACCATTAGGCAATCTTTAGTTTGTTATTCCACAAGTTTGATAGTACCAAGGTCTAGACATCCTTTAATATCTATGGGTTCTATGTATCTAAAAATCGCTACGCCAATGAATCTCCCCCATGATAATAATGACTTACACCACAAGCCCAAAGAGTTGCTCACTTATAAGATTTCTTGCCTACTGAATAAAAATATAATAACCGAGAGATGTTAGCGCGCAGGAAGGCTAAAGCTAAAGTTTTATTTATTGGATATAAGGAGAAGGGTTATAAAAATAGGGGGGATATAAGCGGGCAGTTTGCCCGCTTGGGTTACTCATTATTTCTTAGCCTGATAATTAGGGTCTTCACCCGGGAAGCCGCGAGCCGGTTTATCGCGCAGATCTGATTTGCCTACATTGAAATCCTGCGGCATCGCTTCTTGCTGCTTCTGCTGATGCGCCTGCAAATCGCTTTTTAGCGCCGCAAAGGTGCTGTCCATCTGCGCCGACATGGATTTACAGGCGCTTTGACTCTCTCCAACCACCGCGCCTGCGGTAGCATCGCCGGGCAGGTTCAAGCTGTCAGTAGCGGCCATAAATTGTTCAGATACGCTGCTTTGCACCTTTTGCGTCATAGCAACACCTGACTTTATGGCTTCCATAATGACTTTAGCATCAATCATTTACTCTCTCCTTACTCGATTAACCCACTTAAGGGCACTCAAAGTTGCGTAACGTACGCGACCATAGGGGGAAATCTTGCTGTGCGGCACGAATATTGAAGCTGTAGCTGCCGGGGGTGCCGCTCAACATGATGGTCAGCTCGCGGGTGCCGGCCTTCTGACTGGTCACGGTCGCAGCATCATAAAAGCGGAACAGTGACCAAGGCCCCTCGAACAGGCTGGTCTGGATTGAGCCATCCAGCGTTTGAAAAGTGAGACGCACATAGCTGCCGCCCTTGGTGCCGGGCCAATTCATGCGCACGGGCTGGCTCTGCCCGTGGCTGTAGCGCACGATTTGGCCGTCAATATCCAGCACCGCCTCGGCAATATTGCTGCTCAGTACCACCGGTGAAATGAAGAAACTGAAACTCGGGGTATTGCCCTGCTGGAACCAGCTATCGCGGATTTTCGCGGCGTTTTCGAAAGAGCGCAGGGTGGAGTTGGAGATCATACCCTCCTGCTTGGCGCGCCAAGGGCGTTGGTTCATGTCCACCAGCGGGGCGAGGTTCTGGTCGAAGAAGCTTTGCAGTGCGCCACTGCGCCCGAACAGGCGTGAGAAGTCGTCGATCCCCACTTCGTTACGGGCATTGCGGGCGAACGGATAGCGATTAGCCAATGCCGCTTTGCACTCTCCTGCGGCAATCGACGCGGTACTGCGCGAGATGGCTTTTTTACGCTGCTCGGTCGACTGGGTTTCTGTCAACGAAATCAAGTCCATCATCACGCTACGCACCGGCTCTGGCTGGCGGGCAGCTTCAATGCGCATCCGGTTTAGGGTGCTGTCTTGCGCGCCGGTTTCGCCCCCTCGCAAACGCACGGCCATGGCGGCGAGCTGGTTATAGAACTCGTTGAAAGCGCGGATCAGGCTGTCATTGCCTCCCGTGCTCTTGGCCAATTCCAGACCCAGTCTGCGCAATGGCTGGAATCGATCCTCAACCGCCACCTCTGGCGTGAGCTGGAACCGCGAACGTTCGCCAGATATTTCATCCACAATGTCACGCTTCTGCTTTTCCAGATTGAAGCGCTGACGGTCAAACCAGCTGGTGGCCCCGGCATCATCGCGCCCGCTGAGGCTGGTTTCCCGCGTCACAAAGCGGATAAAGTTCGCCAGCGGGGAGGAGGGGTCGGCCAGTTGGCGCGCCAGTTGGGCTGCGTCGTCGATACCCTGAATCGGGCGCGCACGAATATCATCCATAAACATCGCCCAGTGGTTGGCGTACTCCAGCAGATAGAGTTTGCGGGCTTCGTCGGTCAGCCGCTGCGCCGAAGTGACAGATTTGAGAGTGGATTTGTCCGCGCTGTCATTCAACACCCAAGACTCTTCATTTAGCACGGTATTCGACATGCCGCTGAGTTCCGGAATAACAATGTCGCGATAGCTGGCGCGGGTGTAGAACTTCGGCACTGCGACATCGCTCACCGTGGTATTGCTTTTTCGGCGCAGGGCCAGCACCACGTCATTGCCCGCTGCGCTCGCGAGAGTAATGTCCGGCAGGGCGGTGATTTTCCGGCTCTCTTGTAGGCGATTCAGCACCCGCTGCTGTGGCGGAATTTCAGCAGCCCTGACGCGCGCCAGCCGCACCAAATTATTGTCACGCTTGGTGGCTGGCAGGTTGGCTAAGCTAAACAGCTCTTTGAGATGAAAGCCGAACAGCAGGCGATTGTTGTCGGTATAGCCAGCGGGCGCGAACTGCCGCCAGCGCGCTAAGAACCAGTCGGTTACCGCCACCGAATCACGATGCTCCGGCTCGACCAGCATCATGTACACCTTGAGCGTGCCGTAAATATCGCCTTCCTGCGATTGGGTTTCCTGCTGGAGGGTGGAAATGACATAGCTCTCCACCGCGGGCCAGAAGATTTTCTGCAAATGGCGATGCCAAGTGGCGGTGGCGGCGTCATTGAGCAGCCGGTGCTCGATATAAGGGTTAGCCACCGGCGTGGTGATATCCACCAGTTGGGCGTTGATATACCCCAACTGCTCATAGGCGGCGATCAGATTATCCGCCGGGCGCTGCGAAGCAGGCACTTCGCGCACCAAACGTCGCGTCTCATCAAAGGTCGCGCCGAGGTAGCTGGCATACTCCTTCTCCCACTGATAGCGATTAAGCAGCCCTAAAGCGCCGCCGCCGAGCAGGGCGACCACCAGCAGCCAAAGCAGGGCGCGGCGCAGGCGAATATTGCCCGGCACGTGCTGCCTTCCCGCTGACAGCACGAAGCGTTCGCGGATGGCATGTTTAAAACTGGCTTGCCAAATACCCGAGGTGGATTGCGATACCTGCGCCGCGACCCAAGCTCCGGCACCCTGCACTTCTTGGTGCGAGATAGCGCTACTCCCCAGCCACAGATGGCGCAGTTGAGGGATATACCCCACCGGCTTGGTGGGGAAAATCTGCGAAATAAGGCTGCGCAAGGGGGTCGATAAAATGCCTAAGGTTTCGACCAGTTCCAGCAGTTGCTGGCGCTCCTCTTCCGCGTTGACGTCGTGCAACAGCTCAAGAACGTACTGGCTCATGCGCGATTGCAGATCCTGCAGAGCAACAGCGAGATCCTGCTGCTGATTGTCCAGACTGAAGCCTATACCTTGCTCTATCAGAGATTCATTCATCATGTATAACAAGGTCTTGCCGCCCGGCAGCTCGTCAATATGCGTGAGCATCAAATACACCGGCAGGTCGCAATTGGCCTCGGCGGCGCAGTCGAGCAGGCGGCTGCGCAGGGTGTCCACCAGCGCTTTGTGCTCGGTCAGCGAAGAGTGCAGCAGCGCCGGGGCGCTCAGGCAGAGGAAAATGCCGTCTATCGGCGGGTAACCGCGAAAACGGCGCAGCAAGCGCATTAATTTACTGCGCGCTTTGTCGCTTTCCGGTGAGGGCTGGCTCCATTCGCCCGGCGTATCAATCCACACCGCTTCGCGACTTAGCCACCAGTTGACGTCCGGCGTATTGCCGGGAGAGGTGGTGGCGCGCAATCCAAACTGTTCGGCCAATAAAAAGTGCTGCTGGCTTTCACTCAGTAGCGAGGTTTTGCCGCTGTTATCTGGCCCTAAAATCAAGAACCAAGGGCGGTCGGTGAGCCACGGACGGCGCAGGCGCGCCATCAGGCGATGCCAGCCGTGGCGCTGCTCGCTGAGGAAGACATACTTTAAGGTGGCGATGGCATCGTAAAAGCGCTGCTGCCTGCTGTCTCTGGGCTGAACGGCAGGGCGCGCCGCCGAGTTGCCGCGTGCTTTCGCCCCAATACGTGCCCCTAGCCGCCACATCCATGGCCAGATGAGCCATAACAGGATCAGTGCGATTAATATGCCGCGCGGCCAGATATAGGCCAGAGGGCGCCACTGCCCAATGGAAATCAGTGGCCCAACCCACCAAATAACGGCACACAAAATCAGCGCCAGCATAAGTACAAAAAATTGACGAATCATAGGCTTCCCTTAATTACTGTTACTGACTTGCAGTACGCACTGCCTCAACGGCATCGGAGGTTGCATCTTCAGGTCGCTGCCCAATTTTCCATAAAATGTCGACGCGACGATTGCGTTTGCGGCCAGCATCCGTGGTGTTATCTGCCAGAGGCTCGAGATCACCTTTACCAATAGAGTCGATTTTGCGTTCGTATTTGCTGTCAGCTTCCATCACGCTGCGCAGGCGCATCGCCACCGTGTCCGCACGGGCCTGCGACAGGCGAACGTTGGACTCTTCGGCGTTTTGCTTAAATGGCGTGCTGTCCGTGTGACCAATAACTTCAAGGTCACCCGGCCAAGGGGAGAGAGCCTCACCGAGGCGCTCGATGTTGCGCTTATTGACGAAATCGGGAAGTAGCGTGGCTTTGCCGGTGGCGAAAGCCCCGTCTGAGGTGAAGATCAGCAACCAACCGCGCGGATCCTTGCGCACTTCGAGCCAGCCTTCCTGCAAAATCGCCGGTAACGGCTGCGGCAGCGTCGCCATAATATTAATGCGTTTCGGCTCAGGTGGGTTCCACGCCACGATGGCGTTGCGCAGTGAACGGGCATCGTTATGCAGCATCCAACTGGTGATCCCCCAACCGACGGCTAAGAGCATGACGCCCGCAGTAAACAGCCGCAGCGGTGTCAGTCGCCTGCGTGAACGCTTGACGCTCTGCGAGGTCACGCTGGAGAGGCTATCGGTCGGTTTCTTCAGATAGAGCAGCAGGTCGAGCTGATGGCGCAAATCAGCCAGCACCAGAGGGCCGCGCTCGACCATGGCGTACTTACCGCAGAAGCCAAGGGAGAGGATCAGATCGTAAAACTGCAATACGTGGCGATGAGCAACAGGATCCTGCCAATAGTGATTGAGGTGTTCAAAACACTTCTCCCCGCCCCAAGCATCCTGATAGAACTCAACCAGTAAGGTCACTGAAACCAAGATATTGGCCCGGCTGAGACTCTCATCAATCCATGAGAAAATCAGATAGTTAAGGTGATGAATGGTTTCGAGGTTGATTCCCTGCTGGATCAGGGTTTGCTGGAAATGCTGAGCTTCGCGGATCCACTGCGCACGGTCAGTCGCGCTGTAGAGGCTAGGATTTTGTTTTAACTGTTCAACTTGCAGCAGCAGCGGGAAGGCGGCCTTGATAAAAGGGTTAGACCACTCGCTTTGCGTTTGCCCCGGCCGGGTTAATTTGTTCGGCTGCTGATATCCCTGAGGTTTGTGCTGCGAAGCCATCTCGCCGGAGAAGGCTTCCTGCTCAATATCCACGGAGGGGTCTGGCGCAAATGCCGCCTCGCCCGGCGCTTTGCTGGCGCTGTTTTTGATGCCGCGACGCAAGCCTTCTAGCGCACCGGCGGTGGTGACCGCCGCCATCGCGGCGCTGGTTAACTGGCTCGGCGAGGAGGGCGTTTGCAGCCCGCCGTATTGAGTGCCTGAAGCACTGTTGTTGTCACCCTGCAAATTCAAGGCTTCGCGAATTCGGCGTTCAAAATCATTCATGACACTCTCCCCTGACGCAGACCCCAAGCGTCAAATCGCAGCCCTGGAAAATCACCCACAATACTCAACGCCATGGCCGAGGCGCTCTGCATCTCCCGACTTAAACCGTCGCTGTTATCCACTTCGAAATAGATACTGTTGGGATACCAAGGAATGTGGCGCGGAGGAGAGGCCATCGGCAGCAGACGCGCGCCGGGTAGCTGTAAGTCGATAAGCTGGGCGATGCGCTCCACGGATCCCAATTTGGTCTGGGCAGGGAAGTGAGAACGCAGCTGATCGGCCGGTAAATCGCAGGTGATAGCGAACACCACTTTTTCTAACCGCAGTTGGGCATCACTCTGGCAAATCCAGATGCCGTCATCGCGCTGTTGGAAGTTAAGCGCCACGGCCGGAGCTTCAATCACCAGCGACAGCGCGCGGCGAATGGCGGTAAACAGCGGGAAAAACCCAAGGTGCGGGTCAGCGTGGTCATAACGCAGGTCGCTTCTGTCCCACAGCCGCTCGCCGTCAGGAATGATACTCAACTGGCCGAGCAGGGTGAGTAACTCGCGATACAGCGCCTCTGGATGCACCGGGTATTGCTGCGTCAGATGGCTAAAGTGCAGCTGGGCCTGACTTAAGGTTTGCAGCAGCAACAGCTCTAGCAGCTCAGATAATCCGCCCACCGCCGCGTGAACGTCAGTGCGAAAAACGGTTTTCAGCCGCAGCATAATCAAGCTGGCGAGTTCATTGAGTGCCTCGGGCAGCCAGCCGCAGGCGCGGTAATCGAGCATCGGCGGCAGAACGTTTTCATCAACAATCAGGCTGCCGTTAGCCCGTCGTTCAAGGATGGTGAGCACCGGCAGCGCGGTTTCAGCGCCGGTCACTACCTCGTGCATCTGCAAACGGCAGTTTAACTGCGCCACCTGCAAGGTCACGCTCTCCGGGGTGCCGCGAGTGATCCCCTGATAGCGATTGGCGATATCCGCGTCGATGAGGTGCAGTCGGCTGTCTGCGTCGTTATCGACCACGTTCGCCAATGAGTTCATCGGCAGGTCCATGGCCAGCGTCAGGCTGATACGCTGCCCCGCGTTAACCTTCTCCAGCTCTAACGGAACCGGCAGTGGGCCATCTTCCGGCAGGCTGAACGGCGTGCCGTCGGGGAAAATACCTTTGGCACGAGACAGGGCGATTTTCCCCTGCTCCAGCAGGGCAAGGTTTACCTCCAACAGCGTAAATCCCCACGCCCAGCGCTGGGTGTTACTCATATGGCTCGCCAGTTGGTGCTCAAAAAAACGCTCTTGCTGCTGGAAATGCTGCGGCTCCATCAGCATCCCTTCAATCCATGCGGTGCGTGAAGTGGGAAACATGTTATTGATTCCTTTTTATTGATTGAAGAAAGAGGGTTTGTCGTTCAACCCGAATTTCGGCTGCAATATCGGTCTTGCCCGGTATGCGCACTTCTAACAGTGAGCGAGAGCGGCCGGGCTGCTGAAACTCGGCGGCAATCACTAGCCAAAAAGTCGCCTCGTCGTGGGTTGAAAAGCGCACTTTGCGCCGCGAGTTGGGCGGCAAAATTTCGCTGAAGAACGGGCTATCCGCGCCCGCCGCGGCCCGGCAAGGTGCGCCGTCAAGGGTGCTCGCGGGTATAAAGCCCGGCTGGCTGCGCTGCCAAACGCAGACTTTCACCGGCTGAGACGTGCCGTCCGGCGAAAGATTACTGTTGGCACCGACCGATAACGTCAGCACTGTCTCTTTGGGTTGTGGGACGACTTGCGGCTTTTCGCTGCTGAAAAACAAACTGCAACCCGACAACAACAGGGCACTGCTTAACATCCATCCCTGTAATTTCATCCGGCCTCCTGGTGATTAAACGTTAATAAAATATTTGGTCTGGCTGGGGGCGACCTGGGTGGTGACCGTGTTGTTATTGTTGGTCATCGCCATGTCCCCGAGTCGGGTGGCGGGCATCCCCTGAATGAAGTATTTGGACGAGCCTTGCATGGGCTGCATCATGGCGGAATGGGTGCCAGAAACCGTCCCCAACACGCTGCCCGCGTCAATGGTTGTCGGGCGCAGCGTGGCCATGTTTTGTTCGTTACTGCCGCAGCAAAAGTAGTTGGCGACATTGGGGATCCCCATGCTATTGGGGGCGGTATTGGGGCCGGGAGAGGGGATCATCGGGTCACATCCCACAAAGCTCATGCCACCTAAATTGTTATTGGCTGCTGTCATTGCTCACCCCACATGGACTTGTCCGCCGTCGATTTTGAGTACCGTGCGGCCATTCACCGCCGTCAGCTCGCTATCAACCCGATAGCTGGCGCTGGCTTGATGCTGGATGTGTTCCGCTTCCACCCGTTCGCTCTCTTTCACTAGCCTTTCCGCACTGCGACAGCGCGTCTGCAAATGCCCGGCGATCTGCTCCATCTTTTCCGCCAGCCAGCGGCTGGTCTGCGCGATAAAGTTCAGCGAAGGGGACGTAAGCGTCAGGCGCTGGTTAGCCTGTATGGAGAGGTCGTTGGCCTCGATAGACAGCGCGGAATGCGCCGAGCGCAGCACCAGCGGTCGATTTTTATCGCGGCAGCTCAGCACGTCGGTTATCCACCACTGGTCGCCATTGACCAGGGCGCAGACGCTATCACCCGGTTGTGGCTGGAGCAGGCAGCTCACCGCGATGTGCAACACGGCGCTCGGATGCTCGTTCGCCATCAGACTGCCGTCCTCGCGGCAATCTAAGGTGACAACTTGGCGAACCGCGTTATCAATCAGCGGCGGCGCGGGGAGGGAATAGACATTAGACATAGCGGCTGGCTCCTGTGGTCATCAGTGCAGAACGGATGTTCGATGGGCCGGGTTGCTGGTTGGCGTACCAATTAGCGATAGCGTCGAGCAGAGGGTCCGCTGAATGACATTTAGCTAACGAAGCAGGGGTCGCGCCATGCAGCTTGGCCTGAGTAAAATCGGCGCTGGCGGGCAGGTCGGTGAGCTGTGCACCGCGTAAATCGGCGGCGGTAAAGCGGGCATTTTCGCCAACACATTGGCTGAAACTCGCCTGCTGCAAACTGGCATGGCTCCAGTCACTTTGGGTTAGCGAACAGGCATGCAGCGCCATTTTCTGCCCCTGAATGCGCTCGAATCGGCTTGAATCCAAACGGCACTGTTGCAAAATCGCCTCGCACATCACCGTGCCGGTGAAGCGACTGGCACTTAAATCGCAGGCTTCAAAACGGTTACGGTGGAAACTGCCACCAATCAGCGTCAGGTTGGATAAGTCGCTCTGCTGCCACAGACAGGCAAACCAGACCGGCGCTAGCCCACTGAGATCTTTCAAGGTGACGCCGCTGAGTTGGCACTCGCCCGCGACTTGGCGGATCAGGGTGGTTTCTTGCCAAGTGCAATCAGAAAGGGCGCTTTGGCAAAGGTTCCAGTCGCGCGCCCAGCCTCCTTTAACCTGCAAACCCGTCACCTGCATATTGATCAGGTTCCAGTGCTGGCTATCGCATTCTTGCAGCAAAACGGCCTGCCACTCGCCGCCCTGAAAAGTCAGTTTTTGGCTCTTCACCTGCCGGAATTCACAGTTCAGCCAGTCACTTTTTTGACTAAACCACCCTTGGCAGTTTCCCTCCTGAAACAGGCAGTCGGTAAATTTGCAGTCGATAAACTGGCAGTCCGACAGCACGGCGTTTTTGAAATGCAGATGGCTCAATTGGCAATTTTGGAAAATCAGCCCGGACCAATAGACGTCATCTAGCATCAGTTCTGAAAAATCGCAGTCGATGAAATGGTGGTTGCACCACTGGGTAACGCCGGTCCGGGCATCAAATTTCTGCCCGCAAATCGCGGTCTTAGCCGGGGGAGTATTGGCCAAGTCGCGGGCGAGACGCTGTTGAAAATCCTTCATACTATCTGCTCCTGGACTGATGAATTTTTACGACGCGGCAGCCAGCACACCGCAGTAAGCAGGCACTCTTCGAAGCGCGGGCGGGGGTGTTGTTGACTGCGCGCCAAATTGGCACCGCTGAGGTTGCAGGCGAGAAAGGCGGCTTCGGTGAGGTTGGCGTTGTACAGGCAGGCTTGCTGCAAACTGGTTTTTTCCCAGCGGGTGTTTTGCAGTTCCGCGTGCTGCAAGCGTAAACCCGCCATGTCACAGGCGATCACGTGGCTGCTCCACAACAGCGCGCCGTCGGCGTTGCTCTCCTCCACCGAGCAGGTGGAAAACAGGGTGTGGCGTAAATCGGCCTTGGCTAGCCCGACTTTATTCAGCACGCATTCGCTAAATTCACTGCTGGAAAAATCGCAGTTCAAGCCACAGGTCAGGCTGACGATTTCACAGTGATGGAACAGGCCGCCGCTGAAGTTGCACTCCATGGCGGAGGATTTTTTCAGCGACCACTGATAGGCGGCAATTTCACTCAGTCTGGTTTTACGAAATAGCGCACGTTCGGTGGAAGTCTGCTCTAGCACCAAGTTTGGCATCTGGCTGTCGTCTAGCGTCCAGCCATTAAACTGGTTGGCAATAAAGCGAGCCGAAGGGCATTTACACTGTTGCATCAACAGGTTATTCCATTGACAGTCGGTTGAGCGCCACCCCTCGAAGTGGCAATGCGCCAGCTGGAGATCGTTCGTTTTTAGCTGATTGAAGGCCAAATCTGCGGCGTGACACTCGGTCAGCAGGCACTGCTCAAACTGGCTGTCATTGACCGTCACCCCCTGCCAATGGCAGTTCTCGAAGCGGCAGCGCTCAAAGCGCAGTTGCTGCCACAGCCCCGCGCCAAAATGGCAATCTTTGAAGTGGCAATCCTTAAAGGTCTTATTGCTAAGGTTGCCGTGCAAAATCAGCGAAAAACGCTGCCCTTCATGCTGGTCAGTGGCTGTCAGCTCTTCAGGCAGAAGATGGAAGGAAAGCGGCGGAAGCCCGCTAAGGTCCGGCGCGGTGTCACTGTCCACTTGCGTGGGTTTATCCATCATTTCCCGCAGCTTGGCGTAGCTGGCGCGCGTCGCGGCAGGCTTGCCGGGCTTCCCCATCTCCGGCGCTGGAGCATCAAATAGGATGGCGTCGAGTGCGGCGTTAACCGGCATTAAATCCGGGTCATAGAGAAACTCAAAAGGCGAGGCCTCTGCGGCACTACGTTTGGCGATCACCTGCTGGAAATGCGTTTGCGCGCGCGGAGAGGCGCTGCTGTCCAGCGCGACTGCAAGCGTGGTAATGCTGTCATCAAGCAAGTGCGACAGTGGGACAGCGCCGGTAAAAATCATCAGCACAATGCCGCTGTCCGGTAACAGCCATAAGGTTTTTAGCGGCATGGCCACGGTTTCAGGCAGGTCACCGTGGCGCTGGAACCAGCAGCGCGCCTGCGCGTCGGGTAGCGCTACGTCTCCATCGCTGCTGCCAAAGCCACTGAGTGACACGCGGGTCGACTGCGGCCAGCTTGGCGCATCCAGCCGCTGCGACGCCGGAGCAAGCTGGAAGTAGCGCCCATCAAGAGAGGCGGGCAAGCCCGGAAAAATATTGTCGCGATAAAGCTCGGTCTGCATCTCCGCTTGCACCGCGCTAAGCCAATCCTGACGCAGAGGAAAGTCATGCGGCACCGGCGCTGGGGCGACAAGCTCGTCGTCCTTCCCCCAAGAGAACAGCCGGGGGGCTGAACTTCCTTGCGGATTGTTGGCATTTTTGGTGGCCTGAGCATGGGTCAGCGGGCAAGGTGAAAACGGCAGCGGATCGCCATGCTCATCGCGCTCGGCTTCTACTCGCCAATGGCGAGTTAGCGGCCCGATACTGACCGACGCCTCGGCACAGAGGCTATCCGCAGCCGCCGACAGCGAGCCGGCCAGCAAGAATTCGGCACAGGGTTTGGGTTCTGCGCAATCAAGCAGTGGAAACCCGTGGGCCGCGTCTTGCCAAGCCTGCCAAATTTGCGCCTCGGTGGTGAAGTGCGCCCCTTTGCTCAACCAGAAACCCGCGACCACGCTCACCCCAAGCCAGCTCTGCTGGCCTAGCTGATAGCCACTTTTTATCACTGCTAACTGCTGTGGTTTGATGATTCTCATAGGCACCTCACTAGTTTTTGCTCTGCATTCCGGCGGTTTTTAAATCGATGCCGGTTTGCGACCAAGAGGCGCCGGTATAGCTAATCGACAGGCCAGTGGTGCTTCGGCTGCTGCCAGTCATGCTGGTGCTATTGCCTGTCATACTGGTGCTGTTGCCGGTCATGCTAGTGCTGTTACCCGTCATGCTGGTGCTAATGCCGGTCATACTGGTGGTATTACCGGTCATGCTGGTGCTGTTGCCGGTCATGCTGGTACTGACCCCCACCGCCGACGTGCTCACCCCGGTGACTGAGCTGCTGATACCCACAAAACCGTTACTGATCCCCACCATGCTATTGCTGTTGCCGGTCATACTGGTGCTGACGCCCGTCATGCTGGTGCTAACCCCGGTCTGCGAGATGGACACTCCGGTTTGCGATTGGCTAAAGCCGGTGACAGAACGGCTCACGCCTTTGTAGCTGGTGCTGTCATCGGTAGAAGTGATTGATTTGATGATGTTTTGCACACTGTTCTTCAGCGTGGAGAAGCTGTTATCCACCGATTTGACCTCGGTGCCGGTGGTGTTGAAGTAGTTATCGCGATTAATCACGTGGTTGCCGAACTCTTCGGTCATGGTTTTCTTGACCCGCAGATAGGCGTCGTTGTCGACGTCTTCTACGCGGTTGCGCTCAACCGAGGTTTGCAGGTCGCGCTCGGCGTGCAGCATCACGCGCTCGCTGCCGCGTTTATCATCGAAGGTCAGCTGGCTGGCATTCTCTGGCTGCCCCTGTTTGAGTGAACGCGAGACTAAACCGGAGTAGTTGATTTGCTCGGGCAGGCGGTAGGGCGGCGGGTTATCGCCGTTATAGACGATGCCGGTGACCATCGGGCGGTCTAGGTCGCCGTCGATGTAGCCCACCAGCACTTCCTGACCGACGCGCGGCATTGCCAGCACGCCCCAGCCTTTCCCGGCCCAGGCTTGCACCACGCGGATCCAGCAAGAGGAGTCCTCTTCACTGGTTTTGTAGCGATCCCAATGGAAATGCACCCGAATGCGCGCGTGGCTATCGGTATGCACTTCACTCTCAACCGCCCCCACCACGGTGGCGCTTTGCAGCCCTGGAATATGCGGTTTTGGCGTGATACGCAGCGGATGCCACGGCACATCGTCATCAATGGCGGTGAAGCGACAGAGCACATTGCGCCCCTGCGCGCTGCTGTCCGGCCCATCCTGCACGAAGCGATATTCACAGCTCAGCAGTCGATATCCCCGGTTGCGGCGAGGATCGGGGTGCAGGCTCAGTCTAAACTGACGGCCCGGAAGCAGGCCGGTGGCGTTGCTTTCGCCTTTTAACAGGTGGCCCTGCGCCTTAAAAGATTGCAGGCGGATGCGGGCCAAAGACTCCCCGCGTGCCCTGTCCTGATAGCCACTGGCGTAGTCGTACCACTCCAGCGGGGTGCCCGGAACCTGCGCGGTTTCCACTTCGGCCCGAGTCTGTAAGTCGTTGCGCGGGTTCAGATAATCGTAGTCGCGCAGCACCACGTCATTGGGATGCACCAGACGCTCGCGTTGCAGCCGCTGGATGCCTTCGCGGATCGCCCGCTGCTCCTCGCCGTCAGGGCTGAACAGCAGCGCGTCATAATTATCCGGCAGCGGCAACGGTTGCTGGCTGTCGGTGATGACCAAGGTGTGCTCATCGGCCTGCTGCTCGAAAAACCAGCTGATGCCTTCGTCCTCCAGCAGTCGGCTGACGAAGTGGAAATCACTTTCCGCAAACTGCACGCAGTATTCTCGCTCGGGGTAACTCCCTTCCAGCTCAAGGCGATAGCGGGCGATGCCGTAGTTGGCGAAGATGCTTTCGACAATAGCGGGCACAGTTTTCTGCTGGAAAATCCTACTGTTACGGTTTTGTTGAAGGAACCACAGCCAGCTGCTGAGGATCAATCGGTAAACGTACTGAGTGCCGTGTTGACCATTGTCTTCGCCACCGACGATATACAAATTGAACGGGCGTCGCCCGGCGTGCTGCTGCTCGATAGTGACGGTCAGGGTTTTCCCCAGCAGTTCTCCATAGTCAAAATCTGCTTCGGGCGAGGCGATATCCAACTGGGCATGCAGGTTGTGGGAAAGCCGGTCCTGAGTTTGGAAACTCAGCGGCCACGCGCGTAACAAAGGTAAATCTGAGCTGTTTAATTCGATTAAAGGCATGTGATCATTCCTTATTAGCGGCATCAGTCGAAATGAAGCGTCATCGCGTCACTGTCTATTTGCAGCACAAGCCCGCTGACTGGCTGATTGCTGCGCTGGCGTTGCAGTAATTGCAGGCTCAGTGCCGGGAGCAATGTCTGCTGTAATAAGTTCTCCACGGCGCGGCCGCGTGACGGATGTGCCGCCGCGCGGTCGGCCAGCCATTCGGCAACGTCTTGGGTGATATTCATCAGAATGTGGTGGCTCAGTTGCAGGCGCTGGCGAATGTCGCCAAGTCGGCTGTGGGCGATTTGCACCAGCGTGTCGCGGGACAGCGGCAAATAGGGCACCACCGACATCCGCGCCAACAGCGCTGGAGCAAAGACGCGGGAGAGGGCGTCATGGGCGATGGGCCGCAGGCTCGACATTGATACGTGCTGCGCCTGCTCGACAGCAGCCGTCAGCTGGTCTGCGCCCAGATTGCTGGTCAACAAGATAAAGCAGTGTCGGAAGCTTATCTGGCGGCCTTCGCCATCTTCCATCACGCCGCGATCGAAGAGTTGGTAAAACAGCTCGTGGATATCAGGATGGGCTTTTTCAAACTCATCCAGCAGCAGCACTGACCACGGATTGCGGCGCACGGCTTCGGTGAGCTTGCCGCCCTTGCCATAGCCGACATAGCCGGGTGGTGCACCTTTGAGCGCCGAGACGCTGTGGGCCTCTTTGAATTCGCTCATATTGAAGGTGATCAGGTTCTGCTCGCCGCCATACATGGCGTTTGCCAGCACCCGCGCCGTCTCGGTTTTCCCCGTGCCGGTGGGGCCGGTGAGCATAAACACGCCGAGCGGACGCTGCGGGTTTTGCAGGCCGCTGCGGGCAATACGCACCGCCTGAGCGATTTGCTGCAAGGCCAGAGGTTGGCCGAACAGCGCCTCGCCAAGGCGTGATTCCAGCTCGAGCGTGGTATCAACTTCGCTCTGCAACATGCGTCCGGAAGGAATGCCGGTCCAGTCTGAGAGCACCTCGGCAATCACGCGGTCATCCACCCAGTGAGGAATAAGCAGGGGCTGGTCCGGGTCAGTAGGAATCTGAGGCATCCCCTGTTCCACGGCGCTGCGCGCAGTGAGCAGGGCGTCGAGCCGCCACTCTTGCTCGAGCTGGCACTCGGTGATGCGCATATCCAGTGACGCCAGACTGTTTTCCGCCTCCGCCAGCAGGTGACTTTCCAGCTGTAGTGCGGCCCGCTCCTGCTGCAAGGCGGCCAGTCTGGCGCGACAGTCCACCAAGGCGGCGGGTTCGATGTGCTGGGCCAGCGCCACCCGCGCACAGGCGGTGTCGAGCAGGCTGATCGCTTTGTCGGGCAACTGGCGGGCAGGCAGATTGCGCATCGACAGGGTGACGGCGGCAGTGACCGCGCTATCGCGGATCATTACCTGATGATGGTGGGCGAACTTGTCCGCCACCGCGCGCAGCATGGTGATGGCGAGGTCGGCGTCCGGCTCGTCAATTTTAATCGGCTGAAAGCGACGCGTCAGGGCGGCATCTGGCTCAATAAACTGTTTGTATTCCGACCACGTGGTTGCGGCAATCATGCGCAATTCGCCCCGCGCCAGCATCGGTTTCAGCAGATTGACCGCGTCGCCGGTGCCCGCTTCCCCGCCAGCGCCGACCAGCGTGTGCGCCTCGTCGCAGAACAGCAGTACCGGCGCGGCAGAGGCGGCGATGGCATCCACCAGATTTTTTAACCGCGACTCGAATTCGCCTCGGGCGCTAGCTCCAGCCTGCATTCGCCCCAAGTCCAGAGAGAGCAAACGGGCGTTTTTAAGCATTGGCGGCACGTCACCACTGGTAATCAGCCGCGCCAGCGCTTCGACCACCGCCGTTTTCCCCACCCCCGCCTCGCCGACTAAAATCGGGTTGTTCTGGCGGCGGCGTAGCAGCACATCCAGCAGTTGCCTCACCTCATCATCGCGGCCCACCACTGGGTCGATTTCCCCGGCCAGTGCCTGCGCGGTGAGGTCGCTACACCAGCGAGTGAGCGACGCTTCACTGACTGAAGCCGTCACCGTCTCGGCGGCAGTGGCAGTGTTGACCGCCAGCGTCTGCTCCTCGGAGTGGGATAAGATTTCAGGCCAGAGGGTAAAAATTTCCGGCAAAGGCAGCTTTTTGAACTCCTCGCTGAGCCGATAGAGTTTGCGCTGCTGGGTGCTCTCCTCGAGCTGGGAAAGCAGGATATGAATGCTGCGCACCGGCAGCGCGGCGTCATCGCCCAGCTGATTAAGCACCAGCCCGCGCTCGACCGCCTTTTCCAGCGAGAAGGAAAGGTCGGAAACCACCGTGTTGCGCCCCGGCAGGGTTTGCAAAATTTTGTCTAGATCCCGCACGATACGCGTGGTGTCCAGCCGGTAGTGTTGGCATAGCAGCGGCAGGTCACCCTGAGCGTGGGACATCGCCGCGCTGAGCCAATGTTCAATCTCGACATATTCATGACGCCAGCTGCGACAGAGCCGGGTTGCTGCAACAAAATTCTGGTAAGCAGGTTGTCCCAGCCGTGCAAACAACTTTTCACGTTCACCGCCCATAAAGACTCCTTTTATCAAACTGGGGTTTGCCAGACGCGCTGGCGCACAATGACGTCACAGGGTTTAAGCCAGCTATTGCGGCCCAATTTCCCCAGCCCTTTTTGCGATTGGCTTGACGAGGTTTTCATCAGCAAATCGATATTGATTTGCAGCTGGTGGCGGACGAACATCTGGCACATGGAGGCCAAAACGTGCAGTTGCTCCGCGCCGCGCTGCCAGTGCTCCCAGACGGGTGCCGTTAAGGGGCCGATTTCGATTCGCAGCGCGTGTTGCGCGTCGAAAAAGCGTTTCCCCAGCCTTGTGGTACCAAGACCGGCCATACGGTGCAGCGGCTCAGACTCCCGTGGGGTGATCCAATGGCCTTCAAAAGAGAACAGCTGGATGGGAATTTGGAAGAAGTGGGCCAGCATCTGCTGTAAATCGCGCAGCGACGCCCGCCCCGGCAGCCAAGCTGCGGGCCAGTTTTGGCGTAAAATTCGATGGTGTTCGCTGCCCGGTGCGTTCTCGGCTATCCCAGCGATCAGTTGCAATTTTTGTAAGAAACGGTTCTCGGCGGCGGGGTGGTCATGGCTCGCCATTGGCTGTAACTGGCCCCACGCCCGATACCACAGCAGGGCATGGCGCTGAGTCAGCAATGCCATAAAGTCGCTAAAAGCGGCGCTGTTGTGACTCAGTTGTTCATTACGCGCGTGCTCGGTAACCGAGATAGGCAGCGGGCCGTAAGGAGCGAACAGGCCGAAATGACGCAGTGAGATGTCATAGCGCGATGGCTGCTGCTTCACCGCGACGACTTCTCTTGAGGCAAACGCCAGATCGGCGGTTTGTCGAATGCGCAGGCGAGTGGCCGACGCGTCGTTAAGAGTGCCAAGGCGCGGTGCATCGGGGGTCCGGCGCTCCATTTCGCGCAGCAAAGCAAAGAAATCCATTGCCGGAGTCAGGGGGAAATCAGCCATAAATCCCCTCCTGCTGGGTCAATATCTCGCCATCAACCGAGAGCGACAGACTTAGGCTGTGGTTCAACTCGCCGTATTGCGCCAGCGCGTGCCAGAGGATCCAGCCAAACAGCAGTGCGCCCTGATCGCCGTGGTCCTGCTGTGACAAGTCGAGGATAAGCTTGCTGCCTCGCGTCCAGCAGAGCGGGCCTTTGCCATTCCACCGTTCAAAGTGATGAGACACCGCCGCCGAACGCAGGCTATTGACCTGTTTTTTCTGGCTGGCGCTGTGGTTGTCGCTAAACAGCGCCAGCCAGCGTTGCAGTAAGCTGGCGCAATCTGTCACTTCAGGCAGGCAGTAGTGCAATGGGTTAACGTTGAGCAACTGCAAGGCGACCCAGCCTTTTTCTACCGAGGGGGAAGGTCGAGGCTTGCTCGGGTGGCGCACTAAAGACATGCCGCTAATGGGCATCGACTGTTCTAGTAATAGCTGCGGCTGCTGCAAACGCTCCGGCCGCAAATGGCGCTCGCAGACCCGCGCAGTGACCAGCAAGGAGCGCAGGGTAGTAGGATCTAGCCCGCCATACCCCGTCGAGAAAGAGATAAAGGTCTGCTCAACCGGCAAGTGCGGGTTATTGATTTGCGCGTTCTGCGGATCCTGTCGGCGGTGCAATGCCCAACGAGCCTGACTGGTCTGGGTGGTATTGAAGTCTGTTTCTCCGGTGAGGCTAAACAGAGAGATCTTCTCGCCACTCTCCAGCCGGGCATCGACGCTAGTCAGGCTATGAATGTAGTGCTGGCTGGCGTTGAGCTTATCGACAATCAGCGGATAGTCGAGGTGCTGGTGGTTGAGGTTGACTGGATTGCAGACGCGGGTGTCGAGGTTGATAGCCACGGCGGCAAACAGGTGGAAATCACGCGGCTGTAGGCGATTAAACAGCGAAAGCGCCGGTTTTTCGAATAAGAAGAACAGATCAAATTCGTGGCAATACTGCCCCTGCGCCAAAAAGCTCTCCAGCCCGTCGATGAGGACCGTGGAGAAGCGCCCCGGCGCGGCAAAGAACTCGCGCAATAGACGGGTGCCCGGCAGTTCGCCGATAGCCTGTGGCAGCAAATTCTCCTCTTTCAGGCCCGCGAGGCGCAGCGCGCTTATCGGCAGAATTTTATCAATGGGCCCGGAGTCCTGACGGGCATGCAGCACAATGCGCAGGGTGCCGGTTAAAAGCAGCGCCAATAATTGGTGCATAAATACCAGCTCATTGCCGATAGTCAGGCGCAGCGGGGCAAACTTCAGCGCATTCAAGGGCAAAATGCCCCGCGTGCTCAAGGTCAGATGCAGGCAGCTCTGTGCATCCTTAAATTGATGACGCAACGCAGTCGGCAGCGTGGCAGGTGGCTGGCGCAACATTGAGGCTTGAGTTATCTCCACCGGCTGAACGTGGACGTCGTGTCCGGTGATAAAGGTCGCCGGATGGTCACCCAGAGAAGGGTCTTTCAGTAGAATTCGGCTGCCTTTGTTCAGGCAGGTTTTGGCGCTCCACTGCGGATGGGTCAAATCCGGATGCAGGGCCACGGTGGTTATCGAGGGAACCGGAGCCGACCAGCCGGGGGCCAGATGGGTCAACATGTTATGGGCCAGCTCCGCCTGCTCCTGATTAAGGCGCTCATGGACCCGGCTGGTGAGAAAGGCGTTACCTTCCAATAAACGTTCGACGAAGGGGTCCTGCACGCCGTCTCGATGAAAACCAAGATGCTGCGCGACCTGCGGGTGTTGGCGGGCAAAAGCTTCACCGGCTTCCCGTAGATAGCGCAGTTCTTCGTTATACAGCGTCAAAAAGTCGGGAGTCATATTGAGCCTCTTCCTTGTCTACAATATCGCCACGGTGCCGCAGGAATAATCCAAGGCAATGCGTAAATGAAGCGATGTTTGGTGCTCTGGAATGACGCACCAACCATTAATGTCAAATAAAACCGCCAGCACCCGTGATTGCATTTTTTCTATTACCGGCATGACGCGAATAGAACGTGGATCAATACGCGGCTCAAAGGTGGTTAAAATATTCTGTATATGCTGCGCGAGGGTTAACGCATCAACATTAATCGGCAATTGGCGACTTAAAGACGGCAAGCCGTAATTCACAATTGATTTCTGGCAATATGGGTGATCGTGCAAAGGCAATTGCCCGCTACGCGCTGCGTTATTTAATAAAAACTCTATATCGCGCAATAAGCCTTCTCGCCAATCTTTGCGGGAAGCACTGACGCTTATTTTGTCAAATAACAGCGGTTGCGAGGTTTTCATTGTTAACCTTATTAGAAGAATAGCTATCCCTAGCTAATGAATAGCTATTATTTTCATTTTGGTTGATTAAATACGGGCGTTAAGTTTTAAGTCATAACCTGTTTTAATCGTCGCACCCATGGTGCCGTCGTTATTTTGCGCTTTATATTCGACTTCAATGCGCGCAAAGTTCAGTTTAATCACATCAGTGGGTAATATGGTGTCAGAGGCCGCAACCCCCATAGAATTTAAAGGCATATTGCCGACGGTTTTAAACGACGACACCAGGCAATTACTGAAGGTGACGGTCAGAAAATCCTTTTGACCTTGCCCGGATTTACGGCAGATTAATTTCGCCTGAGTGATGTGCTCACCCATGGCGCACATCAGGAACAGCTTGGGTGAAGCCTTGTTGGTTGCCATGCGAAACTCAAAGTCTTTCATTTCCACTTTGCCAGAACCGCCACCGCTGCCTGTTGAGAAATGCCCGGCATTTTCTTCGGCCCACTGCCATGCATCTAATTGAATCCATCCTGGATAGTTTTGATCAGGGGATTCACCATCAACACCTTCAATCTTTAAGAAATAGTCAACTTGGGCTGTCATATTTCATTCTCCATAATCGAGGGGGGCGACATTTGTCGCAGTATATTAATAAATACCCAAGGGCATTTATCACTCACCATCTTTTTTAGCAGACGGAAGTTTGGAAACTAACCGAAGAGAAACCGTCATTCCCTCCAATTGGTAATGCGGGCGTAAATAAAAATGTGCGCGATAATAGCCGGGGTCGTCCTCAACCTCTTCGACATTCACTTCAGCAGAGGCTAATGGGCGACGCGCTTTAGTTGCTTCTGTTGAAACAGAAGGGTCGCCGTCGACATAATTCATTAACCAGTCATTTAGCCACACTTGCATTTCACTTCTTGAGCGGAAAGAACCAATTTTGTCTCGGACAATACATTTCAAATAATGGGCAAAACGGCAAGTGGCGAAAATATAGGGCAAGCGCGCAGAAAGTCGGGCATTTGCCGTGGCATCCGGATCTTCATATTGTTTAGGCGCATGTAAAGTACAAGAGCCAATAAACGCCGCGAAATCGGAATGCTTGCGGTAGACCAGCGGTAAAAACCCTGCATCAGATAATTCTTGCTCACGTCGGTCGGAAATAGCCACTTCGGTGGGGCAAGTTAGCTCCGTGCCGCCTTCTTCAGAAGGGAAAGCGTAGGCAGGAAGTTCTTCGACCGAGCCGCCCGACTCAATGCCGCGAATGCGCGAACACCAGCCATATTCGTGGAAGGCGCGGTGAATATTTACTCCCATGGCATAGGCCGCGTTGGCCCAGACAAAATCATTTTCGTCTTTAGGGTCGATCTCTTCTTCGAAAGCAAAGTCATCCACCGGATCGTTTTTGGCACCATAGGGCAGGCGGGCCATAAAGCGCGGCATGGTCAACACCAGATAACGCGCGTCATTGCTCTCCCTGAGTCGCCGCCACGCGGCATATTCCGGGGTGGTGAAAATTTTGCCAATGTCGCGCGGGTTGCTCAGTTCGCTCCAACTGGTCATCTGCAACAGCGCGGGTGAGGCCGAGGCGATAAACGGGCAGTGAGCCGCGGCCGAAATCTTGGCAATTTCGCTCAGCAGCATGACGCTGGTCGGGCTGTGGTCGAAAGCGTAATCGCCAATCAGGCAGCCGAAAGGCTCGCCACCAAACTGCCCGTACTCCATTTCATAAATCTGTTTAAAGATCGGGCTTTGGTCCCACGCCGTGCCGCGAAAACGCCGCAGGCTGCCCATCAACTCATTCTGGTTGATATTCATCACCCGAATTTTCAGGGTTTCGCTGACATTAGTATTGTCGACCAGATGGCTCAAACCGCGCCATGAGGCTTCCAACTTCTGGAATTTTTCATGATGAATGATGACGTTCATCTGCTCAGAGAGCTTTTCATCGATATCAGCGATCAGTGACTGAATAGTGAACAGCACATCCTTGGTGACCTTGACGCTGTTTTGATTGACGTGCCCCGCGAGGGTGCTGATGGCCTGCCGCACCGCGCTCGACGCCTCTTGGGTCATCGGGCGAAAACTTCTCTTCAGCAAGGTATCCAGCTCGTTGCCCTCAGTCTCGGAAGGGGCGACGTCGAAGGCTGGTCTTTGCTCTGGCAATGGCTCTTGTTTTGGCTGGATTTGTGCAGTCATGCTTAGGCTCCTTGGTCCATCGGGTCACTGTCGTTTTCTGCCTGTTGCACGGCCTGACCTGCATCGCTGACCAACTTTTGCAGAAAATCAGGCTGCTCTAGCAGGGTTCTAACCACGTCTTCGGCGCTGGATTTGCCGTCCATATAGGTAATGAGCTGGGTGAGATGCTCGCGGGCCTCAAGCAGTGCCGCCATTTGCGGCACTCGGCGGGCAATCTCGCCGGGAGAGAAATCCGCCATGGATTCGAACTCCAGTTCCACATCCAGCAGCTCCTCTCCATCCGCCAAGGTGTTATTGACGTAATACTGCAAGCGTGGGCGAATGGCGCGCATGCGGTCATCGAAGTTGTCTTGGTCAAAGGTCAAAAACTTCCGTTCATCAACGGGTTGTAAATCCTTTTTCCGGTCACCGGAGAGATCAGACATCACGCCGGTCACGAAAGGCAGTTCGACTTTTTTCTGTGAACCATAGAGTTCCACGTCATATTCAATCTGCACGCGTGGCGCGTTGTTTTTGCCGATGAATTTCTGCGAGCTTGAATCTTTTGCCATAAATCACTCCTTGTTTTGAAATATCAGGGCTTACCCGTGAACTGCTGCAAAGTGCCTAAGGCGTCAGGCAACATTTCTTCAACGATTTCGGCAAAATTCATTCCGATCATTTTCTGGGCACGACGAATAAAAACGGGGGCTGGGTGACCCGGCTCGTGTTGAGCAAAATAGTCCAGAATCAGATCCAGCATGATGATGGCATCACGGCGGTTTTGCGGTTGGCCATGGGGAGCTTCAGCCTTGAAAGCGTTAACCGAGGATGAAGAGCTCGGCTGAGAAGGCGCATCGGCTTGAGCAGTGGCCATGGCCTGCAAATATTTCAACGTGGTTTGCAGATAGTCGCGCAACCCCTGCGGGTTCAGCATATAGCTTTGCGCCGTGGCATTGGCGTTGTTAACTACCCCATCAAGTATGCGCAGGCTGTCATGCAACTGCTCTTGGAGTGAGGGCAAATTTTCATGGCGATACCAGTTATCCGCCGTTCTTTGCGCAGAGATGATGTCGGAAAAATGCAGGGTGGAGCACTCTTCCACTAACTCTCGCTGCTGGAGCTGTTCAAGGCTGAGCGAAGAGTCTGGAGATAAACGGGCATTTTTGAGTATTGAGAGGCACTGATTACTTGCCAGCCATCCCAGCCCGGTTGCCGCCCCCTGACGGACTTCGTTATCTTCGGGAAGCAGGGTAAATGCCTGCTCCAATGTTTCCAGACACTGCCACAGCGCGGAGCAGCCTTGAATATTGAGTTTGGCACGCAGCTGCCACAACAAAACGCGCCAGTCGAAGCCAATAAGCAGCAGGTGCTGGCACTGGTCATTGATTTGCGACCAAGAAATAGAATCCTGGAGTTCTGCATTCAATGGGTCGTTATTGGCATCTAATTTAGCTAAAGCAAAATCAATTTCACTGTAGCGAGAATCGAACTCTAATTCTGGACTTATGGAGAAGTTCAGACTCATTGCGGCATCTCCTTATTAGCATGACATTTTAATATCTGGATAGGGTCGCCGGTGCGTTGATATAGAGGCTAGTGGAATAACCGCACGAATGAAAATTGTTTTTCTCTCGGAATTTTTTGGCATTTTCTTATTTCATCAAGAAACTTGTTAAATTTAAACGCAAGCAATGATTAGTGCTTTGGCTAAGTATATTCCTAAGGATGTGGACTACAACAAATCGTAATTTCCTACATATCATTTCTTATGAGTGAGGTTTTCCAATTACACATGAATTACACACATAGAAGTAAAGGAGCAAGATGGGAGAGTTGGAATCAACCCAATGAACTAGCGTGATTTTTAGTTATTAAGAGGTTTGAAATCCCATATTCCATTAAACCAAATTTGAAGGAAAATTCCTTAAGACCCTGTGAGCAATTCCTTACAATGTATAGAAACCAAAGATAGTGTATTTCTATGCAAAATCGACAAGTTAAGAAAATAGATGAATTTTACTTATATTATCACTGTCCGTTAAGTGGCCTTAATCCTTCAGCCTAAACAAATAATCTGAATTATTGCAGTTCAATATATGCGATTAAAATCACAACAATCAAGCAACAAATGAATCGCATACACTCACAACGCGATTTGCATCACTATTTATGGCAGATAAATCTTTTTATTTGCGAGATTGCCTGTGCGCAAATCTTAAGACAATCCTGAAATGCATAAGCAATTGTCATGAAGAGCTCAAAAAAACTTATGGTGATATCAGTACTTCGTACCAAAAGATCGCATAAAAAAGGGAAATCAAGCCATCGAACCGCCACGGACATTTAATAAACCATGGGTAGTAAAAATAAGTAGGGTTAGGCTGGGGTAGAGAAGGGGAGATAGGTGGTGAACCTGTGGGTTGGACTAAATAGTCTTTATTGTCTATCCAATAGCTAAGCACTGCGCATCCTTACCAATATAATGGCAATCAGCACACGCAGTGCTTTAGGTGTTATTATTAGCTCAAAATTTCTCTGATATCAGTGCGCGCAACGCGTACAAATACGCCGAATAAACCTTCGGGTATACCGCATTTTTCGCGACTCTTTCTACCAGCAGAAGTTGTCACGCCATCAACGATGGATTGTTATCCGTGCTACTTTTTCTCAGGTATTGAAAGCGGGAGATCTTTTTTACCAGCATAGAAGACAATCAGCTGCGCTTCTTTATCTTTAGTAAATCCACGGTGAATAATATCGACCATTTCAGGTAATGCATCACCGGCTTTAAGAAGACGCGTTTTGCCATCGGACTTTTTCTCAACCGTCAGTTCGCCAGACAACATATAGGCGGCATTCGGCATTGGGTGCTCATGCCAGGCAAGGGTAGTATGGGGCGCAACGGTGATCTTTAGCATGGTGAGTTGTGCCGTTCCCGATGGATAAGGCGGATACTCAGTACCATCCCATGATTTTTCTGACTCCATCAGTTTTTCAACTACAACCCCGGTATTGGCGTGGGCCATAGTCAGTGCAAAACCCGGGAAGCACAGCGCGGCCAGCAAGGTGCACGAGGTGATCTTTTTCAATGAAATTTTCATACCGTTTCCTTTTGTGGGAGAAGATCCTGTCACTCTTTATTGCAAATGCGCGACGAGTTCATCGTAATTAGGCTCATTAGTGATTTCTGAAACCCGATCGCTGTAAAGCACCGTATTTTCAGCATCTAACACCAGCACGGCGCGGGTGGTTATTCCTTCAAGCGGGCCATCGATTATCTGCACACCATAATCTTGGCTAAACGAGTTTCTGCGCATCGTTGAAAGGGCAATAAGGTTAGCCATCCCTTTCTCACTAAAAAAACGCGAATGAGTGAAGGGCAAATCGGCGGAGATACACAATAAAACCGTATTATTTTTATCCGCGATTTCACTTAGTTTACGCACTGACGTGGTGCATACGCTAGTTTCAATACTTGGGAAAATATAAATGATTTTGCGCACCTTACCGATGCTGGAGAGGGTGATATCTTTTAATTCACTGGATACTAATGTGAATCCCGGCGCGATATCGCCACGACGCGGGAAACTTCCTAAGATTTTAACTGGAGAGCTTTTTAGAGTTACATGGTTTTTCACGACACATTCATTCATCATCAATCCTTGGCGAAGTTAAAAACACATAAGAGTGGGCAACCTAGCCGAATTATGTGAACACTTCATTAAAAAACCTTTTCGCATTAATCATTCTGAGAAGTTGATCACCCGATAATGTCATGCTGGGATTTATCCCATATTTTTTAAGACTCCACCTCATACATGTTAATTTCAAATATTAACAGCACAACATAGTGAACTTTTTACTTCAATTACATCTCACTTATTATCCATTGCATAAACAGGTTCATTTCGGTTGAAATAGGTTGAGATTTTCTGGCCGTGATCCAGTAACCACCAACATTAATGTCAGTATTAAAGGGGCGAACCAAGGCCCCGCTCTGTATTTCATCCCCAAATAAATCCTCTGGTACCAGAGCTACGGCATTCAAAATTTTTACCGCTTCGATGATGTTATACAGCGAATCAAATAGCATACCCTTGACGCGCCAAGGCGTTATCCCCGCCTGGTTAAACCATTTATTCCAATAGTCATACTGGTAGCACTGGAGTAAAACCTCGTTTCTCAAATCATTCTCAGTCTGCAAACGCTGGGCGGTTTTTGGGGTACACAAAACAGTATAAGGGGCATCAAACAGCTTAATATTTGACGTTGAGGGCCAATCACCATTGCCGAAAAGTATCGTTAAATCAATAATCTCGATAGGCAGCGTGGCGACATCAGTAACGGAATAAAGGCATACATCAATGGCAGGGAATTTCTCTTTAAATCCCTCTAGTCGCGGTAATAACCATTTCAGTGCGAAGTGCTCAACAACGCCAATGCTGAGCCTTCTACTTGCAGGATTTCTTTCAAATTTTTTTAATGCGTCGTTAATTTGGATAAAACAGTTTGAAAGTATAGGGTAGAGTTCTAATGCTTCTTCCGTTAACTCGATGCCTGAGGTAGAACGTTTAAAAAGCATAACCCCCAACTGCTTCTCTAATAGCCTTATCTGCTGACTAATCGCGGCCTGACTGACATTTAATTCAATACCTGCGCGAGAAAAACTTAAATTTCTGGCACAAGATTCGAACCCCCGCAATGCCTTTAATGATGTCTTATTTTGCATGAGATTAACCTATAAATTTTCATCATCAACACTTTCAAATAATATTGCTTGTCAACAAAAAGGCAAGAGATTAATAATTAATAAGGAGGACAAATTAGTTTCATGAGGAAAATCTTAAGGTTTTAAAGGTAATGAATAAGATTTTTCCTTTGTGATTTTTATCTGTTCTTCTTTTTTTGAATTAACGCAGTTGAATGTGTAGTGAAGTGAGTGTTTGTCATTTTTCCTAGCGACGGCGAAAGCCGACATGATTTACCTAGGGACGCATTATCTTTATATAACTTTTAACTCCTGCACCAGGGAATGTTTGCCACGAAGTTGTGGCAATTTTTTTATCAGGATGAATGAAATGAAAAGAATCATCATAATGGATTGCGACACCTACGTTAAAAGTGGCTTAACCAACTATTTTACCAGTAAGAAAAACAGCGTGATGGTGACATCAAGCCTTGGCGACCTGCTGATTAACCTTCATGATCATGACTTTGATATCCTGATCACAGAACTGTTTAGCCGCGAGGATAACATTCTGGATGTGATTAATTTCATTAGAAATTTCAATATAAGATTGCCGAATAAACGACTGATTATTTACACCAGCATCACCAGCGAATTTGCCATTAGGTTGATTTATTGTTCAACCCAACACACGGAAATTATCTTTAAGAAAGATAACGACATACATCTGGTTTGCAGCGGTTTAAATCTGGCAGGGAATGAAACGGATTGTATCTCCTCTACTGTGCGCCAGTGGCTGTCAACCGTGCCTGAGGAATGCATTTTAACCACTAAAGAGTGGCAGCTATTGTATCGACTGGTTCATGACAAAGACGCCAGCTTGATTGCCGGCGACTTAAATATAAATAAAAAAACGGTCAGCAATAATATTGTTAACATAGCCAAAAAACTCAACTGCCAGAATCGGATAGATTTATGGATTAACTTGAGTGAGTTAATTTACAAAGAGTGTAGCAGGGCACAATAACCTCTGCCATCACGCTAAAAGCCACCCAAAGTTTGCTTCATATAAAATGACGCTTATTTATAAAATACATTCCATTCCGAGCATTAGTTTTCTGTAGGGGTTTTGACAATAACTAAATTAACCGCAGAGTTAAGTCGAGTTTTTAAGTTTGTAAATGATGTTCTGTCAAGCTAACACCATTCACTTAAATAATGGAGATTTGTACCATGAATAACTCAAATTTTATTGTAACTACCCTCGTTGGATCAGCAATCATACTTGCAACAATTACGGCCAACGCCACCAGCGGCGTGATTAATTTCACCGGTAATATCCAAACGGCGGCCTGTACCGTCAGCGCGGCGTCCCAAAATCAAGATGTTCCACTCGGCAACGTCGCAGCCGCCGACTTCACATCAACTGGGGCTACGGCGGCTAATGGTAAAATCTCCGTGGTCCTCAGTGCATGTCCTGAAACAGTCACGGCGGCGTCAGTGAGTTTTGGCGGACCCGCGGACCAAATTAATGGCAACTTACTCGCCCTTAGTACAACGTCTACGGCTAAAAACGTTGGTATTGCCCTGTTTGAGACCGACTCGACTCCTCTTCCATTATCAACAAAATCAAGATCACTTCCTGTGACCGCTGGCGGTGAAACCACTCTAACTTATTTTGCCAAGTACCAATCCACCGCGCCAACCGTCACGGAGGGGTCTGCTAACGCTGCCGCTGACTTCACCGTGCTATATAATTAATTATCAATTTCTCTTAATAAAATAACCCGCCCGAGTGGTGGGTTATCCTTGTTACCGAGTCAAATAATAAAAAGGAAATGATAATGTCACCTTCTCTTTCAGACTTATTTGTTTTGAGTTTACTTGGGTTATATTGTCAACAAACAGCCTTAGCCGGGGTCATCATCGGTGGCACCCGAATTATCTATGACGCTAGCAAAAAAGAATCATCTCTTTCCATTAAAAACCCCGAGAAAAAATCTCCATTTCTTATTCAGTCTTGGTTTGAAAAACACCCAGATACGCCCGGCGACAGCATCCCCTTTATTATTACGCCGCCGCTTTTCCGCCTTGATGCGGGTAAAGAGAATATTCTGCGCATTGTGCGCACGGGAGGGAATCTGCCGGAGGATCGCGAGTCCATCTATCTGGCAAATATTAAATCGATTCCTGCTTCGCAAGACACCAACCAAAACCGACTTATTATTTCGGTGAAAACGCAAATTAAACTCATCTATCGGCCCGAAATTTTAAAACCCGATGCCGACCAAGCCCACAAACAGCTGGTTTTTGCTTATCACAATGGACAGCTTTCGATTAAAAATCCCACAGCTTATTACGTCTCATTTCACCGTCTTCTGGTCGATAACCTTCCGATCAACGATCTGCTGATGGTCGCTCCACAATCTTCCATCAACGTGCCATTAAAAACGGACAAGGCCAGCACTGTCACCTGGCAGGCGATTAATGACTATGGCGGAGTGACTGAAGCACAAACGATTCATCTCTGATTTAACAGCCACAAGCGATTGTTTCATAGCGCATATCTCTCGCTATGCGCCGTGACCTATGTCCTGAAAACCTAATGGAGGCATAAATTATGACTCTCACCCCTCGTCGCCCAAATAATGGGGATTTGTCAGGAGCACCCCCCTATTTAGACAATACACAGCCAGATCTTCCTTATTCCTCCGCGCTCTATTTTGCCGTCATTAACAGCTTGATGGGGCTATTTTTCCCTGAGTCGGCATCGGCAAAAACCTATTTCGATCCTATTTCTTTAGAGCGTAAAGGCAACGGTCAAATTGAGAATGACTTACGGCATTTCTCCTTAGAAGAGGGCCAGCTGGCGGGAGACTATTTCGTTGATATCTACCTCAACGATCGGCTGATCGACACTCGCCCGGTGACCTTTGTTGATCAGGATGGCGCGTTATATCCGCTTTTTACTGTTGATAGCCTTAAGGCAATGGGCGTGAACGTTGAGGCGATAGCCGCACTCTCTTCACTGCCAAAGGAGCAGACGTTTAGCGATCTTGCCTCTGTTATTCCTGACGCCACGACGGTGTTTGATTTTAACCAGCAGCGTTTGTTGGTCAGCGTTCCGCAGGCCGCGCTGAATATTGAGGCCCGCAGCAGCGTGGATCCTGCACTCTGGGACCAAGGCCTGACCTCTGCACAGCTTAATTACAGCTACAGCGGCGCACGGAGTTCTTACTCACAGAGCGAAAAGGGCAGCAATAACCATTTTCTTAATCTGCACAGTGCTCTTAACGTCGGCGCGTGGCGCCTGCGCAACTATGCGACTTATGCAGAAAATGCGCGAAATCAAAGCCGCTGGCAGAGCATCAGCAGCTACGCACAGCGCGATATGCAGGCGCTGAGAGGCCAGCTTACGCTGGGGGATAGCATCACTTCAGGCGTCATTTTTGAAAGCGTCGGGTTTCGCGGCATACAGCTCGCCTCGGATGACAACATGCTGCCAGACAGCCTGCGAGGTTTCGCCCCCGTGATACGCGGCATCGCTAACTCAAATGCGCAGGTGATGGTGCGGCAAAACGGCTATGTCATTTATCAGACCTTCGTGGCCCCCGGCGCATTCATTATTTCTGACCTCTATCCCACCGCCGCCAGCGGTGATCTGGAGGTCATTATTCGCGAAGCCGACGGGACCGAGCGTCTCTCTCTGCAACCTTATGCCGCCACCCCCATTATGCAGCGCGAAGGTCAGCTCAAATACTCCGTTACGGCGGGCCGCTATCGCTCTTCTTCCCCCCATGGCAACACGCCACCTTTCTTGCAAAGTAGCGTTATTTACGGCCTGCCTTTCGCGTATACGGCCTACGGCGGAGTTCAGGGCGGCGAGTCGTATCAGGCTGTTTTATTGGGTCTTGGTCACGGCTTTGGGGATTTCGGCGCCTTGTCAGCAGATATCACCCACGCCCGCAGCAGACTTGGCGATGAGTCTGTTCACCGTGGTCACGCCTATCGCCTGCAGTACTCTAAAAGCCTCGCCACTACGGGCACGACTTTGACACTGGCGGGATATCGCTATTCATCAGCCTTCTACGATATGAAAGAAATCAATGAGTTTGATGCCTCGAAGGGTAACTCATGGCCTCTGCGCTACGCCAAGCGCAGCAAAGCACAGCTCACTATCACTCAGTCACTGGGGGCGTACGGCAATATTTATTCTGCCGCGTCACAACAGGAATACCGGCAGCGAGTGAGCAAACAGCGCAGCCTGACGCTGGGCTATAACCTCAATTATCGGGGAATTAGCTATGGTCTGGACTACGTCAGTACGCAGGTCCGCAGAACCGATAGCGGTGACCGTCAACTCTCTTTCAGCATCGCTATTCCCCTCGACGCGTTTATGGCGGGCAGTTGGATGCGATACCGCGTGGCCCGCAACAAAAATAGCGGCACATTGCATAGCACCAGCCTAAATGGCACCGCATTAGCTGACCATAATCTGAGTTATCAGCTTCAGCAAACCTATGACAGCGAAGGGGAGGGATATGGAGGCAATGCAGGGGGAACCTATAAAGGGAGCTATGGGGAGCTGAGCCTGGGCTACAGCTATGACCGCAACTTACGCCAGATTAACTATGGTGCTCAAGGCTCGATTGTTGCTCATCCTTACGGCATCACTTTGGCACAACCGACGGGAGACACGGCAGTTTTAGTTCGCATCCCCGGCGCCAGCGGAGTGAAAATTGAAAATAACACCGGCGTGAGAACCGACTGGCGAGGCTATACCGTCGTGCCTTACGGCTCCGCCTATCGCCATAACCGCATCGCGCTGGATACTAACAGCTACGCCGAGGATATCGACGTCGATGCTGCCGCGACCTCCGTGGTCCCCACACAGGGCGCGCTGGTGCTGGCCGACTTCAAAACGCGGATCGGCCACCGAATCCTGATCACCTTAATGCGCAAAGCGGGCCCCGTTCCTTTTGGTGCAACCGCGAGCCTCGTTAATCCCCAAAGTAGCAGCGGCATCGTGGGCGATGGCGGGCAGGTTTATCTCAGTGGCATTCCAGACAGCGGCACGCTCGACGTGAAGTGGGGCAGCTCGGCTTCGCAAGGGTGCCGCGCGGACTTCAGATTGCCGCAAAGTGATGCCCAGAACGGCGGCGTGAAAATGCTCAGCGCAATCTGCAAATAAGGAGATTTAAGATGGAATCGATAAAAAAAATTTCCCTAGCGGTTTTAGTCTATTTTGCCGGGGCGTTCCTGCTGATGCTTTCCCAATCCGCAGCTTCAAAATGCTCTTGGTCGCCGGGGCGTCCCGGTGAGGTCACCGGCAACGTCAATTTTGGTACTGTCATCGTACAGCGCGACTCGCCCATCGGCACCCTTCTGAAGAGCGCCACCACCGGGGCTTTTGTCTCCGGGGGCAATCTGTATGGCTGTGATACCCCATGGGTTTCAAGGGGCGACATGAGTCTTTTCCCCACCCTCAGCAGCTATGGCAATAATGTCTATGCAACCAATATCGCAGGCATCGGCATTAGAGTTTTAAGCTATAGCAAACGACCTTTTCCTTTTACTTCTAATACACTTGCCAATAGCCATCTGGCTATTCCTGCACCGGGTAATACCGTTGAGTTAATTAAAACCTCCGCCGGAGCCGTGGGGGCAGGGGTGTTAACCATAGGCACCGTGGGCAGACAGTCTATTTCTGGCTCTTCCAGCTTTGGAGCCAGTACTGCGCTGGCTGGGGTGAATACCATCATCCCTGTCGCCTGTTCCATTACCAATCCGGTGATTAACGTCGGCCTTGATCCTGCCAAACTCGCTGATTTTAAAGGCGTTGGCTCGACTGCCAAACCGAAAGACTTCCCGATCAACCTCAATTGCGATGCGGGCACGAAAGTTTTTATGACACTAGAGGGAAGTCGGGCCGGGCCAGCGGGCGTGCTGGCTCCTGAGAATATGGCTACCGGTGTCGGTATTCAGCTGCTTAGAGACAATCTGCCCGTCGCGTTAGGAACGCCTCTGGATTTTGGCGTGGTCACTCGTGCGGGGCTGACAACGTTAACCCTCACCGCGCGATATTATCAGATAGCCAAAACGGCCACCGGAGGAGAAATCAAAGCGGCAGCCACCTTTACCCTGACCTTTAACTGATTGCTTTAAGAACATACACAATGTGGCAGATAAGCAAGGTAGAGGCCAACGGCCTGTCTGAGGGACGGTCCATTGATAATAAAAAAGCCGACCCTAGAGTCGGCAATATAAATAAGGGTTATTGAAATTTATTATTAAAGCATCCTTTACCGGACGGCAGGAATATATTCAAAAAATGATGATAAGGCAATTTTCACTTTAGGAATTTTGCACTACGTCGAGAAATCACCGCTGAATCATCTCACAAAGGGCAGAGGGAATAGTCGGCTAGCTTTAATGATATTTATTTGGCTTAGCATTATTCTCTACTCCAACAGACAAGAAAAAATCATCAAGCACATGATAAACAACACCATTTCACCAGATTATTATTAATCCGAATAGTCTCGTAGTCCATTTCCTACGCGCCCTGGCGACTTGTCTTATTCTGCGATTCTTCTTAATAAAGTCTAATACACCCAGTAAAAAACTCTTTCCATAAAGAAACTTTTTATTCAATACAGACGTGGTATTTCACCCATCATTTGGAACTGTTTAAAAGGAATTCCTTCTCTCAATACAAGCATGCATTCCTTTTAATAACATCCTACTTCTCATGAGTACATATTATGAAGGTTTCATCTGCGCACTTTATTAAGCGTCGCACGGCCGTCGTCGGCTGGCTGACGATTTTCACTCAGGCGGCCTTGCCTCTGAGTTTTGCCTATACGCCTCTGGTTCATGCGGCACAAGACCCTGCTGCTAAATGGTATCAGTCTGGTAATAACGACCTGAATGCCCAATCAATTTTTGAAAATCATTCTGACACTTTGGCCTCTTCCGGCTCGGCCCTGTCTGAAGGCAATGCCGCAGGCATGGCGCGCTCCGCCGCTACCGGTGCGGTGAATAACTCCATTGAAGAGTGGCTGGGCCAGTTTGGCACCGCCCGCGTCCAGCTCAATCTGGACGACAAGTTTAAAACCGAGGGCAGCGAGGCTGACCTGCTGGTGCCGCTGTATGAAAACAAAGACAATATTCTGTTCACCCAGCTTGGTTTTCGCCACAAAGATGAGCGCAACACCGGCAACCTCGGTCTCGGCGTGCGCCACTTCACCGGCGACTGGATGCTTGGTGCTAACACCTTCTTCGATAACGATTTTACTGGCGAGAACCGCCGTATGGGCGTCGGTGTGGAAGCGTGGCGCGACTACCTGAAGCTCTCCGCCAACAGCTACATTCGTCTCAGCGACTGGCATCAGTCTCGCGATTTTGAAGACTATGACGAGCGCCCGGCCAATGGTTATGATGTCCGCGCCGAAGGCTGGTTGCCAAGCTTCCCGCAGCTCGGTGCCAAAGTGATGTATGAGCAGTACCAAGGTGACGAAGTGGCTCTGTTCGGCAAAGATAATCGCCAGAAAGATCCGTGGGCCTTCACCGGCGGCGTCAACT
>Ga0153931_100016_pt1 | contig 162800 bp, 140 predicted proteins | sample TSNJ015MetaG_FD_104730 | JGI IMG/M metagenome (GOLD analysis project Ga0153931, IMG submission 104730) | Attine ant fungus gardens microbial communities from New Jersey, USA - TSNJ015 MetaG | ecosystem: Host-associated > Fungi > Mycelium > Unclassified | place: USA: New Jersey, Wharton State... | reverse complement strand
TCAACTTGTGGGAGCGGGCTTGCTCGCGAATGCGGTCTGCCAGTGACACATGAGCTGACTGACCCACCGCATTCGCGGGCAAGCCCGCTCCCACATTTGGATTTCTGTGAATCAGATAGATGGCTGTCGTTTGTACTCGGTCAAAGGTGGGAGCTGGCTTGCCTGCGATGGCATCGCCTGTGTGTCGCTGATAGACCAAGGTGCCTGCATCGCAGGCAAGCCAGCTCTCACAGAAAAGCAAAGCAGTGCGGTGCTGGCGGCTGCACTCGGTCAACTTGTGGGAGCGGGCTTGCTCGCGAAGGCGGTGGGTCAGTGACACATGAGCTGACTGAACTACCGCCTTCGCGAGCAAGCCCGCTCCCACATTTGGATCTTTATGCATCAGATAGAAGTGTGTTGCTGTGCTTTTTTGCTTCTACCACTCAGGTCGGCTACCAGGCCGCCGTGTTCTGCTTTTGATCTTGCTTTTGACTTCGATCTGACAGCCCGCCCAACCCCAGCAACCCCAATATCTCCCGCCGCAACCCCACCAGATACGCATCATCCCGATGCCGAGCATACGGCCGATCAATCGTCAATTGCGCCTGAACCTTGGCCGGCCGGTCACTGAACACAATCCCGCTCGCCACGACAGCGCCGCTCGCCACATCGAGGCGGTGTCAGGTTGCCAGATCAGCCAGCCCCAGGTGCTCGCGCAGCGTCGAGCCTGCATAGGCGGTACGAAACAACCCCTTGCGCTGCAAGTGCGGAATCACGCTCTCGACAAACTCAGTGAACGAACCCGGCAGATAGCCCGGTGAGATCACAAACCCGTCGCAGCCGCCTTGCTCGAACAGCTCCGCCAACTGGTCGGCGATCTGCGCGCCAGTGCCCACCAGTTGCGGCACGCGCACGCTACTGGCGAAAATGCGGCCGAGTTGTTCCAGGGTGATTTCAGGCCCTTGCATCAACAGCTTTTCCGCTGCAGCGGCAGGGATCAGTGGCGACCGGGCAACCTCGGCCAGGGTGGCCGTCAGCGGGAACGGCGACAGGTCCACATTGAGCTGCGAAGCAAGTGTCACCAGCCCCAGCTCAGGGCGTGCCAGGGCGTTGTGCCGATCGCGCTTGGCACGGGCTTCGGCCTCGCTGCCGCCAATAAATGGCATCACCGCGGTCAACACCTTGCAGCTGTCGGCGTCGCGCCCTTGCTGCACCACTTGGGCACGCACGTCATCGCGAAAGGCGCGCATCGCGTTCAAATGCGGGTGAATGGTGAAAATCGCCTCGGCCCAGCGCGCGCCAAACCGCCGTCCGCGCCCGGACGAACCGGCCTGAATCAATACCGGACGGCCCTGGGGCGTGCGCGGGATATTCAGCGGGCCTTCGACCTTGAACCACTCGCCCTGATGCTGCACCGACGTGATCAAGGCCGGGTCGGCGAGCACGCCATGTTCGCGGTCCAGCTTGAGCGCGTCCTTGCCCCAACTGTTCCAGAGCTTCAATGCGACTTCGACAAACTCATCGGCGCGGTCGTAGCGCAGGTCGTGTTCCAGGTGCTTGTCCTTGCCGAACAGGCGCCCTTCGCTGTCATTCATCGACGTGACGATATTCCACGCCGCGCGGCCCTTGGACAAGTGGTCGAGGGTGGCAAATTCGCGCGCGATGTGTGCCGGTTCGTAATAGGTGGTCGAGCGCGTCGCGCCCAGGCCCAGCTTGCGGGTCTGGCCTATCAGGTAGGAGAGAATCGGCAACGGGTCCAGGCGCGTGGCGTCCTGGGCGCCGTAGCGCAAGGCAAACTCGCGCGAGCCGCCCATCTGGTCGCCCACGGCCAGGCGGTCGGCGAAGAACAGGAAGTCGAACAGGCCCTCCTCCACCACCTTGGCGATGCGCGAGTAGTAGTCAGGGTCGAGGTAATTGCCGAGCGTTTCGGGGTGGCGCCACACGGCGTGGCTGTGCACCACCGGCCCACTCAGGAGGAAGGCTGACAAATGGATCTGGCGGCTCATGGTTTGGGGGTCCACACGGTGATATCGGAGACGTTCAGCGGCTTGGGAATCAGCTTGGCGCCGTAGTAGGTGTCGGCGATGCGTTGCTGTTCGGCAAGGTTTTGCAGCTTGACCGGGATAATGTCGTAGCTGCGCCGGCTATTGGCGCGCTCCACCGTGGCCGGTGGGATGTTGCCCCACAGCGGCCCAAGGATGTCAGCGGCTTGCCTGGGATGGGCTTTGACCCATTGGCCAGTCTCGCGCAGGGTATCGAAGGTGACTTGCAGCACATCCGGGTGCGCGTTGGCAAATTGCGTGGTCGCCAGGTAGAAGCGGTTGTAGTTGGCCAGGCCGTCGTTGCCATCGGCGATCACACGCACGTGATGTTCAAGCTGCTGGGTGGCAAAGAACGGGTCCCAGATCACCCAGGCATCCACGCTGCCATTTGAAAATGCAGCGCCACCGTCGGGCGCCTCAAGGTAACGCGGGGTGATATCGGCCAGCGTCAGGCCGGCTTTGTGCAGCGCCGAGATCAGCAGAAAGTTGCTGCCAGAGCCCTTGGACACGGCCACGGTCTTGCCCTTGAGGTCGGCGATGCTGTGGATCGGGGATGCGTCCTGGACGATGATCGCCTGGGCGCCGGGCGATGAGTTTTCCTGGGCGTAATACGTCAGCGGCGCATCGGCAGCCTGGGTGAACAGCGCAAAGGCGTCAGCCACGTCTGCGTGCAAATCGACGCTGCCGGCGTTCAAGGAACTGAGCAGGCCAGTGCTGAATTCATGCCAGTTGACGGTGAAACCCAAGGGCTTGAGGCGCTGTTCGAGCTGGCCATTTTGCTTGAGCAGGATCCACAGCGTCGACGAGCGCTGGTAGCTGATGTCCAGGGTCTGCTCGGCGTGGGCTGCCGCTGCGGCAAACAGCAGGCTGGCGGCGAGGATCAGTTGTTTCAACGTCATGGAAGGCCTTGGCATAGGTGAGTTGAAGGAAGCTGCTTATGCCAAAAGACCCCATAAAGCCTGGCAGACAAGCGAAATCGATTATATTAAGAACGGCTAATTATGAAAGAACCCTATAATTCTATGGTTATGCCCAATTCGTCGGAACGCGTGAAAAGCGCCCTAAGCTCAGACCGAAAGAGTATTTATCGAATGCTTTTTAGAACTTTAAGCTTGGTCTTATTTCGCTGAAGATCGAGCGCGCCATGTCTATTCGTCGTCCCCTCGCCGTTGTCCTCGGGCTGCTGGCCTTTTGCGTTGCGGTGAGCGCCGAGGCTCAGGAAACCGTGCGCATCGGTTACCAGAAATCCTCGACCCTGATCACCCTGCTGAAAACCCAGGGCACGCTTGAAAAAGCCCTCAAGGCCGACTACATCGACGTGAGCTGGCATGAATTCCCCAGCGGTCTGCCGCTGCTCGAAGCATTGAACGTGGGCAACGTGGACATCAGCGCCGACGTGGCCGACACCGTGCCGATCTTCGCTCAGGCCGCCCAGGCCAAACTCACCTACTTCGCTCAGGAAGCGCCCTCGCCTTCAGCCCAGGCCATCGTGGTGCGCAAGGACTCGCCGATCCAGCAGTTGGCAGATTTGAAAGGCAAGAAAATCGCGGTGACCAAGGCCGCCGGCACTCACTATTTGCTCATTGCCGCACTGGCCAAAGCCGGCTTGGCGTTCTCGGATATCGAGCCAGCCTATCTGTCGCCGGCCGATGGTCGCGCGGCCTTTGAGAACAACAAGGTTGACGCCTGGGTCACCTGGGAACCCTTCCTCACCAGCGTGCAGCGTCAACTGCCGACCCGCACCCTGGCCGACGGCGCAGGCCTTGCCAGTTACAAGCGCTATTACCTGACCGGCACGCCTTACGCCAAGGCGCATCCCGAGGTCTTGAAGCGTGTGTATGAGCAGTTGGAAAAAGCCGGTCAATGGGTAAAAACCAACCCACAGGACGCGGCGAAAGTACTCGGCCCACTGTGGGGCAACCTGGATGTGGCCACGGTGGAAGCCGCCAACGCGCACCGCAGTTACGAGGTGCAACCGGTCACGGTCGAACAGTTGGGTGAGCAGCAGAAGATCGCCGATGCCTTCTTCAAGGCCGGCTTGTTGCCCAAGGCGGTGGATGCCCAGGATGTGCAGACCTGGCAGCCGTGAAAAGTTTCATTTGGCAACCCCCACGGGTTGCCGCATAAAGGGCTTCTCCTCTTTTGCTGATCAGGTCATCGCGCATGATTTTCGCCATCCATGCACTCTACCTACCTAACGTGACCGAGCAGCGCGCCGCGCTGCTGCCCAGCCATCGCGACTACCTGGCAACGGTTGCCGAACGCATTGCGTTTGCCGGGCCGTTGCTCGGCGCCCAAGGCGAACCCGTGGGTTCGCTGATGGTGGTGGACTTTGACGATGAAGCCCATGTGCGGGCGTGGCTGGCGGCCGAGCCGTTTACGCATGGCGGGTTGTTCAAACAAGTGGATGTGCAGGTTTTCCAGAACCGCTGGCCGCAGAAAGTCGGCTTCCCAGAGGCGTAAAGGCGTGGCGCGCGGGTAAACAAGCCGCCCGGGAAGTGGTACAACGGGTGTCCCGTGCCGCCCAGCGCTGCGCCACATCCCACTTCCTGGAGACCGCCGCTCATGACGTCCAAGCTCGAACAACTCAAGCAATTCACCACCGTGGTCTGCGACACCGGCGACCTGGAAGCCATCAGCCGCCTGCGTCCGGTCGACGCCACCACCAACCCGTCGTTACTGCTCAAAGCCGCCGCCATCCCGGAATACGCCGAGCTGCTGCGCACTGCCGTGAACCTGTCCAAGGGCGACGTCGGCCTGGCCTGCGATCACTTCGCCGTGTCGGTCGGTGCCGGCATTCTCAAGGTCATTCCCGGGCGCATCTCGACTGAAGTCGACGCGCGGTTGTCCTTTGACGAAGACGCACTGTGGGCCAAGGCCAACCAGTTGATCGCCCTGTACGACCAGGCCGGCATCGGCCGCGAGCGCGTGCTGATCAAGCTGGCGTCCACCTGGGAAGGCATCCGCACTGCCGAACGCCTGGAAAAAGCCGGCATCCAGACCAACCTCACGCTGCTGTTCTCCTTCGCCCAGGCCGTGGCGTGCGCCGATGCCGGGGTGTTTTTGATCTCGCCATTCGTAGGCCGCATCTACGACTGGTACCGCAAAAGCACGGGCCTGGATTACACCGGCGCCGAAGACCCGGGCGTGCAATCCGTCACCCGTATCTACAACTACTACAAGGCCAACGCCATCCCGACCGTGGTCATGGGCGCAAGCTTTCGCACGCTCAGCCAGATCGAGCAACTGGCAGGTTGTGACCGCCTGACCATCAGCCCCGACTTGCTGCACAAACTCGATGAAGACAACGGTACGCTGGAGCGCAAATTGGTGCCGGGCGTTGAAGGTGAAGTGCGTCAGCAATTGACCGAAGCGCAGTTCCGCTGGGCGTCGAATGAAGATGCGATGGCAACGGAAAAACTCGCCGAGGGTATTCGGCAGTTCGCGCGCGATCAGGAGAAGTTGGAGGCGGTGCTGGCGGCGTTGTAACAGGACGCCCGATTGCTGTGGCGAGAGCCTGCGCCCTCGCCACGGCAATCATTCAAAGGCTGTGTGTTCGACGTGATTCAGAACGGCCCCTTTGTCATCACCCGCTCATCAATAAACCCGCGCAACATGCCAATGCGTTGGGTGTAGGCATCACTCAGGCAGCTCAGCCGCGCGCCACACGCGCGCCGCTGCTTGAGCCAGTCCGCCTGCCCGTCCATCAATGAGCCGCGCCCGCCCATGGCCATGAAGTGCTTGTTCAGGTCGTAGAGCAACGCCATCGTGACGTCCTGGTCATTCAGGCTGCGGTTGGCGCAGATGGCAATTTCGTCAGCGGCCTTGGCCTTGGCGCAATCAAAGCTGGCGGCCTGGCTTGAAAGGCTGAGCATCAGGGTGCAAATACCGGTGAAGAGTGCGGGTTTGAGCAATGAACGTGACATCGGCGATGGGCTCCGAAGAAAATGGGCAAACGGCGGCGTTATAGATAGGCCCGCCGCCGACCAAAAAGTTCTTCGACACCGAGCACCCTTCAGTCGCGTTCACCCAGCGCGCGAGCGGTCAGTGCACCGAGTATTGCGCCGACGATCGGCGCCAGCCAGAACAGCCAGAGCTGCGACAGGTATTCGCCGCCGGCAAACAGCGCCGGGCCGGTGCTGCGGGCCGGGTTCACCGAGGTGTTGGTGACGGGGATCAGGACCAGGTGAATCAAGGTCAGCGCCAGGCCGATGGAGATGGGCGCAAAGCCCGCCGCCGCACCCGCCGCCGTCACGCGCATGATGATCAGAACGAAGAAAAACGTGGCGATCACTTCGGCCAGCAAGGCGGCAAGCATATCGAACTTGCCTGGGCTGAGCGCACCGTAACCGTTGGCGGCAAACCCGCCGACCGCAAAATCCGGCTGCCCGCTGGCAATTTCGTACAAGGCCGCAGCGGCAAGCATCGCGCCGAACACCTGCACCGCAATGTAGGGCAGCACATCAACGCTGCGAACACGGCGCCCCGCCCATAAACCGATGGTCACCGCCGGGTTGAAGTGCCCGCCAGAGATACCGCCCACCGCGTAGGCCATCGTCAGCACGGTGAGACCAAACGCCAGCGAAACGCCAACAAAACCAATGCCCAGTTCCGGAAAGGCCGCCGCCAGGATGGCGCTGCCACAGCCGCCGAACGTCAGCCAGAAGGTACCTAGAAACTCTGCGGTCAAACGTTTTTGCACAATCGACTCCCTTGCTTTCCAAGTGCTACGCCCTGTTGTTCAAGGTCGTGGCAATCGCCGTCACCACGGGATGTGGCAGGCCCGGGGCGACGGTAGCAATGGGCGTCAAAACGCCCTGTAAGGATTGTCTGGTTTTATCGAATGTGCAGCGTTTTGCCCGTCGGCTGCTCAGCAAAAAAATGCTTCCAGGGCCGCGCCCTGACAGGTTAACGAGGGTCTTTCTCTGGCAGCCAGCCGTCCATTATGTTCTCCACCAGCAGGGTGTTATTCCACGCCACGCATATGGGCAACTTGCGGTGGTCTTCTGTGGCCTCACCCATCTTCATTTCTTTCTGCGTCCCAGAGCCACCGGGTCGCTACCCGCCGTGTCGACGGATCAATGCACGTTTTTATACTGATCCACGGCATCCATATAGGCCGCTTTCAATCCCAGACTCACCGTGCCGAGCACCTCGGAATCAAGCGTGGCAGCGTTCTGGCCTACCAGGCTCTGCCCCGATTGCTTGAGCTTGAGACGCGCGCGGCCCGCGTAACGAGCGCCGCCGATGTCCACTGAAAGCCTGACTTCACACGCGTAATAGTCTGGTGAGTTAAAGGTTTTAACAAAGACTCGGTCGATTTCAACGTCGGTTTTCAGCGCCGACCCCGGGACCGCGCCTATCGACTGCCGGGTGAATTCGGTCCAGTCGTCGACCGGCACGTTGGCGAAGCCTTCATAGAGCCCGACGTTGTAATTGGCCGCATGCCACACAACCTTGCTCGACTCCGAGCAACGTGTGCACCGCTCCCCGCCGGAAACGTGCACAACGTCAGCCTGGATCACACGCGCTTTTATCGCGGCGAGTTCCGCCTCGGTGGAGTACGGAGCAAAATGCAGTTGGTTGGTCACGCAACCACTGAGTAAAAACAGAAAACCTAAAACGACGAGGTGTCTCACGGGTTCAATCCCTTGATTGTTTCAAGTCATCAGTGACCAACGTGTCAGCTGCTACGCGCCACGCCCTGCCCATACCGGTGAATCGCCAGGCAGTAGCCGATCAGCGCCACTGCCGCGAGCAACCCGCCCGCCGCGCCGATCCAGGCGAAGCCGAAGTGGCTGCCAACCCAACTGCCCATCAGGGCGCCGCCGCCGATGCCAATGTTGTAGATGCCGGAGAACATCGCCATGGCCACGTCGGTGGCGTCGGGTGCCAGCACCAGCACTTTGGATTGCATGGCCAGGCCAAAGCCCATGATCGCCATGCCCCAGAACACACTCAGGCCGACGAGGTAGGACTCGGCGCCGCTCAAGGGCAGCATCAGCGCCAGGCATGCCGCGAGCAGGAACACCGCACTGACCACGAACAGGTGCGGGTTGAAACGGTGCACCAGGCTGAACAGCAGCGAGCCGATGATGCCCGCGCCGCCGAACACCAGCAGGAACAGCGTGACCACGTTGCCGCTCAGGCCGGCAACGCCTTCGACGAAGGGTTCGATGTAGCTGTAGGCGGTGAATTGCGCCGTCACCACCATGGCGGTGAGCACGTACAGCGCCACCAGCGCCGGGCGCTTGAACAGCATCGGCAGGCTGCGCAACGAGCCGGAGTTCTGGCTCGGCAGCAGCGGCAAGGTGCGCGCCAGCCAGAACACCAGGGCCGCGGCAAAGGCGGCGATCACCAGAAACGTGGTGCGCCAGCCCATGGCTTCGCCGAGCAGCCGGCCCAGCGGAATGCCCAGGACCATCGCCAGTGACGTGCCGGTGGCCAACAGGCCGAGGGCTTGCACCTGCTTGCCCTGCGGCGCCAGGCGCACGGCCAGGGAGGCGGTGATCGACCAGAACAACGCGTGGGACAAGGCGATGCCGATGCGGCTGACCATCAGCAAGCTGAAGCTGGTGGCAACGCTGGAGAGAATATGGCTGGCGATAAACAAGCCGAACAACACGATCAGCAACTTGCGCCGTTCGACGTTACGTGTGAGCAGCATCACCGGCAGCGACGTCAGCGACACGATCCAGGCATAGATAGTGAGCATCAGGCCGACGCTGGCGATGGGCATGTCGAAGCTGGCGCCGATGGCGCTGAGCAGTCCGACGGGGACGAATTCGGTGGTATTGAACACAAACGCGGCCAAAGCAAGGGCGATGACCGGTTGCCAGTTGGCTTGGGGGGTTGCGGCTGAAATGCTCATTGGCGGGCGAGGTACTCTGACGGTGATCCAACGGCCACGCAGAACAGCGCCGCCGCCGAGCATTCTATAGGTTTCTCGCCGCGCTGTTGACGCGCATCGTCGCTCTGAGGTTCAGGGCGAGGTCATGGTGATCACATAGTTGCCCGACACAATCGGCGTGCCGGCGCTGTCCACCAGCAGGTAGCGCTGGTCGTAATAACGCCCGGCGCCACTGTCGGCAACCAGCTTCACCCGGGCCGCATCGACGCTGGCCACCGGCGCCAGACTGCGCACTTCGAAGCGGCTGCCGCGGTTGGAAGGGGCGCAGCCGGTCAACTCCATCACCGCACCGCTGCGCGCATTTGTCGCACACCCTGGCTCGACGATTGCGCCGGTGAACTGGATAGTGCCCTGCCCTACAGTCTGCGCCGCACCACAGGTACTGGCCCATAGGCAAAACAGCCCTGCAAACACCGAAATACCTTTAACGCTCATGCCGACACTCCTTATTGGGCTCTCACCAAGGAAGTCGTCTGGCCGGGCGTTAACTTGAGGTGATTCGGCCAAGGGTGTGATCTAGATCACGGATCCACCTGCCCCATCATCTCGGGGATGCTTTCCGGCCGCTTGGCGTAGCGTTGCGCCAGCGCCGCGCACACCATCAACTGGATCTGGTGAAACAGCATCAGCGGCAGGATCAACACGCCCATGGTCGCGCCGGCGAACAGCACTTGCGCCATCGGCACGCCAGTGGCGAGGCTTTTCTTCGAGCCGCAGAACAAGATAGTGATGCGGTCTTCCTGGTTAAAGCCAAAGGCCTTGCCCAGCACGGTGGACGCCACCAGTACCAGGGCCAGCAACACACAGCACGCCACCACCAGGCCGCCCAACTCCCACACTGGGATCTGGTGCCAGATGCCTTCGTTGACCGCTTCGCTGAACGCGCCGTAAACCACCAGCAGGATCGAGCCCTGATCGACGAACTTCAGCCAGGATTTATTCCGGCCAACCCAATCGCCGATCCAGCGACGAGCGATTTGCCCGGCGATAAACGGCAACAGCAATTGCACGCTGATTTTCAGGATCGCGTCGACGGTGGAGCCCGCGTCGCCGTGCACGTTGAGCAGCAGCGTCACCAGCAGCGGCGTGAGGAAAATGCCGAACAGGCTGGAGGCCGCCGCACTGCAGATCGCCGCCGGGATGTTGCCGCGCGCAAGCGACGTAAAGGCAATCGCCGATTGCACCGTGGCCGGCAAGGCGCACAGGTAGAGCATGCCCATGTACAGGTCTTTGCCGATCAGCGGCGACAGCACCGGCTTGAGCGCCAGGCCCAGCAAGGGGAACAGCACAAAGGTCAGGCTGAACACCAGCAGGTGCAGGCGCCAGTGCCCGGCACCGGCGACGATGGCCTGGCGCGACAGCTTGGCGCCGTGCAGGAAAAACAGCAGCGCGATCGCCAGGTTGGTCACCCAGCCAAAGGCCACGGCGGTCTGGCCGCTGGCGGGCAGCAGGGAAGCGAGAATCACCGTGGCAATCAGGGTCAGGGTGAAGTTGTCAGGCAGAAAACGCGGGCGGGTCATAAGCAAATCTTCCAGGGGTTGCCAAGAGCATCGCTGCGACTCTAACGTAACGGCTTGTTACCGACTAACGCCAATGAGCCAGTAAATGCCGCCTAAAGGACATGAAAAGACCGTCCGCCGCAGTGTGCCCGGGCTTTCCAGCCTGCCGCGGCCCGTGTATGGGCGCACGGAGTCGCTGCCCAATCGCGCGCTGACCCGCCGGCACAGTCACCCGTGGGTGCAGTTGTCCTACGCGATTTGCGGGGTGCTGGAGATCCAGACCAGCGTCGGCCGCTTCGTCGCCCCGCCCCAGCGCGCGGTGTGGATCCCGGCGGGCGTGCCGCACCGGGTGTTCAGTTCGCCGCACACGGAAATGCGCAGTCTGTACCTGGATTGCAGTGTCACCGCCTGGGCGGCCGAGCGTTGTCAGGTGTTGGCGGTGAGCAGTTTGTTGCGCGAGTTGATCCGCAGTTTCAGTGAGTTGCCGGTGGAATATGCCGAGGACGGGCCGGATGGGCGCCTGGCCCAAGTGGTGCTCGACCAGTTGGCCGCTGCGCCGCAGGTGGATTTGATGCTGCCCTTGCCCCTGGACCCGCGGTTGCGTCAGGTTTATCGCAGTTTGAATCTGCATCCGGAGCAGCAGACGACCTTGGGGGACTGGGCGCGCAGGCTGGGCGTGAGTGAGAAGACGTTGAGTCGGTTGTTTTTGAGTGATACCGGGCTGACGTTTCGGGCTTGGCGTCAGCGGTTGCGGCTGCTGAGTGCGTTGCCTGCCCTTGAGCAGGGGGAGCGGGTTACGGATGTGGCGCTGGGGTGTGGGTATGAGTCGACTTCGGCGTTTATTGCGGCGTTTCGGCAGCAGTTTGATGCGACACCGGGGGAGTTTTTTCGGTGATGTTTTTTGGGGGGTTATTGAGTACATATCCGTTGTTTGGGTGATGGCTGATTTGGGTTCCGCCCTTACGGCGGGTCACTTTGGAAAAGCCCCGAAGTAACCCGCTGTAAGAGCGGAACCCTAAGTGGCCGTGACCGCAGCAACGGATATGCCCCCGACCAAACGCCGGCCATGAGCACCCCCTCAACTCCCATTCCCACCATGCGCCTCGTCAAAAAAGTAATCCTTCCAACTCGCCGCCTTGTTCTTCAATACCCCCAGTTCCTGCAATTTCTCGGCATAGATATAGGTCCGCTGCGGCACGATGGTGAAATCGATCTCCGGGTCCTGGACAATTTTCTCCACCAGGTCCAACGGCAGCCTGGACTGCTCCACACGGATGTACGCCTTGGCCGCGGCCGGTTTATCGGCCTTGATAATCGTCTCAGCCTCAGCCAGCGCGTCGTAAAACGCCTTGTAGGTCTTGGGGTTCTCGTCGTGAAATTTCTCAGTGGTGTAAAGCACGTTGAACGTAGCCTGCCCCCCAAGGATGTCGTAGGAACTGAGCACCTTGTGCACGTTAGGGTTGAGCAACTCCTGGTACTGGAACGGCGGGCTGGAGAAGTGCGAATTAATCTCCGAACCACCGGCAATCAACGCCGCCGTAGCATCAGGGTGAGCCAGGCTGATGGAGATATCGTCGAATTTCTTGTAATTCGCATCGCCAAACTGCTTGGCGGTTTCGATCTGCAAAGTGCGCGACTGGAACCCCACACCGGCAGCGGGCACGGCGATGCGGTCTTTCTCGGTGAAGTCCTTGAGGGTCTTCACATTAGGGTTGTTGGTCAGCAGGTAATTGGGCATCGAACCAAGGGAGGCGATGGCCTTGACGTTCTGCTTGCCCTTGGTGCGGTCCCACAAGGTGAGCATCGGCGGCACACCGGCCGATACCACGTCCAGCGCACCCGCCAGCAGCGATTCATTCATCGCCGTGGCGCCGGAGATGCTGTTCCATTCCACCTGGATATCCAGCCCCTGCGCCTTGCCGTGTTTCTCGATCAAGTGCTGGTCGCGCACCACGTCGAGGATCAGGTAGCCGATGCCGAACTGCTGGGCGATGCTGATTTTGCCTTCGGCCTGGGCACCGGGGCTGAGCAAGCTGCCAGCAGCGGCCAGCGACGCGGCCAATAGGGTCAGGGAGGAACGCTTGAAAGTCATGGAGGAATCTGCCGCGTTTTCGGGAAGGTGATGAAGCCTAGCGGCGTTTTTTAAGACACGAAAAGAATATATAGCTCTATTCTTATGCAATAAATCTGCAGCGCTGAACTGCTATATTGCGCGCCTGCCCTTCCATCGCGAGTCGCTCGATGCTGCGCACCAACCTCAATGAAATGTTGATCTTCATGGCCGTGGTCGACGGTGCCAGCTTTGTCGCGGGCGGCCAGGCCATGGGGCTTACGCGCTCGGCGGCCGGCAAGGCGGTCATGCGTCTGGAAGACAGCCTTGGCGTGCGCCTGCTCAACCGCACCACGCGCAACCTGAGCCTGACCGATGAAGGCCGAGCATTGTACGATCAAGGTGTGCAGATTCTGGCCGCCGTCGACACCGCGCAAACGGCCATCGGCCAGCCCAGCAGCACGCCGCGCGGGGTGCTGCGGCTCACCCTGCCGGATGCCTTCGGGCGCCGCGTGATCCTGCCGCTGCTCGACACCTATTTGAAAACCTGGCCGCACGTGCAGGTAGAAGTGAGCTTCACCGACCGCATGGCCGACATCGTCGAGGACGGCTTCGATCTGGCGATTCGTATCGGCGGCGAGCACGCCGACCGCCAACTGGTGTCCCGCGTGGTGGCGCGCTACCGAGCCTTGCTGTGCGCCGCCCCGGCCTACCTGGCCGAACACGGCACACCCCGCGACCCGGACGCCCTCGCCCACCATGACTGCCTGTATTTCAGCAGCCGGACGCGCAAACAAAGCTGGCGCTTTCGTGACGAACAGGGTCAATGGTTCAAGGCCCCCGGCCATAGCCGCCTGCGCCTGGACAGCGGCGAGGCGTTGCGTGACGCCGCCGTGGCTGGCATGGGGATCGCCCTGCTACCGGACTTCCTGGTCGCCGACGACCTGGCCAGCGGGCGGCTGGCGGCGGTACTGCCCGGCCTGGACGCAGGCGATGTGGAGATCATGGCCATGTACCCAAGCAAGCGTTACCTGGAACCGCGAGTCCGGCGCTTCATCGACCTGCTGGCCGAGCAGCTGCCGGGCTGATCAATCCGCGTGGGCGACGGCCTTGATCTCGACAATTTGCGCGTCCGAGGCCAGGTAATTCACACCCACCAGCGTGGCCGCTGGGCGATGAGCGCCGATGTAGTCCTTCCACACCGCCACCACTGCCTCGAAATCGCGCTTGGCGTGCACCAGGTAAATATCCACGGCGGCGATGTTCGAGCGTCCGACACCAAAGCCTGCCAGCACATGGTCGAGGTTTTCCAGGGTTTTACGTGTTTGCGCTGCGGCGTCGCCGTCGACGAATTCACCTTCAAGCGTGTGGGAAAACTGCCCGGCGATGAAAATCGTACCGTTGACGCTGTAGCCTTGACTGACGCTGTTGCCCTCTTCCCAGGCCACGCCATGGTTATAGATAGAAGTCTGAGTGCGCATATGAGTGTCCTGTGGAGGTTGATTGGGGAAACTCTAACAAGGCTATTGGCGAATGGACGTCGACACTGAAGCGAGTACCTTTCGCGCAAAAAATCCCCATGGGCGCCGCTCGGCTGGTATTGTGCCGCGCTTTGAAATGCACCTGCCGACCTGCGAGGAAATGGACGTTGAACACTGACGATAAAATGACCGGGGACCTGTTCGAGGTGGATAAGCGCCTGTCACTCAAGCCCGTGGTGGACTTCAACGCCTACCTGCGCAGCGCGTTCGGCGACGGCCCATGCACCTGCGTACGCTGCGCCGCCAGCAACGGTGACGAAACCGGCTACGCGTACCAGCACAGCTTCAACTTCGACGGCAAACCCAGCCACCGACGGTTTGCCTCGACCGCGGGCAGTGATGTGCTGACGATGCTGAAAAAAGCCTGGTTGTCGTACACCAAGGCCGAGCTGCCGCTCAGTGGTGAACTGGCGCTGGACACGGTCAAGGAGTTCGTCGAGCCGCAATTGCACAAGCGCGTGGTGCCGTTGTTTGTGGCCAGTGGGCTGGTCAAGGACGTGGACGGTGTGCTGCAGATCCAACCGCAGGCGTCAGCCTGACGTGAATGCGGGAGGGGCTTGCCCCCTCCCGGTTTGCGCTGCGTGTGGTTTAGAAGCCTGGAACGCCCTGCAGGCGTAGATCGGGCGTCACTTCTTCCAGCGGTTCGACAATCGGCCGCTCATCCATGCCCGGCAGCAGGATCACCTTGCGGCACTCCTCCTCGGCCTTGTCAAACAGCTCATAGCCGCGCGCAGCCTGCTCCAGCGACAACCGATGCGTGACGATCGCCTCGGGGTTCAGATGCCCCAGCTCGATGTGCTCAAGCAATTGCGGCAGGAAGCGATGCACATGGGTCTGGCCCATCTTGAACGTCAGCCCCTTGTCGAACGCGTCGCCAAACATGAACCCGTGAATGAACCCGGCATACACCCCGGCCACGCTGACCACCCCGCCACGGCGCACGGCGGCGATGCACTGGCGCAGGGCCTTGCCACTGCTGCCTTCGATCTTGAGCGTGGTGAGGATGGTCTCGGTGGTGCTGCCCTTGGCTTCGAACCCGACGGCGTCCACCACGCCATCGACCCCGCGCATGCCGGCGGTCTGGCGAATGATGGTGTCGGCGGGGTCGTCATCTTCTTCGAAGTTGATCGGGATCACCCCGTACATTTTTTGCGCATAGGCCAAGCGATAGGGATGGTCATCGACCATGAAGATCTGCTCGGCGCCAAGCATCTGCGCGCACGCCGCGCTGAGCAGGCCTACCGGGCCGGCGCCGTAGATCGCAACGCTGGAGCCCTTGCCGATGCCGGCGTTGGTCACCGCCTGCCAAGCCGTCGGCAGGATGTCCGAGAGGAACAGGACCTTTTCATCCGCCAGCAGCCCAGGCACCTTGAAGGGCCCGGTGTTGGCTTTCGGCACCCGCACCAGCTCGGCCTGGCCGCCGGGAATGCCACCATACAGACGGCTGTAGCCGAACAACGCGGCCCCCGGCGGGATTGCCTTTTTATTCAGGATCGCGCCACGCCCGTCATTGGTGGTTTCGCAGGCGGCAAATTGTTGCAGTTGGCAGAAGAAGCAGTCGCCACAGGCAATCACGAACGGGATCACCACGCGGTCGCCGCGCTGCACGGCTGTCACCGCCGGCCCGGTTTCCTCGACGATGCCCATGAACTCATGGCCAAAGATGTCGCCGTGCTCGACGGTCGGGATCTTGCCGCGGTACAGGTGCAAGTCCGAGCCGCAAATGGCGGTGGCGGTGACGCGCAAAATAATGTCGTCGGGTTGCTCAATGATCGGATCGGGCACCGTATCGACCTGCACTTTGTGCGCGCCCTGGAAAGTCATCGCTCGCATGCTCTGCACTCCTGTTCTTGAGAGGGTGTTGAGAGGGTTATTGATTAAGGTGCGCGGCGCCTGCGAGCGTTCCGTCGAAGTATGGCCACAGCCGATCAGTGGTCGCCGCTGACGCGCGCCACGCCTCAGCGCAGCCGGGTGACGGTGAGCGCCACCACGGCAATCCGCTCGACGCCCTCATAGCCGGGTTTTTCCAGCTCTTCGCCAAAGACGTCAGGGTCGATTTCGCGGTAGGTCCAGCCGTAGTCAGCGCTGGCCACCAGCGGTTTGATCGCCTTCAGAAAGGGATCGGCGCCGGCCACCATCGCCACGCCCGTGTAGAGCACCAGGCTGCCGCCAAGGGCCAGGCGCTCGCGGGATTCGCTGACGATACGCACCGACAACTGCGCGCCCAAGGCACCGCCACCGTGGCGATAGGCGCGCTGATGCTGGTCATTCATATAGGGCGGGTTGGCAACGATCAGGTCGAATTCACCGTCGACGCTGGCCAGTATGTCGCTGTGGTAGGCGCTGACATTCGCCAGGCCCGCCAGCTCGGCATTCACTGCCGTCATGCGCAGGGCGCGGGGGTTGATGTCCACCGCCAGCACGTCAGCGTCAGGCCGGGCGCGGGCGATGACCAATGCACCGACACCCGCGCCGCAACCGATGTCGACCGCCCGCCGCACAGGGTCGAAACACTGTTGCAGATAGGCTTGGATCACGTGGGCAAACCGGTAGCTGTCGGGTCCGAAAAACACCGCGTCGGCCTGGGTGGTCGGGTACGGCGAGTGGGCAAACAGCAACTCGTCCAGGCTCGACCAGCGCACGGTGCTGCGCCACAGGGCATCGTGTTTTTCGATCACCTGCGCTTGCTGCAATTCTTCGCGAAAGGCCTCTGGCAACAACGCGTTATCAAATGGCAGCGACCAGCCGAACACATCGCGCATGGTCATCGCCAACGGCGTTGCCAGGCGCTGGCAGACCCGTTCATGGGTCAGGGGCGTCGGCGTGATAAACCGGTAGCCGTTCTCTTTCAATCCGCGGCCCAGGTTCAACAAAGTGCGATCGACGAGCTGCTGTGCAGACATGAACGACCCTCCTCAGCGCAGACGCGCGCGCAGTTGGATAAAGCGCCGCGTCGCGTAAAGCCCGGCCGGAGCGCAATGGCGCCGCGCCGACATCCACGGGATCAGCGCATCGAGCTGCTGTTCATCGGGCAGCTTGCACAGTGATTCAACCAGCGCCTGGGTGTCCGGATCGGCCGGGCGGTGCTGCTCCCGGGAAAAACGGCTGCCGCGCCCCGGCCGTGCAGGCGGCACGCGCTCGCCGCTGACCCAGTCACCGGCAATCCAGTCGTGCAGCAGCTGCTTTTCAGCGCCGCTGAACACGCCGAACATCGCGGCACCAGCGCCCTCGATCAGTTGCCAGAAGCGGCTGTCGGCAGGGTCCTGGTTGCGCTTGATCCAGCCTTTGTCTTGCAGCGCCTGGAGGAACTCAGCGATCTGCCCAGGCTGTGCCAGCCATTGATTGACGGTTTTGCCCTCGAAGCGGCAGTAATCGGAATGCATGTGCTGGCCATACGTGCGCTTACGCTCAAGCATGGCCACGACCTGCTCCTGCAGGTTGAAGCGTTCGATCACGGCCGTGGTGCCCGGCCCGAGGTCATTGAGCTGATAACCGCGGGCCACGCGGCGGTAGAACTGCTCCCTGCCCTCGCCCAGCGGCAGCAGGTTCAACACCGATTGCGCGGCCTTGCACGCGTGGCCGCTGCTGGCATTGTCGATGGTGACGTGGAGGGTGAAGTAATAGGGATCGATGCCCAGCTCGCTCAGCTCGTACGAGGTGATCAGCAGGTGCAGGGGTAATTGCTCATAGCCCAGGTTGTAACCGATCACTTCCGGCAGAAACTCCTCGGCACACAGGCCCAGCGCCAGTTGCAAGGCGCCTTGCAGGTAGTCGTCATCCTTGACGCCGGCTTCGCTGTCGGCATCGTGCTCGCTGAGCAGCTTGCGATAGATCACCACATGGTTCTGCGCGGCTTCGCCGTCGCCCAGTTCTTCGAGGTAGGTGGTCAGCAGCCCATCGAAGCGCTGGTCCTGCCAATAGCGCAGTAACCCGTACAGCCAGGCGCCATCGACCTGTTTGGTCGGCGCCACGCATTGCAACACGTACAACGCGTGAGCCTTGTTCTGGAAGTAGCGCCGTGGCTGACCCTGCTGGCGTTGCTCAAGGTAGTCGGCGTAGTCGCGGGCCACGGCGGCGCAGCGCTGCTCGACCCACGCGGGCAATTGTTCGGGCGTGTCGGGCAATTCGCAGGGCACGTCCTGCACCTGGGCCAATTGCGCCAGCAAGAATTCCCGTGCTAGCGCCTCGCAATCCTGCGCCTCGTTGTACAACTGCTGGTACACGCGTTGATGGCGGCCGTCGGCCGCGTCAGTCAGGGTGGCCGGTTGGCCCGACAGCGCTGTAAAAAGCGTCATGATGGCAGTTTCCACAAAGTCCGATACTACTCGGCTTTCTCACCAGAAAGCCCCGCAAGAGCGCTCAAAACGCGCGCTTCTAAAGTGCAGAGCATCCGGCTGTGGGGAAAATTCAATCGGCATTGCGAGGCTGCGGATCAGCGGTTATCCGGCACCGCCCGAGAGGCGCCAGGGGCTATCAAACGTGCTGCCAGTTCTTGTAGACGAACTCCAGGCTGTACCCGTCCGGGTCGACCACGTTGGCGGCGTAGTAGTTGGGGTCGTAGTGCATGCGCGCACCGGGTGCGCCGTTGTCGGTGGCGCCGTGTTCCAGTGCAGTCGCGTAGGCCTTTTCGACCTCCTGACGGCTATTGGCGACAAAGCCAACATGCACCGCACGCCCGTCGACCCCGCCTTCGCGCAGCCAGAAGAACATCCGCCCGTTGGCACCAAAGCCCTTGAGGTCGGGATGGCCGGGGGGACCGTCCTTGCCGTCGTAGTCAAACCGTGTGGTGATGCCCAGCGGCGCCAACGCCCCTTGATAGAAACGGACCGAGCGGCGGATGTCGCTGACCGAGATAAACAGATGATCCAGCATGTGTGACCTCACAATTCAAATGATGTAGCCACCCGCGACCTCAAGGGTCTGGGCATTGATCCAACGGCCTTCCTGCGACAGCAGCATGGCGATGACCCGTGCCACGTCTTGGGGCTCGCCAACTCGGCCGAGGGCGGTTTGCGCGGCCAACTGGGCTTCGAACTCATCGTTCAAGCCGCCCCCAAGCTCGGTGCGGATCGCGCCGGGGGACACCGCATTGGCGCGGATGCGGCGCTCGCCGAACTCCTTGGCCATGTAGCGAGTGAGTACGTCCAGGCCGCCCTTGAAGGCGGCATAAGGCGCAACGCCCGCCGTGGCCACGCGGGTGGTGGCACTGGTGAGGTTGACGATACTGGCGTGGTCCTCCAGCAACGGCAACAGGGTTTGGGTGAGAAAAAACGGGCCCTTGAGGTGCACGTTGAACAGGCCGTCGAACTGCGCCTCGCTCACCGATTCGAGAGGGCTGAACAGGCCGTAGCCGGCGTTGTTCACCAGCCCGCTGAGGCGCTGGGTACCCCAGGTGGCCTGCAATGTATGCAGCACCGTCTCACGAAATGCCGCGAAAGCGCTGACGTCTGCCACGTCCAACGCCAAGGCAACGGCTTTGCCGCCGGCGGACTCAATGCGCTGCACCACTGCGTGCGCCGCTTCAGGATGGTGATGGTAGGTGAGGATCACGCCATGGCCCTGACGGGCACACAGCTCGGCGGTACTGGCACCAATCCCACGACTGCCTCCGGTGATTACGATGACGCTCATGAGCTGCTCCACGCTTGAAAAGTTGAGTGGCTACAGTAGCCATCGCCCTCCCCGTCAGCGCAGCCGTTCCTACTCCAATCTTGCCTGTTTCTGCTTTTTGCTTGCGCGCGATTCGCAGGAAGGCACAGCATGGCCGCTATGAATAATCAATTGATCGAACTGCGCGTCCTGGCCGCCAAGGCCGAAAACCGCCGCACCGAGACCGGTATCCCGCGTGTGGCGATGGTTCAGGGCGCGATCCCGGAACACCGGCTGGCGGCGGTGTATGAGCCAATGATCAACCTGATCCTGCAGGGCAGTAAAAGCATGACCGTGGGCGACCGCACGCTGCACTACGACCCGGCGACGTACTTTGTGATGTCCATCGAGTTGCCGGCCGTGGGCGCAGTGCACCCGGCGAGCAGCGGCGAGCCCTACCTGGCGGTCAGCCTGAGCCTGGACCCGACGCTGCTGACCACCCTGCTCAACGACCTGCCTGCGCCCACTGCACGCCGCGCGCAGAAAGCCGGCTTCTCGGTGGCGGCGGTAACGCCGGCATTGATGGACGCGTGGGTGCGCATGCTGCGCCTGATGGGCGACCCGGTAGCGATTGCGGCACTGGCGCCTGCGTACGAACGGGAGATTCTCTTCCACGTACTGCAAGGCCCCCATGGCTGGATGTTGCGCGACATCGCCGCGCCGGACACTGCCATGGCGCGAGTCAACCAGGCCATCCAATGGATTCGCCAGGATTTTGCCGAACCGATTCGCGTGGAGGCGCTGGCACACAAGGCGGCGATGAGCGTTTCGGCGTTTCACCGCCACTTCAAGGCGGTGACCAACCTGAGCCCGTTGCAGTATCAGAAGCGCGTGCGCTTGCTGCAGGCGCGCACGCTGATGCTGGCCACTGCGAGCAGTGTGACCGGCGCGGCGTTTGCGGTGGGGTACGAAAGCGCGACCCAGTTCAGCCGCGACTATGCGCGGGTGTTCGGGCTGCCGCCCGCGCGGGACACGGCGCGGATTTTGGCGGCAAACAGGGGGTGTCAGTAGACACAAAATCAGTGTGCTGAACGGCCCTTTGTGAAGAGCGGGCTTGATGTGGCGAGCGGGCTTGCCCCGCGTTGGGCTGCGCAGCAGCCCCAATCAAGACGCCGAGTTCATCCAGACAGTACTCGGTCGTCAGGTTTTGGGGCTGCTTCGCAACCCAACGCGGGGCAAGCCCGCTCGCCACGTAGGCCCGCTTGCCACGACAGGCCCGCTTGCCACGGATGCTGTGTTACTTACGCGCTGCCTCCCACGACTTGAGCAGGTCGTTATAGCTCACGGTTTCGCCTTTGGGTTTCTCATTGGCCAGTTTCGGCTTCGGCGCGCCGGGCTGGTCGAACCAGTATTGGGCATCACGCTCGGGGTTCATTTTCGGGCCGCATATCGGCTGCACGTTGGAGCGTTCCAGGCGCGTCATGATCGCGTCCTGCTCCTTGGCCAGGTTGTCCAGCGCCTGCTGCGGGGTTTTCTCGCCGCTGGCGGCAGCGGCGATGTTGCTCCACCACAGTTGCGCCAGGCGCGGGTAGTCCGGCACGTTGGTGCCGGTCGGGGTCCACTCGACCCGTGCCGGGCTGCGGTAGAACTCCACCAGGCCACCGAGTTTGGGCGCCAGGTCGGTCATGGCCTGGGAGTTGATGTCGGACTCACGAATCGGCGTCAGGCCAACAATGGTTTTCTTCAGCGAGACGGTTTTCGAGGTCACGAACTGCGCGTAGAGCCAGGCCGCGAGTTTCTGCTTCTCAGGCGTCGACTTGAGGAAAGTCCAGGAGCCCACGTCCTGATAGCCCTTCTTCATGCCCTTTTCCCAATAAGGCCCGACCGGCGATGGGGCCATGCGCCATTTCGGCGTGCCGTCGGCATTCACCACCGGCAGGCCCGGCTTGGTCATGTCGGCGGTAAACGCGGTGTACCAGAAGATCTGCTGGGCGATGTTGCCCTGGGACGGCACCGGGCCGGACTCGGAGAAGGTCATGCCCGCCGCTTCGGGTGGCGCATAGGCTTTCATCCAGTCCACGTATTTCTGCGTCGCGTACACCGCGGCCGGGCCGTTGGTGTCGCCGCCGCGGGTCACGCTGGAGCCCACCGGGTGGCAGTCCTCCACGCGAATGCCCCACTCGTCCACCGGCAAGCCGTTGGGCAGGCCCTTGTCGCCGCCGCCGGCCATGGAGAACCAGGCATCGGTGAAACGCCAGCCCAGTGACGGGTCTTTTTTGCCGTAGTCCATGTGCCCATAAATACGTTTGCCGTCGATTTCCTTGACGTCTTCACTGAAGAACTTAGCGATGTCTTCATAGGCCGACCAGTTCACCGGTACGCCGAGGTCGTAGCCGTATTTTTCCTTGAACTTGGCTTTCAGCTCCGGCCGCTCGAACCAGTCGGCGCGGAACCAGTAGAGGTTGGCGAACTGCTGGTCGGGCAGTTGGTAGATTTTGCCGTCTGGCGCGGTGGTGAACGAGATGCCGATAAAGTCCTTGATGTCCAGGGTCGGCGAGGTGAAGTCCTTGCCTTCGTTGGCCATCAGGTCAGTGATCGACTCGGTCTTGCCATAGCGAAAGTGCGTGCCGATCAAGTCGGAATCGTTGACCCAGCCGTCATAGATGTTCTTGTCGGACTGCATCTGGGTTTGCAGCTTTTCCACCACGTCGCCTTCCTGCAGCAAGTCGTGGGTCAGCTTGATGCCAGTGATTTCGCTGAAGGCCTTGGCCAGCACCTTGGATTCGTACTCGTGGGTGGTGAGGGTTTCCGACACCACATTGATCTTCATCCCACGAAACGGTTCTGCCGCCTTGATAAACCACTTCAACTCTTCGAGCTGCTGGTCTTGGGTGAGGGTGGACGGTTTGAACTCGCTGCCGATCCATTTTTTCGCCGCGTCTTCATACGCATCGGCCCAGGCCGTGGCGCTCAAACCGCTGAGGGCCAGTACGGCGGCCAATGAAATGCTATGTCGCAGCTTATTGTTTTTATTCAACATAGAGACCTCCTGGTGGTTTATTCACAAGGGCACTAGCCCCAACGCATCACACTCAACAGCCATACCAGGGACAGCGCGGACGCCACCCAGATGCTCCAGTCGGTAGCGCCGATTACCAGTAAATGCAGGTAGGCGCTGCCGAGAAGACCGATAAACAGGCGATCACCACGGGTGGTGCTGATCGGTAAAAAACCGCGCCGAGGGATGCTCGGCGAGCGCAGTTCCCAGGTGGTCATGCCCACCAGCAGCACGCCAATGGCCGCAAAGAACAACGCGGTGGGAGTGGTCCAGGCCATCCATTCCATCATCGACTCCTCAGACCCGGCCCAGGGCAAAGCCCTTGGCCACGTGGTTGCGAACAAACCAGATCACCAGCATACCGGGCAGGATGGTCAACACCCCCGCCGCCGCCAGCACGCCCCAATCGATACCCGAGGCCGAGACCGTGCGGGTCATCACCGCCGCGATGGGCTTGGCGTTGACCGAGGTCAGCGTGCGCGCCAGCAACAGCTCGACCCAGGAAAACATGAAGCAGAAAAACGCGGTTACCCCGATGCCGGAGCCGATCAGCGGGATAAAAATCTTCACGAAAAACTTGGGAAAGCTGTAGCCGTCGATGTAGGCGGTTTCGTCGATTTCCTTGGGCACGCCGGACATGAAGCCTTCCAGAATCCACACCGCCAACGGCACGTTGAACAGGCAATGCGCCAGGGCCACGGCGATGTGTGTGTCGAACAGGCCGATGGACGAATACAGCTGGAAAAACGGCAGCAAAAACACCGCCGGCGGTGCCATGCGGTTGGTCAGCAGCCAGAAGAACAGGTGCTTGTCGCCCAGGAAGCGGTAGCGCGAGAAGGCGTAGGCCGCCGGCAGCGCCACACTCAGGGAAATCACCGTGTTCAGGCTCACGTAATACAGTGAGTTGATATAGCCGGTGTACCAGCTCGGGTCGGTGAAGATCACTTTGTAGTTGGCCAGGGTGAAAGCCTGCGGAAACAGGGTCAGCCCGCCGAGGATTTCGGTGTTGCTCTTGAAGGACATGTTCAGCAGCCAGTAGATCGGCACGAGCAGGAACAGGATGTAGATCAGCAGCGGTATCAGCTTGCGTTTGCTCATGCTGGCGGCCTCAGCGGTTGGCGTCGGAGTGGGTCATGGCGGTGTAGAACAGCCAGGACACCAACAGGATGATCAAAAAGTACACCAGGGAAAACGCCGCCGCCGGGCCCAGGTCGAATTGGCCGACAGCCATCTGGGTCAGCGTCTGACTGAGGAAGGTGGTGGCATTCCCCGGGCCGCCGCCCGTGAGCACGAAGGGCTCGGTGTAGATCATGAAGCTGTCCATGAACCGCAGCATCACCGCGATCAGCAGCACGCTTTTCAGCTTCGGCAACTGGATATGTCGGAACACCGCCCAGGCCGATGCCCGATCAATCCGCGCGGCCTGGTAGTACACGTCCGGGATCGCCCGCAGCCCCGAGTAACACAGCAACGCCACCAGCGAGGTCCAGTGCCACACGTCCATCACCAGCACCGTGACCCAGGCGTCCATGGTGTTGGCCGCGTAGTTGTAGTTGATGCCCATGGCGTTGAGGGTTGAACCGAGCAAACCGATGTCGGCACGGCCGAAGATCTGCCAGATGGTGCCCACCACGTTCCACGGAATCAGCAGCGGAATCGCCAGAATGATCAGCACCAGCGACGACCAGCGGCCTTTGGTCGGCATGGTCAGGGCGATGGCGATACCCAGCGGGATTTCGATCAGCAGCACGCAGGCCGAGTAGATGAACTGGCGCAGCAAGGAGTCATGCAAGCGCGGGTCGAGCAGCACCTGCTTGTACCAGTCGGCGCCGACAAAGTAGCGGCTGGACTGGTCGAAAATATCCTGCACCGAGTAGTTGACCACGGTCATCATCGGGATCACCGCACTGAACGCCACCAACAGAAACACCGGCAACACCAGCCACCAGGCCTTGTTGTTCTGCACCTTGTTCATGGCTGCACCTCCAGCAGGTAATCATTGGCGTAGACCATCAGCCATTGCGCCGGGAAGCTGATCGAGGCGCTGCCCTGGGGCACCGGTTTGTCTTCGGCCAGGCGTACTTTCAACGGCGCGCCGTCAAGGTTGAGGGTCATGATCTTGTAGGTGCCAAGGTCTTCGACATGGGTGACGTCGGCCTGCAGCGCGTCAGGGTTGTACTCGTCCCACACGTGGATAAATTCCGGGCGGATCCCCACCTGCAGCTTCTGGCAATCGGTCTCGCGGATGCGCTGCTGCATCGCCTCGGGCAACGGCAGCAGCGTGCCGGCAAAACGCACGCCGCCCGCCTCGGCCTGCACTTCAATCAGGTTCATGCCGGGGCTGCCAATGAAATAGCCGACGAACGTGTGGCTCGGCCGCTCAAACAACTCGCGCGGCGTGCCGAACTGCACGATCTGCCCGCCGTACATCACCGCGATTTTGTCGGCAAAGGTCGAGGCTTCAAGCTGGTCGTGGGTCACGTAGACCATGGTGATATTGAACTGCTCGTGGATCTGCTTGAGCTTGCGCCGCAGTTTCCACTTCAGGTGCGGGTCGATCACCGTCAGCGGCTCGTCGAACAGGATTGCCGACACGTCGTCACGCACGAGGCCACGGCCCATGGAGACTTTCTGCTTTTCATCGGCAGTAAGGTTGCGCGCCTTTTTGTTCAACAGGGTTTGCAGGTCGAGGACTTCGGCAATTTCCTGCACCTTGCTGTGAATTTTCGCCTCGGGCATGCCCTGGTTGCGCAGCGGAAAGGCCAGGTTGTCGAACACCGTCATGGTGTCGTACACCACAGGGAACTGGAACACCTGGGCGATATTGCGGCGTTCCGGGGTGAGTTCGTTGACCACCTTGTGGTCGAACAACACCTGGCCCTCCGAAGGGTTGAGCAGGCCAGAGATGATATTCAGCAAGGTCGACTTGCCGCACCCGGAAGGCCCGAGCAAAGCGTAGGCACCGCCCTGCTCCCACACGTGGTTCATTTCCCGAATCGCGTAGTCTTCAGGGCCGGCGGGTGTAGGGCTGTAGCTGTGCGCGAGGTTCTGCAAATGGATCTCGGCCATCAGGCAACCCTCGCTACGCGGCGCCCGGGGGCCTGGACCAAGCGGCCCTGGCCATCGAACACAAACAGTTTATGGGTGGGGATGTACACGCGGATCGGCGCATCGACGTCGTACTCGTGCACGCCCGGCAGGTGCAGCACCAGCAGGAAATGCTCACTGCGCACGTGCAGGAAGGTTTCCGAGCCGCTGATTTCGGCCACTTCCACGGTCACGGCCAGTTCCAGGTCATCGTCGTTGCTCGGCACCAGGCTGATATGGCTGGGGCGCACGCCAAAGCGGAACTCGCCCTCACCGATGGGGCGCAGGTCGACGTTGAGCGGGAAGTGCACAAAATTGGCGAAGCTGACTTCATTGCCGCTGATCCGCCCCGGCATCAGGTTGATCGGCGGCTCGGAAAACAATTCGGCGGCCAGCACGGTCTGCGGCTGGTGGTACACCTCGGCAGCCTTGCCACTCTGGATCACCCGGCCCTCATGCAGAATCGTGGTGGTGCCGCCAAGGGCCAGGGCTTCGTTGGGTTCGGTGGTGGCGTAGATGGCGATGGTGTGGCGGGCCTTGAACAGCTCGCGCATTTCCTGACGCAGTTCTTCGCGCAGTTTGTAGTCCAGGTTCACCAGCGGCTCATCGAACAGGATCAACTCGGCGTCTTTGACCAGCGCACGGGCCATGGCCGTGCGTTGCTGCTGGCCACCGGACAACTCCAACGGATGGCGCTGGAGGAATTTCTCGATGCGCAGCATTTTCGCGGTTTCGAGCACTTTGCTCTGGATCAGCTCGTTGGACACACCGGCCTGGCGCAACGGCGAGGCGATGTTTTCGAACACGGTCATGGTCGGGTAATTGATGAACTGCTGATAGACCATCGACACGTTGCGCAGGCGCACCGGCTTGTGCGTGACGTCTACGCCGTTCATCAGGATGCGCCCGCTGTCGGGTTTGTCCAGGCCGGCCATCAGGCGCATCAGGCTGGTCTTGCCGGACAGGGTGCGGCCCAGCAAGACATTGAAGGAACCGGCTTCGAATCGCAGGTTGGCGTCGTCGATCCAAGTCTGGCCTTCGACGACGCGGGAGACATGTTCCAGGGTCAATGACATGACACGCCCTTTTTTATTATTGGAATGAATCTGGCAATACGTTCGACGAGAGCCCAGAGCGAGTTTCGTGCCAGAACTGGCAGGTGATTGATCTGTAAGGACATGGACCCGATCGGCTGTTCAGGCATCAACAGAAGTGAACAATTGGGGCTGAACAACTGAACAACGGGCGGGTTGACAATGAACAGTTCTGAACAACAATTGATGGGCGACACAGATTCAAGGTGGGAGCGGGCTTGCTCGCGAATGCGGTAGAACAGTCGGCATCGGTATTGGCTGACCCACCGCATTCGCGAGCAAGCCCGCTCCCACATTTCGGCCCTGTTTCTTCATCCCGATTGTGCACGCCCAATAACAATAAAAAAGAAGGTCGCCCCCATGGCCGAACCCTTGGCTCACGACACCCTCATCCAGGATTCCTGGCGCCGCTGCCGCGCGTTTGGCCTGGATCACCAGAGCACGCCCAGCTTCGACCAACTGCCCGCCGAGGGCATCAGCCAATTGCTGGAAAGCCAGCATTCGCTGGTGCAGACCACCCACCAGGAAGTACTGCCCTATTACGAAAACATCCTGAGCAATTCCAACTGCCTGATCATGCTGGCCGACCATCAGGGCCAGGTCTTGACCTCGTGGGGCACCCAGCGCTTTATCGAGCCGAAACTGGCGCGCGGTTTCAGCGCCGGCGCCAGCTGGAGGGAGCGCAGCAGCGGCACCAATGCGATCGGCACCGCGTTGGCCTGTGCCCAGGCGGTGCATATCGAGCACGACGAACACTTCCTCAAGGCCAACCGCCTCATGACCGGCTCGGCGGCGCCGATCTTCGATGCCCAGCGCGAAATCATCGCGGTGCTGGATGTGTCCAGCGACAGCTATCTGCCGCCCTCCCACACCCTGGGCATGGTCAAGATGATGAGCCAGACCGTGGAAAATCGGCTGATCCTCAACCTGTTTCGCGGCGAGCATTTTCAGCTGACCTTCAACACCGGCCTGAACAACCTCGACAGTCAGTGGGCCGGCCTGCTGATTTTTGATGAGAGCGGGCAAGTGCTGTCGGCCAACCGCAGGGCGGACAATTTGCTGGGCATCAGTTTGTCGCGGGTGCTGATCGACAGTTTGTTCAAGGTCTCGTTGCTGGAGTTGTTGAACCAGCCGGAAGGCTTGCCGTTCTCGCTGCAGGCGGCGGGACGCAACCGGTTTCAGTGTTTGTTGAAGCGGCCCAAGAAGATGCCGGTGCAGGCGCGGGTCTTCAGTGAGCCCAAGCCGGGCAAGCCTGCCGAGCTGAAGCCGACCGCGATCAACCTCAAGACCCTGCACTTTGGCGATGCGCGTGTGGAAAAAGCCGTGCGCCAGGCCGAGCGTCTGCTGGAAAAAGACATTCCGTTGCTGATCCACGGCGAAACCGGCGTCGGCAAAGAGGTGTTCGTCAAAGCCCTGCACCAGGCCAGCTCGCGCAGCGCGCAGGCGCTCATCGCGGTGAACTGTGCGGCGATTCCGGCGGAGTTAGTCGAGTCAGAGCTGTTTGGCTATGAAAAAGGCGCCTTCACCGGCGCCAATCAAAAAGGCAGCATCGGCCTGATTCGCAAGGCGGACAAAGGCACGTTGTTTCTGGATGAGATCGGCGACATGCCGCTGCCGACCCAGGCCCGTTTGCTGCGGGTGCTGCAGGAGCGCTGCGTGCAGCCGGTGGGCAGCAGCGAGCTGTTCCCGGTGGACTTGCGGATCATCTCCGCCACCAACCGCGCGTTGCGCGAATGGGTGCAGGCCGGGCGCTTTCGCGAGGATTTGTACTACCGCATCGGCGGCCTGACCCTGGAGCTGCCGCCGTTGCGAGAGCGCACCGACAAGCAGGCGCTGTTCCAGCAGTTGTGGCAGCAGCACCGCGAGCCAACTCAATGGGCCGGGCTGAGTGCCGAGGTGCTGGCGTTGTTCGAGCAACACCCGTGGCCGGGCAATTTGCGCCAGGTCAGCAGCGTGTTGCAGGTAGCACTGGCCATGGCCGAGGAGCAGCCGGTGCGCCCCGAGCATCTGCCGGATGATTTTTTTGTGGATTTGAACGTGCCAGCGCCGTTGCCTGCCAGCGAGGATGTGGAAGATGGCATCGACCTCACGCAACGCTTGAAGGCCGCTGGCGGCAATATTTCCCACCTGGCGCGGGAGTTGGGCGTCAGTCGCAACACGCTGTACAAGCGCCTGCGCCAACATGAGCCTTGACTTAACGCGGCTTGACCACCACCAGCAAGTCCGTGAAGTACTCCACCTTGATCGGCAGGTTGTCGGCCAGTGCCGCGAGCGCCGCCGCGGTGTCGTCGAGCTTGAACAAGCCGGACACCCGCAGGTTTTGCAGGGCCTGTGGGTCAAACCGCACCAGGCCATGGCGGTAGCTGGCGAGGGTTTGCAGCACCTCGCTCAAGGGCTGGTCATTGACTTTGAGCAGGCCACGCGTCCAGGCGTCCGGGTCGGTGTTGCCAATCGCCTGCGGCGACTGGGCGCGGCCATGGTCAAGCACCGCGCGCTGGCCGGCTGCGACCTTGACGCCTTCTGCGCCCTCGCCTTTGACCGCCACGCTGGACTCGATCACCGTGACCACGGTGGTGCCGTCCGCGGCGCGCTTGACCAGGTAGCGGGTGCCCAGGGCGGTGGCCGTGCCTTGATCGGTGCGCACAACGAATGGCCGTTGCGCATCCTTGGCCACCTCCACCCATAGCTCGCCTTGCAGCAACTGGATCACGCGTTGGTGGCCGTCGAATTTCACGTCCACGGCCGAGTTGCTGTTGAGCTGCAAGCGGCTGCCGTCCTCGAGCGCGACCTGACGGCGTTCGCCGACACCGGTGCGCTGGTCGGCCATCCACACTGGCGCGCGCTCCATTCCTACCCAGCCGCAGAGTAATACGCCGAGTAAACCCAGCACCTGCGCACCCCGCGAGCGTTGGGGGGCGAAAGCACGGTTGAGGGCGATGCGCGCCGGGCGCGCGGGCACGGCGTCGAAATTGCCCCACAGCGCACGCATGCGGTCGATGGCGACGGCATGGCGCGGGTCGGCCTGGCACCAGGTGTTGAAGGCCTGACGGTCGGCGTCGCTGACGTCTTCGTCGTGCAGGCGCGTCAGCCAGTTCGCCGCTTGCTGGATGATGTGTTCAGTGCTCACGACAGCGGGTCCGCCGCGTGCAGGCTGTGGTAGCAATGCACCAGCGCCGTGGAAATGTAGTTTTTGACGGTACTGGGCGACACGTCCAGGCAGCTGGCGATTTCGCTGTAAGTCAGCCCGTCGAGGCGGCTTAACAGAAAGGCTTCGCGGGTCTTGGCGGGCAAGCCCGCGAGCATCTCGGCGATGCGCTCCAGCGCCTGCAACGCCACGTGGATTGCCGCCGGATCGGGCATGCCGGCGTCTTCGCACTGAATCACCAGGGCTTGCGTATAGGCCCTTTCGATGCGGCGGCGCCGCGCACCATCAATCAGCAAACGCCCGGCGGTGGTGGCCAGAAAAGCCCGCGGTTCCTTGATGTTGTGGGGTTCGGCCAGCATCAGGACGCGGATGAACGCGTCGTGGGCGAGGTCCGCGGCGTGCTGCGAACACCCGAGTTTTTTGCGCAGCCAACCGTGCAACCAGCCGTGGTGCTCGCGGTACATTGCCGTGAGGGTCTGCTGACGGGCGCCATCGCTCGGCGCGGCCGGAATGTCATGCATGCGCAAAAACTTCTCAAATGGGAAATATTACCAATTGCGCGAACAATGCCAGCAAAACGGTATGAGGGCAAGGGGGCTCAGTTCTGCTGCTTTTCGGGCTTTCATGCTGGCAGTTGTGGCGAATGGGCTTCCCGTGGCGAGCGGACTTGTTGTGGCGACTGGGCTTGTGGTGGCCAATGGGATTGTTGTGGCGAGCGGGCTTGCCCCGCGTTGGGGCGCGTAGCGGCCCCAGTAAGGTCACCGCGTTTTTTACAGTTAGAACGCGTTAGCCGGTTTTGGGGCTGCTGCGCAGCCCAACGCGGGGCAAGCCCGCTCGCCACAACAGGCCCGCCCGCCGTCAACAAACCCACGCTCCACGGTAAACCCGCGCTTCACAGTAAGTCTGCTCCCCACACGGATGCTTAACGCCAACTCCACGACACGCCGGTAAAAATGCCTCGCCCGTCTGCCGGCGTGGACCGCGCCACATCCAGGCCTTTGTCGTCATAACCCGGGGTGACCGTATTGGCGTAGCGCCGGTTGGTGAGGTTGCGCACATCGACCCAGGCTTGCCAGTCCTGCTTCGGCGCGTCGTAGCCGAAGGTGGCGCCGAGGGTGGTGTAGGCCGCCGCGTAGTAGGAATTGGCGTAGTCCACCGCCACACGCGAGGAATGCTCGGTGTTGAGGCTGGTGTAGAACCCCGTCGGATGGCTGTAGCGCAGCTGCGCCTGGTAGTAATGCTTGGGGATGCCCGGCAGGGTGTTGTCGCCGAAGCGGTCATCGTCGCGGTAGTGGAAGTCACTGAACGTGTAGGCCTGGCGCAAGGCCAACTGGCCATTGCCGCCGCCCTCCCACAGCGGGCTGAGCAGGCTCAGTTCCACACCCTGGTGCACGGTGGGGCTGGCGTTGGCCTCGGCGACAATCGCGTTGGTGGTGGCGGTTTGCGCCTGCGTTTCGACGGTGAGCAGTTCGTGACGTACTTCTGAGCGGTACAGCGCCAGGTCCCACTGGCCAAACCACTGTTCGCCACGGCCGCCGACTTCCACAGTGGTAGCGGTCTGGTTGCGCAGGCTCACGCCTTCACGCTGCAAGCCGGTGGCCGGGCCGCTGCCGGTGGGAAAGTATTTATTGGAACCCCAGATCATCGACCACGCATGCGGTGGCTCGACCGAGCGACTCAGGTTGCCATACACCTGCAATTGCGCGGTGAAGTCATAGCGCAGGCCGATACGCGGGGCGTAATCCCAGTCGTGCTGGCTCAACGGCGCCTGACCTTCGGGATAAGTGACCTGGGTTTCGCGGCGGGTGTAGATCGCGGCCAGGCCGGTGGTCAGCCACAGGTCCGGAACCAGTTCCAAGTCGTTGCCGACATGCAGCACGGTGTCAGCGCCGAGATAGCTGTAGTCGCGGGTCTTGGTGCCGGGCGCGTAAATAGCCGTGTTGCCGGCAGGCGTGCGCACGTATTCCGAAGCACCGTTATTCGGCATCGCCTGGGTGCTACGCAGCCCTACCGTGGTTTTGCTGTCGTGGCCGAACAGCAGGTCCTGGCGGATGTAATTGAGCGAGCCACTGACGTCGGTGTAGGCGACTTTCAGGCGATTGGTGCCCTCGCGCAAGTCCATCGGATAGTCGTGATAGGCCAGCCCGACTTCAACGCGGGAATTGTCATCCAACTGCAAAGTGGTTTTGTTGGCGATCCAGGTCGAACCCGGCTGCAAACGCTTGGAATCGCGTGCGGCGTTGAGGCTGTTTGCGGCCGTTGGATCGTGGCTGATCTGGTCACGCGTCAGCTTGCCGGGGGTGTCATTGGTGGTTTCGCGGTAGCGAAAATAGAAGCGCGTTTCCAGGTCCGGGTTGAAACGGTAGCCGAAGTTGGCGGCGATGCCCTTGCCGGTACCGGCGCTCTGGTGCTGGTAGCCATCGGATTCGGAGTCGGTGAGGCTGATGTAATAGTCGGCATCGCCCAGCACCTGACCGGAGCTGATCTCGCGCTGGGCATAACCGCGACTGCCTGCTTCATAACGCACTTGCAGTTTGGGTGCGTCGTAACCCGTGCGGGTGACGTAATTCACCGACCCGCCCAAGGCCAGCGCGCCCTGGTCAAAGCCATTGGCGCCGCGCAGCACTTCGACGCGGCTTTGCCACAGTGGGTCCTTGAGTTCGTAGGGCGTGCCGCCCGGGCCGGTCAGCGGCAAACCGTCGAACATTTCATACAGGCCGGAGGCGTGCGAACCGGGGCTGCGGTTCAAGCCCGAACCGCGTATCGAAAGCTTCACGCCTTCATTGTTGGCCGCCTTGGCGTACACCCCGGCCTGGTACTTGAACACGTCTTCATTGGTGCTGACCCGGCCCTGCTGCACGCTGCTCATGTCGATGTAGTTGGTGCCACCGGGCACGCTTTTGAGTTGCGCCTGGGCCACTTCGCCTGCGCTGACCTCGCTGCTGGTGACCTCGACCGGTGCCAATTGCAGGGCGTCGGCCTGCGCCAGCGAACTGAGGGTCAAGGCGGCAAAAAGCAGCGGAGGTTGGCGTAACAGCATGGACAGATCCTTGGAATGTAGGGGCGAGACAGGCCGGGGCCGAGCACGCTAACAGGGGTGGGAAGCCACGCAGGCTTACCGAGTCACGCCTTATTAACGGACCAGACCCTTCCCACAACAGGTTCGGACTGCTTGTATTGGTTAAGTCCAAAATCGAATTAACACATGCAAACTCAGTATTTAAGGAAATAACCGCCACGCAGTACTGTGGAGCCACTGAGTCACCTACGTGAATCACCCTGGCCCCAAGAGATCGCGCCCATGCAAACATCTGCCACCGTCATCGACTTCACCCTCCACCGTAAGCGCCGCCAGGCGCGTGCAGCGGCCGAGCTGATGTGGGCGATGTACGCGGCACGTGCCGGGCTTGCCGTGTTGACCGCCCAGGCAACGCCCTCCAGTGATACGCGCCGGGCGTAAGGCCGATGAATTTTCTGCAGGTACTTGCCGAGTCACCCGAACCGCTTCCGAAACCTGGCACCGATGACGACGACACCAGCCTGTGTGTTGCGCAGAACCTGCAGCGCCTGCGCAGCAAACGCCACCTGTCGCTGGATGGGCTGGCGCGCGCCTGCGGCGTCAGCCGGGCAATGCTGGCGCAGATCGAATCGGGCCGCAGCGTGCCGTCGATCAAGGTGCTGTGCAAAATTGCCAAGGGGTTGAAGGTGTCAGTGGCGGCCTTTCTGGAAGACCGCGCCTTTGAAGGCGTCGAGGTATTGCCGGCGCAGCAGAGCAAACGCCTGGTGAGTGCCGATGGTGCGTTTGTCAGCCGCGCGTTGTTCCCCTACGACACCGCCCGCCAGTCCGAATTCTACGAGATCCGCCTGCGCGCCCTCGGCGAGGAAGTCTCGGAAGGCCATGGCCCGGGCATCCAGGAAAACCTGGTGGTGGCTCAGGGCGTGCTGGAAGTCAGCGTCAATGACGAACGCTACCTGCTCTCCACTGGCGATTCGATCCTGTTCTACGCCGACCAGCCCCACCGCTACCGCAATCCGGCGGACAGCGAGGCGGTGGCGTTTTTAGTGATCACCTACCCGGAACGCCTGGACTGAATGCAAAACGCCCCGAATCATCGGGGCGTTTTTTAGTCTGCGGGTGCTATCAGCAGGTGCAGCACATCATCGGCATGCCATTGCAGCTCATCATCATCGGCATGGCGCAGTCATTCATCAGCTTGTTCATCAGCATGCAGCAGTTTTGCATCATGGCCATGCTCATGCCCGGCATCGGCATCATTTTGCACTGCAGGCTGTCGCCCATCAGGGTGCATTCCATCATGCACTTCATCATCGGCATCGACATGCCCATGGCCATCATCGGCATCATGTTCGGCATTTCCATGTTCATCTTCATGGCGTCGGCCGACAGGCACATCATCGACAGGTTGGCGCACTGCATCATCATCGGCATGCCGCAGTTCATCATCATCGCCATCATTTCGGCGTTAGTCTTGAACTGAGCCATGTCCATACCGGCTGCGGGCTTCATGGTGCACATCATGGCGTCGCCGGCCATTTCGCAGTGCATGGTGGCCATCATCATCGGCATGCCCATCATCATCGGCATCATTGGCATGGAGGTGTTCATCGGCATCTGCATTGCATTCATCATGTTCGAAACTCCGTAATCGACAGGAAATGGCTAAGTTCTGGCGCCGATTCTAGAGACGCCGGGCAGCGGCGCAAGACGGCGGCAGAGCAGCAGGATTGGCTGTTCGGGGGCAAGCTTAGTTGACCAGAACAGCTGCGCACGCTGCGATAACAGAGCAAGCGACGTCGCGACGCCGATCACGTCTTGTATTGGCAGATAAACGTCGCTGTAGATATGCGATTACGCGCTTGAGACCAATCGTAAGGAAATAAACGATCTAACCCGCTTCAAATAAACCCCGCAGGGGTCTCATCAGCCGTCGGCGCCAGCAAGCGCAGCAAATCATCCGCCTCCGTGCCCTGTGGAAACCTGAACCCAAGCATTTCGTCACACGCCAGAACACTTGCGAGCGCTTCACGCAACTGCGCCTCCGTCGGCGCGTCGCGCAGCAGTTTGTGGGCGGGCAATAGCACGTCGGCGGCGACGCCTTGAGCACTTGCCACGTCGATCACGGCAAACAGGATAAATCGCAGGCGGACTTCGCGATCAGTAGGCCAAACCGTTTTGCGCTTTCCCAAGGTAGGCACTCATCGTCAAGAAAAGTCCGAGGCTATTGCCGACCGTGGGTATGTTTCAAGCAAAGGGGGGCAAGATAGGCCGTTTCCCACATATGAAAGGGAAATGCCGCACTGCAAGATCGGTCCACGCATCACTGCACGGGCAAAAAATTCATCAGCAGCAAGCTCTGCGCGTAATTGAGGGCAACGCGCCGGTAACGCTCATCAAGCATCTGCGCGAGCAGGTCGAGGCGCGCAACCACTTTGCCGAACTCAACGGCGAAACTGAGGTTGCTGCCCTCCTCCGAGATTTCATTGGAGAACAACAGCAACACGCCATTGGCGTCCTGGCGCTGGCTGAGCAGCCAGGTGGCTTTCTCGATATTGCGCGCGGCATTGCTGACAAATTGCGGGTTGATCGAGTCGGTGACATAAAACTGCGTGCGCCCACCGTGTGCAGTCACCAGCATGCTGCCAATGGCATAGATAAACGCCCCGACCCGGTCGCCGCGAAAGTCCGGGCTCAGCGAATAGCTCAAGGCCACCAGGTCACGACGGTCCCCCAGGGCAGGCAGCGGTTGCCGGTTCTCGATGGCGCGGCGAATTTCCCGCGCGGCACTCACCGCATCGGTATAACCCGATTGGCGCCACTGGTTGGGGTTGCGCAGGTAGAGCTTGTTCATCAGCACGTACAGGCTTTGCAGGTTGTCGCGCATGCTCAGGGTTGCCATGCGGTCGACGCTGGTCTGAAAAAACTCATCGGGCTTGCCATCGCTGAACTGCCTGGCGATATCGCGGCCCTGTTGCTGGCTGCAGCCGGTGGCACAGAGCATAAACACCGCTGCGATCAGCAGCGGCCAGCGGGTGATAAAAGCAATTGACGTTCGATCCATCGGCACCGGGTCTGGCTGCGGTCCACGCGCAGAATGAGCGCGGTCGTGACAGGAATAGATCAGAAGAATGAGAAAAAGTGCAGCGCGCCGGCGTGGATCAGCAAAGGCCTACAGGCTAAAAGCACGCGCAGTGGTGCAATCCTGTCGAATTCTTGCCTGATCCTCCGAGTTGTCGATGACGGGATCGATAGCTGTTGCGCCGTGGTCTAGAGTGCAACGATGGGCAACTTATAAAAAAAGCCACACCAACCGATGATCAGCAGGTGAACCATGCAATTACGTATCAACCAGAAATCCTACGAGGTCGATGCCGACGCCGATACGCCGCTGCTCTGGGTGATCCGTGATGACCTGGGGCTGACCGGCACCAAATACGGCTGCGGCCTGGCCCAGTGCGGCGCCTGCTCGGTGCTGGTGGACGGCAACGTGGTGCGCTCGTGCGTCACGCCAGTGGCGGGAGTGGTTGGCCACGAGATCACCACCATCGAGGCGATCGAAGCCGATGACGTGGGCAAGCGCGTGGTCGCGGCCTGGGTCGAGCATCAGGTGGCGCAATGCGGTTACTGCCAGTCCGGGCAGGTGATGGCCGCCACTGCGCTGCTCAAGCACACCCCGGCGCCCAGCGATGCGCAGATCGAGGCGGCGATGATCAACCTGTGCCGCTGCGGCACCTACAACGCCATTCGCACAGCGGTGCATGACCTGGCCGTTCAGCCCGCCCGGCAGGAGAGCGCCTGATGAACACGCGCAACGCCGTCCTCGACACGCCATTGGGCGAACCGATCAACCTGTCCCGGCGCCGCTTTCTGGCCAGCACCGCCGTGGGCGCGCTGGTCATTGGCTTCGGCCTGCCGCTGGGCACGCCCAGGGCCTACGCCGCCACGCCCAACGCAGCAGAACGCGGCACCCAGGTGCCGGCGTTTTTAGAGATTCGCCCTGATGGCACCGTGCGTTTGCTCAGCCCCTTCATGGAAGGCGGCCAGGGCACTCACACCGCCATGGCGCAGATTGTCGGTGAAGAGCTGGACGCCGACCCCGCCACCTTCATTGTCGAGGCCGCGCCGCCCGGCGATGCGTATGTGGTGATGGAAAACGGCATGCGCATCACCGGCGGCAGCATGTCGGTGCGCATGAGTTACCCGACCATGCGTCGCCTCGGCGCCCTGGCCCGCGCGATGTTGCTGCAGGCCGGCGCCGAGCAGCTTGGCGTGCCGGTCGCGCAATTGACCACAACACCCGGCCGCGTGGTGCATGCCGCCTCCGGCCGCTCGCTGGGCTACGGTGAGCTGGCCGGGCGCGCCCTGGACATGCCGGTGCCCGACCCGGCCACCATCACCTTGCGCGACCCGAGCCAGTTCCGCTGGATCGGCAAGCCGGTCAAACGCCTGGATGCCTACGACAAATCCACCGGCAAGGCGCAATACAGCATCGACTTGAAAGTCGACGGCATGCTCCACGCCGCCGTCCAGCACGCGCCGCGCCTGGGCATGACCGTGGGCAGCCTGCGTAATCAGGCACAGGTCGAAGCCATGAAGGGCGTACACTCGGTGCATCAACTGCCCGGCGCCGTGGCCGTGGTGGCCGAGCGCTGGTGGCACGCCAAGCGCGCGGTGGAGGCGATCCAGGTGGAATGGCTGGAAGCCGCTGCAGATTCGACCGTACGCGCGATGCCGGCGGATTTTTCCAGCGACAAGTACCGCGACTTCCTCGCCGCCCAGCAAGGCCCGGCGCGTGACGACGAAAACGAAGGCGATGTAGCCGGCGCACTGGCAAACGCCAAAACCCAAGTCGAAGCCACCTACCATAACCAGTACGTCAACCACGCCCAGCTGGAGCCACCTTCTGCCCTGGCACGCTTCAACCCCGACGGCACGCTGGAGGTGTGGCTGCCGAACCAGGCGCCGGATATGTTCCGCGCCGACATGGCCAAACGCACCGGGCTCGACCCGGCGAAGATCACCCTGCATTCACCGCTGCTGGGCGGTTTTTTCGGCCGGCACTTCTTGTATGACTCGGCCAACCCTTACCCGCAGGCCATCGCACTGGCCAAGGCAGTCGGTCGCCCGGTCAAGCTGATCTGGAGCCGTGAAGAGGAGTTTCTGCGCGACGTGCTGCGCCCGGTGGCGGTGGTCAAGTTCCGCGCCGCGCTGGACGCGCAAGGGTTGCCGGTAGCCATTGAAGCGGTGAGTGCCACCGAAGGCCCCAGCGAAGCCATCGCCGGTAAACAGGGCGACAAAATCGACCCCACGGCCCTCGAAGGGTTGTCGGGCAAAAGCTACGCGATCCCCAACAAGCGCATTGCGCAGATCTACGTCAAAGGCCCGACCATGCTCGGCTACTGGCGCTCGGTGGGCAATTCGCTGAATGACTTCTTCTATGAAGCGTTCCTCGATGAGCTGGCCGACAAAGGCGGCCAAGACCCCTACGAGCTGCGCCTGCATTTGCTGCGCGATAACCCGCGGCTAACCACGCTGCTGAAGGCGGTGGGCGAGTTGTCCGGCGGCTGGAAGCGTGGCCCCTACACCGCCGAAGACGGCAGCCGCCGCGCGCGTGGCGTGGCCATGGCCTCACCGTTCGGCTCCCACGCTGCCGTGGTCGCCGAAGTGTCGATCGAAAACGGCCAGGTCAAGGTGCACCACATCTGGGAAGCCATCGACCCGGGCAGCATCGTCAACCCGGCGATTGTTGAAGCGCAAGTAAATGGCGCGGTGGCCCTGGGCTTGTCGCAAACCTTGCTGGAGGAAGCGGTGTACGTGGACGGCAAACCACGGGCGCGCAACTACGACCTGTACCCGATCCTGCCGCTGTCGCGCATGGCCCAGGTGCACGTGAAGATTGTCGAGAGTGGTGAAAAAATGGGTGGCATCGGCGAACCGCCGTTACCTGCAGTGGCGCCGGCCGTGGCCAATGCAGTCGCGCACCTGACCGGCCAGCGCATTCGTAGCCTGCCTTTGAGCCGATACACTTTCGCCTGACCGACAAGGAACGCGCATGAACAACCAACGATTGGCTAGAACCGCAGGCTGGCTGGTGCTGGCCGGCGCGGTCGCCGCAGGCGTGCTGGCCTGGTACGTGACCCGCGAGCCCGCCTCGCCTTTTGATCAACAACCCGCCGCCAAAGCCGACCCGGCACTGGTCAGCCGCGGCGAGTACGTCGCCCGCGTCAGCGACTGCGTGGCCTGCCACAGTTTGCCGGGCAAGGCGCCGTTCGCCGGCGGCCTGGAGATGGCCACGCCGCTGGGCGCGATTCACGCCACCAACATCACGCCCGACCGCAACACCGGCATTGGCGCCTACACGCCGGCCGACTTCGACCGCGCGGTGCGCCACGGCGTCGCGCCGGGTGGGCGCAGGCTTTACCCGGCCATGCCCTACCCGTCTTACGCCAAGCTCAGCGATGACGACATGCGTGCGCTGTACGCGTTTTTCATGCAAGGCGTGGAGCCGGCCAATCAGCCCAATATCGACAGCAGCATTCCCTGGCCGCTGAACATGCGCTGGCCCATCGCCCTGTGGAACGGCGTGTTCGCACCCAACGCCACCTACGCGGCCAAACCCGCCCAGGACGCGCTGTGGAACCGTGGCGCCTACATCGTCCAAGGCCCGGGGCACTGCGGCAGTTGCCACACGCCGCGCGGCCTGGCCTTTAACGAGAAGGCGCTGGACGAGTCCGGCGCGCCCTACCTGGCCGGCGGCCTGCTCGATGGCTGGTATGCACCGAGCCTGCGCCAGGACCACAACACCGGGCTGGGCCGCTGGAGCGAGGAAGAGATCGTGCGGTTCCTCAAGACCGGGCGTAACCAGCATGCAGTGGTGTATGGCTCGATGACCGAGGCGTTCAACAACTCGACGCAATTCATGAGCGATGAAGATTTGAACGCCATCGCACGTTACCTCAAGTCACTGCCTGGCGACCCGCAGCGGGACGGTTCGCCGTGGCAGTATCAGGCGGCCAACGCGCGCGCAGACGCCCCTGGTGCCCACACCTACGCAACCCGTTGCGCGTCCTGCCATGGCCTGGACGGCAAGGGCCAGCCCGAGTGGATGCCACCGCTGGCCGGCGCCACCTCGGCACTGGCCAAGGAAAACGCGTCGGCGATCAACATCACGCTTAATGGCTCACAACGGATCGTGACCGCCGGTGTGCCGGATGCTTACCGGATGCCGGCGTTCAGGGAGCAATTGTCGGATGAGGAAATTGCGCAGGTGCTGACTTACGTGCGAGGTACGTGGGGCAACAACGGCGGCGCAGTCGATGCCGCGGCGGTGAATAAACTGCGCGGGCATACGGACCCGGCGAGCAGCAGCCCGATCATTTTGCATATGCGCTGAGAGAGGGCTCCCACGCTCCCGCGTGGGAATGCAGCCCGGAACGCCGTGCGTCCCGGGCTACCAGCCATACAAAATGGACCAAAGCATACAGCCGGCAATCCATACCATTCCAAAATGATACGGCCACAACGCCCAACGCTTGAGGGACAAGGGCACGGACGCCAGTTCAGCCTCGGTTACCTCCCCTCTTTTGATGTGAAATTTAGGCATTGCCAACAGGCCATTGATCACGAGCATGCGATGAAACCTGTCGATGTGTTTATTTCTGCCCCAAAAGCGTTTGTTGTCGCAGACCACCTTGTTCTCGCTGAAGTAGCTTTCCAGGGCTTCGAGCTTTGTGCACTCAGCATATAAAGTGAGTCCCGCGCCAACAAACGCCCCTGCAAATAAAAAGATTGCCAGGATGAGTTGAAAATCCATGCTTAAGCGCCCTCTGGTTGAAAGATCAAATCACCGTCGATCTCTCCGGTCTTCCCGCCCAGAAACGCACCGCCAGTGCCGAATAGGTTGCCTCCTGCAGCGCCGCCGATCACTGCGCAGGCCAGCGCACCGTCTCCTTTAGACACGACGCCAGTGACCAGCACCCGTGGGAACGCAGCCCGGAACGCCGTGCGTCCCGGGCTACCAGCCATACAAAATGGACCAAAGCATACAGCCGGCAAACCACACCATTCCAAAACGATACGGCCACAACGCCCAACGCTTTAGGGACAAGGGCACGGACGCCAGTTCAGCCTCGGTTACCTCCCCTCTTTTGATGTGAAATTTAGGCATTCCCAACAGGCCATTGATCACGAGCATGCGATGAAACCTGTCGATATGCTGATTTCTGCCCCAAAAGCGTTTGTTGTCGCAGATCACTTTGTTCTGGCTGAAGTAGCTTTCCAGGGCTTCGAGCTTTGTGTACTCAGCGTATATAGTCAGCCCTGCGAAAATCAGTGTCCCGGCAGCTAAAATGATTGCCAGGATGAGTTGAAAGTCCATGCTTAAGCCCCCTCTGGCTGAAAGATCAAATCACCGTCGATCTCTTCGATCTTCCCTCCCAGAAACGCTCCGAATTCTCCCGTTGCATTGCCCCCTGCGTACCCCCCCGCAGCTCCGCCGATCACTGCGCAGGCCAGCGCACCGTTTCCTTTAGCCGCGATGCCCAAAAGAACCCTACAGCCGCTACGGGCTACTGTTGCACCCAGCTTCCCTGCGCCATAAGCCCCCGCCACCCCTCCCATCAATTTCCCCGTCTCCACATATTTCGCCCGCCGACACTGCGCCTCCCGCCCCGCCACACACACCTCCTTGATTTCCAGCCCAGCCACGCCCACGTCCAGTGCCAACCCCACATACGCGCCCTTGCCCAACCATTTCGACGTTTGCGCAATATCCCGCATCCGCTGCGCATACCCGGCGATCTCGCCCTTTTGCAGATAGCTTTTGGTAGAAATCCCCAACACCTTCTTCAGCGCCTGATTGCCCTGCAACCCGGTGCCAAATCGCGCCGCACCTTGCAGCTGGGCGTCCAGCAGCCCGAACAACGCCTTACGCTGGCGAAGAAACGCCTCACGGTCCAAACCAGTGTTTTTCAGGCGCTGATACAGCTGTTCAATCGCCTCCAGGGTCTGCGCCACTTCATCCAGATGCCGGGCCCACGCTGACGTCGCGCTGCCCACGCCCAACGAGCCGTACCCCAAAAAACTCTGTAGCAGGTCATAGTTATTGACTACTTGGGGTCCGGCGCCAGCGTCCAACTCCCGACGAATTGCCTCGGCCCGGCGTACCAGCCAGGCCTCTTCCATCGAACAGGTCACGCTGTAGGGATCGGGAACAATCACCAACTGCCCAGGCATCACCAGCCCAGGCCGCAGGTGCCTGTTCAGCACGTCGAAATGGTCGGAACGCTGCCGACTCGGGGCACTGCCCATCAACCGGAATTTCAAGCCGCTGTAGTCCGTGGTGCGGTCGTTGATATAGCCCTGCGCCATGCCTCACATCCCTGGATGCAATGAAGTTGGCGTCGGAATATAAGCAAGCGGATACGCCCCGCACACAAGCCTGGATAGGCTGAGTGATATTTCAGAAGCTGCCTACGTCGCAGGGGAAAAGCACCTACAAAAAGCCATTCACCACCACCGTTGATGGGCGGGTTAGTGGCATTCAGTCATGGTTTTTGAAGGGCCAGCAGGGCGTGTCTCTTTAAATTGCAGGACGTTTCCTAGACAATTCCTGCCGCCTTGTGCCTCCTCGAATCGATGGCTAGTCTGCGGTCCGTCACTGCTTATCAGTGATCGGGTTTAGTCGCTCGGATTTAGGAGTAGGCGCATCGTCCCATAAAGTTTAATGGTGGCTGTGCGCAGGGCGCCCTCGGGCGCGCCGGATGCTCCTGACCGGTCGACTAACCTGCGTACAGCCGCCACCCTACGTTTAGTCGCGAAATGTGTCGGTTCCTTGATCACCCAGGAGCTGCAAAATGAAAAAAGTCGTCCCCGATCCACCCCACAACGCCACTAAAGACCGCGCCGCCTTCAACCGCGCCATCGACCATTACCTGCCAGCCCAAGGCGTTCAAATCGAAGACCTGAGCTTCGAAGACGCCCTGCTCTACACTTCCAGCTTGCTCGACAGCGCTTCGGCCACAACACTCAATTGCAGTGAGCTACTGCCCAGCCCCGAGCGGGCGAAAATTCTGGCGGTGTGGCATTTGCTGGAAATGGCCAAGACCACCGTAGACCGCTCCATCGAGTGCCTGAACCCCACCAAATCGCCTGCCTGAATTCAGTAAAACTGTGGGAGCAATAGAATAGGGGGTCAGCCCACCATTCACATGTTTCAAAGAGCAATTTTGATTACCTTTACAAAACCGTGGTCTGCCCCCCTATTTCTCTCTTTTCACTTCTATTACCGCCCAAAAGGGTTAAATAAAACATCTTTCATTGAGGACTTCGCCTCATATATCAAACCCAACATCGGGTTAACTAATTTTGAAACCTGCGGATTCAGCCTAGCCGCAGTAAGCAGCTCATCCGCAAGCGAGTCTAATTGCGAACCTGAGAACATATCGTAGTCATCAAAGCTAAGGCTGCTGAGAATTGGAAATTCCTTAGCATCCAAATCGAACAATAAATTTGCCATTTCTATTGGCACCTCAACCTTATCAAGACATCCATCTTTATCGACGGATGCCATTTTCTTGTCCCACAACATTAAGTAATACATAGCTTAAAGAGTCTTTCCGGGAAACGTGTTAACTAAATCACCTTTTTTGTCAGTGATAACCGTCATAAAGTTAGTCATCTGCCCTCCTGATTTGGCATCGGTACCAACAGGCCGCCCCATGTCAACTGTCCGAATGAAATTACCCGATGTCGGTGATTGATAGGCGGGAGTCTTGACGACCTGCGGAGTTTGTAGAATAACCTTTAATTCAAATAAAAAGGGGACAGATTTATTTTTCCATGTCCGACCTCGGTCTACCCTGCCCTCGACGTTCAATACGTGAAGAAATAGAAGAAATAGGGGTCAGACCACCATTCACACATTTCAAAGAGCGATGCTGATTACCTTTACAGAATTGTGATCTGCCCCCGTTTCACGCTTAACTCTCGTTTTACAAGCAAAAAAGGGGACAGATTTATTTATTCGAACTTAATCGAAAAGTTAAATAAATCTGTCCCCTTTTCTCTCGTTTTAGTCAATCTTGGATAGCAACGCTGTTGGCTAAGGTCACTTTGATTCGGCAGGGGCCGGTTGAGATTGCACGGTATCCATAAAACCGGGGGCGACTCAGTTAGCTACAAAGCAACCTTCATGCCTCAGAAATAGGGGTCAGACCACCATTCACATGTTTCGAAGAGCAATTTTTACAAAACCGTGGTCTGACCCCTATTTCTCTATTTCTCTGAAAATCAAATAAATCTGCGCCTTTTTCCAGGCGAAGCTGCACAGATTTTGGGGGCTGAGGACACTTGGAAATATTGGAGCGGGCTCTGCGTGATGAGGTGTGCCATCAAACGCAGAGCTTAAAATAAATTTGTGGGGATCCCTCAGGGTCTGACCCCGTTTTTCCGTTTTTCTCTTGACCCCGTTTTTCTGCGATAAGAAAAATCGCCCCCCCTCAGGGTCTGACGCCATTTATCGGCGATCCCTCAATGCCTGCCCCATTTTCTTCAGTCGCTGCCAATATCACACATAGTGCAGTAATAATTTGTTCCGGCTGATCATCTAAAGGAACGCCCCAACCGGTAATTTCTAACCCCGCATATTCTCTTTCAGAATAAAACCACTCTTCAGCGTCATCAAACTCCAAAGTAGTAAATGGCAAAAAATCAGAAACCAAACTGCCCAAACCAATACCAATTGGCAAAACACCTTTATACATAAGCTCTTGTGTTCGCTCTCCAGGAAAACTGAAGCTGTAAGCCTTGAGTGCAAATACCGCTCCATCTCTAATCACTATTGATAGAGCAGGCGTCCCCTTTAGAAGATCATTAACCACAAACTCATCAAATAACGAAAAAGAATAACCGCCATTTCCAAACTCATCCACACCACAACTTCTTAATCGAAGCTTTGGAGAGCACTCAAATTGGTATAATTGGCTAGTCTCATCAATCAAATAGTTGAGTAACACTCGCGCCAGCACCTCTGCACCAACACCCAAAGGTATACCTGCGAGAGACACCGATGGCACGATTGGTGCTACCCAAGATATTGAAAACTGACTAACCTGTTTCATTCTGGCACCCATTTATTGATCGTGGGATTAAATATCACCTCTTGCCCCCAAGGATTCAAGTATTTGGTATTGGCATCTTAAATAGGACCCTTGCTATTAAAAGTCGGCCTATAATCCACAGGATCGACAATTTTAACTTTACTTCCATCCAAATACGTAAGCTTATAGTACTCTCCTTTATGGGTAGATAAAACATCACCTCCAACAGTAGATGGACTATATTGAATTTCTTTAACCCCCATGGTACCACCTTCCACCGTATAAACTTGTGCATTACCAGACGTGCTATTTTTTACCTTTCGAAGAAATAGGGGTCAGACCACCATTCACATGCGTCAAAGAGCAATGCTGATTACCTTTACAGAACTGTGATCTGCTCCCGTTTCGCGCTTAACTCTCGTTTCACAAGTGTTGCTTGCAGCTGACAACTGAAAATTCCCGAGCAAGCACTTCAAACCCTGTGCCTCCATAGTCTTTCAGACTATATTTAACTCCTTCAAGCTGATCAGCTGAGACGTCATCCACTTCAACTTCGCTCAAGTACAAACTCCCACACACATCAGGAACTGCTAAACGACGAACCCCTGTAAACCCTAAAACAACTTCAAACGCCGACTGCTCAGACTCATAAAGCATCTCCAGGGTAACCTTGTAAGTATCAACTGCGCGCCCCATATTTTCTCGCTGCAAGCTGAGCCCCAGCACAAGATTTAGATTATAGAAATCAAAATCAGGAATGATGGAAAGTTTTTCAATGCCCTCAAAGCTAATTTCAAGTGGCCGCATATTCCCTCCTAGTAATCTGGATGCGCGCAGGCCTGGCACCTTTGACATTTTGATTTAGCTCCACCTCTCACACATGATAGTGGGGCTTAGGATGCATGTCAGGTTGCCCAGAAAAATAGGGGACAGGACACCTTTACCAGTAAACCCAAATCAGGCTTGAGTCGAAGTCACCTACAAGTCACCAGTAAGAAATAGTAAGAAATAGGAGTCAGACCACCACTCACATGTTTCAAAGAGCAATTTTGATTACCCTTACAAAACCGTGGCCTGCCCCCTATTTCCTGACGAATAAGGCGAAAGGTGTGCAGGTTTTACTCAAGTTGATCGCCAGGAAACATATCGGAAACCGGCCGGCACGGATTGAGCTTCGCACCATAAAACGAAGGCCTTAGCCTTACTCGATACTGATACAGACGCGTTCGGCGGAAGAGCCGAGGTTAGGAAAAATGGACACCCGAAAAAAATCAAGTAAGTGACACTCAAATCCATACCCTTTTCCGGTCCTAGTAGAGCATACGAGAAAAGTGATAGCTCACTTGATCATTCCTCAACAACTGATCACTCGCAAAGTCAAAACTATCAGACTTCACCAACACCTGACGTAAAGGCTCCGGAATATCATCAATGCCACCGAATATTGTAGGGACCAAATACCTGAAATAGTCACCCATTACAGTCTGCCCTTCATAGCCAACAGGATAGTCCACACCGACATCATCGCCCTCTACGCCATGATAGACATAAAAGCCTTTATTGACTGATAGATTAGCCTCTGCAAAGGACTTTGATTCCAACAGGTCAGACTCCAGGTACTCAACCAAACGTTCCTTCGAGAATTTTTTCTGATATCGCCAGGCAGAATAAAGGTCAACCTTAAGTTCACCGCATTTATCGGGAAAACAACTTAAGAACTCAGAAGACTCGCCCCAAACAAACTCAGATAGCCTATCAAGTTGAGCATCTACATTTTCGAGCCTTAACAAAATTTGCGGCAGTTCTCCGTAACAATTATTCACCATCACAGCGATCCTTCCATTTTTATCTATGGCAAACCACGTAAATATTGTTCCAAATCCAGGTCGCCAACTTTCATTTAAAACAATCATTATAGATCTCCTCGAGGCCAACTTACACTGCAATTTTCACAAGGTGAAATTATCGCCCCTTCAGGAATACGATCCTTCCCCCAGACCTCTCGAGTGCGAACTGCCTCAGTAAACCTTATGCTAGCGGGATCCACCCCTTGCCTAACAAGCGAGTCTGCGGCAGATACCTCCGCGCAAGCGCCAGCCTTATTTTTACAAAAATCAGTGAACTCGCCGATCTTCACACCTAGCTTATCCTCAAGATATCTTACGGTGGTTGGATGTAACATTTCTGCCACTACGGCACCATTGCTAGCACCAATCGCTGTCTTCCCAGTAACCGGGTCATATGCGCCCACCATGGTTGCTTGTTTACTGGCTTGTGACTTTGAAGGAATTTTATTGATTTCATCTATTAAGTCTTTCCTGGCTTGAGTAGCTGCCTTTTCAACTTGAGTAGCGTTAGGCAGCCCTAAAGGCGGTGTATTCACCTTCGCATATGAAGCAATCTCATTAGTCCCATCAGGGTACACAACCTTCATAGCATCGTCACTAACCGTGACAATGCTGTCCTTAGGCAATACTTTCCCATTAGCCAGCGTTACGCTTTCACTAAGTTGGACTGTTGTATTGACCTGAACGGTCGCGCTTTCAACGTATTTGGAGCCGCCAACCAACACGGGATTTGGTGTATCAATCGGACGCGGCACATCAGGATCTGGTCCAAGACGCTCTAGCTTAGCAAGCTTGCCTTGAACGCCACCCGCTGCCTTGGCACCGGCGGCAATCTCCTTGAAGCTATTGATCGAAACCTCAATACCGGCCTTAGCAAGTGTTGACGCACCTTGGGCGGCACCTCCTGTCCCACCTGTGGCAATGATCTGCGCATACAACGCCACCGCCTCACCCAATTGCTTGCCTAGGTTTTCAGCGTTTGAGTCACCGCCTACAACCAATGCATCGCGAATTTGAGTAATTTGCGATTTGAAACCCGCAGCTGCAGCACCGAAGAGCCTCTCACCATCCGCCGACAATAAAAATTCGTTCATAGCGTCAATGCTTGCAATTGGGTCACGCAGTACGCCTACAGCACTATTCAGAGCGTCTATACCCGCTCCGCCCATGCTGTCTTTGAAACTTTTGAAGAGCGCGCTTCCGGTAATAAGGTCTTGATTTCCGGAAACCGCCAGCCACTTACCGGTGACTTCAAATACCTCGAGTGGCGTTTTGGCTTCAGCTACCTCTTTGGCCATCTGAACGACTTGTTGCGTAGCCAACCAGTTGTTATCGACGTTCGCGATCGCGGCATTAGTAACCGTAGCAGCGCCGTTCGGGTTGCTCATCGCGGCAATGCCGGTCACTACCGACGCAATGATGTTACGTTTAGCCTCACGCTCTTCGTTGGTTTCGTTAGGGTTAGTCTCGTTAAAGAGGCCTGCCAGTACGCTGCTGGCCGCCCCACCCAGAGCCCCTGCTGAACAGCTTTGATTACTGCTCGCAGCGCCAGCACAGCCAAGGATGGCATGCAGGCCAGCATGTTCGGGGCTGCCTTCTTTCATCCCGTTGATGACCAACTTGCCGATGTAGTCCGAACCCTGCTGCTGGACGTAGTTGACAACCATATTCTGCGCGAACTGTGCACCACCGCCGGTGACGTTGCCGCTGGCCCCCGCAACCAAAGCAGTAGCGATTTGTCGGTAGGTGCCGCCTGCTCCCCAATCGGACGCTATGGCATTGGCCTGTTTATTCAAATCGAAGTATTTCTTTCGATGCACCGCTTGTTCTGTGGGGTTGACTTCAGGGTCGCGTGATTTGGCGTACTCCTTTTGGGCATCGTTCCGAATCGCATCTACTTCACGCGCGCGAGACTCCAGGTACACAGAGACGTTCTGAACAAACTTGCCAGTAATCTCAAAACCGACCTGAATTTCCTTGGCGTCGAAGATCGGCTTGAGTTTATTGCTGCCGTCTCGATCACTGGATACATCCGTGTTGATTGCCGCCACTGCTTGCTCGGCCGTCTGGCCGGTCAATTCCTGCTGCTTGGCACTATCAGTGACAGTCACGTCTGCGCCACTGATACCACTCAAGGTTTTGCTACTGGAACTGTCACCCGCGTAAAGCGCAACGGGGGCGTTCACACCAAATCCGCCTTTGTTGGCTGCGGACGTTCCGGTCTTGGTAGCATCTACATTGCCGTCTGCATCCCTGCCAACCTTCCCGCCAGTGCTGTAGCCACCGCTCAGATTGATGCTGGTAGCGTCATAGTCGGCCTTGTTCTTGATATCCGAACTGGTCAGCGAGCCTGTTATGAGCGTGTTCTTAGCATCGGCTACCGCTTTATCGGTGCTGGCGATGATCGCGCCCTTGAGGTCGGTATTACCCTTGACCTCAACCTGGAACCCACCATCACGCGCCTTGATGCCCGATTGATCGCTGACACTGGCGTAGTCGCTGTGCATTTTTTGCTGGCCAATGCCACCGCTGACACTGCTCATGCCCATACAGAACGGTGGTACGCAAATGCTGACCCCGACGTTTGCGCTCAGTTGCTCCGAGCGATAAGTACTGGTGTCTTGCAGACTCTCGATATTGAGATCACCGCCCACTTTGGCCTGAACTTGCTGGCCGGTAACCACTGCACCTTTGAGGTTGGTATCCCCGGCACTATCAAGCCTTACTGTCTGCCCAGCCTTGACGGATGTGTTGGTTTGGGTGACATCGTCACCATCGGACATCCCTCGCCCTTTATTGGCGGCGAGGTCCAATGTGAACCCGTTTTGTTGCCCGCCAAAACTGAACCCGACACCAGCGCTCCAGCCACTGTTGTTGTTGGAGCTATCCTGATGTGCAGTGTTTTGCGCAGCCAGGAGGTTGATCTTGCCATCCGCCTTGAGGTTGGCATCACCTCCAGCGTCGATACGGCTGCCCACCACATTCAAATTGCTATCAGCGCCCGCGCCCTTGGCTGTGATATTGACGTCACCACCTGCAACCACGCTGCTGCCAACTACATTGCGGCCACTTTGGCTGCTTTCATTGTGACTACGGCTGTCGCTCAAGTTGACGCTGATCTTCACGCCTGTGAGGTCTTTTTTCATCAGCGCCTGGCCGCCGTCGAGCGCTGCATTGGCACTCATGGCAGCATTCACAGCGGACAGCGCGAGCATGCGGCCATCACTTGTTTGTTGGGCTGACTCAACTGTCCCCTGAAGGCTTCGCAGTGCATCAACCATAGGAACGCTGACGGTGCCGCCAACCGCCGTGCGACTGGTGCTCGCGGTGTTGTTTGCTTTCAAGGTATCGAATCCAGCCTCGATATCTACATGTTTGGCCTTGATATCGATATCGCCTTTAGGTACAACAACCTGGCTGGCAATCTGGGTGTAACGCTCCCCAGCCGTAAGGCTGACATCGCCGCCCAAAGAAGCGATCTGGCTGCCGGCCTGACGGATAGTCTCGCTCTGATCAGCCTTCTTGGTCTTGACGACACCTGTCGCACTTTGCCACCAGGAACCCACCTCCCCGACCTTTTTGCTGTTGGACTTAGAACTTGCGCTTGAGGTGTTTTCAGCGCTGATTACTTCAAGATTTTGCCCTGCGTCGATCTTTAGCTCACGGTCCGTAACCAACGTACTTCCACGCAGGGTGGTATCGCGTCCGCTGGTGATCTGCAAGCTATCGGCGCTGATATCGCTGCCGATGCTTTGCGAGGCACTTTGCTGGGTCTGCTGACCTTTCTGCGACGCAGACATTCCAACGGTGAGCGATACGCCGATCTTGCTGGACTGTTTGGATTGGCTTGAAGCCTGCTGCACTTCAGCCGTACCGATTTCTACGTCATTACCAGCATTGAGCTTGACGGCGCCTTCTGCCCGCAGAGCGGCTGCCTCCAAAGAGATATCGTTATCTGCTCGCAGATCAATTGACTTGGCTACTAGCTCGGTACTAGTGAGCGTTGTATGGCCACTCGAGTTGCTGCTGGACTTGCTCGAAAACAGACCTTTCTTGGATGAAGCGCTGGCCTGGCTGGCATAATTTTCGGCCGCAATAAGATTGATGTCATGCCCTGCGGTAGCCAGCAGCGCCCCGCCACTGTTGACTTTGGCACCCACGGCATTGATGTCCTGAGCCGCCGAGAGAACGACTTTCTTGCCCGCATCAATGGATGAGCTGACAGCAACATCACTGTCACTCTCATTCATCTGCGTACTTTTCTTACCCCACGAGCCCTTTTTGGTTTTGGAGTAATAGGAGTAGTCGCTATCCTCGGCGGTATTGAGATTCAGATCATTTCCGGCAAACAGGTACGCTTCATCCCCTGCGGAGACCCGACTGGCTGTCAAAGCCAAGTCCTGTCCAGCACTCAAGGCCACATCCCCCCCAGCCTTAACCAAAGTCCCCACCTGACTCACATGATCTTCCTGCGCCTTCACCTTCTTCAGGTTCAACGCCGAATGCTGCTCATCCGCCGCCGAAACCAGGCTCAGGTTCTCGATAGCCGACATCGCCACATCCCGCTTGGCATCAATCCGGCTGGCAATCGCAGTCAAATCCCGGCCCGCAACCGCGCTCAGGTCGCGCCCCGCCGTCACCGAAGAACCGTTCTGCGTCACGGAGCTGCTGTTGTTACGCGCGCTGGTGTTGGCGTTGCTGTTCACCTGCTCCACCGACCCAAAACTCAGGTCACGCCCGGCCTGAATCGTGGTGTCGCGTCCGCTTTGCAGCACGCTGCCTTGGGTTAAGAAGTCGCGTCCGGCCCTGATGCTCAGGTCGTTGGCCGCTTCGATACGCGCCGCGCTGTTGAGGAAGTCGCTGTGTTCACTGATCACGCCGTCGCTGCTGTCGTGGCCGGTGACGGTGCGTTCGTTGATCACGTCGCCATTCACGGCGGTCATGGTCACGTCGCGGCCGGCGATGATGCCGCCCGCCTTGTTGACGATGTTGTTGCCCGCCAGCAAGTCCAGGCGGTTACCCGCCTCGATCAGGCCGCTGTTGATCAGGTCATTGCCGGCCTTGGCTGATAGGTTGTTGATGGCGCGCAGGGTGCCGACGTTGTTCAGGTCTTGCCCGGCGATCAGGCTCACATCGTTGCCCGCAATCAGCGCGCCGGTGGGTGCCAGGCGGTTGTTGGCGTTGGCCAGGTACAGCACCGGCACCAGCACTTCTTCGCCGTTGACCACGCTCTTTTCCAGCCAGACGATGTCGTGGGTCAGGGCCGCGACTTGTTCGGAAGTCAGGTTTACCCCCACGGCCAGATTCAGCGTTTGCTTGCTGGCGATGGCGTTGTCCATCAGGTGTTTAAACAGTTTTTCGTCGGTGGTTTGCCCGTCGAGAAAGCGTTGGCCGGTGCGCGCGACCACGGCTTGCTGGATCAGGCGTTGTTCGTAGAAACCGTCGCCCAGACGCTTGGCGCTCTCGTCCGGGTTGTAGCCCAGGCCGGACAGCAGGTAGTCCGAGCTCATGAATTGCTTCATGTCGGTGAGTGCAGGGTTGGTTTCGATCAAGTATTTATGCGGCTGTGAAACCGCACTTTTGTCTGGCAGGCCCTGCACCCGGTTGACGATCTGGCTGGCCACCGGTGTCGGTTGTGCTTCGGCGGGCTGGACGACGACCACGGCAGGTCGGCTGCCGGTGCTCGCGGCAGCGGGTTGTTCAACCGGGCTGATGACCGGTTGGGTCTCATGCGGCACCGGCGCTACCGGAACCACCACGGACGGCGGTGGTGTGCCGACGGCAACCTGTGCATCGTGGGCCAGCGGTGTCAGGCCTGGCAGGCTGAGGTCGGGGCGTGAGCTCCCCGGCGCAATGGCCACAACGCGGGTATCGCGATCCACGGTCGACAGGCCCGGTACGTTCAGGTCGGGGCGAGCGCTGCCAGACGGTGCGCCATCGGGTGTGGTCAGCACAATTCGGGCATCGCGCTCGGCGGGTGTCAGGCCAGAAAGGTCGACGTTCGGACGCGACACATCGACCGCTGGCCGGGAGCCGTCAACGGCGTTCTGGGCATCGATGCCATCGACATGGCTGATCGTGCCACCGCTGGTGCGGCCAGGTTGCAGCGTTCCTACGTCGGCGCTGCCCACGCCGGCAACGTTGATGGCGCTGGCACTGGCATTGATTCCACTGGCCTCGCGGGCCGTCACCGAGACCTGGCGGTTGTTGGCGGCGAGTTGGGTGACCTCCTCCAACTGGATCGTCCGACCTTGGGTTTCGGGAAGGTTCTGCTGGCGTTGCGCCAAACCGACGCTCGCAGCGCCAAGGGTCCAGCTTTGCGGCCCTGCATTGGCTTGAGCGGCCTGCCCGCTGCTGGCGCCCTGCCCGCTCAATCGGAACAAACCGTTCTGGCCGGTAGGCAGGCTGAAGCCCGGAAGCGCGATGGGGTTGACTTGCTGTTGAGCCAAATCAGGTGGCAACTGCGAGTTGATGGCGATCGCTGTCGAGTAGCCGCTACCCGCGCCTGTGTCAGTCTTGGTGCGGCCCGCCGCGACATAGGCATAGTAAGGACGAACCACACTGTTGTTGATGTTCTGGGCGGAATTAAGCGCAACGTTGCCACCGGCCTGGATGATTGCATCGTAGGACTGGCCATCGCTTTTAAGGGTGGTGATGGTTTGCGAGAGCTTGCCGCCGCCCATGAGGCTCAGGAAATAGCTGAGGTCTGCCTCGACGGTCGCCGATGGCGTGGGGCTATTTTTGGCGTTGAAGTTGGCAGCAGCCGGCAAGGCCTGGAAAATCTGCGAGACAAAGTTCCAGTAGGTCCGAGTGGTCTTGATCGCCTGGGCTTGCACGCCCTGGTTATTGATGGTGGTCGCGTTGGCGGTGAGGTTGCCCGTCGCGGCAATGGTGCTGCTCAGGTTGTTGAGGGTCTGGGCGTTGATCTGCATGTCAGCGCCACTGCTAAGCCCCGAAGCCACGCTGCTGCGGGTAACATTCAAGCTATCGATTTCATCGATCTGCCACAGGCCGTTTCGTCGGCCTTTGCTACGGAAGTCACAACCGGCGCCCGGGATCAGGTTGCAATCAAGTTCGGTGATCTTCACCGAGCTTTTTTCATGTGCCGAATACTCCAACACGTCCCTGACGTTATTGACGGTCATGGCATTGATCGTCAGGTTCTTAGCGCTCTCGATAGTGCCCGAACGGTTATCCAGCAGATCGGCTTTGGTCTGGTTCGGGTCTTTGCCAATCAGTACGTCACCCAGCCCATAGACATCGGCATAGGCGTTGGTGAAGCTATTGGCCAGCAACTGCATGTCGCCGCCACTGGTGATCAAACCCTTGCTGTTAACCAGGGTGTTGGTGCTGAGGGTCAGGTTGGCCCCCGTGGCCAGCGTGCCCGTATTGCTGACCTCTGCGGCTGTGAGGGCCATGGTGTTAGCGGAAGTCAGGCGCCCGGCGTTAGTGAGCTGCCCGCCGACGTTGATCGTGCTGTCTTGCCCGCCGGCCACACTCGCCGCCGTGCTCAGGTTCACTGACCCGGCACTCAGGCCCAGGTTACCCACGCTGCTGTAACGCCCATTACCGCCATAGCTGCCGGCCAGCGTTAATTGCGCCGTGCCATCGCTGGCGATCAAGCCATCGTTGTTCCAGTTACCGCCACTGCCGACAAGACTGTCAGACGCCAGCAACTGCCCGCTGGCGGTCTGATTCAAAGTATTGACGTTCACCGTCAAGCGCCCGGCCTGGATCACACTGCTGTTGGTCCAGTGGTCTGCGGCCAGGGTCAGGCCACCTCGCGTCACCACGTTGCCACCGGCATCGATAAGGTTGGCGGTGGCAATATCAAAGGTCCCTGTGCCGCTGTGCAGCAAACTGCCGCCCTGGTTCTGGAAGCCTGCGGCATTCAGGGTCAGGTCGCTGGTACGGCTCTCGAGGCGGCCATTGCGATTGTCGAACAGGCCTGCGATCTGGAAATCGGTCTTGCCGCTGCCGCCCATGGCGCGCAATTGGCCGCCCTGGTTATCAACGCTGTTGGCACGCACGTTGAGCAGGGTGTCGCTTTCGATAATCCCCGCATGATTGCTGAGTTGGCCGCTGAGCCCCAGCTCAATTAGATTCGCCGCCACTTGGCCTGAGCTGTTATCCAGCCCTACCCCACTGACGCGTAGCAGGTCCTTGGCGTACAAGCCGCCATAGGCATTGGCGAAATAATTGGCGTTGACCACTGCGTCGCCATTTTGCGCTGCGATGCGGCCGTGCTGGTTGTCGACACTGCCGGCCACCAGGTTCAAACGCTGGCCTTGAATCACGCCAGCCTTGTTGCCCAGGCTATAGCCGTTGAGCAGCCTGTCACCGACGTTGGCATCCAGCAGGCCCTTGAGGCTGGCCAGTGTGCCCGCCTGGTTATTCAGGGTGTTGGCCTTGACGCTCACGTCACCGGTCTGCGCCAGCAGCTTGCCGCCTTCGTTATCAAGGTCGCCGCTGACGTCCAGGCTTAAACCGCTCTGGCCCTGCACCACACCCGCACGGTTGCTCAGGCCAACGGCCTTCATCTGCAGGTCGGCACCCTGACTGTAGATCAAGCCGTCGGCGTCGTTTTGCAGCAGGCCGGTGCTGGTGATTGCCAGGCGGTCCTTGCCGGCGATGGTGCCGCGCTGGCGGTTATCGATACCGCCGGCGAGCAGGGTCAGCAGACCTTGGCTGGCGATCTGGCCGCCCTGGTTGTTGACCTGAACCGCGCGTTGCAACAGCAATGCGCCAGCGCTGGCCAGCTTGCCATTGGTGTTGTCGAGGGTGCCCAGCAGGCTCAGGGTCAGACGGCCATTGCTGGCCAGTGTGCCGCTCTGGTTGTGCAGATCTGTGCCGGTGACGGCCAGCGTTTGCTGTGCATTGACGGTGCCGGCCTGGTTGCCCAGGGTGGCGGCTTGCACGTCAAGGTCGGTGCCGCTGTCGATCAGGCCACCGTTGGCGTTGTTCAGCAAACCGCTGACGACGAGGCTTTGCCCCGCGCCGCTGGAGAGAATACCGCCGCTGTTGTCGAGGCTGGCGGCACTGACGCTCAATGCACCTTGGCTGACCAGTGCACCGGCACCGCCATTGAGCATCTCGCCGGAAAGGCGCACATCCACCGCGCCGTTGCGGCTGGACAAGGTGCCGTTGTTGCGGTTGTCGAGGCTACCACCGCCGACGTTCAGGCCCTGCCAACCTGAGACCAGGCCGTTCTGGTTGATCAGGTTGGCCGCGTTGACCGTCAGCACCTGGCTGCTGATCAACTTGCCGCCGCTGTTGTCCAGGGTGCCGGTGTTCAGGGCCAGGTCTTGCTGGCTGGAAAGCTCGCCGTTCTGGTTGTTGAAGGCGCGCAGACGGTTGAGGGTCAGCGGGCCTTTGGCGAGGATCAGGCCGTTGCGGTTGTCCAGGTCGCTGTTGTTCAGGTCAAGGGTCACGCGCTGTTCGCCCACCACGCGGCCGCCGGCCAGTGCCAGTGCGCTGAGGTTCAGGTCCATCGCGCCTTTGGCGGAAACTTCACCGCCGCTGCCGGTGTTAAGGCTGGCGGCGCTCAGGTTGAGGCTGCCCTGGCTGTTGATCAAGCCGGCAGCGCTGTTGTCCAGGGCCATGGCACTGAGGGTGACGCCCGCTGCGCCGAGCAGGCTGCCGTTCTGGTTGTTCAGGTTGGCGCTGTGCAGGGTCAGCATTTGAGTGGCGCTGATCAGGCCTTGGTCCTGGTTGTTGAGCAGGCCGTCGCTGGTCAGTTGCAGGTCGCTGCGACTGGTCAAGGTGCCGCCCCGGTTGTCCACGGCGCCTGCGTGTGCGTTGAGGCTGGCGGCGCCGATCAGGCCTTTGACGTTGGCCAGGGCCTGGTTCAGGCGCAGGGTCAGGGCCTGGTTGCTCAGCAGTTTGCCGTTGCTGTTGTCCAGGCTTTGCGCAGCCAGGGTGAAAGCTTGGGCGCTGGAGATTTCACCGTTCTGGTTGCTGACGGTCGTAAGGTTATTGAGCAGCAATGGACCAACCGTGTTGATCAGCCCGCCCTGATTGTTCAACTGACCGTTGTTCAGGTCGAGGCTCAGGCTGCTGTTACTGAAGAGCTTGCCGCCCTGCTGGTCAAGGCCGGTGACGCTGGCGGTCAGGGCCTTGGCGCTGCCGATGCTGCCGCCGTTGTTCACTTGGCTGGCCGTCAGGTTCAGGGTGTCGCCGCTGTTGAGGCGGCCGCTCTGGTTATTCAAAACGCCGGTGCTGACCGCCACCGCGCCCTTGCCGCTGATGCTGCCTTGCTGGTTGCCCAAACTGGCGCTGCTCAGTACCAAGGCGCCGTCGGTGACCAGTTCACCGTTCTGGTTGTTCAACTGGCCAGCGACGCCGACATTCAGCCCCTGGGCACTGGAGAGGCTGCCCTGGGTGTTAGTGAGGCTGCGTGCCTTGACGTCGAGGGTGCCTTCACTGCTCAGCAGGCCCTGGCTGTTGTCCAGGTCACCGCCCAGCGTCAGCTGCAACGGTTGCTGGCTGAGGATTTTGCCACCGGTGTTGTCCAGGCCGGTGCCCGTCAGCAACAGGCGCTGGCCACTGAGTTTGCCGCCCTGGCGGTTGAGCAGTTGCTCGACCGCCAGGTTCAGGCCGCTGGCCGAGAACACTTGGCCGCTGTCGCTGTTGTCCAGGCGCTGGCCGGTTATGCTGAGGTCCGCGTTGCTGGTCAGTTCGCCGGCGCGGTTATCGAGGGTGCCTACGTCGAGTTTCAGCGCTTTTGTGGCGCCTACCAGACCGCCCCGGTTATCAAGGCTGGCGCCGCTGACGTGCAGGGTCTGGGTGCCGATCAATTGGCCTTTGCGGTTGTCGAGGCGGTTGACGTTGACGGCCAGTTCGGCCTTGCCGGCGATCTCGCCGCTACGGTTGTCCAGGTTCGCGGCGGTCAGCAGCAAGGCGCCGTCGCCAATCAATGTGCCGCGCTGGTTATCGATCAGGTCGCTGGCGCTGATATCCAGGCCGCCACGGCTGCTGAGCAGACCGTCGGTGTTATCCAGGCTTGTACTGCGGCTGATGAGGCTGGCGCTACTGACAAGGCCTTTGACGTTGGCCAGGGCCTGCTCGACGCGCAGGGTCAGCGCCTGGTTGCTGATCAGCTTGCCGTTGCTGTTGTCGAGGTTGCGGGCGGCCAGGGTGAAGGCGTTCTGGCTGGAGATCTCGCCGTTCTGGTTGTTGAGGTTGCCGAGGTTTTTCAGCACCAGGATCGGCGCGTTGATCAAGCCGGCGTTGTTCACCTCGCCGTGGTTCATGTCCAGGTTCAGTTGCGTGTTGCTGAACAGCTCACCGCCCTGTTGGTTAAGGCCGGTAAAGTTGGCGTTCAGGGTGCCGGCGCTGGCGATGCGGCCACCGTTGCTGAGCTGGGTGGCCGTGAGGTCAAGGCGGTCGGCACTGATCAGGCGGCCGCCCAGCGTGTTGTCGAACAGCCCGGTGTTGAGGGTCGCGGCGCCCTGGCTTTTGAGCAGGCCCTGCTGACTGTTGTCAAGGCGGGTGCTAGTCAGCGTGAGGCCTTGGGCGGTTTCAACGATACCGCCCTGGTTGAGCAAATCACTGGCGCTGGTGATGCCCAGTGTACCGGCGCTGGAAATACTGCCGCCGGTGTTGTCGATACGTTGGCTGCCCAGCGTCAGAGTGCCTTCGCTGCTGAGCTTGCCCTGGGTGTTGTCCAATCCCGCTGCCAGCTGAATCGCCAGCGCACGCTGGCCGGCAAAGGTGCCTTGGGCGTTGTCCAGGCGCGTACCGGTAAACCGCGCCTCCTGGGCGAACACCAGCCCCTTGGCCTGGTTGATCACCTGGGCCACGGTCAATTGCAGGGTGGTCCCGGCCAGTAGCTTGCCGCCGCTGTTGTCCAGGGACTGGCCGCTGAGCTCGGCGTCTATCTGGCTGGAGATTTCACCAGCGCGGTTATCCACGCTGTCGACCTTGAGCTTCAGCGCTTTTGTGGCCCCTACCAAACCGCCGTCGCGGTTATCGAGGGTGGTGCCGCGAAGGGTCAGATTGCCTTGGGCAACCAGCTCGCCACCTTGCTGGTTCAACACGCCGAGGGTGGCGTCCAGGTCGCTCTGGCTGGCGATACGGCCTTTGCTGTTATTGACGTTATCCAGGCTCAAATGCACCGGGCCCGCGGCGCTGATCAAGCCGCCTTGGTTGCTCAGCGACTGGCCGGTAACGCCAAGGGCCTGCTTGCTGTTGAGCACGCCCTCACGGTTGTCCAACTGGCCGAGGTGCAGGTTCAAGTCCTGATTGGCGCGGATCACGCCAGTGCGGTTATCCAGGCTGTTGCCGCGAACGGTCAGCAGGTTTTGCCCGGAAACACGCCCACCACGGTTATCCAGGCTTGCCGCCTGAATATCCACGATCCCTTTGGCCAACACACTGCCTTTGGCCTGGTTGTCCAGCAAGCCGGCAACGTTCACCGTCAGGCTGCCGTCGCTGACCAGGCTACCGGCCTGGCTGTTGTCCAGGCTCGCCGAAGCGACCTGCAAGCGCTGGCCGGCGCCCACGGTACCGCCCTGGTTGGTCAACGCGCCCAGAGTCGTGAGGTCGAGGCTCACATCGCCCATGACCTGACCATTGCGGTTGTTCAAGGTGATGGCGTTGACCACGCTGGCGCCAGCGCTGGAAACTTCGCCGTCGACGTTCAGCAACTCACCGGCCAACGTCAGGGTCAGGTCCCTGGTACTGCTGAACTCCCCATCGCTGTTATCCAGGCTCGCCGCTTGCGCCGTGAGCCCGGCCGCTGAAATCTGGCCTTTGAGGTTGGTCAGCGCCTGCTCGATCTTGAGGCTCAGGGCCTGGTCACTCAGCAGTTTGCCCCCGGTGTTATCCAGGCTTTGTGCCGCCAGGCTGAAGGCTTGTTTGCTGGAGATCTCGCCGCCCTGGTTGGCGACACTCGACAGGTTCTTGAGCACCAACGGGCCAGGCGCATTGATCAAGCCACCGGCGTTGTTCAGATGGCCCTTGTTCATGTCCAGGGTCAGGGCGCTGAGGCTGTAAAGCTCGCCGCCGTTCCGTTGGTCGAGACCGGAGAGGCTAGCGGTGAGGGCTCTGGCGCTGGCGATGCGGCCCTCTCCGCGGTTGTCCACCTGCCCGGCTGCCAGGTCGAGGCGGTCGGCGCTGGTGAGGCGTCCGCTTTGCTGGTTGTTGAAGGCGCCGGTGGTGACCTGCACGGCACCGTCACCGATGATCTTGCCACCCTGGTTGTCGAGGCTGGCACTGGTCAAGGTCAAGGCGACGGCACTGAGCAACTCGCCCTTTTGGTTGCTGATTGCATCTGTGGTTGCCAGTACCAATGGCGCGGCACTGCTGATGCGCCCGCGGTCATTGTTGAGGCTGGCCGCGTGTACGCTCAAGCCGCCGTCGCTGCGAAGAGCACCTTGCTGGTTGTTCAGGTAACCGCTCAATGCCATGGACAGGTTGCCCTTGGCGTACAGGCTGCCCTCGCCGCTGTTATCCAGTTGCGCGGCGTTCAGGCTGATCGATCGCTGCCCGGAAATGATGCCTTTGAGTTGGTTGTCCAGGCGCTGCAAGGTCAGTTGCATCTCGCCGTTGGCCAGCAAGTGGCCGCCCGCGCTGTTGTCAAACTGGCTGCCGGTGAGCGTCAGGTCGGTGACGCTGGAGACTTCCCCGGCGCGGTTGTCCAGGGCGTCCACCGCGAGGGTCATGGCCTTGCCCGAGTTGAGCAGGCCGCCGCCGCGGTTATCCAGCCTCGTACCGTTAAGCTGCAGCTGCTGCGTCGCCACAACGCTGCCGCCGCGGTTGTCGAATTGGCCGACGGTCAGGCTCAGGTCGCTCTTGCCGGTGAGACGGCCTTTGGCCTGGTTATCCAGGCTGGCGGCGGTCAGTTGCAATTGGCTGCTGGCGGCAAATAACCCGGCCTGGTTGAACAACTGCCCGCTGATCAAGGCGTTCAGGGTGCCGTCGCTGGTGATTGTGCCCTGGGTGTTGTCCAGGCTCGCAGCCGTCAAGTTCAACGCGTGGCCCGTGACAAGGCGGCCATTGCGGTTAGATACAGCGCCCGAGTGATCAAGGGTGAGCAGCTTGTCACCCTGGATCAGGCCATGGCTGTTATCCAGTGACGCGCCAGCCAGGGTGGTGGTGGCGCCGAGGATTTCGCCTTGCTGGTTGTCCAGTGCCGATTCGACGTACGCGGCCAGGCCGTCGCGAACCTTGAGGGCGCCTTCGGCATTCACCAGGCTGTTCGCCCGCAGATCCAGCCCGGTGGCGGAAACCAGGCCCTTGGTATTGTCCAGGGCCTTGCTGATACGCACCACCAGCCCTTGTTCACTGAGCAACTTGCCGCGACGGTTATCCAGGTTATCGGCGGTGAACGTCAGCGCCTGGGTGCTGGACATTTCCCCGCCCTGGTTATCCACGCTGGCAAGGTTACTCAGCAGTAACGCGCCCGGAGCATGGATCAAGCCGCCTTGGTTGTTCAGGTAGCCGTGGTTCAGGTCCAGGCTTACGCTCGCCTGGCTGTAGAGGCGCCCGTCGCCGTGTTGGTCAAGGCCGGTAACGGATGCGGTGAGTTGCTGCTGGCTAGTGATGCGCCCGCCAGCGCTGTTATCTACCTGCCCTGCGGTGAGAGCGAGAGTGCCGTCGCTGTTGAGCGTGCCTTGGGCATTATTCAACTCGCCGCTGACCGAGAGCTGCAAATGGTCCTTGGCGTAGAGGCTGCCCTTGGCGCTGTTGTCGAGGCTGGCAGCAGCCAGTTGCAGGTTGGCACCCGCTGTTAACTGACCGGTCTGGTTGAGCAACTGCCCGACAATGCGCGCCGTCAATCGAGCATCACTGGTCAACTTGCCGCCGCTGTTATCCAGGCTCGCGGCGGCGATGTCGAACGTTTGCGCACCAAACAGCGTGCCCTGACGGTTATCCACGGCGCCCAGGCTGTTGAGGTTCAGCGTGGCATCGCCCTGGAGCAAGCCTTGGCGATTGTCCAGGGAGCCTGCATTGACCGAGGCGGTGCGCGCGAGCAGCTTGCCGTTGCGGTTATCCAGCGCACCGTCGACCTGCAGCGCTACGCCTTCGGTGGCACTGACCGCGCCACCCAGGTTACTCAGGCTACCGGCATGCAGTTCCAGCGCCTTGGCCGATACCAGGCCCTTGGTGTTGGCCAGCGCACGGGCAATGCGCAGGGTCAGGGCCTGTTCACTGAGGACCTTGGCGTTGCTGTTGTCCAGTGTCTCGGCAACCAGGGTAAACGCACGAGTGCTGGAGATTTCACCCCCTTGGTTGGCGACGCTGTTGAGATTGCTCAGCAGCAACTGACCCGGTGCGGTGATCGCACCGCCCTGATTGTTCAGGTGGCCGCGATTGAGGTCGAGGCTGACATCGCCCTGGCCGAACAGCCGGCCGTCATTGTGCTGATCCAGCCCAGTCACGTTGGCGTTCAGCCACTGGCCACTGCTGATACGCCCGCCATCGCTGTTGTCCACCTGGCCGGCTTTCAGGTCCAGCTTGGCGTCACCGCGCAAGGTCCCTTGTTGGTTGTTCAGGGCACCGCCCAGCAACAGGTGGAGCTGATTGTTCGCGTACACGCTGCCCTGGCGGTTATCCAGGGTGGTTGCGTTGAGTTTCAACACACCGACCGCCCCGAGGTTGCCGGCGCGGTTATCGAGGGTGTTTCCGGCAAGGGTCAGGTCGGCTTTGCTACTAATGCGCCCCTGGCGTTGGTTATCGAGACTGCCCAGGTTCAGGCTGAGGTTGCCAGTGGCCGCTAGCAGGCCGACCTGGTTAAGCAAGTACCCGGAAATTGCGGCGGTCAAGGCGCCGTCGCTGGTGAGCTTACCCTCGGTGTTATCCAGACTCGCTGCAGTGAGCGTGAAGCGGCTGCCCGCTGCCAGGGTGCCGTGCTGATTGGTCAGCACCCCGCTGTTGATCGCCAGGGTGTGGTCGCCTTGAGCCTGACCGTTGTTGTTGTCCAGACCGCCTGCCGCCAACGAAAGATCACTGGCCAGCAACTTACCGCTGCGGTTGTCCAGCAGGCCGTCGACGCTCACGTTAAAGCCATCACGGGCACGCAGTGTGCCGTCCTGGTTGCTCAGGCTTGCGGTGCGGGCGTCCAGGCTTGCGGCCGAGACCAGGCCTTTGGCGTTCTCCAGTGCACGGGCGATACGCAGGGTCAGCGCTTGCTCGCTCAACACTTTGCCGCGGGTGTTATCCAGGCTGTCCGCTTGCAGGCTGAAACCGGTGGCGCTGGAGATTTCCCCAGCTTGGTTGTCGACGCTGCTGAGGTTGCTCAAGAGTAGCGAGCCGGGCGCGTTGATCACGCCACCCTGGTTATTCAAATGGCCACGGTTAAGGTCCAGGCTCACATCGCCCTGACTGTAGAGGCGGCCATCATTGTGCTGGTCCAGGCCGGTCACGCTGGCGCTCAGGGCCTTGCCATTGATGCGCCCGCCCGCGCTGTTATCCACCAGCCCGGCACGCAGTTGCAGAGTTCCGCCGGCGCTTAGCTGGCCGCTCTGATTGCTAAGGTCGGCGCTGCTCAGTTGGAGGTTCGCGCCGGCGGTAAACAGCCCGCTCTGGTTAAGTAGGTTGCCGGCGATCGCAGCGGTCAGTACGGCGTTGCTGGTGAGTTTACCAAGGCTGTTGTCCAGGCTGGCGGCGGTCAGTTCCAGGGTTTGGCCGCTGGCAAGCGTGCCATTGCGATTGCTCAGTGCGCCGCCGTCGATCTTCAGCAGATTGTCGCCCTGCACCCGACCTTGGGCATTATCCAACGTACCTGCCGTGAGCCGTACATCACGGCTCAGGATCTCCCCGCTGTGGTTGAGCAGTGCTGCACCAACGCCCAGATTCAAGCTGTCGCGAGCCACTAAGTGGCCGCTGCTGTTGTCGAGACTGCCAGCTTGCACCTGCAACGACGCCGCACTCACCCGACCTGCCGCATTGCTCAAGGCCTGAGCAACGGCCAGGGTCAGCGACTGCTCACTCAAGACCTTGCCACTGCGGTTATCCAAAGTGTCAGCTTGCAGCGTGAAGCCGGTGGCGCTGGAGATTTCTCCGTTGCGGTTATCGACGCTGTTGAAGTGGTTCAGCAACAACTGACCGGGCGCGCTGATCACGCCGCCCTGGTTATCCAGATGACCGCGATTGAGGTCCAGGCTCAAACTGGCTTGGCTGGACAGACGACCACCGCCATTGTTCAGGTTGCCCACACTGAGTTGGCTTGCACCGGCGCCGCTGAGACTACCGCCACGGTTATCCAGCATGCCCGCCACACGGGCGTTCAGCGTACCGCGACTGCTCACGCTGCCGTTCTGGTCATTGACCAGGTTGGCGACATCGATCTGCAAGCCGGTAGCTGCAATCAATCCCGCACTGTTATTCAAGGTCTGCGCAATCTGAAGGGTCAGCCCCTGGTCGCTGAGCAACTTGCCGGCAGCGTTATCGACGGTACGCGCCGCAACGGTAAAGGCCCGCGCACTGGAGATTTCGCCCTGGCGGTTGTCTACGCTGTTGAGGTTGTCGAGGGTCAATTGCCCGGTGGCATTGATCAGCCCGCTGCGATTATCCAAATGGCCCTGGTTGAGGTTGAGGTTCAGGTCGGTGTTGCTGTAAAAGCGGCCGCCGTCCTGTTGATCAAGGCTGCCGAGATTCGCGTTCAAGCCCTGGGCACTGGCGATCTGGCCTGCGCCACTGTTATTGACCGCACCTGCCGTCAGGTCCAGGGTCTGGCTGCTGGTGAGCACACCGCCCTGCTGGTTATCCAACGCACCCACCTTGAACTGCGCACCACCGGTGGACTCGATCCGTCCCTGCTGCTGGTTGGCCAGGGTGCCACTGAGTTCAACACCCAGCGTGCCTTGGCTGGTGAGCACGCCCTTTTGGCTGTTGTCCAGTGAAGCGGCCTGCAATTGCACGGCTTGGCGTGCAGCGATTCGCCCGCCCTGACTATTGATGGCACCGCTCGCCTTCACACTCAAGGTTTGGCCGGCCGACACCAGGCCGGCGACGTTATCCAGCGTTGCCACTTGCAAGCTGGCCTGGCCAAGACTCGACAGCTCTCCGTTGCGGTTGGCCAACTGGCCGACCGTGGCCGTCAGCGGCCCGGTGCTGGTCACCAGGCCGCCCTGGCTGTTGAGCAACTGACTGGCGTTCAAGCCCAAGCTGCCAGCGCTAAGGATCCGGCCTTGGTTCTGATTGTCCACGTTTGTCGCAGTTAATTGCGCATAGCGTTGGGTACTCAGGGTGCCGCCCTGGTTGGCGAGTTCACCGGTGTTGACGCTGAGGTCGCGGCTGGCGATCACGGTCTTGCCGGTGTTGTCGATGGCCTGCGCAGTCAAGCGCAAATCGCCCTGGGCATTGCGGCTGTTATCGGTGTTGACGCCTGCTTCGATGATCCCGCTGTTGGTCAATCGGCCACCGGCGTCCAGTGCGATGCTGTCCTTGGCAGCCAGGGTTTGTTGGCTGGTCAGTGCGCCTTGAGTTTTTACCGACAGATCAGTACCGGCGTACACGGCCCCCTTGGCTTCCAGGCTGACCGCTTTGACAGCGACAGCAGTGCCTGCGGTGGTCTGGCCCATCACCACATGGCCCGCCGCATCAATCTGGATATCACCGCCGGCGACCATATCGCCCGACAGCTTCACGCCCACACCGGCCTCGGTGCCGATCAGCTTGACCGCGCCCACGTACATGCCGCCGAGCGCCGAGGAGTCAATCGCCAGGTCTGGCGCCTGGCTGCCATCTGCCGCCCGTGCAGTGGCGTTGAGGGTGCGTGCGTCGACATCGTTGCGACCGGCGACGATGGTGAGTTTTTTCGCCTGAATCTGCGCGTTGATCGTGGTGGCGCGGGTGATGATTTCGAACTGGTCGACGTTGCTGGCGTTCAAGCCGGCGCCTTCGATGGCGACGTTGCCTTGGTCAACCTGATAGCGACTGATCTGGCCGTTTTCGATCACCGCTTTACCAGTGGTCAGCGTGGCTTGTGGGGTGTTGATAAAGCCGCAACCGTTGCAGCTGATGCCGTACGGGTTGGCAACGATGACATGGGCCGACTGCCCCGCCACTTCGGTGTAGCCACGCAGTTGGCTGGGGCTGCCGCCGTTGACTTCGTTGAGGATGATATTGGCGGCGGTGCCGCGCAGGTTCGGGTTGCCGACGATGATGCCGCCCAGTTGGGTGGACTGGGTGCGATCGGTGGCGTTGTTGAGAATGACACCGTTGGCGCCGACGTTGTAGTCATGGAATTGGTTGTGCGACAGGCCGCTCCCGTTTGGCGCGGCGATGTTGACGATGGGCACGCCATTGCCCGCTTGCCCGAGCGTGGTGCCCGGTGCGCTGACCACGATGCCGTCGGCCTGGGCCAGCAGCGGCTGCCAGAACATCGCGTTGGCCAGGATCAACGCTAACCCACGTTTAGGCAGCCCCAGAAAGTGGGAGCGGCTTTTTACGGCAGCAGAAGGCTGGCGCGCGAGGAAGGCGAACTGGCGAACGTCCATGTCATGTCTCGATGCCCGAGGGCGGTAAAAAATTTAAAGGAAAAAATCCAGGCGGAAATAGATCGGCGCTTCACGTTCTGTGATCGCAGCCGGTCGTTCCAAAGAGTGGGCGAAGGTCACCGTCGCCGCGACGTTCTTGCCGCGGGCAAACAGCTCCAGCGAGTTGCTGCTCATGCGCCCATGCTGTTCGGCGTTGTAGCGGCCGTGGCTGATCACGCCCTGGTCATAACCAAGGCTGGTGCCGTATTCGTTGAGCACCGGCTGCAGCCAGGCCCAGGTCACTGGGCGGCTCCAGCGCAGGTCGTTGCGCCAGTAGCCGCCGCTGTCGCCAGCGAGCATCTGGTCTTTGTAGCCGCGAATCGACGATTGCCCGCCGAGGCTCATGCGTTGTGGGCTGAACAACACGTCTTCACTGTGCTGGCCGGTCATCAAGCTGCTGAAGCTCAGCGACTCGCCCCACAGCTGAAATGGGTACAAGTAGCTCACCGTGGCGGTGTATTTGCGGTAGCGCGCATCGGCCTGACCGGGCTTGGGGTGATGATTGGCTTGGGCATCGAAGGCGCCGATGCCGTCTTGCATGCCCAGGTCGATGTTCAGGAATGAGCCGCCGATGCGGCGGCCATGGTTGATACCGAACTGGGCTTCGCTGAGGCGATTGCTGCTCAGCGCCAGCTTGCTGTCTTCGATGAAGTTGTTAGTGCGCAGGTAGGCCACGCCAGTGCTCAAGGAGGTTTTGCTCAGCGCGTCACGATGAATCACACGCTCCAGGCGCAGTTGGTGGTTTTGGCTGTCGCCGGTTTGCTTGAACGTGAAGTTATTCGCCTGGGCCTGGGAGCGGTACTCGCTTTCGGTGTAGCTGTAGGTGAGGTTCCACCAGCCAAACGGCAGGCTGTAATTGAGCATCGAATTGCGTGAAGTTTTCTGGTGGTCGCTCACCGCATCGTGGCCGCCGCGCAGCGAAAGTTGGTCGGCCAACCCCAGCGGGTTGTCCCAATCCAGGCTCGCACCCCACTGTTGCTCGCCGGTGCTGCGCTGGCCGCCGTTATGGCGCGACAAGCCGACACGCCACGGTTTCTGCGGAGTGTTTTTGACCAGAACGTCGCTACCACCCACGGCCCTGCCCGGCGCCAGTTCCATCTGCGCCTGGTTCGACGGCAGGCGGTTGAGCTGGTCGACCATCTGCTCGATTTCGCGCAGGTTGAGTAACTCGCCGGACTTGCCTGGGAAGCTCATCGCCAACTGGCGGTCGGTGATGCCGCTGCCTTCGACGCCCTTCAAACTTTCGAGCTTGCCTTCGACTACCTGGATCCTGAGGTTGCCGCTGGAAAGGTCCTGCTGTGGCAGGTAGGCACGGCTGGTCACCAAGCCTCTGGCCAAGTAACGGTCGGTGATGACCTTGAGCACTTCATTAAGCTGCGGCACGCCCAGGCATTGGCCGATATAGGGCTTGATCAGCGCGTCACGCTCACCTTCGGACAGCGCATCGGCGCCGGCGAGTTCGATGATTTTGATCGGGAAGCAACGGGTATCCACGGGCGTGGTCGGCGTTGCAGGCGCGGCGGATTTGCCAGGCAGGTCTTTGAGTTCTTCGAGGCGCCGCTGCTGGTCTTCGAGCAGGCGGTCCTGGCGGTCGCGAATCAGGTCGGTGATGCCCGGGGTCGCCTGCGGGGGGGCAGCTTGTGCTAATCCGGCAACGCCTAGGCAAAAAAAAGCGGACAGCAGGCCAAGCCTTGTCCGACGTTCCAAACGCCACATGTCTAGATCCCTCTATATGGCACTGAGCCACTAATCGGCGGCGATAATAGGGTGGCGAAATGCTGGCGTCAATTAAATGTACCCATTTGTATCAGTCCTGATGCATTGATTCAGTGCGTATCACAACTTACCGGGAGGCAGCGCTGTAGCTTTTTTGACACGGATATTGCTCAACAGAATTATAAGTCCATAATGGACAAATCAGTTTATCTGCGGAGATAGCCATGCCCAGCACGCCTCACGTGATCAACCAGGCCCAGGCCCACGAATTACTTGCGCAAATCGATGTGCCTCACATCCTGCGCAAGCTGTTCCGCGACCTGGCCGCAGGGCTTGCGGTACAGCCGGCGCAACAGCTGGTGGAGTTCCCTCAGGGCGCTGGCGACTTTATCAACTACCTGGGCGTGCTGGCCGAAGACGGGGTGTACGGGGTCAAGACCTCGCCCTACATCGTGCGCGAGCAAGGGCCGCTGGTGAGCGCATGGACGCTGTTGATGTCGATGCGCACCGGCCAGCCTCTGTTGCTTTGCGATGCCGCCGAACTGACCACCGCGCGCACCGCGGCTACCACTGCGCTGGCGGTGGACGCGCTGGCACCGGCAACCGCGCGGCGCCTGGCGATTATCGGCAGCGGCAAGGTTGCGCAGGCGCACGTGCGCTATGTGCAGAACCTGCGCGACTGGCAGCACATCAGCCTGTATTCGCCGCGCCTTGGCCGCGCGAATGCCGAGACCCTCGCCCACCTCAAGGGCCTGGACCCGCGCCTGACCCTCGCCACGAGCTGTGACGCCGCCCTGGAAGACGCCGACGTCATCCTGCTCTGCACCTCCTCGGCAACACCTGTGATCGACCCGACACGCTTGCGCAAACCCGCGCTGATCACCTCCATCAGCACCAACGCGCCGCGCGCCCATGAAGTGCCGGCCGAATGCCTCGAGCACATGCACGTGTTCTGCGACTATCGCCAGACCACCCCAGGCGCGGCCGGCGAAATGCTGATCGCCGGCGAACGGCACGGTTGGGACAAGCGCACCATCGTCGGCGACTTGCCTGAGTTGCTCAGCGACATGGCGCAGCGCCCGGACTACGACCGCCCTGTGTTTTTCCGCTCCATCGGCCTGGGCCTGGAAGACATTGCACTGGCCAATGCCCTGTATCAGATCCAGCGCTAACCGCCTTTTGAGGAGACGTTCATGAACTCTGCAGACTTCATCATTATCGGCGGCGGCATTGCTGGCGCCTCTACCGGTTTCTGGCTGTCGCAGCACGGCAAAGTGCTGGTACTGGAGCGCGAAAACCACCCGGCCTATCACTCCACCGGGCGCTCGGCAGCCCTCTACACCGCCGCCTATGGCACCCCGCAAGTGCGCGCGCTGACCCTGGCGAGCCGTGAATTTTTCGACAACCCGCCGCCTGGCTTTTGCGAACATCCATTGCTGACGCCCCGCGGAGAAATGACCGTGGATTTCACTGGCGACCCGGTGGAACTCAACAGCCAATACCTGAGCGCCAAGGCCACCGTGCCGCAAGTCGAGCAGCTGAGTGCCGACGAGGCTTGCGCACGCTTGCCAATCCTGCGGCGGGAGAAAGTCCATGGCGCAATCTTTGACCCTACCGCCAGCGACATCGACACCGACGCCCTGCACCAAGGCTATTTGCGCGGCATCCGTCGCCACCACGGCGACGTGCGCACCGACAGCCACGTACTGGGCTTGAGCCGTGACGCCGACGGCCTGTGGCATGTGCGCACCCAGGACGCGACCTACACCGCCCCAGTCATCATCAACGCCGCCGGCGCCTGGGCTGATCATATCGGCGGGCTGGCCGGCGCGGCGTCCATCGGCCTGCAACCCAAGCGCCGCTCGGCGTTTATCTTCGCCGGGCCCGAGGGTGTGGACAGCCACCACTGGCCGATGCTGGTGGCGCTGGACGAAGCCTTCTACATGAAACCCGACGCCGGGATGTTCCTGGGTTCACCGGCCAACGCCGACCCGGTCGAGCCACAGGATGTGCAGCCTGAGGAGCTGGACATCGCCATGGGCATTTACCAGATCGAAGAAGCCACCACCCTGACCATCCGCCGCCCGACCCGCACCTGGGCCGGGCTGCGCAGCTTTGTCCACGACGGTGATTTGCTCTCGGGGTTCGATCCGCAGGTTCCGGGGTTGTTCTGGGTGGCGGCGCAAGGCGGCTATGGTATCCAGACCTCACCGGCCATGGGCCAGGCGAGCGCGGCCCTGGTGCGCGGCAACCCGTTGCCGGAGGCACTGACGCGGTTCGGCCTGGACGCTGGTATGCTCTCGCCCGTCCGCCTGGAGCCGCATTGATGAACACCGCCGAGCAAGAAAAAGTCATGCAGAACTTTCGCGCGATCGCCGATGCGATCGCCACGCTGTTCTTCCCTCATGCCGAAGTGGTGCTGCATGACTTGCGCACGCAAAAGGTCGATTACATCGCCAACAACCTGTCCAAACGCGCTATCGGTGACGACTCGTCGCTGGAGGACATGCTCAGCGATGACGTCAGTGAAGTGAACATCGGTCCGTACGAAAAGCTCAACTGGGACGGTCAGAAAATCCGCAGCCTGAGCACCGTGCTGCACGACCACACCGGGCGCCGGCTTGCCGTGCTGTGCATCAACCTGAATATCTCGCTGTTCGAAAACGCGAAGGCGGCGCTGGACCTGTTTCTGTCGCCGAGCAAGCTGATCCCGCAGCCGGACTCGCTGTTTCGCGATGACTGGCAGGAACGGATCAACACCTTCCTGCATGCGTGGATGCGCGAACGCCAGTTGAGCCTGAATCTGCTGACGCGCGACCACAAGCGCGAGCTGGTGTTGGCGCTGCATGCCGAAGGCGCGTTCAAGGGCAAGAGCGCGTCGAACTATGTGGCGAATGTGCTGGGGATGGGACGGGCGACGGTTTACAAACACCTCAAGGAATTGAAGGGCTGACCCGGCGCACGAGCCGGCGTGCCGGCCCCTGCGAGGAGTCGGCACGCCGGCTTGAGGCGTCAGTCGCCGTAGATGTCGGACTTGAAATACTGCTGTGAAATCTTCTGGTACTCGCCATTAACGCGGATACCGTCGATGGCCGCGTTCAACTCGCCGACCAGCTCGGTATTGCCTTTGCGTACCGCAATCCCGGCGCCCTCGCCCACGTATTTCGGGTCCTTGAGTTCTGGGCCGACAAAGGCATAGCCCTTGCCACGTGGCATCGACAGAAAGTCGCTCAGCGGGATGGTGTCGGCGAAGATCGCATCGAGGCGCCCCGACGCCAGGTCCATGTAGATTTCTTCGTTGTTGCTGTAACGCTTGACGTTGATGCCCTTGGGCTCGAAGACCTCGGTGGCATAACGGTCGGTGGTCGTGGCGCGCTGCACCCCGACGGTCTTGCCCTTGAGGCTGGCGTACTGATCATCCACGGTTGCGCCGTCCTTCATCACCAGGCGTGAGGAGGTGAAATAGTACTTGTGGGTGAAGTCCACCGACTTTTTGCGGTCTTCATTGATGGTCATGGACGACAGGGCCATGTCGATTTTCTTCACTTTGAGGGAAGGAATCAGGCCATCGAATTCACCCTCTACCCACACGCATTTGACGTTCATCTGCGCGCACAGGGCGTTACCGATGTCGTAGTCGAACCCGACGATCTTGCCATCCTGGGTCTTGGAAGCGAACGGTGGGTACGCCGCCTCAATGCCGATGCGCAAGGTTTTTTCGGCCGCCAGCACATGGCTGGAAGCGAGCAGGCTGAAGGCCAGGGCGGTGATAAGTGTGTGTTTCTTCATGATTGGGTCTCGCGAGTTATTGTTGGTTTGGCAAGCGTGAAGAAATAAAGCCAGCGTTGACGCACGTTTCTTGTACTTATAATTCCATACTGGACTTTTAAGTATGACTCGTCAATCCGCCTTCCTTCAGGCAATAAACCGCTCGCCTCCATCTTTCCTAAACAAGACCTCCCATGAAAATGCACCTGGGTCGCGCACAATAACGCGGCGCGCTGCCACTGCATCTGGCTCTCAAGTCCGACCTGTCGCTGCTGGATGTGCTGATGCGGCACGTGGATGGCTGGCAGGTACTGGCTGGTGAACGCACCGCTGATCAGTGGGCTGATCGTGGCGCAAATCATCATCAACCAGAGGTTTATGACCCTGCTGTTGCGTGTGGATCACACGCACGAACTGCTCCGCGAGGCACGGCAAAGCTGTCTGCAACCAGACGGTGACACAGGGCGAGACCCCAGCGTCTCAAGCCCGTCCCCCTCACACCACAAGCAGCGCCTCATGCAGTTGAATGCACGGTGTAGCGCCCTCGCAACGCCGGCTGTCCAACCAGCCGCGCGTTTTGGCGATATCGAAGATCTGGCCGTTGTCCATCAATGCCAGGATCAGTTCGTCTGCCACCCGGTAACGTCCGCAGTCCGGGCAGTCGCGTTCTTCCCAGGGGCCGTCGCAGGAAACCCGTTCGGCCGCCCCCACACAAATGAGGCAATTCATCGCGATCACCGTTTTTATCGTTGTAAGCGGTGCAGTCCAGGCTGCTCGCGACAGCCCGGACCCTCCCAGGAACTACTGGCTTTCCTGTGACTTGCCTTCCTGCATCTGCACCGAGGATTTGCTACCGCTGGTGTTGTCCTTGGTGGTGTTGTTGGCGCTGTCAAAACAGCCGTGAAGCATCAACACAGTGCACAGCCCCAAGCATCTGTATAACGTCTTCATCATCGTCTACCTGTTAGTGAGGTGGGTGAAAGCGCAAGGCCTTGCCAGGCGTCAGACCGGCGTACCTGGCTTGATGTCATAGGCTTTCTGCACCAGCTGCGCGCGCTTGCCCAGGCCTTCTTTGCTCTTGCGCGTCCAGGCCGAGTCCATCTGCTTGCGCTGCTGGTCAATGATTGCCTTGGGCTCAACGTTTCGATAGGTGTCGATAGCCCCGGTAATCACCCCGATAGTGGTCTCGAAGACCGGCTCCGGGTCGTATTGCTCGTGGGGAAAGGCCAGTTTGCTGTAGTCGAAAAGGCGCTCGGAAGGTTCGTCTTGCCAGGTCTTCCAGGTTTCGAACATGCGGTCATTGAAGCCTGTGAGAAACGGCCCCGGGTTGACGGTCGCCACCTCGATGCCAAACTCCTTGAGCTCAAGGCTCATCGACTCGGCGATGGCCTCCACCGCGTGCTTGGACGACGCGTAGGCGCCGGCGAAAGGGTCGGCGGTCAGGCCGGCAACGGATGACATGAAGACGACCTTGCCCTTTTTCTTCAAGACCATTTTTTTCACAATCAGCTGAGTCAGCATCAATGGGCCAATCACGTTGACCTCATACTGACGGCGCAAATGCTCAGCAGGAATGTCCACGGTCGCGCCGCCTTCAGAAATACCGGCGTTGTTGAGCAGCACGTCGACGTCCCATTCAGCAGCCCTCAACCGGTCGCCCTCGTGCGTGACATCGAGCTTCTCGATACGCAGGTTGACACCCCGGCGGCGGGCTTCCTGTTCCAGCGCATGCACCTGGGCCACGATCTCGACGCCGGCAATCACGTCGAGGCCTTTTTTGGCCAGCCTGAGGGCTACTTCATAGCCGAAACCCGTACCTGCGCCGGTCACTAGAATTGTCATGATTTGCTCCTGGGAATGATGGGGTAGCGGTGGCCGGACGAAGCCTGCTGTTCGTCCACACATGATTTATCTGGCCGGAGCGCAGCCGCGCTCGTTCAACTATTAGGCTCAATAGCTGACGAGTGGTTAGGACGCTACGCGAGTTAAAAAAACTGAATCATTCACCCCAACCGCCCTCTTCCTATTTAAAGTCTGGCAATTAAGGAAGCGGATTTGAGTGATCTGGATTGGGTGCAGTGGCCAGCAATGCTGGTCACGGTTCTGGCGGCGTGGCTGATCGGCTCTCAGCGCCCCTCGCGCAGAATGGCGGGGTTCGTGTGCTTTTGTTTGAGCAATGTTCTGTGGGTTGTCTGGGGCGCTTACGCTGACGCCTATGCACTGATCGTGCTGCAGATCTGCCTGGGCTTGATGAACCTGCGCGGGTTTAAAAAGAACTTTCAGAATCAGTAAGGTGGGTCATTCAGAAGCCCGGTGGGTGCGCAGATTTTTCCGGAAGCCACGCGCGTTCATGCCCAGCAGCGTGCATTCGAGCACGATCAGCGCGTAGGCATTCGCGTGCCATCCCCAAGCCACCCATAAGGCGTTGCTGAGGATGAAGCCCCAGAACGCGAACATGCGCCGGCGAGGCCGTTGAGACCCGATGAACCAGGCCGAGATCACCGTCACGACCATCGCAGGCCATTGCACCCAGTCGATAAACACCCGAGGTCACCCGGCCCCGAGCGTGACGTTTGCACTCGCGCTGGACTCGCTGACCACGTGGCCCGCGCCAGGCATGAGCGAAGCCAGGTATTCGCCGAACCCGCCACGACATTTGTAATCACGGCGCGCACTGGTGATCACCGGGTTGGTGGCCGTCCACGCAATCCGCGCACCGGTCCTTTCCAGGTCAGCCACCAGGCGCACGTCCTCGTGAGCAACCAAATGCTGAAACCCACCGGCGTTGCGATAGGCGTCTGCACTCAGGCCCAGGTTGGCGCCATGGATATGCCGATGGTTTTCGACAAACTGGTAGAGGGCGAGGTATCGAGAACGTGCGACTTCGTCGTACTCGCTCCAGCTGTCCACTTCGACGGTGCCACACACCGCGTCCGCGCCGAACGCGAGCTGACGCACCAGCCAATCCTGCGGCACGAGGGTATCGGCATCGGTGAAGGCCAGCCATTGGGCACCGGCCTCCAGTAGCCGCTCTGCGCCGACAGCCCTGGCCTGGCCGACGTTTCTAAAGCAGACATCAAGCGTTGCCACGCCCAGTGCGGTTGCCCGTTCACCCGTTTGGTCCGAGCAGTCGTCCAGCACTACCAGGACCTCGACGCGCTGGTTTTGCAACGCCGGGTGCGCTATGGCAAGCAGCACGGAAGCCAGGCAATCACTGATGTGCCTTTGCTCGTTATGGGCAGGTATCACAATCCCTATCATTGACGTTCCCTCTACCTGGCGAAGTGTCTCCAGCTATCGACACCTCGCTTATCGCGAAGGTTTAAAGTTTCTGGAACGTCCCTTGGCCCTGGCCGCTCAGATTGTTTATCGGCGCGCCACACTGGCGCTCTGGGGGCTTTGCTTCGTTATTAAGCGCAGGAGAACACGGCATGAAGAACGCGCATCCATCGGCAGGTACGTTCAAAACCTTGCTGCTCGACCGCAACGGCTGGGTGCCGAACAACCCGCGCTTGCCGGTGATCATTTACCCAAACGCCATCCGCGTAACCGGAAGTGATCCGGCTGCGCTGTTTGAGCAGACGTTTTTGGCACACGGCTGGCCGCCCCAATGGCGGGACGGGGTCTACGACTACCACCACTACCATTGCGAAGGGCATGAGGTGTTGGGCATCGCCTGTGGTGATGCACGCTTGATGCTCGGCGGGCCCAATGGCCACGTGGTGTCGGTGACGCAAGGCGACGTGCTGTTGCTTCCCGCCGGTACCGGTCACTGCAATCTCGGTTGCAGTGAAGACTTTCTGGTGGTTGGCGCCTACCCGCCCGGTCAGCACGCAGATATAGGCCGCGAGGCACCGAGCGACGCGCAACTGCAGCGCATTGCTGGCCTGGCGTTTCCACAGCAAGACCCGGTTCAGGGTGACGCAGGCGCGGTCTGCACACATTGGTCTGCCCTGCGCGCAACTATCGAATGAACAACAGGGTCGAAATCGACACTGTTGAATTCGCAGTCACTACAGAAGGTAGCCCGTTATGTCCTACGATTATCAAGGTATTGCCAGCGTCATTACTGCATCACGTCACCTGGGCACCCGCTCAGACGAACACCTGAATGAGTCGGTGAACATCCAATTGACCAGCAGCGGCAAGCCGACGATTGCGCGCCTGAGCTTTGACAAGCCCCTGCAATGGCCCGGTCACCCCAACTTTGTCGCGGTCAACCTGCCGGACGGCGCCTCGATTGGCGGCGTCATTATGGAAATCGAAAGGGCGAATGACGGCCCAGGTTGGGTGACGTTTACCGTGGACGACTGAAACGCGCGAGGGTCACCGGCACGGTCATCGAATTGTCGGACAATTTTTGAATTTTTTTTGACGCCAAATATCTGTACTTCATGAGCAACAGGAGGCCTCATGAAAGCGAGCGATCTATTTACCATCGAGTATCAGCTGCACGGCGTGCCGAAGTCTTTCATTGTTCGCGCGCCGCAGATGGACAACGCCCAGGCCTGGCACTGGGCCAGCTGCGACGCTGGCGTCGCAGTGATACCCAAATTTGGCCAGAACACGCTCAAGCGCGTTTCCAGGCCGATGGCCGAGCAATATGGAATTACTCACGTGCGCTGGAACAGCGCCGCAGAGATTCAATGGATGGAGGAACTTACGCAATGACTAGTCAAACCCTTCAATATTCCACGAGACAGGCGTGGGATGACCAAATCGCGCACACCACCGAGATGTTTTTCGAGGCCGATCGACTCGAAGCGGCGGCCTACAACATCATCGAGTCCTACAGCGGTGACACGGCGACCTGGGCACGCTTCAGTCAGGCCAAGCAGACCGCCGACAGACAACGCGCCGCCGCGCATCAAGAATGGATGCGAATACAGCAGGCGATGCGCAACTAGTCAGCCGCCAGCCCTGTCACGGCAGGGCTGGCTTACTGGCCTCATGCACCCGACTCGGGATCCTTAGACGGTCCGCCGGGGGCAACCGCGCCCTGATTGACATCAGGCTTCCAGGGCCGGACGACATTCGGATCTTCTGACGTGTCACTTCGTTTCGCCGTCTCGGGGCGTACTTTCTGCCCGGCAGGTGCGCCTTCAGGTGGCTTCAAATGATCGCTCATGCAGCCGCCTCAATCGCTCACGTGCAGGACAACCTTGCCGTGCACATGCCCGTTGGCCAAAAAGTCCAATGCCTCTACTGCCGCCGCCAGCTCGAACTGCCTGGCGATATGGACCTGCACATTGCCGGCCTCGATCAACCCGGCAATCTCGGTCAACTCTTCGCCACGTGGCGCAGCCGTAAACCGCGTACCGGTCTTGCCCGTGGCCTGAGGATGATGGGCATCGGGCTGGGTCAGAGTCGACACCAGCCGCCCGCCCTCGCCCAGCACCTGCCATGAGCGCGCTTGCGTATCGCCGCCAATCAAGTCGATGACCAGGTCAAAGTCCTTGCAGATGTCTTCGAAACGCTCGGTCTTGTAGTCAATCGCACGGTCCACGCCCAGCTCACGCAAAAACGCCAGGCTGTCGGTGGAGGCCGTGGCGTAGACCTGGGCGCCCTTGACCTTGGCAAATTGAACGGCGAAGTGCCCCACACCGCCGGTGCCACCGTGGATCAAGACCTTTTGCCCCTGCTCGATGTGACCATGCTCCACCAACGCCTGCCAGGCGGTATGGCCTGCCAGCGGCACACCGGCGGCGACCGGCCAATCGAGCGCGGCCGGAATGCGCGCCAGATGCGCGGCAGGCACGCGGGCGTATTCGGCGTAGCCGCCATCGGCGCCGATCATTGCAAAGACCCGGTCGCCCGGTTTGAAATCACTGACACCCTGCCCGACCTTCTCGACCACACCGGCCACTTCGCGGCCCAGGGTCAACGGCAGTTTGTCCTGCTTGACCTCGGGGTATTGGCCCTGGCGAATCTTGTAGTCCACCGGGTTGATACCCACAAAAAAATTCTTTACGAGCACTTCGCCCGTTTTCGGTTCCGGCACGTCGACATCGCGTAGCTGCATGACCTCGGGGCCGCCGAACTGCTCAATCCTGATTGCTTTCATGCCAAACACCTCATTGTCTTTTCAGAACATACAGGGGTGTGGAGGACTGTCGGCAACCTGGGGTTCAGTGGGTGTTGGGTTATGCAGACCAACGGTTCGGGCTGCCCTGCGAAAGCGCCTACGCGTTTTGCTCCGCATAGGCGCTTCGTGTGGGGGTTATTTGCAGCCGATACGGCCCGGCAACTGGCCTTGCTTCGCCTTCAGCGCAACTTGCACCGGCTGCGGCAAATTGCTCCAGAAGGTCAGCCCTGAACGCTCTTCGATTTGGTTTACGGTCACCTGGTAGTCACAGAAGTTGGCGCCTTTGGGCGTCTCCTGGTTCATCACAAACGATGCGTACACACCGTTTTCGGGCGAGCTGCCGACGAAGATGATTTTCCAGTAACCACTGGGAATGGTGTGCACCTTGTTTGTGCCCGGCAGCGTGCCGACAAAATGCTCATACAGCGGCCCGGTGCTGACATACACCTGGTCGACGCCCGCCTGTTTGCTGAGGTTGCGCTCCTGATCTTCAAGATGCGCCCAGGGCCCCTGGTTAAGGTCGGACTTCTGCGGGGTGATGTTGGACAAATAATTGAGCGTCTGCCAGTCAGGCACGCCCGCCATGGAGGCGAGGTTGGCCTGATGGCCACGGTCGACTTTAAGCGCGACGTTCGCGCCGTTGTAATCCACCGGGTCGAGCGTTTCCCCGGCCGGAATGTCCGGATCCGTCTTCCAGTCGCGCGGGCGTCCGCTCGCCGGGGTGTCCTTGGTGATTTTGTACGAGACCCAGTTGGCAAACTTGGTCGAGCCGTTGTTGTTGAGCGTGTAGGCCTGACGGTTCAACGTCAGAGGGCTTCCGCCGGCCGGACAGCCCACCGCGCAATTGTCGAACGGCAATGCCGGCTGTGGTTGCGGCTGGGCAATGGCTGCCGATTCGCGGTTTCTATCCGGTGTGGTACAGGCGGCAACGAGCGGGATCAACAGAAACGCGAGGTGCTTGAACTTCATACTTCCTTGCATGGTGTAGCTCCTTGGGTGAATCAATAACAGAGGTCAATGGAAAGCCGACCATTGCGATTCCATCGCGGGTCGACATAAACATTAAACCACTTTAAACATTTCAATATGAGGAAGGCTTTCAGGTTTCCAGCAAAAACGGATTCGACATTGCGCCGTACCAGGCGTTGACGTCATTCAACGCTGCCAAGCAAAAAAACCAGGTGGTCATCGAGGCAATGGGCTCAGCGGTGAATAGCGCTGCAGGCGGGAATTGTCGGCTCGTCATCACGTTACCGACTGCCGTGAATAGGTTGATGGCGTTCATGGAAACCGACGCTGCAACCGCAGGCCGTTTATTTGCAGGGAGCCCTGCGTGATGGGATGGCAACTCGTTGTTGGCGAGCGGCTTTTTGAGCCGCCGCCGTGCAGCCTCGCGGCCCAAAGCGCTAGCGCCCAAGCCTTTATCGAAGACAAACCCGCGTGAAGAAGCTAGGGCATAAAGCCCTAGCAGGTCTCACTTCTTCTTTTTCGACGACTTCTCTGACTTCTCAGATTTTTCTGACGCCTTCGCCTTTTCTGGCTTGCTGTCCGCTTTTTTTACAGATTTCTTTGGTTCGGCTTTTACAGACTTCTTTGGTTCGGCCTCTTTTTTCTTGTCTTTCTTCTCGGAAGACTTTGAAAGAGCCGATGCTGCTGCGGATTTTTTTGCGGGTGAGGACTTTTTATCTTTCAATTCCTTGCTGGCTTTCGAAGCGTCACCTTTGCTTTTCTTCTCGTCTTTAGCCACGTTGCCCACCTCTCGGAGTATGCCGATATTGGCAAATCGCCTGTGCAATTCGTCACAAGCTAATCGTTAGGTAAGCGTGTTCAGCGACGGTTCAAATTTTTGCTGCGTCGAAATCGACTGACTGATTTTGGTTTCGTCTTTCTCATCCAGGTTTTCAGCAGCCTCGTATCGGGACCGCACAGTACAACGGCGAGCAATCCCTGCTGGTTGGCAGCAGGTGTGGTGTGAACACACCCCGCTGTGGACGAAATAATGAACGCGTGGCGGCCTCACGTTTCAGAACGGTATGCGCCAAGATTTGAATGAAGGGAGACAGCCAATGGGCACCGCGTTACACCGGGCCCGGCTGATAATGAAATACCCGTCACGAACATTACAGTTATCAACCTGGAGACTCTCCATGCGACCTCAAACATCATTTATATTCGACCTCGACGGCACGCTCACCGACAGCGTTTACCAAAACGTAGCGGCGTGGAAAGAGGCACTTGATTCAGAGGGCATCCCGCTGGCTATGTGGCGCATTCACCGCAAGATCGGTATGAGCGGAGGGCTGATGTTAAAGACCTTGTCGCGTGAAACCGGTGTAACCATTACTGAAGCGCAAGGCGCGGCATTAAGTAAGAAACATGCTGCTGCGTATGAGGCTCTCAAAGGCCAGATAACGGCACTTCCAGGGTCAGTCGAGTTATTAAAAACCCTGACTGAAGACAATATAAAGTGGTGTATCGCTACCAGCGGCGGTTTGTCTACTGCCAGGATCAATTTAGACGCGCTTGGCTTGGATATTAACGCGATCAATATAATCACCCGCGACGATGTTAAATACGGCAAGCCGGATCCAGATCTTTTCCTTGCCGCGGCGCGCAAGCTCGATGTACCGATTGAGGATTGTGTCGTAGTGGGCGATGCCATATGGGACATGCTTGCGGCAAGGCGTTGCAAAGCGACAGGCGTCGGCTTGCTTTCAGGCGGCTACGACATCAGCGAGCTTGAAAGAGCGGGAGCGCTGAGGGTGTACGAGGACCCGCAAGATCTTTTGCAGCATTTAGAGGAAGTCGCATCCAGGCCTTGATTTCCCACTATCCATCCAGGTTTTTAACAGCGGTCTGACGCTCTTTCGCCCTTGAGCGCTGATGCGTCGCTGATGCACCGTCACCGGCCACCGCCTACGTCGGTATCGGCTGCGCAAATAGAATTTTCGCTGCTTGGTGGATATCCAAATCGCCGTAATCGAATGGTGTGCAGAACAGCTGTTCAAGCCGCACGGCAGGCACTTAATCAAATCGACTGAAGGGACTCTCCAATGAGCGCAATCTGCAAACCCTATAGGATCAACACGCTGTGCGCGGCGGTGTTGGCGCCATTGCTCGCCGCCTGTGCGAGCAATAACTCGCCCTCTAACGTCGTCGCACCGGGGGATACCCAATCGCCCACTACCCAGTCCCTGGACGCCGGCGCGGCACTGCTTCAATCACGCCCGCCGATAGACGCATTGAACGCGTACCTGGATGGCTTTCATTTTTATAACGGCCACATGAATGCACAGATGGAGGCCCACCATTACTGCGCCATCCTCAACGAGGAAGTCATCCAGTGTGTGATCTACGATGGCAATCGCAAGGACGCCAAGTTGATGGGTGTCGAGTACATCATCAGCGAACACTTATTTGCCGGTCTGCCCAAAGCCGAGCAAGCGCTTTGGCACAGTCATGTTCACGAAGTGAAATCAGGTCAGCTGATAGCGCCCGGGATTCCTGAAGTAGCTGAGCACGCATTGATGGAAAAGCTCGTCCATACCTACGGCAAGACGTGGCATACCTGGCATACCGACCTCAATAAAGATCTGCCCCTGGGCGTGCCTCAGCTCATGATGGGTTTCACCGCAGATGGGCAGGCAGATCCTCAGATGGTTGCAGATCGGGATCGTCGATTCGGCGTCGATAGCGCGCAAAAGCACAAAGCGCGAGCGGACATACCGGCCCCCGCCGTTGCGCCAGGCGCGGATGCGTGGCGTCAGGGCAAGGTGTTCCAGATAGCGGATCCGACAAACACGCCGCATCAGCACTGACGTCATCGCCCATTAAATGCTGATAAGAAAAAGGCGCTCCGAAGAGCGCCTCAAATGGAATTATTGCAGGCTTACTTGACGCTGTTCTGGCTTGCTGGCCGTACCGATCTGGATGCGTTTTGGCTTGGCTTCTTCGGGAATCACTCGAAGCAGCTCGATTGCCAGCAGACCATGGGTGAGCGATGCACCTTGCACTTCGATATGGTCAGCCAGCCGGAAGGACAAGCGGAAGGCCCGTTGCGCGATGCCCTGGTGAAGGTAAGTCACCTTCTCGTCGCTTTCACGTTTTCCACCGGAAACGTTCAGTACGCCGTTTTCAACCTGAATGTCTATGTCCTCCTCAGTAAGACCCGCCACTGCAATCACGATGCGGTATTGATCATCACCGTGTTTCTCGACGTTATGAGGTGGATAGGTATTACCAGCCTCGCTACGCAGCGCCGATTCAAACAGGTCGTTGAAGCGATCAAAACCCACAGACTGACGAAACAGAGGGGCCAAAGAAAGAGTAGTAGCCATAGTAAAATCTCCTGAGTTTTCTCCAAGTGATTTAAGACGCGACCCGTTTGCGGCATCGCGTAAAACCGAAAATAGGTACGCCCAAAACATTTTCAAGGGCATCCCGAAAAAAAATTTTCCAACTCAAATTTTCGGGTTAAGCCCTGTGCACACCGCCCCAGGCAGGCGCAGGTCTGAACCGATTTTCTCTCGGCAGAACGCGCCTGCAGCGAGCGAATTCGTCAGCGTCTCAGGGACAGTAGCTTGCTACTCAGACAGGTCGCGGTGCCGCAAAAGCCAGCAAAGCAGGCCCAGTACCAATGTCGCGAAACCTAGCGCCGCGATGGTCGAAGCCGGAGTGACGGCCGAATCCAGGATGACAAATTTTCGGCTCAGGGCCAGCAATGCAATCATCAGTACCGTTCTCACCTGCACGACGCTGTTTCGCCTGAGGGCGGGCCGTACTATCGAATGCTTGAACTCCAAGGCAATCAGTACCGTGAAAATGGAGCCGAATAGTGCTTGGAAGGCGTTGTGATCCAGCGGATCAATGGCTCCCCCTATCAGAAGGGGTACTACATTCCTGCAAAGCTGCAACACGGCGATAACGATCACCAGCGCAATGATCAGGCTCAGCGCCAGCACCACCAGTTGCTCGAAGCGTTCATAGGCGCTCATCAAAGCCCACTGGATTTTAAAGTTTTTGAATGTCGAATTATTCTCACGATTTTCTGGATGAAGCTTAGACACGACCTCTCTCCTCTTGTCTTGTAGGACTTATGTAAGACGCTCGAAGTCAGTTTGTGAAAAGATAGCGATTGCCTTGAGTTTCAGGCCTATTGATCTGCGCTTGATATGCCTCTTGGCGCAATCAGCCGAATCCAATTTACCTGCTGGGTAGACAAACACCGGCGGGTTAAGATGCCCACCGTTGCACGGTTTGACCAAGTAGGGGCATACGAACTTAATATCAAGGACGCCTGTTGAAAAAGTCAGAGCTTCCCGTCAAAACCTGCGCTACCTGTGGGCTTCCTTTCACATGGCGAAAGAAATGGGCCCGTTGCTGGGACGAAGTTCGCTATTGCTCGGAGCGCTGCAAACGCAGCAAATCACCCAAAACCTGAATAAAAAAAAGGGCTCTTTAAGCCCTTTTTGTGTTCACGCGGGGTTTACTTGGTCAGCCAAGACTCAACTGTGTCAGCGCCGTGCTTGCTCTTCCACTCTTTCAAGCCTTTGTGATTACCACCTTTAGTTTCAATGGTTTCTCCAGTGTGCGGGTTTTTATAAACCTTCACCTGACGAGCTTTGCGAGTGCCCGTTTTTGGCGCCGGTGCAGTAGCGCGGCCCTTGGATTGTGGATCAAGCAGGTTGATCACGTCTTTGAGGCTATAGCCATACTTTGCGAGCAAATCGCGAAGTTTGGTTTCGAATTCAATTTCTTTCTTGAGGCCGGCGTCGCCTTTCAGCGCTTCGAGCGCCTGGAGTTGCTCAGCAAGGTGTTTTTCGAGTTGACGAAATTCTGCGAGTTTAGACATTGGAAACCTCTTCTAGATGTGCTGTTACGTTACACCAAAAAAGACACCTGCATGAACGGGTAAATCTGTCGACACACGTCCGGAGTCATGAACTCAATCCCATAGAAAGAGTGAGTTCAGCTACTGAGAGAATAGACTCCCGTGCCTAAAGCGTACTTACCGACAGTAAACAGTCCAAAGCTGATCGACACGGGTCGTGAAGCTTTGGCTCATCATTTCTCTTCGCATGCCCCAATCTGGGTCGATAGGCACGCCGGCCAAGCGCATCGTCCCCCTGCCCCACCGGCCGTTGATCGCATCCAGAACGCCCATGACCTTCTGCGTAGCCTCAGGTTGGGAGATGGAAAAAAGATCGTCGGTGTATTCGCCTTTCTGGCAGAGGTTAACCAGAAGCACCTCGGCTTTGCTGTACTTGAAGCCCGGTCGGAACACTTGCTCCACGGCGTCAACTGCAGTCTTGGTCATCAGGCGAACATCGTCGGTCGGGTATGGGAGCTCGACCAGTACCCCGTTGGCATACTTCGCTTCCTCAGGGTTGAACATGCCCGTGCGAATGCTCACTCGAATGCGTTTGCAGAGTGATTTCTGAGCGCGAAGCTTCTCAGTGGCCCTCATCATGTAGGTAGCAATGGCCTCCTTTATCGGCGCGATCTCAGTCAGCCGGTTGCCAAACATTCTTGAGCAACAAATTTCCTGCTTGGGCGGATCAGGCTCATCAAGCGTCAGGCATGAGGTGCCAGCAAGCTCGCGAGCTGTCTTTTCGACGACGATACTGAACCTGTTACGCAGCGCAGTGGGGTCCGCTCGCGAAAGATCCCACGCCGTATTGATACCCATGGCTTGAAGGTGCGGAGTCATCTTGCGGCCTACCCCCCAAACGTCAGACACGGGGCACTTCTTCAGCACCCATTCACGCTTGGTCTGATCGCGAAGATCGACCACCCCACCACTCTGCGCTTGCCATTTTTTGGCCGCATGATTGGCCAGTTTGCTCAGGGTTTTTGTACCTGCGATACCCACCCCGACCGGAATACCGGTGCTGCGGTAAACCTGGGTGCGTATGCGACGCCCAAGGCCTTCCAGATCACCTTGCACGCCAGTCAGTTCAGCGAAGGCCTCATCGATGCTGTAGACCTCCACCGCCGGTACCAGCGACTCGATGACGGTCATTACGCGCTGGCTCATGTCGCCGTAGAGCGCATAATTCGACGAGAACGCGACGATGCCGTGCTGCTTCAGTTTTTGCTTAATCTGGAAATACGGCTCACCCATTCTTACGAAGGGTTTGGCACAGGCACTTCTCGCGATTACGCATCCGTCGTTATTGCTAAGCACCACGATAGGCGTATTTCTAAGGTCAGGCCTGAATACACGCTCGCAGCTGGCGTAAAAGGAATTGCAGTCGATCAGGGCAAAGACCGGCTCAGGCTTTTTCATGGCTGCGTACGCTGTACAAGACAACGCCCCACACCAATAGCTCTTCACCTTCCATCATGTACCGCGAAGGGTATTTGGGGTTCTCTGACTTAAGAACGATCTGGCCACTCTCCTTGATGAGGCGCTTGCACACGGGCTCACAATCGACCGCTGCAATCACGATGTGGCCCGACTCAACCTCCAGAGACCTGTCGACGATTGCCAGGTCCCCGGGGAAAATACCGGCGCCAACCATGCTGTCCCCTTCGATCCGTACCAGGTACATGTGCGGCGCACGCAGGTCCAGAAGCTCATCGAGCGAGACGTTTTGTTCAAGATGATCTGCGGCCGGCGAAGGAAAACCTGCCGGCACCCGGTACGAGTAGAAAGGAAGCTGAACGCCGTTACTGGAAAGTGGCCCAAGAAGGGTGACCATGATGCAAACGCCAAATACTGTATGTGCGTACAGTTAACCGTTGAGTCGGGTTGGCGGTCAAATAGTGCGTGGCCCCAGCCGACAGGAGGTCTTTAATCGACCGGGATTTAGCTGTGCACCACGCTCATTCCACGTAACGCAACCAAAGATGCGTCCGGCCGCAAACCGCCTGTGCGACTGCGCTTACGCGTGCAGGCAGGTCTTCAATGCCCGTGTTGTAGAGCGCACAGAAGTCTTTGGCAACGGCGTCAGCGCGCGACATATCAAGCGGCGCCGCACGAATGAAGCCCAGGTAGGAGGCCCCCACGCCCATCAACTCATAGCCATGCGCTTCAGAGAAATGGCGCGCAACTGCGCAGTTTTTCGCAGGGTCCAGATCGCAAGTGAAATAGCCATTCGGAAAAGCCGCGAGTGCCTGGCAAGACTGCTCAACGGGCACCAGCAGCGCTGATAGGGGTTGCTCTAGAAGAGCAACCGGGTTGTTCTGGTAACCGATCCACGCCTGCAGGGCCTGCTCATCCAGCGTCAAACCATGAGCGCACGCATCTTCGAAAGACGTGCCCGCAACCAGGCGTGTGAAATTGCGCAGGCAGATTGCGAACTCCGCTTTCGTCGTCGGATAGCCTATGTATAGACCCTGCTCGAAGCACTCAGGAGGCAGGCCAGCGATGTCCTGCTCCGTTGCATCGTCCATCCCCAGGTTATTGCGCACATGGCCCGAGGTGTAGCGGGCTTGGTGCAGATCATCGAGCGAGAACAAAGGTTTAAAGCCTGGGTGTAGCTCAGCAATCCTGCGACGCGCTTCGGTCAGGTCCTCAACGCTGGTCAGCCCACTCACACCGTACTCATCGCACGTACCTACAGACGGGTTCTCACGCATGCCATTACCGCGAAATTCGATATCCATAGTCCTTGGCCTGCTCCAGGGTGTTACGCGATTGAGTGAGCAACCCTAAACTTTCAGGATTGTCAGAGGAAGATCCATTTCCACGCCACGACAGGATCTGGTTTGACTCACGATTAATCGTTATCGATGCGAAGTTAGCGTTCGCAGATGCATGATTTCGGCGTAAGGGTTAATTACCCTGATACTGCGCCCTGGCGCTCGTGTACTGCTCGTGCCACCGGATGACAAGTTCAGCATGTTGCTCATGGGTAAGTGACTGCTTTCGCAATTTTCGCAGCCGTCAGCGGCCGATTAACGGACATCGCCAAGCCTATCCAGCCATGGGTGCTCATCTAACGTACTGAGGCCCATCATGACGGGCCGATACTTCTGGGCTTCAAACTGACTACTGGTGAGTGTCCGCCTCTTCAGCCGGATAAAACTCGCCCTCCTTCCCCATCTTTTTCAACCGTTCGCGCACAATTGCCTCAACGCTGGCCACTGCTGCCTGATCGTGAGGATTGACCAACTGCACGCACAGGCGTCGGACATTCTGGTCGTGCGTGCCCTCGCTCATCATTTCGTGAGAGAAGACTCGTTCGCCGCGCCATAGGCACAGCTGGGTATGCGTCTCGCCCAGCCATATTTCGTTGATTGATCCAAGATCGGCGGTTGCCAGTTGATCCACGGTGATTGTGTTGTCCATTGCGCTGTACCTTACCGATGAGTAGATACAGATAGACTTGCAGGCGCAGTGGGTCGTTCCCGGCGTCAGCAGTTCAACCGCACCCAGGGTGGCAGACCACGCGCCAAACGAAAAAAGGCGCCGAAGCGTCTATTGCGTAAATCCCAGGCAAAAAAAAGCCACTCTATTGAGTGGCTTTTTCTTTGTGTTTGGAGCGGGAAACGAGACTCGAACTCGCGACCCCGACCTTGGCAAGGTCGTGCTCTACCAACTGAGCTATTCCCGCGTCTTGGTGGTGTGCATTCTATAGAATCCAGAACCCCCGTCAACCCCTTGATTCAAAAAAGTTTTATTTCTTTTCAACGGTGGTGCGCAGATGTGGCCAGGCGGCACGCAAATACTGAAGCATGGACCACAACGTCAGGCCCGCGGCGATCAGCAGCAAGGCGTAGCCCGTGAGCACCCAGAAGGAGAAGTCCGATGGATTGGCCAGCAGGATCACCAATGCGAGCATTTGCGCAGCGGTTTTCCATTTGCCCATGTTGGAGACCGCCACGTGGGCGCGCGCGCCGATTTCGGCCATCCATTCGCGCAGGGCCGAGACGACGATCTCGCGGCCGATGATCACCGCGGCCGGCAGCGTCAGCCACAGGTTGCCGTGCTCCTGCACCAACAGGACCAGGGCGACAGCCACCATCAGCTTGTCGGCCACCGGATCAAGGAACGCGCCAAAGGGCGTGCTCTGTTCCAGGCGACGTGCCAGGTAGCCGTCAAGCCAGTCGGTTGCGGCTGCAAAGGCAAACACTGAACTGGAGGCGGCATAGCTCCATTCGTACGGCAAATAGAACAACAAAATGAAAATCGGAATGAGCAGGACGCGTAGAACGGTAATCAGATTAGGGATATTCATCGGCACAACTGGCTACGAGGTGAGAAGGCATTCTATTCGCTGTGCAGGTTTGCATAAATCAACTCAGCGAGCTTTTTACTGATACCGGGTGCTTTGGCTATTTCGTCAATGCTGGCACGGGACAGCTCCTGCAAGCCACCAAAATGTTTTAGCAGGTCGCGCCGGCGTGTCGGGCCAACGCCCGCCACCCCTTCCAGGGTTGAGGTTCGACGGGTTTTGCCGCGACGGGCACGGTGGCCAGTAATGGCAAAACGGTGGGCCTCGTCACGGATCTGTTGAATCAGGTGCAGCGCGGGTGAGTCGCCCTTCAAGGTGAACTCATGGGCGGCATCATTCAAGTACAACGTCTCGAAACCGGCCTTGCGCGTGGCGCCCTTGGCCACGCCGAGCAGGATCAGGTCGGGCACGGCCAGTTCGTTGAGCACGTCACGGGCCATGGACAGCTGGCCCTTGCCGCCGTCCACCAGGAGGATATCCGGCAGTTTGCCCTCTCCGTCCTTCAACTTGCTGAAGCGTCGCGTCAGGGCCTGGTGCATCGCGGCGTAGTCATCGCCGGCGGTAACGCCTTCGATGTTGTAGCGCCGGTAATCGGATTTGATCGGCCCTTCCGGCCCGAACACCACACAGGACGCCACAGTGGCTTCGCCGCTGGAGTGGCTGATGTCGTAGCACTCCAGCCGTTGCGGCGGCTCGTCCAGGTTAAGGACTTCAGCCAAGGCGTCAAAGCGTGCGGCCACATGCTGCCGATTGGCCAGACGCGCACTCAGGGCCTGCTCGGCGTTTGTGACCGCCAGTTGCTGCCAACGGGCACGGGTACCGCGCACGCGGTGGCTGATGTCCAGCTCACGGCCGCGCAGCTCGTGGATGGCCTCGATCAGTGTGGGGAAGTCTTCATGCACCACGTTGACGATCAACTCCGAGGGCAGATCGCGCTCGGGGCTGCTGACGTAGTACTGACCGAGGAAGGCGGCCATGACTTCAGCCACTTCCTCGTCGATCCCGGTCTGCGGGAAGAAGTTCTTGCTGCCCAGCACTCGCCCGCCACGCACGCTGATCAAATGCACACAGGCGCCGCCCGGGTTGACGAAGGCGGCGATGACATCGACGTCGCCGTTGCCGCCCTCCATGCTTTGCTGGTCCTGGACACGGCGCAACAGAGAGATCTGGTCGCGCAACTCGGCGGCCCGCTCGAAGTCCAGCGTGCTGGCAGCTTGCTCCATGGCGCCGGAGAGCTCATCGGTGAGCGCATTGCTGCGCCCTTCAAGGAACATCACCGAATGGCGTACATCCTCGGCGTACTCCGCCGGATCAACCAGGCCGACACAAGGCGCCTTGCAGCGCTTGATCTGGTACTGCAGGCAAGGCCGCGTGCGGTTCTTGTAGAAACTGTCTTCGCACTGGCGCACAAAAAAGGTCTTTTGCAGCAGGCTCAGGCTTTCGCGGATTGCACCCGCGCTGGGGTACGGCCCGAAATACTTGCCTTTCTGCTTCTTCGCGCCGCGGTGAATGCTCAGCCGCGGGAAATTGCCGTCGGATAAAAACACGTAGGGGTAGGATTTATCGTCACGCAGCAGAATGTTGTAGGGCGGCCGCCATTCCTTGATCAGCGTCTGCTCAAGCAACAGCGCTTCGGTTTCATTGGCGGTGATGGTGGTTTCAACCTGGGCGATACGCGCCACCAAGGCAGCGGTTTTCGTCGCCAGGCCGGTCTTGCGAAAGTAGCTCGCCAGACGGTTTTTCAGGTTCTTGGCTTTGCCCACGTAAAGCAGGCGTGCCTCGCTGTCGAACATGCGGTACACGCCGGGGCGGCCACTGCAGGTTGAGAGAAAGGCACTTGGATCAAACGGTGTGGTCATGTCAGGCGCTGGCGTCCACCATGCCGTGGCGCACCGCGAGCAGGGTCAATTCAACATCACTGCTGATGGCGAGCTTCTCGAAAATGCGATAGCGGTAGGTGTTAACGGTTTTGGGCGACAGGCAAAGCTTGTCGGAAATCGTCTGCACTTTCTGGCAGCCGACGATCATCAAGGCAATCTGGATTTCCCGCTCCGACAGCGCATCAAACGGCGAGTCGCTGGTGGGCTGGAAAGACTTGATAGCCAACTGTTGGGCAATCTGCGGGCTGATATAACGCTGGCCGGCAAATACCAGGCGAATGGCTTGCACCATCTCCGCCAGGCCCGCACCTTTGGTCAGGTAACCGGCCGCGCCTGCCTGCAGCAGACGTGTAGGAAAAGGGTCTTCCTCACACACGGTCACCACCACGACTTTAATGTCCGGATGGCTGCGCAACAATTTGGTAGTGGCACCAAGACCGCCGATCCCAGGCATCTTGACGTCCATCAAAACCACATCGGGTTTCAACTCCCGGGCCTTGATCAGGGACTCCTCCCCTGACTCGGCCTGACCGACTACTTGCAGGCCATCGATGTCAGCCAGCATTCGTGTAATGCCTGTACGAACGAGATCATGGTCATCGACTACTAGCACCCTAATCAAGCAGACACCTCGCGATATGGTCTTATAGGTTGCTGAACACCTTAGCAAAAAACCAGGGCGCAGACCTAGCTGCAAGCGTCATATATATAGAGTTTACGCACGCCATCGGTGCCCGACTTGCGCCAGACAGCCGATTTTACTGAGCAAAAGGTCAGCTTTGCGTGAGAGCCGACTTGTGTTTTCCGTTCTGCGACACGGAGTGTTCCGCCAGTGTGGAGGTCAGTCGGCGGATAGCGTCCTGATCTTCCTTGAGCATCACCCGGTAGTTTTCCAGGATTTTTTCTTCCAGCTGACTGAGGTTTTCCAGCTGGATAGGCGTCGGACTTCCCGTCAGCACATATAAAACATCTACACCACGCTGAGCCACGCGTGACAGGTAGTCCGCCTTGGGTGCGCGGCCACCGCTCTCGTATTTGCCCTGGGCATTTGCTTCAACGCCGCCGATTTCACCAAAAACTTTCTGTGACAGGCCAAGACGTTCTCTTTCCTGTCTTAAACGCGAACCGATTCCACTCATTTGGATGTATGATCCTGTCTGGCACACCCCAAGAGGTGACACACTCATCTCGTTTTAAACAAACTTGAACGGTTTTGAACTATGCCCGGTATTCGCACTGCTGCACAAGCCAAGGCCTGGCTGGAACATCAAGGAAAGTCAGTTCAAGCGTTTGCCCGTGAGCACGGCGTTGATCCGGCCACGACCTATCAAGTGCTCGCCGGGCGTAAAAAGGGACGGCGTGGGGAAGCCCACAAGGTGGCGGTCCTGTTGGGCATGAAAGAAGGGATTATCGTGGATGAGCCCGTGGCCCTGAACCGCGACCCGGAAATCGTTTCCTGACCGCAGTATGCGCCTATTGGCAAGACGTGCCTGTTTTAGTCCGATGGACCTGCCTGACACTCGCGCTCCATGCGCCAGAAGCAACCCTCTTCCCCTACGATGCTCAACCCCAGGCGCTGATACAACCTGCGCGCCGGATTGGTTTTGAACACCGTCAAGCGTAAAAGACCCAACCCCTGTTCACGCGCCTTGAGCGCCATCTGCTCGAGTACCCAGCTGCCTGCGCCCTGCTTGCGGTGGTTTTCGGACAAATGCAATTCGCGAATGTACAGAGCATTGTTGTCACGGCTCAGGCTGATAAACCCCAGCACTGCGTCGTCCTTGCAGATCATCCAGTTCTCGCGGCTTCCCCAGCCCACATCAAAGCCATAGTCAGACCACACAAGACCGTATTGCAGGTAGTAGCCGCCCATGGCTTGGCAGGTCAGCCTCCGTGCGAATGGCAAGTCATCGCCAGTCGCGGCGCGCAGGTGAAACGTCATTTACAGGGCAACCACGTGGCCAGACCAGTGGCCGCCATCGCGGCGGGCAAGCACCAACGCGTCGCCAGTGCCCGGTGCGGCGGCCAGCACGCTGCCGTCCGCGGCCCAGATGGCGCTGCGCCCTGCGCAGGCCCAGCCGCCTGAAGGCCCGCCATGGTTGGCCATCAACACCAGCATGCGATGCTCGGCGGCATACCCCTGGAGCAGCGCGCTGTCTGCGGCGTAGCCACCCTCGCTGATCAACACGCCGGCGGCGTACACATTGGCGCCGGCCTGCGCGGCCTCACGTGGGTGGCTGGCGTGGGAAAAGTCTGCGCAAACCGCCAGCGCAATACGATCATCCGCCCATTCGAGGGCGGCACCGCCCTGCCCTGCGACGAATGCCACGTCTTCACCCGCATGCAAATGCTGCTTGGTGTAGACCGCCAGCGACCCGTCCGCCGCCAACACCAGCGCGCCGATCAACACGCCCGCCCCGGGCGCCAAACGGATCGGCATCCCCACCACCGCCGTCAATTGCAGCGCCTGCGCCTTCTCACGCAGTGGCGCAAGCCGTGCATCCTCTGGCGCCATCGCCAGATCAGCGGCCAGCGCCGGCTCGTAGCCGGTCAACGACAGCTCTGGAAACACCAGTAACTGCACACCGTGCTCCGCCGCCACCTGCATAAACGCCAAGTGCCGCTGGATATTGGCCGGCACATCGCCTGCGATTGAAGTGGTCTGAGCAGCAGCAAGGGTCAAGGCAGTCATGGTCGCGTCCAAGCCATCAATATCTAAGTGTCAGCAGCATATCGACACTCACCCCATAGCCGTAAGTACCTCAGGCGATAGAAATTACTGATTGAATCCACCCGCGTGCCTCTAGTAAGCTCCCCCCATCATCTGGAGACACACCATGTTGCAACTCACCCACACTCAGGTTTGCCCTGCTGCCAGCGCCCCGCGCTCGGTATCGGCTACCCGCGTGAACGGTTCGAGCGCACTGGTCAGCTTTTATTTTGGGTATTGGTTTAGCCACTGGCGCGCCTGATACCTGAAATCGGCGCCCACTACTCAAGGGGTCGCCTACCAGAGAAATCTAACCCCCGGTCGGCTCCCCGACCGGGGGTTTTGTTTTTTCAGCCCCTACTTATTTTGCTTCACACCGAACACTAAAAGGACTCACGACATGAACTACGCCACCTATTACCGCTACGACACCTGCACTGCATGGCGATTTAGCAAGCTCCGTTCGGGACAGCCTGCCGCCTCCGATCGGTCACCTATTGGTGGCAAGCCAACACACGTAGCCAATACGGCCAATTGTCGAACACCCCAGTAGGGCAGAGCGCGCGGGAATCGCCCGCCGCTTGCCCAGGAAGCCTTGAATATGAACTCTGCCACCGCCGCCTTGCCTGTTGCCAACCTGTCCAGCGCCAATGAAGCCCTGACCCAGCGCCTGCCCAGCTCGCTTGAACTCAAGCACCAGCTGCCACTGAGCCCCTTCCTCAACGAACAGATCAACGCCCATCGCCAAGCCGTGCGCGCCATCCTCAACGGTGAAGACGCCCGTTTGCTGGTGATTGTCGGCCCGTGCTCGATCCACGACCCCGAATCGGCCATGGAATACGCGCGCAATCTGAAGAAACTGGCGCTTGAAGTCAGCGACCAGATGCTGCTGGTGATCCGCGCCTACGTGGAAAAACCGCGCACCACCATCGGCTGGAAAGGCCTGGCCTACGACCCGCACCTGGACGGCAGCGATGACATGGCCGCAGGCCTGACCCTGTCGCGCCAACTGATGCGTGAAATGCTGCGCCTGGGCCTGCCGGTCGCCACCGAGCTGCTGCAACCCATGGCCGCCGGCTACTTCGATGACCTGCTCAGCTGGGTCGCCATTGGCGCACGCACCACCGAGTCGCAGATCCACCGCGAAATGGCCAGCGGCCTGGGCATGCCGGTCGGCTTCAAGAACGGCACCGACGGCGGCGTCGCGATTGCCTGTGACGCGATGCGCTCGGCGTCACACCCGCACCGCCACTTCGGCGTCGACAGCCAGGGCCATCCGGCAATCATCCAGACCCCAGGCAACCCCGACACGCACCTGGTGCTGCGCGGCGGGCACGGTGGGCCAAACTACGATGCGCAAAGTGTGGCGCAGGTAAAACACGATTTGGCCAAGTCCAAGGTCGCGGCGCGGATCATGGTCGATTGCAGCCACGCCAACAGCGGCAAAGACCCGCTGCGTCAGCCGGCCGTGTTCAACGACGTGCTGGAACAACGCCTGCAAGGCGACACCTCGCTGATCGGCATGATGCTCGAAAGCCATCTGTTCGAAGGTTGCCAGCCGTTGAGCGCGTCGATGAAATACGGCGTGTCGGTGACCGATGGTTGCCTGGGCTGGGACGGCACCGAACAGTTGTTGCGCAGTGCGGCAGAGCGGTTGCGGGAGCAGCACAAAGCCAACTGACAGAAGCGGCTCCTAAATGTGGGAGCTGGCTTGCCTGCGATAGCGGCGTATCAGGCTACAGATCTTTAGCTGATGTACCGTAATCGCCGGCAAGCCAGCTCCCACACTTGAACAGCGCTGGACTCAGGAAAGTGGGTATAGCGCCTCATCGAATTGTTCCAATTTCGGGAATATCAAAGGCTGCTCTTGCGCCAGACCTTGCAGCCGCCGCGCATACCCCAGCAGAAACTCCCGCCGCGCCTCGTCGCTGATATACGGCACATGCCAGGCCACAAACGGCGCCAGCACTTCATACCCCACATACGCCAGCGTGCCGCGCAGAATCGGCTTCAACATCTCCTCCAGCGGCCCGTGAATAGCGCCCTCGCCAAACATATGCTCACGCCCGCCCAGGGTCACCGTGACCAGCGCCCGCTTGCCCGCCAGCCCGCCCTGATCGTAAAAACGCTTGCCGCCGTAACACACGCCCGACACCAGCACCCGGTCGATCCAGCCCTTGAGCATCGCCGGCGCCGAGAACCAGAAGATCGGGAAGTTGAGAATCAGCAGGTCAGCCCACAGCAACTTGTCCAACTCGCCCTGGATATCCGCCGCGATCGACTGCTTCTTCACCCCCAGCCGTTGCTCCAGGGCGTACACCAAATAGTCAGGATTCTCCCGTGTCGAAAAATCCGCCCCCGACGCTACGGGGTTCCACTGCATGGCGTACAAGTCGCTGACCTGCACCGCATGCCCCTGCTCTTGCAGCGTGCTGACCGCCTGGTCGCGCAAGGCGGCGGTAAAGGACTGCGGTTCAGGATGGGCGTGAACAATCAAAACCTTCATGTGAATTCCTCAAACGGTGGGCGCCGCCCGTTGGGCCAGCAAATGATCGAGCCAGTCCGGGTCCATTTCCGGTTCCGATGAAAACAGCAGGCCGGTGTAGTCCTGGTAAGGCGGGGTAAAAATCGCGCTGCGGCTGCCCTGGTCAACCACCCTGCCCCGCTGCATCACCACCACCTCATCGGCAATCGCGCGCACGGTGGCGACGTCGTGGGTGATAAACAGGTAAGCCACACCCAGTTGCTGCTGGAGGCGGTTGAGTAACTTCAGCACGCCTTCGGCCACCAATTGATCGAGGGCCGAGGTGACTTCGTCGCAGATGATCAATTGCGGGTCGGCCGCCAATGCGCGGGCGATGCAGATGCGCTGCTTCTGCCCGCCGGACAGCTCGCGCGGTTGGCGCTCCATAAACACCGCCGGGTCCAGCTCAATCATCTCCAGCAGCTCGGCCACCCGCGCGCGCATCGCCTTGCCCTTGAGGCCCAGGTAAAACGTCAGTGGCCGGCCGATGATGTCGACGATGCGCTGGCGCGGGTTCAGCGCCGTGTCGGGGATCTGGTAGATCATCTGGATACGCCGCAACTGCTCCTTGCTGCGCCGCCGAAAATCCACCGGCAGCGCCTCGCCGTCGTACAACACCTGCCCCGCCGTGGCGGGCAGCAGGCCGGTGATCAGCCGCGCGGTAGAGCTTTTGCCACTGCCGGATTCGCCGATCACCGCCAGGGTCTGGCCGCGATGCAGCTGCAGCGACACCTCATGCAGCACCGGTTGATGCCCGTAGCTGGCACACACCTGGCGCACCTCCAGCAGCGGCACGTCCTGGGCCGGGCGCGCCTTGGGCTCGGTGCGAAAGCTGCGCACCGCCCACAGCGATTGGGTGTACGCCTGCTGCGGCTGGCTGAGCATGCTGCGAGTGTCGGCTTCCTCGACCCGCTTACCGTGGCGCAGCACCATGATGCGATCGGCCATCTGCGCCACCACCGCCAAATCGTGGCTGATATACAGCGCAGCGCTGCCGAAGGTTTTCACCGCGTCGCGAATGGCTGCCAGCACTTCGATCTGGGTGGTGACGTCGAGGGCGGTGGTGGGTTCGTCGAAGATGATCAAGTCCGGGTGGCAGGCCATCGCCATCGCCGTCATCACCCGCTGCAACTGCCCACCTGACACTTGATGCGGATAGCGTTGGCCAATGGTTTCGGGGTTGGGCAAGCGCAGCACGCGGTACAACTCCACCGCTTCGCGCTCGGCCTGGGCGCGGCTGATACCGCCGTTGATCACCGCGGTTTCCACGTGCTGATCGATCAGGCGGTGCGCCGGGTTGAAGGACGCCGCCGCGCTTTGCGCCACATACGCGATGCGCAAACCACGCAGCTTGCGCAAGGCCTCAGGCTTGGCCTGCAGCAACGCGATGCCGTCAAAACACACCGAGCCGCCGACAATGCGGCAACCGTCGCGCGCATACCCCATCGCCGCCAGGCCAAGGGTGGATTTACCCGCGCCCGACTCGCCGATCAGCCCCAGCACTTCGCCGCGTTGCAAGGTCAGGTCGATGCCCTGGATCAGCGGGTGCCAGGCGTCTTCGTAATGCCCTTCAACCTGCAGGTTGCGGATTTCCAGCAATGGCCTGTCCATCCTCAACACTCCTTCAGGCCGCTGGATGTATGCAGCATCCAGTCGACGACAAAATTCACGCTGACCGTAATCAAGGCCACCGCCAGCGCCGGCAGCAACGGGCTGATGTCGCCGAAGGTGATCAACACCGCGTTATCGCGCACCATACTGCCCCAGTCGGCGGTGGGCGGTTGAATGCCCAGGCCCAGGAACGACAACGCGCTGATGAACAGGAACACAAAGCAAAAGCGCAGGCCGAATTCGGCAATCAACGGCGCGGCAGCGTTGGGCAGTACTTCGCGGCTGACCAGCCACCACAAGCCTTCGCCACGCAGGCGTGCGGCTTCGACAAAATCCTGCACGACCACGGTCATCGCCACCGCGCGGGACAAGCGGAACACCCGCGTCGAATCCAGCAGCGCAATCACCACCACCAGCGACGTCGCGTTGGTACCCACCACGCTGAGGATCAGCAAGGCAAAAATCAGCTGCGGGATTGCCATCAGAACATCCACCACCCGCGACAGCCCCTGGTCAATCCAGCCGCCCTTGATGGCCGCGACCAAGCCGCTCAAACCGCCCAGCAGGAACGCCAGCGTGGTAGTCAGGAAGGCGATGCCCAGGGTATTGCGCGCGCCGTAGACGAGGCGGCTGAACATATCGCGCCCGAGGTTATCGGTGCCCAGTAAAAACTGACCGCTCCAGGGCGCGAACCCCTCGCCCACCACCTGGGTTTCGCCATACGGCGCCAGCAGCGGCGCAAACAGCGCCACCGCGATGTACAACACAATAATCAGCAGGCCGAACTTGGCGCTCAACGGCGCCCTGGCCACGTGGCTCAACAGGCTCATGGTCTACCCCTTTGGGTGCATCAGGCGTGGGTTGCTGGCGATGGACAGCACATCCGCCGAGGTATTGAGCAGGATGTAGGTGGCGGCAAAGATCAGGCTGCACGCCTGCACCACCGGGATGTCGCGCTTGGACACCGAGTCCACCAGCAATTGCCCCAGCCCCGGATAGACAAACACCACTTCGACCACCACCACGCCCACCACCAGGTACGCCAGGTTGAGCGCCACCACGTTGACGATGGGTGCCAGTGCATTGGGCAACGCGTGGCGCCAGATAATCCGCGACGGGCGAATGCCCTTGAGCCGGGCCATTTCGATGTAGGGGCTGGCCAGCAGGTTGATCAAAGAGGCACGGGTCATGCGCATCATCTGCGCAATCACCACCAGGCTCAGTGTTGCAACCGGCAACACCGAGCGCTCAAGGATCGTGGCGAACGACGCATCCGGTGCCAGGTTGGACAGGCTGGGAAACCAGCCGAGCTTCACCGAAAACACCAGGATCAGCAGGTAGGCGACAAAGAACTCCGGGAACGACACGGCACTCAAGGCCGTGGTGTTGAGCAGGCGATCAAACCAGCTGTTGCGGTACAGCGCCGCCAACATGCCCAGCACCAGCGCGGTGGGCACCGAGACCAGCGCCGCCAGGGCGGCCAGGCTCAGCGTGTTGCCCAGACGCGTACCGATCAGCTCGGCGATAGGCCGCTGGTTGGCCAGTGAAGCGCCCAGATCGCCGTGCAGCAGGCGCAACAGCCATTGCGCAAAGCGCGTGAACGGCGGCAAATCCAGGCCCAACTGCGCGCGAAACGCCGCCACGGTTTCCGGCGTGGCCGACTGGCCGAGCATGGCCTGGGCAATATCGCCCGGCAGCATGCCCACGGCGAGAAAGATGATCACCGAGACCGCGAACAACGACAGCAGGCCGAGGGCGAGACGTTGGAGGATGAGCTTCAACAAACTATTCATGGGTGCATTGCTCCTGAAACACCACAAACCCTATGTGGGAGCGGGCTTGCTCGCGAAAGCGGTGTGCCAGCCACTACATGTGTCAACTGACAGAGCGCTTTCGCGAGCAAGCCCGCTCCCACAATTTGATCTTCATTGTTAGTAGGGGCTCTATGCTTGCCACCAGCGCTCAATCACCCGCAACCCATCCAGCTCACCATAAGGCGCGGTCAGCGGCCCATGGCTGACGCGGTTCGAACGCGCCGCCACAGAGCTGGCGAACAGCGGCACAATCGCGCCGCCATCGTCCCGGCACAGGGCCTGCATTTCGTTGTACATCTCTTGGCGCGGTGGCGCGTTCATCTCGCCACGCGCGGCCGTGAGCAGTTGGTTGAAGCGCGCGTTGTCCCAGTGGGTTTCGTTCCACGCCGCGCCTTTGGCGTAGCCGATGCTGAACATGCGGTCGGCGGTCAGGCTGCTGTACCAGAACGAGGTGGTGAACGGCTGCTTCATCCACACATTGGAGAAGTAGCCGTCGGCCGGCTCGCGCACCACGTCAATGTCGATACCGGCCTGACGCGCCTGTTCCTTGAACAGCACCGAGGCGTCCACCGCGCCGGTGTAAGCCGCGTCGGAAGCTTGCAGGCGCACCTTGAGCGACTCCACCCCGGCCTTGCGCAAGTAGAAGCGCGACTTGTCCGGGTCGTAGGCGCGCTGCTCCAGCGCGGCGTTGATAAAGCGGCTGCCCGGCTGGATCGGGTGGTCGTTGCCCACCAGGCCATAACCATGCAGCACCGACGCCAGCAGGGTTTCGCGGTTGATCGCGTGCTTCATGGCCATGCGAATATCGTTGTTCTTGAACTCGTTGCTGTCGCACAGCATCGGGAAGGTGTAGTGCTGGGCGCCCTTGGTTTCTTCAATCACCAAGCCTGGGTTGCGCTTGAGCAACGCCACGGTTTTCAGGTCGACTTTGTTGATCACATCGACTTGCCCGGTGACCAGCGCATTGACCCGCGCGGCGCCGTCGGCGATGGCGAGCAATTCGGCACTGGCGAAGTGTGCGCGGCCGGGTTTCCAGTAATCGGGGTTGCGCTCCAGGTCCATGCGCACGCCCGGTTCAAAGATTTTCAGGCGATAGCCACTGGTGCCCACACCGGCTTGCCAATCGGCGGCGCCGTCCTTGGCGGGCATGATCACCAAATGGTAATCGGCCACCACATAGGCAAAATCCGCGTTGCCCGAATGCAGCTCGAACACCACCGCGTCGTTGCCGTTGGCGCTGACGCTGGCGACATCACCGAGCACCGTCTTGGCCGCCGACGTGGAGTCCTTGCTCAAGTGATGATTGATCGACACCACCACGTCTTCGGCGGTCAGGGTTTTGCCATTGTGGAAGGTCACGCCCTGGCGCAAGTGAAAGGTCCACACGCGCGCGTCCGCGGTGGATTCAAAGCGCTCGGCCAGTTCGGGGATTGCGCTGCCGTCCACGGCGATTTCAGTCAGGGTGTTGTACACCGCCGAGAAGCCGACGAAGGTAAACGTGTCGACCCAGGAGCCGGGATCGCGCGAATCGGTGGTGCTGCCGCCGGCCAGGCCCAGGCGCAGCACGCCGCCCGGCTTGGGCGCTGCGTCTTCGCCGAAGGCGTGCACGGGCAGGCCCATGGAAAACGCCGCCGCCACCGCGCCGGCCACGGCGCTGTGTTTGAGGAAGTCCCGTCGGTGCATCGCTTGAGTCATTTTGTTGTTGTTTTCGCTCATGGTCTTGCTCCTCTAAAGGTCAACAGGCATAGGCATGTTTCAACTCGATCAAGGTCACGCCATTGCGTTTGAAGCCGTTGCGCAAGTTCGTTTGCAATTCATCCAGGTTCTTTGGCTGGTTCACGGTGCACCCGAACGCCTGGGCGAACAGCGCGAAATCCGGGTTGCGCGGCAGTACGCCGATGGGCTCGATGTCGAGGCTGAGCATGTCATCGCGAATTTGCCCGAGGGCATCGTTGTTCCACAGCAGCACCACCAGTGGGCTGTCCAGCTCTTCAACGGCGGTGGCCAATTCCTGGGCGGTGTAGAGGAAGCCGCCGTCGCCCACCAGCACCAACCCTGGCCGCAGAGGCGCGCCGAACGTGGCGCCGATGCCCGCCGGCAAGCCATAGCCCAAGGTGCCGTAGCCGGTGGGGTGCAGCCAGCTGCGCGGGGCGCGGCTGCGGTAGGCATAGTTGCCGGTGTAGGCGAGTTGGGTCATGTCAGTGCTGATAAAAGCATTGGCGGGCAGTTCGGCCTCGACGCGGTCGAGGATGGCTTGGTGGATCGACTGCAAGGGGCCGTGTCCCAGCTCAACGGCCTGGAGCAATGTGGCAACTTTTTTGATGGCCGCTTCAGCGTCTCGCGGCGCCGTCGGCAAGCGCTCCAGCAACGCCAGCACAGTGCTGTTGGCATCGCCGTGCAGCGCCAGCGTGCACGGGTAAAAATCATTGAATTTGCGTGGGTCGATGTCCACGCGCAACAGCTCACCGGTGATGGGCAAGCGCTCACGCCAGTAATCGGTGTCGGCCATTTCCGTGCCGACCGCCAGCACCACATCGGCCTCGCTGATCAGTTGCCAGCCGGGTTCGACGCACAGGGTTGAACCGGCATTCAGCGGGTCATTGACCGGCACCAAACCCTTGCCCGCGACACTGGTAAAAAACGGCGCCGCCAGTTGCGTGCTCAAGCACTGCAAAGCCTCCCCCGCCGCCAGCGCGCCGCCGCCGGCAATGATCATTGGCCGTTTGGCCGAAGCGAGCTTGGCCACCGCCTGATCCAGCACCTCGGCCATTGGCACGCCACGCCCTGAACCGCGTACTACCTCATTGCTCCAGTCCCTTTGAATCGGCGCCGCCAACACATCCAGCGGCACCGAGATATGCACCGGCCGTGGCCGCTCGCTGTCGAACACCGCGTAGGCACGGGCGACCAGCTCGGGCAAATCCTCGGCGCTTGACGCCACCGCCGAAAACGCCGTGATTGGCGCGGTAATTGCGCGCTGGTCCTGGGTTTCATGCAGGCTGCCCCACCCCTTGCCGAGGCTGGCGGTGTGGTTGACGCTGGAAATCACCAGCATCGGGATCGAGTCGGCGTAAGCCTGGCCGATTGCGGTTGCCGCATTGGTGACCCCAGGGCCGGTGATCACAAAGCACACGCCCGGCTTGCCGCTGACCCGCGCATAGCCGTCGGCCATGAAACCTGCGCCTTGTTCATGGCGCGTGAGCACATGCCGAATGCCGCTGCCGGGCAAGCCGCGATACAGCTCCAGCGTGTGCACGCCGGGAATGCCGAATACCGTGTCGACGCCATAGTTGGCGAGCAACCGCACCAGCGCTTGGCCGCCGGTGATTGTTTTAGCGTGCATGACCATCTCCTAGGCGAATCAATGCATCGACCGCCGTGGCGCCGCGGGCACTGACCAGCAATGGGTTCACATCCAGTTCCAGTAACTGCCCGGCATTCGCGCAGGCGTAGTCGGCCACTGCGCGGATGGCCGCGACCAGCGCGTCCATATCCGCCACCTCACGGCCACGAAAGCCTTGCAGCAACGCCGCGCTGCGCAGGCTGAGCAACGCGTTGCGAATCGCGCCGTCGGTGGTCGGCAACAACAGGCTGCGGCTGTCCTTGAGCAACTCCACGAGGATGCCGCCAGCGCCAATTACCAAGGCCAGGCCGAAGTCGTTTTCACGCTTGATGCCCACGATCAGCTCCGCCAGCGGCTGGGTTGCCATCGACTCCAGCAGTAATTGATCGAAGGCGACACCCGGTGCGTACGCGGCGATTTGCCCGCGCATGCGCTCGAGTGCGGTCGCCAGCGCCACGTCGTCTTCGAGGTTGAGTGCCACGGCACCCGCTTCGGTTTTATGCGGCAAATCAGCGCTGACGGCCTTGAGCACCAACGGGTAGCCCAACAGCTTGGCGTCCACGATCGCCCGCCCCGGCGTGCTCAATACAGCAGCCGGCGTATTCAGGCCGAAGGCGCGCAAGGCTTGTTTGGACGCCCACTCATCCAGCGCCAAACCCTGGCTCTCAAGGGGTTGCGGGCACAGCGGCGCAAGGATCGATTCGCCTCGTTCGAGCAACACGCGACGATTATTTTGGTAGTCGGCGATGCGGCCCCACGCGGCGAACGCGTCCTCCACGCCTTGCAGCGCGGCGATGCCTTGGGCATGCAGACGCTCGCGTGCATGGGCCGGCAGCAATTCGGGAAAGGCTGAGGTGACGAAGCCGGTCTTGCCATGCCGCGCAAGCGCGTCGCAGAACAGCGCCAACAGCACGTCACATTCCTTGCGCTCGCCGGTGAATTCAGCCGGGTAATCCAGCACCAGCATGGCCGCATCCGCGTCGGTACGCAGGGCCGTGTCGAGCATGCTGCCGAGTGCGTCGCGGTCGCCCCAGATGGCGGTGGTGAAATCCAGCGGGTTGACCAGGTTGGCGTAGCTGGGCAACACCTGCGCCAGCTCGCCGCGCTGGCCTTCGTCCAGTTCTGGCAGGGCCAGGTGGTTGCGCTCGGCATAGTCGGCAATCAGCCCTGCATCGCCGCCGGAACAAGCCAGCGCGATGAGGCGATTGCCCGCCGGCAGATGGCCGCACGCGGCGGCTTTCAGGGTTTCGACAAAACTCACCGGGCCGCTGACGCGAATCACGCCCAGCCGTGCAAACAGGCTGTCGTACAGCGCGTCCGAACCGGATAGCGAGCTGGTATGACTCAACGCCAGCTCGGCGCCAATCTGCGACACGCCGGTTTTCAGCGCGATGATCGGGATGCCTTTTTCCAGGGCCTTGTGCGCCGCGCGAGCAAACCCCGGCACATTCTTCAAGCCTTCCAGGTGCAGGCCGATGGCGGTGACGCGCGGCTCATCGAGCAACACGTCCATCAGTTCGGCCACCCCCAGTTGCGCCTGGTTGCCCACCGACGCCATGTAGGCCACCGGCAGCGAGCGGTCGCTCATCGACAGGTTGTAGGCAAAGTTGCCGCTCTGGGTCAGCACCGCCACGCCCTTGTGCACCGCTTTGCCGCCATGGGCCACCGGCCACAGGGCCGAGCTGTGCAGGTAATCGAGCAGGCCGTAGCAGTTGGGGCCGAGCAATGCCATGTCACCCGCGGCCCTCAGCAACTGCTGTTGCAGGGCTAGGCCGGTGGCCCCGGTTTCGGCAAAACCCGAGGCGTAGCAAATCGCGCCGCCGGTGCCGATGGCGGCGAGTTCCGCCACGCAGGTCAGCGTCAGTTCACGGTTGGTGGCGATAAATACCGCATCCGGGCCGCAGGGTAAATCGGCGATGCGGCGCACACACGGGATACCGTCGAGGCTGTCGTGCTGCGGGTTGACCAGCCACATGGGCCCGGTAAAACCGCCGTCGGCGCAGCGCTTGAGCGCGCGCGCCATGCTGCGCCCACCGACGAAGGCCAGGTGCCGGGGCGCCAGCAGGCGCTTGAGGTTGTCGCGAATAGCCTGGGACATAAGCGTTCTCCGCGCCGATCAGCGCAACAGCGGCCGCAGCAGTTCACGGGCGATGATATGGCGCTGGATTTCCGAGGTACCTTCCCAGATCCGTTCGATGCGTGCGTTGCGCCAGATGCGCTCCACCGGCCCTTCGTCCATCAAGCCCATGCCACCGAAAATCTGCACGGCTTCATCAGCGACGTTGCCCAGGGTTTCGCTGGCAAACAACTTGGCCATGCCGGCCTCGCCGTCGGTCATGCTGCCTTGGTCCATCTTCCAGGCGGTGTGCAGGGTCAGCAGCTCGGCGGCGCGAATCTGCGTGGCCATGTCGGCGAGTTTGAAACTCACGCCCTGGTAGGTGCCGATGGGCTGGCCGAACTGCTTGCGGTCGGCGGCCCATTGCAGCGACACATCCAGCGCGCGCTGAGCCTGGCCGACGCAGTTGGCGGCGACCATCACGCGCCCGGCGGTGAGCCAGGCATTGGCAACGTCCCAACCCTTGCCGACTTCGCCGAGCACCTTGGACGCGGGCACGCGGCAGTCGTCGAAGAACATTTCATAGGTGTGATAACCACGGTTGCTCACGCACTTGGGGCCACGGCGGATGGTCATGCCGGGCGTGCCGCGATCGACCAGAAACGAGGTCACCGCATTGCGCTGACGGCCGTTGTGTTCATAGGTGTCGGTCACCGCAAAGACGATGGCGAAATCGGCGTGGCCGGCGTGGCTGATGAAGTGCTTGCTGCCGTTGATGACGAAGTCATCGCCGCTGCGCACGGCGCGGGTCTTGATGGCGTTGGCGTCGGAACCGGCACCCGGCTCGGTCAGCGCGAAGCAGTCGATTTTCTTGCCCTGCACGCACGGCAACAGGTAGTCCTCGATCTGCGCGCCGGTGCACGCCATGAGAATTTTCGAAGGCCGCGCGACGAACACGTGCAGTGCCCACGAGACTTTGGACAGCTCCCGCTCGATCAGTGCCTGGGACAGGTAGTCCAGGCCGCCACCGCCTACCTCTTCGGGCATGTTGAAGGCATAGAAACCGGCGGCAATCGCCTTGTCACGGATCTGCGCGGCAAGCTCGGGCGACACCTCATCGGCACGGTCCACCGCCTCTTCGTGCGGCAGCAACTCCTTGGCGACAAAGCTGCGTACGGCGTCCACCAACATGTCTTGTTCTTGGCTGAGTTGGAAATTCATGGCGCTACCTGCTCGGGGTGTTGTTGTTATTGGCCGCAGAAATTCGGTGAACGCTTTTGCATGGACGCGCGCAGGGCTTCGGCGCCATCGACACTGCGCCCGCACAACAGGCCAGCCGCCAGTTCGGCGTGCAATTGCTCGGGCAGGCTGCGGGCGGCGCCTTCGCGGATCAGCGTCTTGGTTTGGGCGAACGCGAAGGTCGGGCCATTGGCCAGGCGGGAGGCCAGCGCCATGCCGTGGGCGTGCAGGTGCTCGTCGGCGACCACCTCACCGACCAGGCCGGCGGCCAGTGCGCGGTCGGCACTCCACAGCTCATCGAGAAACAGCAGGCGCTTGGCTTGCTCGCTGCCGATCAAGCGCGGCAGGTGCCAGCTGGCACCGGCGTCCGGCGAGTAAGCCATGCTGGTGTAGCCGGCCTTGAAGCGCGCCGATTGGGCGGCGATGCGCAAGTCGCAGCACAAGGTCAGGTCCATGCCAGCGCCGACCGCCGTGCCGTTGATCGCAGCAATCGTGGGTTTGTCGAGGGTGTGCAGGCGGGTCATCAGGGCGTGGGCGGTTTCGGTCCAGCCGTAGGTTTCCAGGGCGCCACGCGATTCGGCTTCGGCCCACTCCGCCAGGTCGGCGCCGGCGCAGAAGCTGCAGCCGCTGCCGGTCAACACCACCACGCGCACGGCGGGGTCGCGGTTGAAGGTGTCGAGCAAGGCATGCAGGTGCTTGAGGGTTGGGATATCCAGGGCATTGCGCTGGGGACCACGGTTGAGGGTGATCCAGGCAACGCCTGCTTGCACATCGGTGAGCACGGGCGAATCGGTAGTCATGGCTTCCTCGAATTATTTTAATTGGCGTGAGGGGTGCGACATGGCGAGATACTAAACGAGTGTTCAGCAAGGAGGCAATCGGCAAACTGCAAATATTTTCAGACGGGAAATAGCCGCCTGAACCTTGCGTTCAGGCGGCGAGAGTGGCTCAGGGTTTGAGCAGGTAACGCTGGCGACCGCCGCTTTGCAGGCCATCGACCCACGCCTCGCAAATCTGGATGCCCTGCTCCGGTGTGAAGGTGCCGGGGTTGAGCCCCGACTCCAGCCACAGACCGTCGAGCAAGGCGCTGAGGGCGATGGCGGCAAGGTCGGCGTCGAACTGCTGCCAGCCCTCTTCCCTGGCCATGTCGGTCAGGGCGCAGCGCATGATGGTGCGGTACTCGCCGTAGGAGTGTTCGTGGGCCTGGTTGATCGCGGGCGCCGTTTTCACCGCGCCCCAGAACACCAGCCACGCATCGAGCAGTTGCGGGTCGAGCAATTCAGGCGAAAACGACCCCCGGAACAACGCCGACAGGCGCTCGCGAGGCTCGGGCGGCGCCTTGGCCATGGTCTCGCGCAGCAGGCTCATGACTTGGCCGGTGATCGTGCGGTAAGCCTCGGCCACCAGCTCATCCTTGCCCGAATAGTGGTGGCTGATCAGCCCGACCGACACCCCGGCCTCGGCGCTGATCTTACGGATCGATGCCCCCTGGAAACCGTCGCGCTTGAGGCACGTCAGCGTTGCCTGGACCAGATTGGCCTTGCGCAATTGCGGTTCCATCCTGGAAAAACGGGATTCCTGGGTCATGGGGCGATGTCCTTCGGTTGAGTCGGCTGCACGACTCTACATCAGTCCCTGTAACCGGGCGACACGCGATCGAGCCTCCGCAGCAACGCCGCCCATGCCAACTGCGTGGCGTCCGGATCGGTCAATTCGCCTTCCTGCAGCGCGCGACCGGGGTTGTTGAATTGCTGTTCGGTGTGGGCGCAGACCTCGGCGGGCGGCAGGATTAATGCGCCGCAAGCCTGGGCGGCAATCTGGATATCGCAGGCCTTTTCCAGGTAGTACATGCGCAGGAACGCTTGGCTGACCGTCTCGCCCACCGTCAGCAAACCATGGTTGCGCAGCATCAGCACCGGCTTGTCGCCCAGGTCGTGCACCAGCCGGCGCTGCTCGGCCATGTCCAGGGCAACGCCTTCATAATCGTGGTAGGCGACCTTGCCGTAGAACTCCATCGAGATCTGGTTGACCGGCAACAACCCGCACGCCAGCGCCGCCACGGCGCAGCCCGCACGGGTGTGGGTGTGCAGCACGCACTGGGCGTCTTCGCGCGCACCGTGGATGGCGCTGTGGATGACAAAACCAGCCGGGTTCACCGCATAGGCCGACGGCTCCACCGCGCGGCCATCCAGGCCGATCTTGACCAGACTGGAGGCAGTGATTTCATCGAACATCAGCCCGTAAGGGTTGATCAGGAAGTGATGCTCAGGCCCGGGAATGCGCACCGAGATGTGGGTGAAGATCAAGTCGCTCATGCGGTAGTGCGCGATCAGGCGATAGCAGGCGGCGAGTTCTTCGCGCAGGTGCTTCTCGGCGGAGTCAGTCATTTTTATTCTCCAGGCACGCGGTTGGTGAAGGCGACGCTAAGCCAGGCGCCAGTAAAAAAACAAGTTGATTTTTTACTGGCGCTCGCCTCCTATAGAAAAATAACAATAACAGCGCCTGGAGTATCCGCACCATGTCGCACCCCGCCTTTGCTCACCTGTTCGCGCCGTTGCAGCTGCGCGGAAAACGCCTGAAAAACCGCATCATGTCCAGCGGGCATGACACCTCGATGCCCACCGACAATCGGGTCAATGCGCAGTTGATCGCCTATCACCGTGCGCGAGCCGAAGGCGGCGTGGGGCTGATTGTGCTGCAGGTGGCCGGGGTGCATGACAGCGCGCGGTACACCTCGCATGTGCTGATGGCCACCGACGACGCCTGCATCGAGGGCTACCGCGAATTGGCCCAGACCTGCCATGCCCACGGCACTGTGGTGCTGTCGCAGATCTTTCATCCGGGCCGCGAAATCATGGAGTCGGCAGACGGTTTGCTGGCAGTGGCGTACTCCGCGTCGGGGGTGCCCAACGAGCGGTTTCGGGTGATGCCTCGGGCGCTGGATCACGCGATGATCGATGAGATCGTCACCGGCTACGCAGCAGCGGCCAGGCGCTTGCATCAGGCGGGGATTGACGGGGTGGAAGTGGTTGCCAGCCATGGCTACCTGCCGGCGCAGTTTCTCAACCCACGGGTTAACCGGCGTACCGATCAATACAACGGCGCGCTTGAGCAACGTCTGAGGTTTTTGAGGGAAGTGCTTGCGGCGGTACGAGCGGCGACCGATGAGCATTTCATCATCGGCCTGCGTATTTGCGCTGACGAGCGCGATGCCGAAGGGCTCACCGAAAGCGAATCCCTGGAAGCCGTGCTATGCCTGCAAACTCAACTGGACTATGTGCACATCGTCGCCGGCACGTCGGCGTCAACGGGCGGTGCGATCCATATCGTGCCGCCCATGGCCATTGCTGCCGCGTACCTCGCGGACGAAGCCGCCAGGTTCAAGGCCAGCCTGTCGATTGCGTTGTTTGTCACCGGGCGGATCAATCAGCCTCAGGAGGCCGAGTTGATCCTGGCGCGCGGCCAGGCCGACGTGTGCGGCATGACCCGCGCCTTGATTTGCGACCCGCTGATGCCCGCCAAAACCCTCGAAGGCCGCGTCGAGGATGTGCGCGCATGCATCGCCTGCAACCAGGCGTGCATCGGGCACTTTCACAAGGGTTTGCCGATTTCCTGTATCCAGCATCCTGAAACCGGGCGCGAACTGAGCTTCAGTCGCCTGCAACCGGCGTTGAGGCGCAAACGCATCATGGTGGTCGGCGGTGGTCCGGCCGGCATGAAAGCGGCGGCCGTGGCCGCGCAACGCGGCCATGACGTAACGTTGTATGAGGCCAGTGCGCAATTGGGCGGGCAGGTGCTGTTGGCGCAGTTGCTGCCACGGCGCAGTGAATTCGGTGGCGCCAGTACCAACCTGCAACGCGAGATGGCGCTGGCGGGTGTTCGCGTGGTGCGCAATACCCGCGTCGACCGTGCGCTGGTGGAACAAACGCAACCCGATCACGTCATCGTCGCCACCGGCGCCGAGCCCTATTGGCCGGCCTTCGAGCAAGGTGGAGCGTTGCAGGTGGTGGACGCCTGGCAGGTGTTGCGCGATCAGGTCACGCTGGGGCGTTCGGTGGTGGTGGTCGACTGGCGTTGCGACTGGATCGGGCCCGGTATTGCCGAACGCCTGGTACGCGCTGGCCATCACGTGCAATTGGCGGTGAACGGCACCCACTGCGGGGAAAACCTGCCGCTGTACGTCCGCGATCAACTCGCGGGAGAGCTGCATCGACTGGGCGTCCCGATCATCCCCTATGCGCGTCTGTACGGCTGCGACGACAACACCGTCTACCTGCAACACACCGCCAGTGGCGAGCCGATGCTGCTGGAAAATATCGACAGCCTGGTGTTGTGCCAGGGGCATCAGCCAGTGGACACTCTGGGCGCAGAACTGGCGGGGCGGGTGCCCTTTGAGCGCATCGGCGACTGCCTCGCACCGCGCACCGCCGAAGAGGCGATTTACGAAGGACTCAAAGTCGCATGGAACCTTTGAACGACGAACCGCAGCAACTGTTTCTCGGCACGCGCATCCGTGGTTTGCGCAAGGCGCGTGGCATGACACTGACCGAACTGGCTCGCAGCAGCGCGTTGACCGCCGGCTATCTCAGCCAGTTGGAGCGAAATCTTGCGTATCCGTCGATCCCGGCGCTGTTCAACATCGCCCGCAGCCTCGGGGTGACGATCCAATGGTTTTTCGCCAGTCAGAGCATGCCCGCCGAGGCGGATGAAGGCTATGTGGTGCGCCAGGACAATCGCCAGAGCATTCGCTATGAAGATGGCATCGTCGACCAATTGCTGACACCGTTGCCCAACCATCAACTGGAAATGCTGCAATCGAGCTTTCCGCCCGGCGCCTACAGCCAGCAGAGCTACAGCCATGAAGGCGAGGAAGCGGGCTATGTGTTGAGCGGGCAGTTTGAGCTATGGGTGGGCGATCGGCATTTTGTGCTGGATGCCGGTGACAGCTTCAGCTTTGCCAGCAGCGAACCGCATCGCTATGGCAACCCGGGCAAGGTAGAGACGCGAGTCATCTGGGTGATTACGCCGCCAACGTTTTGAGCCGCTTGCGCTGATAAACGGTGCGGTATGAAGCTACTGGCCCAGAAAGCGGTAATCGGCGCTGTAGGGCTCGACGTGCAATTGGCCGGCCTGCGCGCAGCTGCCGCTGAACACACCGCCCAAGGTGTGCAAGCGCTCCACCGCCACCACGTGCGCGAGTCCGCCCTCGCCCAGGTGCGTCACCACATCAAGACGCAACAAGGGGATATCGGTTGCACGGGCGCCAGGCGCCTGAGCGATGACTTTGCCGACCACCGCACTGCGATCATCCAGTTGCCACGTTGGCCCCACGAAGTGTCGGCCAACGGTCTTGCCGTTGATCATCAGCGTGGCCAGCGGCTCGCGGAACTGCCAGGTCAATTGGCCGCTGCTGTCCTTGGTGCAGGTGTAGATCTGCACGCCGCTGGCCTGCACGGTCATCAGCACGTTTTTCGCCGCGCCAGCCGCTGGCTCCGGCAAGTCCTGGGCCTGGGCCCGTTGCGCATCGATCGCGCAAATCACCAGCACAATCAGGCCGATGACCTGCAGCACCATCAGTAACAGGCGATTGCGGCGCGCCGCGTTAGCGGAGTCGGTGCTGCTCATTTTGCGCCTGCCGAGAGAGGAGTCGAAAAGGGTCGGGGTCGTCATCAAAAAATCCGTCAGTGGTCGAACGTGGCTGGTTATCAGCCTCTGCAGGATGAACATCCGACCTCAAGTGTTTATTCCCGACTATTTTTCAAGCCGGGTAAAAACGCCTCGCCTACCAGACCTCGACCTTCAACTCCGCGCGCTGGCTGGCGGGCATGGCAAGCGCCTTACCGCTGTGCACCACGCCATGGCGCGGTGACTCGCGCTTGAGGTTGGGCACCGGTATCCGCCCGCCGCCACGCACGGTCTGCGCGCCATTCATCTGGAACTTGCCATAGGCGAAATTGAGCCCCACACCGTTTTGACGCTGGAAGTAAATCCACCAGCGCCCTTCTTCGAACTTCATGAAAGCGAACCCGCGCGGATAAGCATCCTCGCCATAATCGTCAAACGTCATGGCCGTCGCGAAGCCCAGCCCGTGCCCGTCAAAACGGTTCAGGTATTCCTTGTTCAGGTAATCGCTGCCGCCCTGCACGTGGAACACGCGGTAGGTGGTGTCATCAATATGATCGATCAGGATCGAGCACCCGCTGAAGTCCGGCGTGAACACATACCCGGTCGCACCGGGGTTGGCGGGGATGTCGCAAAAACTGCCCTGGGGCACCCAATGCGCCATCAGCGGACGCTCGACTTTGCCGTACTCGCCCGGCTTATCCAGGGTCGCCAGCCGATAACCGCCGGCCTTGTGGTCGTTGACGTCAAATACCGTGAGGCCGGCCACTATCCCCGAGGGAATGCGCTTGGCCGTCATGAAGTTCTGTTGCAGGAAAGTCTTGGTGGACGAAAACGCGTTCACGCATTGGGTAGTCATAGGGGCTCCGGGCAGAGGGAGTTGCGGGCGTGTTGCCGGTCCTGCGCAAACGCCGTTCGAATCACGGGAAACCATGAGAAGAACACCCGCCTCGCAGGCTTTATTCCATGATTTCGCTTAATCGAAATCAGCCTTTTCCATGCAGATAATTGTCTTCTTCATACGCCTCTTCAGCCGGTAGCCTTCGGCCCTGCGACGCCTTGCGCACGCACGAACACCGGCTGCACACAACAGCATCGGTGCCAGCCCCCAGCAGCTCGACAGATGGCGCCCACGTGAAAAAACTTTCGATAGCCCTTTTGCTCGCCAGCCTGGCCCAGCTACCGCTGGTGCAGGCCGCGCCAGCCAACATCGGCGTGATCGCCTACGCGGAAAAACCGCTGACGCTGATTCGCGCCACCAGCCTCTACACCGTGGGCCCCGGTACGCGCCTGCAAGGTGGCGATATTGTGCAAACCGGCGCCGCCGGCATACAGATCGAAGGTCTCGCGGCGGCTGACCTGGCATTGGGGCCAAACACGCGCATTCTCATCGCCACCAACAGCAAAGCGGCGCAAATCAACGTGCTCGATGGCTGGCTGAAACTGCAACCGGTCGCGGGTAACAATCACGCGAACCTGGCGGTGACCACCGGCGGATTGGCGTTCACCCTGACCCACAGCGCCAGCGTGATTCATGTCGGTAAGCGCCAGACCGAGATCTTTGTCGAAGACGGCAGCCAAGTGGTCAGCGAACTCGATAGCCACAGCAAGGCCGGTCGCGATGTCACCCTCGGCCACGAAGATTTCGCCCAAAGGGTCGGTGACGCACCGCTCAGGATCGTGCCACGCCCCGAGCAAGCTTTTATCGACGCCCTGCCCCCGCAGTTCCTCGACCCGCTGGTGCCCCTGGGCAAGAAAACACCCAAGGCGCCCGAGCTGAAAAAACAGCGTGAGGTGACCTACGAAGACATCGCCCCCTGGGTGGTCAGCCCGCTGAACCTTAGCCAGCAGATGCTCGCCAGCCGCTTTGCCCCGCGCCTCAACGACCCGGCATTTTTGCAGGCGGTGAAAACCAACCGAGGCGGCGTACTGGCGTGGGAGCTGGAACTGTTGCGCCTGGAACGCCGCAGGAATGCGCACTGATCCTCACCACGCCGTTACCCGAAGGTCCTTATGAAATTGTCGCTCGCGGTTAAATTCAACGTGGTGTTCCTGGCGGTGTTTATCGTCGGTTTTATCGCCACCAGCCTCTCCACTCACTACATGCTCCAGCAAAGCGCACGCCGCGAAACCCTGGAAACCGCGCGCATGCTGATGCGCTCGGCCTCTGCGGCCAGCACCTACACCGCCGAGCAGATCGTGCCGCTGTTGGAGAACCGCCTGAAATTTCAGTTCGTGGCGCAATCGGTGCCGGATTTCGCGGCCATTTCGCACTTGCAGGAGCTGCTCAAGTCCTACCCGGACTACGCCTACAAGGAAGCCACCCTCAACCCGACCAACCCTCGCGACCTGGCAAACGACTGGGAAAAAACCCTGATCAACTCGCTGCGCGGTCAGCCGCAAACTGCCGAAATGGTCGGTGAACGCAACGACGACAAAGGCGCCTCGCTGTACATCGCGCGGCCGATTCAGATCAAGGACGGTGCCTGCCTGGCATGTCACAGCACCCCGGACGCCGCGCCGAAAACCATGGTCGATATCTACGGCGCGGTTAACGGTTTTGGCTGGAAGCTCAACGACACCATTGGTGCGCAATTGGTCACGGTGCCACTCGACTTGCCGCTGCAACGCGCCAGGAGCCTGCTGCACAGCTACATGGTGTCGATGCTGGGGATTTTTGCGGTGTTGTTTGTGGCGTTGAACGTGGCGGTGCACCTGTTTGTCACCCGGCGCCTGCGGCAGATGTCAGCGCTGGCCGACCGGGTCAGCCTGGGCGACACCGATGTGCCGCAGATGGACGTCAGCGGCAACGACGAACTGGCGCGCCTGGGCCAGTCGTTCGGCCGTATGCGCACAAGCCTGGTCAGTGCCATGAAGATGCTAGAGGAATAGGTCCGCGATCATGCTTGAACAACTGGGCAAATACCGCATCGACAGCGTGCTCGGCAAAGGCGCGATGGGCACGGTATACAAGGCGTACGATCCGAACATCGCCCGCACCGTGGCACTCAAGACGATCCGCAAGGAACTGTTCGGTGACAGCCAGCACGCCGAGTTGGTCAGCCGCTTCAAGAACGAAGCCCAGGCGGCCGGCCGGCTGATGCACCCCAACATCGTCGGCGTGTACGACTACGGCGAGGACGAAGGCTCGGCGTACATCGCCATGGAGTTCGTTGAAGGCACACCCCTCAATACGTTGCTGGCGGCGCCAACGCCGCGCGACCTGAGCCACAGCCTCGGCTGGATGCGCCAGTTGCTGTCGGCATTGGAATACGCCCACTCCAAAGGCGTGGTGCACCGCGACATCAAGCCCGCCAACCTGCTGATCACGGCCGAAGGCAAGGTCAAGGTCACCGACTTCGGCGTGGCTCGTCTGGATTCCTCCACGCTGACCCAGACCGGCTCGATGATCGGCACGCCCAGCTACATGTCACCTGAGCAGTTCTGCGGCGACGTGATTGACGGGCGTTCCGATGTGTTTTCCGCCGGCATTGTGCTGTACCAATTGCTCACCGGCGAGCGCCCGTTCTCGGGCTCGGCGACCATGGTCATGCAGCAAATTCTCAACCAGACCCCGGTGGCGCCATCGAGCCTGAACCTGGCGCTGGACCCGGCGCTGGACAGCGTGATCGTGCGCGCGCTGGCCAAACGCCCCGCCGCACGCTACCCCTCGGCACAGGCATTTCTTGACGACCTGGAAGCCTTGCCGGGCACCACCACCGGCACCTGGATCAACGCCGAGATCGACGACGATCGCACCGTGCTGATGCGGCCGAACCCGCCGCTGAGCAGTGGCGTCAACCACCTGCCCAGCGCCACGGTCGCCATGACGCAAGCCGTGGAGACGCTCACCCCGTGGAAGCTCGCGGTGATGCCTGAGCTGGAGTCGCTGCTGTCCCATCAGATCGGGCCACTGGCGCGCTTTCTGGTGCGTAAAAGCCTGAATGGCGCGGACGATTTCGACGCGATTTGCGCGGCGCTGCTGCCGCACATTCCGTCCGAGCGCGGCCGTGAGCAATTCACCCGCGCCAGCCAGTCATTGTTTCTGCGGCTCAACCCACCGACAGTCGCCGAGCCCGTCAGCGAACCCACCGCTGTCGAGTTGCCCGCAACCGTCACCAGCGTCACCGAAGCAATGCCGGAGCCTATTGACCCGGCCCTCTCACACATGGCGGAGAAACGCCTGGCCGTGCTGATCGGCCCCATTGCTCGCATCGTGGTCAGCCGCGCCCTGCGCGCCACCTCACTGCGCCAGCCGTTCCTGCAACAGCTGGCCGAGCACATCGAGAGCGAGGCCCAGCGCCTGGCGTTCCTCAACAGCTTCGAGCCCCTTCCATGACCGATTCTCCACTCAGCGCCTGCGGGCCTCATTGTCTGGCCTCTGCGGTTGCTTATGGGGTCAGTGATGTCGGTTCGGTGCGCCAGCGCAATGAAGACAACTTTCTGATTGAGCCGGCCATGGGGCTGCTGGCCGTGGCTGACGGCATGGGCGGTCACGAAGCGGGTGCGTTGGCCAGCGCCGAGGCACTCACCCGTTTGCGCCAGGCGCTCAAGGCTCACAGTGTCGAGGTGGTCAATGACGGCGCCGACCCGGACGCCACCTGGTCGGACCCGGACATGCAAGCCGCCAGCCTGCTGCACAACGCCATTGATCAGGTGAACCACTGCGTCTACCAGCAAAACGTGGCCCGTCACATGAGCGAAGGCAGCGGCATGGGCACCACCCTCACCGGCGTGTGGCGCCCACAGGGTGAAGGGCCGCTGCTGATATTTCACGTGGGCGACAGCCGCCTGTACCGCTACCGCGACGGCGAGTTGAGCCTGCTGACCCGCGATCAGACCTGGTACCAGCAAGCCCTCGAAGCCGGCAAGGTCGACCGGCTGCCCGCGCGTAATCTGTTGCTGCAAGCCGTTGGCCCCGCACCACGGGTGGAGCCGCAAGTGCGTGTGCAACCCGTGCAACCGGGTGATCTGATGATGCTGTGCAGCGACGGCTTGCACGGCTGCGTGCCCCACCAGGAAATGCTTCAGGTCCTCGCCATGGCCCGTCGCGACACGCTGGAAACCGCGTGCCAACGCCTGATCGACCTCACCCGCGAATACGCCGGGCGGGATAACGTGACGGTATTGCTGGCGTGGTTCGACCGCTGAGCAATGTCACGGCCACTTGAATACCTCATCGACCGGCACGCGATAACCGGTGGCCAGGCGGTTGGTTTGATTGGCCATGCCAACCACCGCCTGCAACTCGCCGAACATCGCGTCCGTCATACCGGCCTTGCGCGCGGCGGCCGTGTGGGAGGCGATGCAATAGGGGCAATTGTTGGTCACGCTGACAGCCACGTAGAGCAACTCCTTGGTCAGCGGGTCCAGTGCACCGGGAGCCATGATTTCCTTGAGGCTTTCCCAGGTGCGGCGCAGGGTCGGCGGGTGGGCGGCCAGGCATTTCCAGAAGTTATTCACCTGGTCAACCTTGCGCGTCTGCATGATGTCGTCATACACCGCGCGCACCTCGGGGCTGGCGTCGGCGTATTCGGTCAAGTGTTGGGTCATGGCATGTTCCGGGCTGACAATGGGTGTTCTGGAATACCGTGCGGCGCCCACCTGTGGCAAGTGAAGCCGCATTTTTTATCGCGGCGACACTCGTGACTTCTGGTAAAGAGTCCTTTTCGGGATCGGCGGTTTTTCCAAAGGAACGTCGGGTGGATACTCGACTCCATTGTTCACCCCCCTTCAGGAGTTACAGATGTCTATCCCTACGCAAAACGTTCCCGCCTTCGGCCTTGGCACCTTCCGCCTGCAAGGCCAAGTGGTAATCGACTCTGTGAGCACGGGCCTGGAACTGGGCTACCGGGTCATCGATACCGCGCAGATCTACGAGAACGAAGCGGATGTCGGCCAAGCCATTGCCGCCAGCGGCGTGCCACGTGATGAACTGTTCATCACCAGCAAGATCTGGATCGCCAATTTCGCCGAAGGCCAGTTGATTCCCAGCCTGCGTGAAAGCCTGCGCAAACTGAAGACCGACTACCTCGACCTGACCCTGATCCACTGGCCGTCGCCGGAAGACCAGGTGCCTGTCGCCCAATTCATGGGCCAGTTGCTGGAAGCCAAGCGCCTGGGCCTGACGCGCCAGATCGGTATTTCCAACTTCACCATCGACCTGATGAAGCAGGCGATTGCTGCGGTGGGCGCCGAAAACATCGCCACCAACCAGGTCGAACTGCACCCCTACCTGCAAAACCAGAAGGTGGTGGATTTCGCCACCGCCCACGGTATCCAGATTACGTCGTACATGACCCTGGCCTACGGCGAAGTGCTCAAAGACCCGGTAATCCAGCAGATCGCCGAACGCCACCAAGCCACTGCGGCGCAAGTGACCCTCGCGTGGGCCATGCAATTGGGCTATGCGGTGATTCCGTCGTCAACCAAGCGTGCCAATCTGGACAGCAACCTCAAGGCCCTGCAATTGACCTTGAGCGCCGCCGACATGGCGCAGATCGCCGGCCTGGAGCGCGGCCATCGCCTGACCAGCCCTAAAGGCATCGCCCCGAAGTGGGACTAAACCCCGGCCGCCGGCGTGCGGGACAGCTCCCGCAGCCACGGCAATACCCGCAGGCCCCGGTGGGCCTCGGGCGGGTCGATGATGTCCATGAAGTGCTCAAGGTTGACGGTGTCCGGCATGCCGGGCAGCCGGACCAGCAGCGTCGGCGGTACGCCGCCTGGAATATCCAGGTCCTGATGGTCATAAACCAGTACATGGCGCACCTGGGGCTGCGGCTCGCCGGCCTGGGCCGCCAACCCCGCATTAATGATCAGTACGTCGAATGGCTCGGCCGGGATGGCGGTAAGAACCTCCACTTCTTCAAGGGTTTGCACCGGAACAATCCGGTGGTACCCCAGTTGGTTGAGCATTTTTTCGATGTACAGCCGTTGCAGGTGCTGTTCATCGGCAATCAGGATGGTCAGTGCTTTGTTCGGCATGGCAAACCCCTGGGCAGGCTGTGCTCGTCAGTGAGCGTGGCCCATTTTCCAGACATATCCCGAAGACAAAATCAGGTATGTTCCCCCTTGATGTAGGAGTTCTCCCAAATCCACTGAACGGCCATCAACCGCGCTCAGCGCCGAGCGTAAAACTGCTCAGCCGCCGATGCAGATCGTCGAGGGCTTCGCCTACCGCTTCAACCGCCATGCCCAACGCGTCGCCCTCCTGGCGTTGACACACCTCCTCGAGCGTTTCGCAACGGGTTATCAGCGTGTGCGCCCTGACCAGCCGTGCGCCGCCCTTGGCGCGGTGGGCGAGGTCATGCAGTTCGTGAAAATTCAATTGGCGGTGCAGCACCGGCAGCAGCGCGCGGTCTGCCTCAAGGCTTTCGAGCAAGGGTATCAACAGTTCATGGAGCGCCGCGTCATCGTCCCCCGTCAGCGTGATCAGGGCGCTCAAATCAAATGCCTGCTCAACGTCTGATACCCCTGGGCTGGTCGCAAGCGCAGCCAGTGCCGAGCGCAAGTCCTCAAGACCTGCGGGTTTGAACAAGCATGTATCCATGCCTGCCTGTCGGCAGCGCTCGGTTTCCTCCGGTTGCGCGTTAGCGGTAAAGCCCAGCAGCAAGCACGGCACCAAGCCTTGCGCACGCTCCTGTGCGCGGATATCACGCGCCAAGGTGTAGCCATTCTTGAGGGGCATGTTGCAATCGGTGATCACTACATCCGGGTGCTCGGCTTGCCAGCATTCAAGCCCTTGCACACCGTCTTCGGCCAGGGTGATGCGATGCCCCAGAAAGCGCAATTGGCGCGCCAGCAGCAAGCGATTGGCCGGGTAGTCGTCGACCACCAAAATGCTCAGTACGCGGCCCGGTCGGGCCACTGGCGCCGGCCCGGCACGCTCGACTGGCGCTGCGGTGGCCCTGGCCAACGTCAACGTCATGTCCACGCGCGTGCCCTGCCCGGGCACACTGCTCAACTGCAGCGTGCCGCCCAGCATTTCACACAGACTGCGGCTGATCACCAGCCCAAGCCCCGAGCCGCTGCGCGCTGATTGTTCGGTGTTGCTGCCCTGGAAAAACGGGTTGAACAGACGCTGCTGGTCTTCACTGCTGATGCCAATGCCGGTGTCTTCCACCCATAACACGAGGTCCAGATGGCCAGTGTCAGACCCCGATGCGCTGCGCCCGCCCAGACGTACCTGGCCCTGGGCCGTGAACTTGATCGCATTGCTCAGCAGGTTGGACACCACCTGCTTGAACCGCAAGGAGTCGATCAACACCGGATAATCAATCAGCGGGTCGAGTTCCACCTGCAACGCCAGGCCTTTGGTTCGCGCCAGCCCCTCGAACACCCGCGCCACCGAGGTGAGCAATTCATGCAGATTGGCCGGCGCCAGGGTCAGGGACAAGTGACCGGATTCGATCCGGGAAATGTCCAGAATATCGCCAATCAGCTCCAGCATGCCGCGCGACGCAACCGAGGCGACCTCCAGGGCATCGCGGTCGACGCGCCCCTGTTCGGCGTTGGCGAGCGCCAGTTCAATCATGCCGATCACCGCGTTCATCGGTGTGCGAATCTCATGGCTCATGGTTGCCAGAAACGTGGTCTTGGCGCGGTTGGCGGCATCGGCGTCTTCCTTGGCCTCCTGCAACTGGCCCAATAGCCGTTGGCGTTCGCTCACATCCACCCAGCCGGCAATCATGCCCACCACGTTTTCGTCCCCATCACGGTACGGCAGCATCCAGTGGTAAATGGTCAGCACCTTGCCACTCGGCAACGTGAGTAGCCGGTCATTGATCTGCGGCTCGCCGCGCGCCATCAACCGCAGGTAATCCTCATGGAAGGACCGCGACTGCGCAGGGTTGCCGCTGTCGGCTTCTATCACGGTCTTGCCGATCACTGCCTCGGACTTGAAGCCGAACACGTCCAGGTAAGCGCTGTTGCACGCCATCAGCCGGCCCTGGCGGTCGCGCACGTAAATGGGATAGGGCGTGCCGTCGATCAATACGCCCATAAAACGCATCTGGTCGCTCAACGCCCGTTCCGCCTGCGCGCGCTTGCGGATCAGGCTGCGCAGGTAAATCGCCCAGCCGGAGGTGATCAGCAGCAACAACGCCGCCAGGCCAAAGCCTTGAATGATCGCGCTGCGGTGACGCAACCAATGGTCTTCAATGATCACATCCGTGCGCCATTGGCTGACCAGCTCATCCATCTCCTGCGGAGGGATACTCAGCAACGCTTTGTCGAGTATCGAGTACAGCTCCAGCTGGCCGCGATTGACGCCGAACGTCATGCGTGCCGGCTCGGCGCCGACGGTACTGGTCACGCGCAAGCGGTCGCGGTACTGCTGGGCGATCAGGTAACGCGCATTGATCAATGAGTTGACTGCCCCTTCGGCAGCGCCGCTGGCCACCAGCGCCATGGCTTCGGTGGGGTTTCGCGCCGTCACAAAGTTAATCCCCGGGTAATCGCGGTTGATGACGTCGCGCACGGCATTGCCACTGCTGATCGCGAGGCGTTTGCCGACCATGTCCTCCAGAGTCATCGTGCCGGGGTCGTCATTGCGGGTGACCAGCACCACGGGGTTGGTCAGGTAGGGTCGGGTAAAGCGCACCTGATCAGAGCCTTCGATACTGGGCGTTACCACCGCCATCATGTCGGCGCGGCCTGTACTGACCGCGTCAATCTGCTGAGGCATCGAGCCGCCGGACACGACATCGAACTTCAAGCCGGTACGCAGGCTGATCCGCGACAGTACATCGGCACTCAACCCCTCCAGTCGCCCTTGTGCGGTAAAGGACGCCAACGGCAGCATCTGTTCGGACGCCACTACCCTGACCCGCGGGTGTTTCTCCAGCCAACGCTGCTCACTGGTGCTCAAGTGCAACCGCTCGGCACCGAGCAGGCCCAGGTTGTCACCGTTCCAGCGACGCAATATTTCCATCTGTTCGTTCGCCGGGATGGCCCTCAGCGCAGTGTTGACGATGCGCAGCAAGCGCGTGTTGTCCCGGAGCACGGCAAAGGCGAAGGAGTTGGATTCCAGCGTGGAAAAATCCGCCATTTGCACATTGTTCAAGTGGTTGCGGTTGATCTGGTAATTGGCAGAGATGGCGTCGCCCAGGTAGACATCGGCGCGACCGAACGCGACGGCGCCAATGGCTTCGAAAATAGACGGAAACAGCTCCACGTGGGCCTTGGGGTAAAAAGCCTCAACCACGTCGGGCGGCATGTAGTGATAGAGCATGGCGATGCGCTTGCCTGCGAGGCCGACACTCAGGGATTGGCTGTCGCCGGTGCGGGTAACCAGCACCGGCTGGTCATTGGCGTAAGAACGCGAAAGCACCAGTTGCGGGTCGCCCGCCTCAAAACCATTGGACGTCCCAAGCAGGTCAATGGCGCCTTGCTTGAGGGCTTCGAGCACCTCATCGCGGGTGTCGTAGCGCCGCACCTCAACGCTGATATTCAGCGCCTGGGCGAGCAACCCGGCATAGTCCGCCGTGATGCCTTCGATTTCGTCGTTGTTGTTGGTCAGTTCGAAGGGCCCGTAGTCGGGCGCGGAAACGCCCATCAACAACACACGCCGCCCCCGCAACCACTGCCAGTCGGCTTCGCCCAGCGTTACGGAGTGGCCATTGAGGCTGGAGTGCCCCAGCAGGCGCAGGTTTTGCGGCTGATCAAGGGCACTGGCCATCATCGGCAGCACGCCCATCAACAGCGCAGTGATGAACCGTCGCATCGGCGCAAGAATCATGTCGAATCAGATCAGATGATTACGCTGTGCAAACTTGGCCATGTGGACCACAGACGACATGCGCAGCTTCTCCTTGAGTCGCGTTTTATAGGTGCTGATGGTCTTGTGGCTGAGTAACATCTGATTGGCAATTTCGTTATTGCCCAAGCCCAGGGCCAGCATCTGCAACACCGCCAACTCGCGATCTGACAGGGCTTGCACCAGTTCCTGTTCCGTGGACTGCAGATCGTCACGGCGCACCGAACTGCTCGGCAAGCTGGGGAAGCAACTGTAGTTGGACATCACCGCTTTGATAGCCTTTTGCAGTTCATCGAGCTCACCGGTCTTGGCCACGAACCCCATGGCCCCGGCACGCATGCAACGCGCCGAAAAAAACTCCGGAAGGTACGAAGTCAGTACCAGAATCTTGCACGGCAGCCCCAACGCCTTGACCCGGCTGATCACCTCAAGCCCCCCCAGCTTCGGGATGGCCAAATCAAGAATGATCAACGCCGGACGCCCCTCTCTGGCCTTCTGCACAGCGTCCGCACCGTTGCCCGCTTCATCGATTTCGGTGAACCCTTCCAGTGTCAGCAGGTGCCGGACGGTTTTACGGATAAACGGATGATCATCAACTATTAGCGCTTTAGTCATAAAACTCCCCTGAGAGGATAAGTACCCTTACACATGACACGGGACACAGGTACCTGTGAGAAATGACAGTGCCGACCAGCGGTGCTGCACCTACTCAGGACAATAACCAGGCTGTTCCTGGTCCCTTCGATTGAAACCGGCCGAACACGTACAGCCAAACCCATGCCGCCGGCTAGCTGCAAGCGCGCAACCTTAGCAACGAAATGACGTTTCATCGGAAGGGATAGTCCCAAGCGTATGTAGGACTTTTCCTCACGAAACATGACCAAGCCAGCGCCTGGTCATGCGTGAGGCGCGCCGGTCAATCAGTGGTACTCGGGCTCCAGAAAGCCTGCACCACCAGGGTCGATGTGGAAATACGCGCTACCAGCGCATCCAGTTCGTCGCCGTCTACCGAGGTGGCGACCAGGGTGGCCTCGATCTCCACTTCCTCACTGCCAAATGGCCGAACGTCAACGTCGCTCGCCGGGTAGTTGCAGCGCGCCAGCTCGGCTTCGAGCAACACCATCACCGCCTGTTGCTGGCTGCGCCGCGCGATGACATAGAGGATGTTGGTCACCTCTGCCGACACCACGTCCAGAGGCTGACGGTTGATGTTGTTGACGATCGGGCGCAGCAGCGTGTTGGCCGCCAGCACAAACAGCGTGCCCAGCAACGCTTCGAGGATCAGGTCGGCGCCCGCACAAGCACCCACGGCTGCCGAGGCCCAGAGGGTGGCGGCAGTGTTGAGACCGCGCACGTTGCCTTCTTCGCGCATGATCACGCCAGCGCCCAGAAAGCCGATGCCCGAGACCACATACGCGACCACCCGAACCGCGCCTTCCGCGCCGCCCAGCCGGTTGGCCATGTCGACAAAAATCGCCGCGCCCACGGCCACCAGCACATTGGTGCGCAAACCCGCCGTGCGTTGGCGGTACTGACGCTCGAAGCCGATCAAGCCACCGAGGATAAACGCCGCGCTGAGGCTGACGACCGTATCGACCAAGGAATTGAGGTTGATGTTGTTGATTGCTTGCATAGGAAATCCTCCCTGTTTATTGCCAGCCAAACTTACAGATATAGAAACCCTTCCCCGCCTGGGTCAGCGACTGTGCAGAAACGGGATGTTCGAGGTGCGGATCATGCGCACGATCAGCGTCCGGGTCGGCAGCCGGTTGAATGGGCGCCACACGGGTACTCGCCACACCAGCGGCCTGCTCGTGCTCGACCTCATTGACACCGTACTGCACGCGCAAGGCAGTGGCATTACGGGTGCTGACACCCTCGCACGAGCGACAGGCCCGGTCCGCAGCAAGCCGGCGAAGAACGCCCTGAGCCGTATGAGATGCATGGTGTAACTCCTGCGCGAGGAAACCTTCGTGCAGGTACGACCGTCTGCGCCGCGCCGGTTTGACCGGCACAGTCAGCTTGGCCCGCCCACCGTAAAAGGCAGGCGCGTCCGTAGCAGCCTGAATGTTTTCAGGTGCTGGTCAGCGTCGATGAGAGGGATGCAGGCAGGTGCCAGGACTGGCCGCTGCCGGAATGCCGCTTCTCGCTTTTTTCAGGCGAGACAACGGCACAGGAAGAATGCGCGTTATCTTGCCAAGGATGTGCCGGTTACTGAAACCGGCCGACAACTGTCACTCGAACAAGTACCCACTGAGGGTCTCCGCTATTGATGAAAACGCGCGGAGTTTACGCCGCGTTTTCGCGTGAGTAAACCGTAGGAAAGTTTACCGATGACGAACAGGCCGCTTCTTCAGGGTGAGTTCAGGAACCATTCTTCAAGCGTCACCCCGATCAAAGATGAGAGTGAAATGGCTCCTGTGCACCAGGTTTATGTACACCGGTTATGACGGCGTACCCGGCCGATCGCGCTCGACCTTCTCCAGGTATTCATCCATCCGGCCACCCGCCACTGCCTTGACCTGAATCGACACCGTATTCACCTGTCGCCCCATCGTGATGCCCTCGCGGGTACGCACCTGCACATACCCAAGCTTGGGCCAGAACCGCTCGGCCCTGGTGTTGCCGACCACCACCGTCAGCCGCAGCCATTGGGCGCCTTTGCTCGCCGCCCAGGATTCGAGATCGGCATGCAACTGTCGCGCAAGCCCGGTGCCGTGCAAACGCGTATGCACCAGCAGCAATCCGATATGCCAGACCCCGGCGGCGAGCAAGTCCGCGGCAATGTTCACCACGGCGACCAACTGATCCTGCGCATCGCGGTAACCCAGCCAGTACATCCGGCTGCAGCGCCACCCTGCCGGCAAATGACCCTGCAGTTCTTCGCGCGCTTCAGTCGGCGTGGCCGGCTCGCCATTGACCGCAATGAAATAGGCCGGCGCCTGTTCGAAAAAATGCTGCAGCTCAGCCGCATCGCTGCCCAGCAATTCAACCACCCGGATGCCCGCGACGCAGCAGCCCGGCAGCGCCTCAACATCAACGTCCATGTTCATTTTCCCTCAGTCATCGCGCGTCAGCACTTCCAGCAACTCGATTTCAAAACGCAGATTGCTGTCGGGTTTGATATGCGCGCCCATCGAACGCTCGCCATACGCCAGGTGCGCCGGTACATACAATGTGCGTACACCGCCAACGCGCATGCCCATCAAGCCTTGGTCCCAGCCTTTGATCACGCGTCCGGTGCCGATCACACACTGAAACGGCTTGCCGCGTTCCCAGGACGAATCGAACACCGTGCCGTCTTCCAGGGTGCCGGTGTATTGGGTGGTGATCAGTGCGCCCTTGACCACGGTTTTACCGTCGCCCAGGCGGATGTCAGTGATCTGAAGGTCTTGGTTGCTCATGGGGTGCTCGTTGAATACCAGAAGGTGGGCGTTTTCCCAGAATCACCGGCGTTTGGCAAGCACCTGCGCACGGCCCAACAAAGTGCGGGCAGCAATGCCCCCTGCCCGCTCGCAGCCACTCAAGGCGCCGGGCGCAAGCCCATGTGGAGTTGCAGCGCCTCGATCAAATGGAATTGATAAAGATAGCGCTCGTGTTGGAGCGGCGCCCACCGATCAATAAAGAAGTGCCCGCGCTCATCCACCTGAATCGGCGTGGTGACGATGTCGCCGCTGCGCGACCGATGCACCAGCAGCGTCTGGTCGGGCGTCGGACGCTCGATCAAAAAATGCCCGGTGTGCCTCAGACGTGAGCGGTCGGCGGGCTTGAAAGCCTCCGGCGGCGTGCGGCCGGCCACCGCGACATCAAGGGCAAAATCACTGCGCATGGCTACCCATTCATCGGGGCGCAGGGGCTTGTTGGCCGCCTCCCATTTTCCCACCCGCAAGCCGACAGGCTGGCTGGGCGCCACTTCGTTGACATGCAGGCTGATGGCGCCCTGCAACCTTGCCAGGCCAGGCACGCCCAGGAACGTGTCGGTGTGGGTGTTGCCCATCAACGCCACCCAGCGATGCGGGCCATGGGCAACTTGATCCTGAGTGATGACCTCATTGGCAAAATAGCTGAACATCGCCGTGCGCGACGTCGCTTTATCCGGCATGCCATCGACGCAGTAACTGGCGAAGCAATCCAGCGCACGCACGCGAATCTTGTACTTGGCGGCCGTTTCGATCACCGCGGTGTAAGTGTGCGGCCCTTTATAGCCCAGCATGTGCCCACGGTCCTGTAGCCGCAGATAGTCCTTGAGCGCCTTGGACATCGGACTGCCTTGGTACAAGGCATCAAGGTCCGCCTGATGCAGGTCCGTCAGCAGGTGCTCAACATAGAGCGTCTTGACCTTCATGGTCTTCAATTCCTTGATCAACAGCGCCTTGCTCGATTGCAGGCTGGGCGCCTCGCCGATCAATACCCCGTTCGAATGGGCATAGGCGCGCTCGAAGAACTCCCGCACGGTGAGGCCCGGCGACAGCTGTGGCTGCGGCGCGCTGGCGGGCGGCACATAGGTTTTGAAGTGCGCGTCGGCCGCCGCGTCGAGACGTTCGCGAGTCCGTTGGAAGACCGCGTAGGCCGGTCGAAGCGCTGGGTTGCCGGGGAAGTACCGCGAATCCAGACCCTTTGGCGAGTCTTTCAGCGTGCGCAACGCTTCACGCAGCGCGCAGGGCATTTCGAACACGCTGTAACCGTGCTGCGCCGGGGGCGCCAACGCCTGCGCCTGGGGTTGGGTGTAAGCGGTCTGCAGGGTGATCCTGAAATCAGCCTTGGCCAACGCATCGTCGGGAATCGAGCCGGGTGTGTCCTTCCACACCCCGACCGGCGTGCCAACGCTGACATCCTCGACACGCAGGCTCACGGCGCTGTGCAGATCGGCCAGGCCAGGGACTTGCCCGTGGGTACTCATGCGCCGGTGATCCACCAGCGCCACCCAACCGTCGTCAGGGTGGGCCGCCACGTCGGCGGCGATCACCTTGTGTGAATAGAAGTTGCGCAGCCGGTTCTCCCGAGGCGTGAGCACCGAGGTGGTGCCTCCCGCCAACGCATCGTCCAGATAGTAGGAAGTGGACGCATCCAGCGCCCTTACCTCGATGCCGTTGTCAGACGCCGCCTGCACCAGCGCCTGATAGGAATAGGCGCTGTCCTTGGGCATGCCCAACGCTTTATCGACGCTCTTGAGGTGCGTGTCGATGCTCTTCGACACCTTGGCGCTGTGGCGTGTTTGCAGCTTGACCCGAAACACATCGGCGGGCAGGTACTCGATGTACAGACGCCGCACGCCACGCTCATGCAAGGTTTGCAGGGTGTCGATCAGGAACTGCTTGCTGGCAATCGAATCCACACTCGCGCCGATCACCAGCCCTTTGCTTTCACTGAGCAGCTTTTGCAGGATGACTTCATGCAGGGCGTCAGGCTCAACACTCAGTACATCGGCCCGGGGCACAATCGGGGCCAAGGCATCAAAGTAAGCGTTGGCGTCACGGGTCAGGTTGTCCACTGCCGTGCCATACGGCGCGCGCAGGTGGAACAGCTGCTTGCCCATGATATCCCTGGCGACCTGTTCGCCATACGGGTCGGCGATGCGCGCGAAGGCCGCCTCCACGGCGCCAGGGGTCACCACATGCTCAAGGTCTTTCAACAGCGCCTGCGGGGTTTCGTAACGCTCCAGCGGGCTGGCGGCGACGGGCAGTTTTTCATATTTGGGCGCGCCGCCCGCAACACCGGCACGCCTCCACTGGCCTTGAGTATTACGCTGGACCAGCCTGCCAGTGGACTGCAAATGCCCGGTTGCAGCATCCTGCCTGAGCAGCAGGAAACGCCCCAGAGCGTCGGGCGTTTTGCGGGTCCATAACGCCTGGCCTTGGAACATCACCGCTTGCAGATCATCGAGGGCCGGCGTTGGCGCCTCCAATTGCTTGATCAACGACAACGCCTGTTCCTGCGGCGCGGTATGCCGCAGCGGACGTATCGGCTTGCCCAGCGGGCTGATCAGCGCCGGGCGCAAATCGGTGAATACCGCGCCGGCGCTGTTGAGCAGGTAGCCAAGGTAGTGCCCGAAGGCTTCACCCATCTGCCCTTGGTTATACGCGTGCAGCGCGAGCATCCCATCCTTGAAAGCCAGCAGCATGCCCAGGCTCAGGCTCAGCACCGGGTAAGGCGCGGTGGCGACCGCAACGAGGGGTTCGATAACGCTCCACACCAGGTCCATGATCATGTGCGCACGGTTGACAGAGGTTGCCTCAACGTCGTCTATCTTGCGCTGCAACTTGGCGTCGTACAGCGCCTGGCGCAGGTTGATCACCACCGTCTCACGACTGATCGGATCATACCGGCCAGGGCTGGGATGGCTGCGATCCAGGATTTGCGGCAGTTGTTTTCTGGCGCTCTCCAGAAACCCACGCACCCGGGCCTGTGCCTGCGTGCCCACCCGCTCGGCGAGGTAACCGACCATGCCATCCACGTGTTTCAACACATAGTTGAACAGGCGTGCATGGCGAAAGGTGACGCCATCCGGCGCATTCGGGGTGTACAGCAGCACCGGGTCATGCCCGCGCTTGAACAGGAAGGTGTCGATCACCCATTCGCCGTCCACGAACAGCCGGTGCACCTGGTAACTTTCGCGCACCTGGGCCGAGGTATTGCCCAGGCTCTGCAGGCAGGTGTTCAGCCAGTCCAGGTCAGCCTGGGAGAGGTGGCCTTGCAGGCGTGATTCGAGCGCAGCGTTGCGCATCTGCAATTGGCTGATGGCCAGCGTTGCGTTACGTCGGAATACATAGCCGGGGCTGCTGGGGCTTTGCAGTGTGTTGCGCACCAGGTCGACATAGCGCTGGCCGATCCACACGCCCCGCACCGAGCGCGATACGGCTTCAGGCGTCAAGCGCCTGAGGTCGACGCCGGCTGGGCCGGTAAAGGTCGCCGAGGTTTCAAACTTGGGGTCCAGAAACCCCACGCTGTCGTGATAACCGTCGCGCAACAATCGGGTGTACGTGACGGAGTCCGGCGTCGTAAGCCCGGGAAACGCCTGGGGATAATGGACGTGGACCGTATTGGGGTCGACGTCTTGCGCGGCACGCCCGAGCAGCGCATTCAGGCGAAGTTTGGCCTGCTCATGCACAAAGGTCGCAAAGGTCGGGAACAACGCCTGGCCCTGAGGATCGGCAGTGTAAGTGCGCAAGGCGCCCTCGGCGTCCTGCGCCAGGCCGGTGAGGGTCTGGCGCTGCGCCTGGCTGGCGGAACTGAACCATAGCGGCGTGGCGAATGTGCGGTCGTCGTCCAGCGTAGCCAGCATGTGGTGCGCCATGGCGTTGAGACCGCTGGCGTAATCGGCAACAAAGGTGAACCTGACCTCGTGGTACTCCTGCGCATGCGGCTTGAGGCTCAGGCCCGTGAGAATCCGTTGCATGGACGGGCGAAAACGCAACGCCAGTGTACGGATGACATACCCCTTCATGGCGGGCTGGGTGCACCAGCCAAGCAGGTGCGCCTTGCAGCTGGCCTCGCAGTCAAATGCCTGGAACTGCGTCGCGCTGGGGGCTTCGGGCGTGCACAGCAACAAGCGTTTGACCGCACCTTTCGCGTCCGTCTGGCGCAACAGCCACACCCCATTGAGCTGTGCCTCATGCAGCGACACGGTAGCGGCACTGAGGTTTTCGCCGGAGCCCTCGCGCAGCGCCTGGATCAATGCGTAGTCGGCCTCGCTCACATGGTTTTGTAACAATGCCGTGTACGCCAGGGCGTTGAGCCGGTGGTCGAACATCGATTCGATCGCCTGCTTGACCACCGGGCTGGTGTGACTTTCTTTCTGCACGGCGGCAAACGCCAGGCGCGGTTGCAGGCGGCCCAGCAAACTCGCCAGGTAGGCCGGCGTCAGGTCCTGATACTCAGCGTCCAGCGGCGTCTGGTCATAAGTCAACGTGGTTCTGGTGAGGAAGTCCGACCCCGGCGCATCATCGCCCTCGTGCAACCCGCGCAAGGCCAACAGGGTCAGGCTTAGCTGCTGCTCATAGTCGCCCACACCCGCCACGCTACGCCCTGTGCTGACCTGCAGCAGATCCGGGTCCAGGTCGTGGATATCCAGTTCGTCGGCCAAGTGCTCGACCACTTGATAACGCGCCAGGGCCGGCGGCGTGGCGGCCGGGCCCAGCAGGTCGAGCATCGTCGCGCGCGCCTGGTTATAGCGAGCCAGCAACTGGGCCAGAAGGGTTCGTTGCGCAGTATTGGCGCTGCGGTACCAATCCGGGGCGCTGTAGCGCAAGCAGCGGTCAAGCAGGCGCTGGGCGTGCAACGCCAGGCGCGGGCCGAGGTCGGGCAGCGTCGCCTGGATGGCCTGATCGAGGTCAGCGACCACCTCGCGTGCCGTGCGCCCCGGGTTCTCCACCAGGTCGAGCGCCCAGTCGATATCCTGCTCACGCTTGGCCGTCAACGCGTCAACCGTGTGCTCGAACAGCGGCTCCGCGTCGATCGGTTCCAGCGCCAGCGGCCAGATGCCGGCCGGGCCCAGGGACTGGTAGCGTCTGGGCAGCAACGCCATGAATTCGCTGCGCCACGCCGCGTTGTCCATGGCGTTCAGCAGGTAACGGTCGAGTTCTTCCAGCGAGTTGAAGGACTCGATCCCGCGCAGCGGGTTGAACATCAGCACGTTGCCGACCGATTCGCCGCCGGTCAGCGAATTCACGCCTGGATGATTGAGCGTGGTCAGCACAAACGCCCCGGCGAACTCAATACGCCGCGCCTGGTAGGTAAAAGTCAGCGCATACAGCCCGGGACGAAACGCCGGGCCCAGTGAAATGTGCGTGATCTGGCGCGCCATCTGCGGGTGCAGCAGCCGGTCGTTGAGGTCACGCTGTGCCTCCTGCTCCAACGCGGTAATGCCCGCTTCGTTGCTGAGGAAACTGCGCAGCCCTTTGCCACTGATCACGCTGCGCGCTTGCACCGCGTGCACTTGAGCGTTCAACTCGCGCCGCAGACGCGCCAGCAATGCCTTGCCGTCGGCATGCTGCAGGTCGGCGGTTGCCAGGGGCTGATACAACGCGCGCAGCGCGGTGGCGAGCGCCTCGAAGTGGCTTCGTAGCGTGCGGTGCAAACGCTGCAAATACGCCTGCTCGGCGCCGACAGGTTGCTCGGGCAACAGCGGCGCCGGGTGCTCAAACACGTGATGGCCGATCTGATTGAGGTAACCCTTGATCTCGCTGAAAGAAGGAATGGATGCGGCAGAAATGGCGGTGCTCATTGGTCGTGGCTCCATGCGATGAAAGAGGCATCAGCATGGAGAGCGGCCGGTACGCGCGGTGTTAGATAGATAGTGGCGAGCGTGCTTGTTCCCGCGCCACGGCTACATCGTTGAGCCTTGAACGAGTGGCCGGGTCGCGCCGTTGTTTACAGCCAATGCCAGAACCGGCTCCAGAACCCTCGCCCCAAATCATTCTTGCAGCCTGCATATTGCGCCGCGTACATCTGCGAGCGCGCCTGCACTTTGCTGGCCACCGGCGGCAGCCAGGCTTTGGCGGCGTAAGTGCGCTGGCGGTAACCGCCCCAGCCTTCGTGGTAGTTCAGGTACTGGCCGTAGGCGTCGTATTTGTAGACGCCGTTGATGGTGTAGGTCTTGTCCATGTACCAGCCGATAAAGTCGATGGCGTCGTCGAAGTCCTGGCGACTGGCGCCGCTGCGGCCCGTGCTTTTGCGGTAGTCGTTCCACACTTCATCCTTGGCCTGGGCATAGCCGGCGGCGGTAGAGACGCGGCCCCAGGGAATGATCCACAGCAAATATTTGCGCGGGGCCAGGGCGTCCTGATGGAAACCGGACTCCTGGTACATGATCGCGAACGGCACCTGGATCGGCACACCCCAGCGCTTTTGCGTGACTTTGGCGGCGTCGTACCAGTCGTCCTTTTCACGGAAGATGCCGCACAGATCATTCGGCGTGCGTGGCGGCGAGGTGCCGCACGCCGCCAGCATTGAGGTGAGGAGTAACAGTCCGACGGCTTTGCCTGCGCTCAAGGGGCACCTTTGCGTGATTCGCGTAAAAGGCCGCTATTTTACGCATTCATTCAGGCACATAGGTTATCGGCTGGCGCTATAACCTGTGGGAGCGGGCAGCACCGGGCCCAAGGCAGCGATGCAGCCCCGAAGGCTCATGAATGCGCCTGGGCAAATTCCACCGGCCCACCCAGCCAGCACCCTTGAACCTGCCCCGCCGCATCCCGGCGAAACCGCAGGGAAATCTGCGACGGCCGCCCCATCGCCCTGCCCTGGCGAATATGCACCGGGCGCTCATCGGCGCTGACCAGCTGATTTTCCAGCAGGCCAAACGCCAGTGCGGCGGCGGCGATGCCGGTAGCAGCGTCTTCGGGGTAGCCAGAAGACTTGGGAAATTGCCGTGCATCGAACTGTCGGCCTTCAAGGTCGGACGCCGCGTAGGGGTACAGGCCGGTGGAGCCGATGCGCTCGCACAGTTGCTCAATACGGCGATAGTCGGGGTTGAGGCTGTCCAGCACCGCCACGCTTTTGAGCGCGATCAGGGTTTTCACACGGCTGGTGCAGGCGTTCTGAATCGGCAACGGCGCCAGTTCGTTGGCGGTGATGCCCAGCACCGAGAGAATGTCGGCTTCGACATCGGCATCGCCCAGGGTGTCGACCTGGCCCTTGGGCTGACTGATTTCGACCTGAACCTGTGGCGTACCTGCGTCAATCACGCGCGCATCGACCCGCCCACTCAAGGTCCAGAGCGCCAGTTGCTGCTTGTGCAACAGGCCGAGCCGGTCCAGCAACCAGATGGCGCCAACCGTGGCGTGGCCGCACATCTGCATTTCGTGGTTAGGCACCCAGAACCGCAGGGCAAAATCGAAGTCGCTGCCCACGGGGGCGGCGAACACAAAACCACATTCATGCCCATAGGCGCGAGCGACCTGCTGCATGTCCGCATCGCTCATGCCATCTGCCAGCACCACCGTGGGCGCCGGGTTGCCGCCGCGCGGGGCGGCGCAAAATACATTGACCAGGTGAACCTCGGGCGTCATTTCGCCTCTCCCTTGAGTGGGTGAAGAACACAGGATGAACCGATGACCGCCGTGTAGCGCACGGGATCGGGCCGAATCATGCGCGGGATCGGGCCATGAAAAATTGGCAATCGATTTGAAGGAACCGAACCAACTGTGGCAGCTGGCTTGCCTGCGATGCAGGCAGCTCGGTTGTTGAGTCAGACCGCGGTGATGCTATCGCAGGCAAGCCAGCTCCCACAGGGGGCGAGTGTGACCCAGGCATGTCAGCCGCGCCGCCACTCATCCGGCGACCTGCCCAGCACCCGCCGAAACACGTGGGCCAGGTGCGACGGTGATTCGTAGCCGACGCTGTGGGCGATCTCCAGCACCGACATGCGCGTATGCCGCAGCAGGGTTTGTGCGCGCTCCACACGCAAGCGCTGCGCGAACGCCAGCACCGTCTCGCCAGTGTGCAAGGCAAACAAGCGGGTCAGGTGCCGACGCGACAGATGAAACACCGCAGCCAATTCGTCCAGCCCCGGCGCCTGCTCAAGATTGCCCTCGACATACGCTTTCACGTCACGTACCAGCCTGGCGCCATGGCGCTCTGTGCAGGAGCGTTGCAGGCTTGGCTGGTTGAGGGTAATCGTCAGGCATTCGAGCAGTAACAAGTGATCGACCTGGGCCAGTGGGCGGCGGCGATCAACGAAGGGGTCGGGTTGGCTCAAGGCTTTCTTCGCCAGCAACAGAGGGTGCAGCGGCGCAGAGGTTTGCCAGATGCCCAGGGTGGGCGCACGCAGCAGGCGGTTGGCGTCCCCGGCCAGATCGCGCAGCGCGTAACGCATGTAGTCAGGGTCGACGTACAACGCCAGGTGGCCCTGGCGGGCAGTGAGTGACGAGGAGGAATGGCTGCGCTGCGGCGGCACGCACACGAACTGGCGGTTGAGCACCGACGCGCTGCGCCCGCTGTCTTCATCCTTGAAGCGCAACACGCCATGCTCGGGCACCATCAGCATGAACGCGTCATGGGCGTGGGCCGACGTTTCATAGGTGTCGTTGGCGTTGAAGACGCTGTAGATATCACGCATCGCCAGGCACTGCACGGGAATGGAGCGCTGACACTAGCATGTTTGGGATCAGTGGAAAGCGGCGTCCCTGCCGCTGACACGGTTAAGCCAACGGTACGCGGCGTGTGGTCAACGCCGTGCGGCCGACGAAGAAGCTCAGGGCCGCACCCAACAGCAGCATGGCCAGGGTGCTCCAGGCTGCACGCGAGAGCTGTTTGGCGGCGACTTCGCCTGCTTCACGGGCCTTCTGCTCGGCCTGTTGCTTGAGCTCATCGACCTTTTGCATGGCTTGCTGATAAGCCTGCGCATAGTTGTCGACGATTTGCGTGGCTTGCTCTTTGCTCTTGCCGGTACGGGCCGCAACGATGTTGACCAGCGCGTCTTTATCCGCCGCATTCAACGCAGGTTCACCGGAGGCTTTCACGCGCTCGAACCACTGCTTGAGCTGATCACCGGCCTGGGCCGGGTTGGTCGCGGCATCCGTGGCCGTCTGCTTGCCATCGGCGGCAGCCTGGTCGGTTTTCTGCTCGACGTTGGCCGGGTCCAGTTCGGGCTTGCCACTTTGCTTGAGCAAGGTGTCGAGTTGGCCTTGCAGGCTGTTCCAATCCAGGTGGATGCCCTGCTCGTCCAGCTGCTGCTTGACGCTGTCGCTGATGCCTGGCGCTGCGGCGGCGATCCCACTGCCGGCAGCCGACAGGCCTTTGCCGACGACATTGCCCGCGGTGCCCACCACGCTTGACGCCAGCGCCGCCAGCAGCCAGGTGGTGAAGAGCGTGGTCAGCGTCCAGGTCAGCACACCATGCAGGCCGCCGCGATCCGGCGCGGTACGCCCCGCTACAAATGCACCGACTGCAATGGCGACCAGCGTCGACACAAACAGCCAGATCCCGGCGCCCGTGCCGAAGCCACGCAACGGGTTACCGGCTTGCATCGGGTCGACCGCGCTGGCGCCGATGGCCGTGCCCAGCACGCTGAGCACCAGGTAGGTCACCAGGGCAATTGCACTACCGGCCAGCACAGAGCTCCAGGACACGCGAAACGGTGAACGATTGGTTTCATAGACAGTGGTCATGATTAATCCTTTGAGTGATTGACCGGCGAGCGCAGGGACGGCCGTCCTCGCGCAAATGCACCAGGGCGTCTGGTGCATTCGCACCCCGCGCCGGGCAATTTCTCTGCACTATCCTCAAGCCCGAGTGTCGTAACTGCCATGCGCCCATACTCCGGAGAGACCATGACCCAGGACGTTCTTGCCAAAGAAACCAACCGCCGCCAATTGCAGCAGATCATCTCCGGATTGTCCGACGGCGTGATCCTGGCCGAGGTTGACCAGACCATCCTCTGGGCCAACGAAGCGGCGTTGACCATGCACGGGGTCAGCGAGATTGAGGCGTTGGGGGTCAATACTGCGCAATACGCCAAGCGGTTCGCGCTGCGCTATCGCAACAACCATCCGTTGCCGCTGGACAGCTACCCGCTCAGCCGCGTGGCAGCAGGTGAAGAGTTCAGCGATGTGGTGGTGGAAGTCACCCCCGCCGCCGACGAAAACCGTAGCTGGGTGCACCGCTTGCGCAGCCTGGTGCTGACCGACACTCAGGGTGAGCCGGAGCTGCTGGTGCTGATCCTCAGCGATGCCACCGAGTGGGCCAGCGCCGAGCAGCGCTTCGAGAAAACCTTCAACGCCAACCCGGCGCCCGCCGTGATCTGCCGCTTGAGCGACCTGCGCTATATCAAGGTCAACCAGGGGTTTCTGGAAATGACCGGCTACAGCCGCGATCAGGTCATCGGGCGCTCGGTGTATGAACTGGACGTGCTGGAACAGGCCGAGCGCAAGGACCTGGCCATCCAGCGCCTGGGTGAAGGTGCAACCATCCCGCAGATGCAGGCCGAGCTGCGCCTGCCCGAAGGCGGCAGCAAACTGGTGATCGTCGCGGGCCAGCCGCTGGACATGAACGAGGAAGACTGCATGCTGTTTTCCTTTACCGACCTGGAGCCAAGGCGCAAGGCGGAAATTGCCCTGCGCCAGAGCGAGGAACGCTTTGCCAAGTCGTTCCGCCTGACGCCGGTGCCGACCCTGGTGTGCAGCGCCGCCAACCGGCAGGTGGTGGATATCAACGAAGCGTTCATGAACATCACGGGCTACACCAGTGAAGAGCTGATCGGCAAAACCATCGAAGACATTCACTTCATCGACAATCCCCAGGCAGGCGCGCAGCTGTTTGCGACGCTGGAAAAAGCCGGCAACCTCGACGGCCTGGACCTCAAGGTGCGCAAAAAAGGCAGCGAGGTGATCGATTGCGTGGTCTCCGCCGACACGGTGCTGATCCAGGATGTGCCGTGCTATTTGCTGGTAATGATGAACATCACCGAACGCAAACGCTCGGAGCTGGAGCTGGTGGCGGCCATCGAGGAAGTGATGCAGGACGCCTCCTGGTTCAGCCAGACGCTGATCGAAAAACTGGCCAACGCCAAGAGTGTCAACAGCCCCAATTTGCCGAACGTGGCCTTCACCGACCTGACGGCCCGTGAGCGCGATGTGCTGGGTTTGATCTGCGAAGGCCTGGCCGACAAGGAGATCGCCTCGCGCCTGAAACTGGCGCCCAACACCGTGCGTAACCACGTGGCCACGGTGTACTCCAAACTGGGGGTGCACAGCCGCAGTGCGGCGATTGTCTGGGCCCGTGAACGCGGGCTGTTCGCCGGGGAATTACGCGTAAAAAGCAAGAAATAAAGTGCAAATGCACTAGTAGGACCGGTGCAAATTCGCCTTATTTGCGTAGATCGAGGTGCTTAACCTTGAAGGGTGGGCACAGGGCTTTGAGTCCCGTGCCGTATTGGTTTGATCTCTTGAAGGAATGCACTATGAAAAGCGAACAAGTCAAAGGCGCCGTCGAGAAAGTTGCAGGCAAGGCCCAGGGTTTTCTTGGCGACCTGACCGGTGATGAGCATTTGCAAGCCGAAGGCGTTGCGCGCCAGGCCGCCGGGCAACTGCAGCAGACCTATGGCGACGCGCTGGATACCGTCAGTGATTTCACCCGCAACAAACCGCTGGCTACCGTCGCTGTCGTCGCCGGTGTAGGCCTGCTGGTGGGCCTGTTGCTGCGCCGTCGTTGAGGAGGCTGAGCAAGATGTTCACCCTTTCTCAACTGCGCAATTGCATCGAAGAAGGCCTGTCGCCGCTGACCTGCGAGTTCACCTTGTGCCGGGACGCTTCACTGACCCTCAAGGTGTTCGACGCCCAGACCGGTCGGGTCGACCTGGTGGTGACCGGGATCAGCACCAATCGGCTGCAGACCCCGCAGGAAGTGGAAAAAATGGTGGAAGAGCTGCGCTACGAATTGCAAAGCAACAACGTCGGCAAGCTCACGTTGGATGATTTGCCTTCAACGACGCACCCATGAAATAGAACACCCCACCACCGACGGTAAACGCCCCCAGCATGTAAAACATGTAGTGGGCCGGCAGGCTGGCCAACACCAGCCCACACAACACCGGCCCCAGCGCGGCGCCCAGGTTGGACAGGTTCTGTGCCCCGTAATACATGCCGCGCAGGTGGTCAGGGGCGATTCGGTCGATAAACATGTACTCGGCCGGAAACACGATAATCTCCCCCACGGTAAATACCGCCATTGCCAGCACCCACCACAGCACGCTGGTGGCCAGGGCAAAGCCGATCACCCCCAGCATAAACATGCCCAGGCCAGCGATCAGCCACTGGCTCAGGTGGCGGTGCGAGATGCGCCGGCCAATCACATACTGCAAGGCAATCACCAGTGCGGCGTTGGTGGTGAGCACGGCGCTGATCACGGTGTAGGTATATTGCGCGGTGGTGGTTGTCACCAGGTACTGCGACAGATACGCCGTGAACTGACCGAACACCACTGCACTGAGCACGCCACCGAAGGTGAAACACACCAGGCGATGGTCGCTCAGCAGCACACGACCGACGGCGAGAAACGCCAGCGGTTTGTGCGTGGCATCGACGCTGGCCAGGCTGCGATCACCCCAGCGCCAGTACAGCAGGAAAAACCCCAGGCCCAGGAGCGCCGAGAGGACGAAAGGCAAGCTGATATCCACCTTGGCCACCATTGCGCCAAAGAATGGGCCGACGGCGTAGCCGATATTGGTCAGGGTGTATTTGATGGAAAACACTTCGCTGCGCGCGTCTTCGGGCAGCAAGCTGGCGAAGCCGGCCTTGATGGCGATGTCGATGACCGCATAGGCCAGGTTGATCAGGATCAGGCAGCCGTAGAACAGCCAGATGCCCTGAGCCACGACGGTGCCGATAAACCCCAGCACAAACAGCGCGCTCAAGCCCAACAACAGCCTGTAGCTGTTCACGCGGTCCACCAGAAAACCGCCATACACGCTGAGCAATGAGCCGACAATCAGCGAACTGCCGATCACCAAGCCGACCTGAGTAATGTCGAGGCCGAAGTGACGGGTGAGGTAAATCACCAGGTAGGGAAAGGTAATGGCCTTGGCCAACGTCAGCAGTAACGTGGCGGACAGCAACAGGTTAACGGTGCGCGGGTAGTTTCTGATGGTGGCAAGCATCCTGCTCTCATCCGTTTGAGGTAACGCGACCTGTGGGGGTCGGTTACCTTAACGCAAGACCAGGCAAAAAAGACCGGTCATTTCTTGACGGGCGTGATCTCGAGAATCGTGCCGTTGGTGGTTTTGAGCAGCACGAACTTGTCACCCACGCGCGCCCATTGGCTGTCTTCTTCGGGTTGCTTGAGGCCGCGTTTCTTCCAGTCGCTGACCGCCGATTCCTTGCGCATCAGCATGTCCGGGGCGCGGTCGCCTTCTTTCAAATCGCGCGCGTTGATACTCGAAGGCTTCACCGTTTCCTGCGGGGTATCACCGGCCTGCACGACAAAGCTGGCGGTGGACAGGCCCGCGGTCAGCAACAGGCAAGCAGCTAGGGTTTTGGACTTCATGGGTGCTCCTTCAATGAATGATGCGTACCCAGGTTCGGACCGCGAGCGCACGGAATCATTCAGCCCGCCTTCAATCCTTGTGGCGAGGGGTTACACCGGCGTGCCTTGATGGAACACCATCCGCCACTGCCCTTCTTCCTGCCGCCACACTGAACTGCGCAACGATTGCCCGACGCCTTCGCGGCAACCGCGATAAGTCACCAGCGCCACCCCGTCACTGAGTGCTTTCACCGCAAACTCCGTCATGCGGCGCGCACTGAAAGCCTCATCCTGCAACCCGGCAATCACTTGGGCCTTACTGCCCCAGACATTGCCACTGGCGCCAAATTCGACAAAGTCATCCGCCAGCAAACGTTCAAGCTGCGCGGCATCGCTGCGTATAGAGCTCTGCTGCAGCGCTTGCTCTAACGAAAACAGATGCGCTTCAAGTTCCATCAGCCTTGCCCCCATGAAATTAATCCTGTAATTTTTCATGAAATTTCTCGACATAAATTTCATGAACCAACAACAAGAACTCGCCACCCTGGCCGCGCTGATCCACGACCTGCGCAAACACAAGAAACTCACCCTGGCGCAACTTGCGCAAAAAATCGAGCGCTCGGTGGGTTTTCTGTCTCAGGTCGAACGTGGCCTGTCGCGCCCGACCGTGGCCGACTTGACCGCCATCAGCCATGCCCTTGACGTGCCCACCACGTACTTCTACAGCCTGCCCAAACCCAAGGCGGTGGATTGGGTCACACGCCCCAACGAGCGACGCACGGTGTACTACGCCAACGGCATCACCGACATCCTGGTCTCGCCGAGCATGAACGGCGCCTTTTCGATGCTCGACAGCCTGCTCGCACCCGGCGCCAACAGCGGTGAACAAACCATGAGCGACCGCGCCGAGCAGGCCGGGTTTGTGCTGGAGGGCGAGTTGACGCTGTGGGTGGAAGGCCAACCGGACTCGGTCACCCTCGGCCCTGGCGACAGCTTCCACCTGGCGAGTTTCGCCCATTGCCGTTACGCCAACCTGACTGACCTGCCCGCCCGCGTGCTGTGGGTTTACAACTAGGAGCAACACCCGTGAAAAACCAGTCTTCCACGTTGCTGGCCGAAGTACGGACCTTTCGCCAGAACCACCCCGAGGTGCGTTACGTCGACCTGATCGCCCTGGACATTCCGGGGCATTTCTACGGCAAGCGCTACCCGGTGGACATGCTGGAAAAGGTCGCCGCAGGCAGCCCGCTGAAGCTGCCCCAAAACGCCGTGCTGCTCGGCGCACAGGGCGGGCTGTTCAAGATTGGTGATTATTGCTTCCACGACGGCGATCCGGACGCCAACCGCCGTCTGGTGCCAGGCACGCTCAAGCCGGTGAGTTGGGAGTCGCAGCCGCTGGGGCAGATGCTGATCACCTCGGACGGCACCGAAGCGCCGATCGAGTTCGAACCGCGCGAAGTGCTGGCCAAGGTGCTCGAACGCCTGCAGCACAAGGGCATTCATCCGGTGGTGGCCTTCGAATTGGAGTTCTACCTGTTCGACAAAAAACTCGACAACGGCCTGCCGCAATTCGCCCGCGACCCGCTGAGCGAGGACGCCGATGACCAGCCCAACTTGCATATCGAACGGCTGTCGCGCTTCAGCGAGGTGCTCGACGACATGGCGCAAACCGCCAAGGACCAAGGCATCGATATTACGGTAATCACCGCCGAAATCGGCCCGGGCCAGTTCGAAATCAATTTTGGTCACCTCGATGACGGCCTGCGCGCCGCCGACTGGGCCGCCCTGTTCTGCCGCAGCACGCGTGGCGTGGCGCTCAAGCACGGTTACCGTGCCAGCTTCATGGCCAAGCCTTACCTGCAATTTCCCGGCAGCGGCATGCATGTGCATGTCAGCCTCTACGACGCGGCGGGCAATAACCTGCTCGCCGCGCACCAGCAGCAACCGCTGCGCCATGCCGTGGCCGGGTGCCTGGAATTGCTGCCGCACTGCATGCCGATTTTCTCGCCCAACCACAACGCCTTCCGCCGCCTGGGTGGCACGGTCAACGCCGCGACCCGCGCCAGCTGGGGCTTTGAAGACCGCGATGCGTGCGTGCGCATTCCCGAATCAGACCCGCGCAACCTGCGTATCGAGCACCGCCTGGCCAGTGCGGATGCCAACCCGTATCTGGTTCTGGCGGCGATCCTGGCAGGGCTTGAGCATGGCCTTGAAGCCAGGCAAGAACCCATCGCGCCCTTGAACGAAGACCGCCTCAGCGGCACCGACTTTCCCCTTGAGATGCTCGACGCCGTGCGCGCCATGCAACATCAGCCGGTTGTGCGCGATAAGCTGGGCGCAGAATTTGTCGACGTGTATTGCGAGAACAAACGCCAGGACCATCTGGCTTTTCAACAAGAGATCAACGCGCGGGAATACCGCTGGTTTCTCTAACACTCAGGAAGCACCGATGCCCGAGCAAAGCGCGCCAGCCCTCAAGGAAATCTTCAACGCCGAACGCCTGCAGCACATCGCCCAAGAGATGTCGGCGGTGTACCCGGCGTTCGACGCCAAGGGTTTTCTCAAGCACGCCAAGGCCGGGCTTGCCGAGTTGTCGGTGATGCAGCGCGTGGCGCGGGTCAGCGACAGCCTGCACGCCGTGATTGCGCTGGATTACGCGCAAACGCTCAAGCTGCTTTACGCCCTTGCGCCGCGCCTGAACAGCGCGTTTGTGTGCCTGTGCCTGCCGCACTACGTGGCAACTTACGGCCAGGGTGACTTCAGGCGGTCCATGGCCGCGCTCAAGTACTTCACCACTTTTGGCTCTGCCGAATTTGCCATCCGCCCTTTCTTGCTGAACGACTTCCAGCGCACCCTGGCGGTCATGCAGCAATGGTCGCTGGATGCCAACGAACACGTGCGCCGCCTGGCCAGCGAAGGCTCGCGCCCTCGCCTGCCGTGGTCTTTTCGCCTGGCCGAGGTGCAGGCCAACCCCGCGCTGTGCGCGTCGATTCTCGACAACCTCAACGCCGACAGCAGCCTGTACGTGCGCAAGTCGGTGGCCAACCACCTCAACGACATCACCAAGGACCATCCGGAATGGGTACTCGGCCTGATCGAAGGCTGGAACCTGGACAACCCGCACACCGCCTGGATCGCCCGCCACGCCTTACGCAACCTGATCAAGCAAGGCAACACCCGCGCATTGACGATCATAGGCGCCGGGGCCAAGGCCGAGGTGAAGATTCATCACCTGGCCGTCACGCCAGCCGTGATCAACCTGGGCGAACGGATCACGCTGTCATTGAGCCTCGAATCCACCGCTGCCGCGCCCCAAAAACTGGTGGTGGATTACGCCATCGACTATGTGAAAAGCGCCGGCCGCAGTGCGGCCAAGGTGTTCAAGCTCAAGGCGTTCACCTTGGGCGCGGGCGAACACCACAGCATTCGGCGCGAACACTCTATTCGTGAGCTGACCACGCGCAAGCACTACCCAGGCACGCATCGGGTGCATGTGCTGGTCAACGGCGAGCAGCTCGGCAGCGCGGAGTTTGAACTGCTAAAACCCTGACCCAAATCAAGCAAAAGGCTCTAGCACGGGCCTTTCAGCCAGATAAATTGTCGAACAATCCTGGCCTTTGTTGTTGCGATCCATTATCATCCGGCGCCTTCTCACTGCCCGTTGGGTAGTTGTTTCAATGTGTCACCCGAGGCGCCAATGTACCGTTTGCACCGTTTTTCGTTTCACCGCTGTTTGATTGTCATCAGCCTGGGGCTGGTTACCCATCCTGTTAACGCCGCACTCCAACCCATGGCCGAAGCGCCGCTGGCCAGTGACACCGAGCTGCATTGCCACTTCAACCGCGACGCCAGCACCGATTGCACCACCACCCAGCACTACACGATCCTCAAACCCAACGGCCGCGAAATGCTCTCGCGCATTGACTTCGATTACTCCGAAGGCGACACCTTTGAGGTGATCAGCGCGCACTCCACCCAGCCAGGTGCCAAGCCGGTGGCGCTGGACGCCACGCAAATCGACACCCGCACCGCGCCCAACCCGGACCAGGGTTTCAGTCGCGACAAGCAGACTTCCCTGGCCTTCCCGAACCTGCGCGTGGGCACACAGATTCGCTTCACCGTGCGCGAACATCGCGCGGCCAAACCGCTGGTGAGTCAGTTTCACTATGCCCTCACCTTCGGCCCCAGCGCGTTCCGTCGCGACCACGTCAAGGCGCGCTTTACCGCCGAACGGCCGATCCAGTGGCGCAGTGAGCTGTTCGACGGTTTCACCGTAACCCCGTCGGCCAACGGCAAGACGTTGGAGGTGGAGCAAAAAGCCCCGACCTACCTCAACTACATCAACGAATCGTCCAGCGCTGCGCTACAGCGCATTCCGCGCCTGGAAGTGGGCAGCACTGTGGATCGCCAGGCGTATTTCGGTGATTTTGCCCAGCGTTACAACCAGATACTTGCCGCCAGGCTGCCTGCGCAAGCCGCCGCCGCAGTGGCTGCAGCCGGCGGCCTGGCGCCGGCAGAACAGGTGGCCGCGCTGATGCAGCACATCAACGATCACTACCGCTACCTGGGCGACTGGCGCGCTACAGAGCGCGGCTACGTGCCGTTCAACCTGGCGGAAATCGAGCAGCACGGTTATGGCGATTGCAAGGACCTCGCGATCCTGCTGACGGCGATGCTCAAGGCCAGCGGCATCAAGGCTGAAACCGCCTGGGTCAGCCGCGGCGACGTGGCATATGCCTTGTTGATTCCCGGCACCAATGCACCGAACCATGCGATCGTGCGCGCCGAAGTGGACGGCCAGGTCTGGTGGCTCGACCCGACCAACCCGGTGTTCGCCCCAGGCCAGACCTTGCCCGACATCCAGGACCGCTGGGTGCTGGTCAACAATGCTCAGGGCCACGTGCGCGAAGAACAGATCCCGCTGGAACGCCCCGAAACCGCCCTGCACCTGGACAAACAGGTGCACTTCGACAAACACGGCAATGGTGCCACCCAGGCGACCATCACCTTCAGCCGCCTGCCGCTGATGCAAATGAGCGTGGATGACCGCCAACAAGGCACCACTGCCACCGACCAGAACCTCTGCGCGCACTTTGGCAACGAGATCAGCGACTGCCAGATCACCCGCCAACCCACAGCTTTTGTGGTGCACGACGGCTACGCTGTTCACGCTACCCTGAACGACCAGCGTGCCCTGGAAAAACTCGCGAATGACTACGTCTATACCGATGAGTCACTCAACGGGCGCTGGGATGGTTTCATCAACTACCGCCGTCACAATCAACAGGCCGACCTGTACCTGGGCAACCCGCAGACTTACGACTACAGCTTCACGCTGACTGGCGCGAAGATGGAAAAAGCCATCCCCGGCTGCCAGGTGCGCTCGCCCTGGTACGACCTGGACCTGGACGGTACGCGCACGGACAACGGGCTGCGTTATCACTATCGCCTGAGCCAGAAAACGCGTTGGCTAACTCACGCCGAGGTCGCCAGCGAAGCGTTTGGCAAAATGATTGACGAGGCGCGCACGTGTGCCGAACAGGTGCATCAGGTGGTAAAGCTCTGAAGGCAGCGTAAACGCAAATCCAATGTGGGCGCTGGCTCGCCTGTGATGGCATCCACTGGTCATGCCTGATCGACCGAGGTGTTTGCATCGCAGGCAAGCCAGTGCCCACACGGGGATCTCATGCCATCAGAGGGATGCCGGGTTGCAGGCAAGCGCTGCTCCCCACAGGTGTGATCCGGTTGCTTCAGCTGGATTCGCCAAGCAGCAACCCCTGCTCCCTTGCGCACAACTCCACCACGTAATCCCACAACACCCGCAGCCGCACCGACTTGTGCAGCTCCCGGCGTGAGCTGATCCAGTAGCTGCGCTGAATGCCCTCCGCCGGCAGCAACGCCACCAGGTCCGGATCACCCGCTGCCATAAAGCACGGCAACACAGCGATGCCCAACCCCGAGCGCGCCGCCTGGTGCTGGGCGATCACGCTGGTGCTGTGGAACACCACTTTGGGGTTGCGGCAGAAGCTGCTGAGGAATTTGAGTTCCTGGCTGAACAACAGGTCATCCACGTAGTCGATCCACGCATGCACGGCGAGGTCTTCGCGCTTTTCAATCGGCGGGTTGCGGTCAAGATACGCGCGGCTGGCATACAGCGCGAGGCGGTAGTCGGTGAGTTTGCGCGTGACAAGCTGGTCGACGCTGGGGCGTTCGAGGTGAATGCTGATTTCCGCTTCCCGGTTCAGAATGCTGACAAAGCGCGGCACGGCCACCAGTTCGACTTCCAAGCCTGGGTAACGCTCAAACAGCCCGCCCATGCGGCTGGCAAGAAACATCACGCCTAACCCTTCGGCCACGCCGAGGCGGATCTTGCCCAGCGGCGCGGCGCAATGGGTGAGTTCGTCTTCGGCCAGCAACGCGACGTTTTCCATGGCCTCAGCGTGTTTGAGCAGGGCTTCGCCGGACGGCGTCAACTCGTAACCCTGTGCGTGCTGCACAAACAGCGCAGTCCCCAGGCTCTTTTCGATGGCCTCGATATGCCGGGCGACGGTGGCGTGCGTGGTTTTCAGGCGCTGGGCAGCGGTGAGCAAGCGGCCGCTGCGTTGCAATTCGAGAAAGAACCGCAGGTCGTTCCAATCGAACATATCGCCTCCCTTGCGTGGACAGTCAGTAGTTGCGCTCATGTCAGTGGTTATAGGCACTGTTTAAAAACGCACAGCAGCTGGGTAAAAACTAACATTTTTAAGACGAAAACTAACAACTAGGATGGAGCCAATAAGAAAAACAAGCGAGGCCTCAGATGCCCATTGCAACTGCTGAATACGATTACGTGGTAGTAGGCGCCGGCCCCGCAGGCTGTCTGCTGGCTAATCGACTGTCCGCCAACCCCGCCCACCGCGTGCTGCTGCTTGAAGCCGGCGGCCGCGACAATTACCCCTGGATCCATATTCCCGTCGGCTACCTGTTCTGCATCGGTAACCCACGCACCGACTGGTGCTTCAAGACCGAAGCCCAGGAAGGCCTGCAAGGCCGTGCGTTGAGTTACCCACGCGGCAAGGTGCTGGGTGGCTGCTCGTCGATCAACGGCATGATCTACATGCGCGGCCAGGCCCAGGATTACGACGGCTGGGCGGCCGAGGGCAACCCGGGCTGGGCCTGGAAAGACGTGCTGCCACTGTTCAAACAAAGCGAAAACCACTTCGCCGGCGGTTCGCAATTTCACAGCGACGGCGGCGAGTGGCGCGTGGAGCAACAGCGCCTGCACTGGCCGATCCTGGATGCCTTTCGCGATGCAGCGGCGCAAAGCGGCATCGCGCCGATCAGCGACTTCAACACCGGCGATAACGAGGGCTGCGGCTATTTCCAGGTCAATCAGAAGGCCGGCGTGCGCTGGAATGCGGCCAAGGCGTTTCTCAAGCCCATCCGCCAGCGGACCAATCTCACCGTGCTGACCGAGGTCGAAGTGGACCGCGTGGTGCTGGAAAACGGCCGAGCTTCCCAGGTGCTCGGGCGTCAGAACGGCCAGCAGATGAGCTGGAAAGCGCGCAAGGAAATCGTGCTGTGCGCCGGTTCCGTGGGCTCGCCGGGCATCCTGCAACGCTCGGGGATCGGCCCTGCCAATGTGCTCAAACCATTGGGCATCGACGTGGTGCATGAGCTGCCCGGCGTGGGCGGCAACCTGCAGGACCATCTGCAACTGCGCCTGATCTACAAACTGGAAAACGCGCGCACCCTGAACCAGATCGCGGGCACCCTGTGGGGCAAAATGGGCATGGGCCTACGCTACCTGTATGACCGCAGCGGCCCGCTGTCGATGGCGCCCAGCCAGCTCGGCGCGTTTGCCCGCTCCGGCCCCGAACAGACCTCGGCCAACCTTGAATACCATGTGCAGCCGCTGTCACTGGAGCGTTTTGGCGAGCCGTTGCATGCGTTCCCGGCGTTTACCGCCTCGGTCTGCGACCTGCGCCCGCAAAGTCGTGGCCGTATCGACATTCGCTCGGCCAACCCGGCCGATGCGCCGTTGATTCGGCCCAACTACCTCAGCCATCCGCAAGATTTGCGCGTGGCCGCCGACGCGATTCGCCTGACGCGCCGCATCGTCGCCGCACCCGCCTTGAGCCAGTTCAAGCCGGTGGAGTACCTGCCGGGCGATTCATTGCAGACCGAGGCGCAACTGCACGAAGCCGCCGCGCGCATCGGCACGACGATTTTCCATCCGGTGGGCACCTGCCGCATGGGCAGCGACAAAGACGCTGTGGTCGATGCCCAACTGCGCGTACATGGCGTGCCGGGTTTGCGCATCGCCGATGCTTCGGTGATGCCACGCATCACGTCGGGTAACACCTGCTCACCTACACTGATGATTGCGGAGAAAGCTGCGCAGTTGATCCTTTCGCCGAACACAAGGAATCTTGCCCCGGAAAGAGAAATAACCACACCCGCGTGACCTGCAGGCGTCCGGCTGGCCGGCGCCTACAGAGAAACAACCGGCGCCGAGGTTGGCGCCGACAGTGGAACAACAATAAATAATCACTGTGAGGGTTACCCGATGTCAGAACATGCTCAACCCCTGGGCTCGGCCGTTCGTGCGAGCACCGGCAGCGAATCAAGAAAAGTCATCTTCGCCTCGTCTCTGGGGACGGTGTTCGAGTGGTATGACTTTTTCCTCTACGGCGCTCTGGCGGCCGTGATCAGCAAACAGTTCTTTGCCGGGGTCAACGACACCACGGCGTTTATCTTTGCCTTGATGGCCTTCGCGGCAGGCTTTGTGGTGCGGCCGTTCGGCGCGCTGGTGTTTGGTCGCCTGGGTGACATGATCGGGCGCAAGTACACCTTTCTCGTCACCATCATCCTGATGGGCGTGGCGACGTTTTGTGTCGGGCTGCTGCCGACCTACGCCAGCATTGGCATTGCCGCCCCGGTCATCCTGATCGTGCTGCGCATGTTGCAGGGCCTGGCGTTGGGCGGTGAGTACGGCGGCGCAGCCACGTATGTGGCCGAGCACGCGCCGGCGGGCAAACGCGGCCTGCACACCAGCTGGATTCAATCCACCGCCACCCTCGGCCTGCTGCTGTCGCTGCTGGTGGTGCTGGCTTGCCGTTACTTCACCGGCGACCAGTTTGAAGTCTGGGGCTGGCGGATTCCGTTCCTGTTTTCCATCGTGCTGCTGGGCATTTCCACCTGGATCCGCATGAGCCTGCACGAGTCGCCGGCGTTCCTGAAAATGAAAGAGGAAGGCAAGGCCAGCAAGTCCCCGATCCGCGAGTCGTTCGGCAAATGGGAAAACCTCAAGGTGGTGCTGATCGCGCTGTTCAGCATCAACGGTGGGCAAGCGGTGACGTTCTACGCGGCGCAGTTCTATGTGCTGTTCTTCCTCACCCAATTCCTGAAAATGGACCCGGCGCTGGCCAACATGCTGCTGATTATCAGCGTAGTGATCGGCGCGCCGTTTTTTATCCTGTTTGGCTGGCTATCGGACAAAATCGGGCGCAAACCGGTGCTGATGCTCGGTCTGCTGCTGGCGACCGCCCTGTACTTCCCGATCTTCAAGGGCCTGGCGCATTACACCAACCCGGCGATGGACCAGGCCAGCCATCAGGCGCCGATTACCGTGCTGGCCGACCCGGCCACGTGCACCTTCCAGTTCGACCCGGTGGGCAAGGCGCGTTTTGACAGCCCGTGCGACAAGGTCAAGACCTTCCTGGTCAAGCAAGGCCTGCCGTACAGCAGTTCTGCGGCGCCGGCCGGCAGCCCGGTGCAGGTAAGCGTGGGTGACGTGCGCATCGACGGTTACGACGAAGCGGCCCTGCGCGGTGCGGTGACACTCGCCGGCTACCCGACTTCGGCGGATGTGGCACAGGTCAACAAGGTCATGGTGGTGGTGCTGATCGTGGTGCTGATCCTGATCGCGGCCATGTGCTACGGCCCACTGGCAGCGTTGATGGTGGAACTGTTCCCGACGCGTATCCGCTACACCTCGATGTCGCTGCCCTATCACATCGGTAACGGCTGGTTTGGCGGTTTCCTGCCGACTGTGTCATTTGCCCTGGTGGTGTACACCGGCGACATTTTCTATGGCCTGTGGTACCCGGTGGTGGTGACCGGCGTGAGTCTGATTGTGGGGTTGTTCTGCCTCAAGGAAACCCGACATGTGGACATCAATAACAACTGATCTTCACGACGCCTGAGACCCCTTGTGGGAGCGGGCTTGCCCGCAAAGGCGGTGTGCCAGTCGACACATTCGTTGACTGATCCTCCGCTTTTGCGAGCAAGCCCGCTCCCACTTTTGTTTTGTGGCACTCACACACTTTGCTGTACATCCATACAGATAATGGTTGCTCAAATCCCTCTGACTCAGCATCCTGCAAGGCATCAACCCGATCTGATGTGATGACCATGCGGCTGTACCTCTGTGAAAAACCCTCCCAGGCCAAGGATATCGCGGCCGTGCTCGGCGCCAGCCGGCGCGGCGACGGTTGCTGGCTGGGCAATAGGGTCACGGTCACCTGGTGCATCGGCCACCTGCTGGAAACCGCCCCGCCCGACGCCTACGACGCCAAATACAAGCGCTGGGTGCTGGCCGATCTGCCGATCGTCCCGGAAAAATGGAAGATGCAGGTCAAGCCCAAGACCGCCAGCCAGTACAAGGCGGTCAAGCGTTTACTGGGAGAAGCCCAGGACCTGGTGATCGCCACCGACGCCGACCGTGAGGGCGAGATGATCGCCCGGGAGTTGGTCGAGCATTGCCGTTATCGCGGCCCGATCCAGCGGCTATGGCTGTCGGCGCTGGATGACGCCTCCATTCGCAAAGCCCTGGCCGCGCTCAAGCCGGGCGCCGAAACCTTCAGCCTGTACCACTCGGCGCTGGGTCGCTCGCGCGCCGACTGGCTGATCGGCATGAACATGAGCCGTCTGTTTACTTTGCTTGGGCGCCAATCCGGTTATCAAGGCGTGTTGCCGGTGGGCCGGGTGCAAACGCCAACCCTGCGCCTGGTGGTGGACCGCGACCGCAGCATCGCCGACTTTGTGCCGGTGGCTTATTGGGCCATCGATGTCGATCTGCGCCATGAGCGCATGACCTTCACCGCCCAATGGCGCGCCACGGATGATGCGTGTGACGACCAAGGCCGCTGCCTCAACCCGCAGGTGGCCCGCGACGCTGCCGATGCCATGCGCAACGCCGCCACTGCGCGGCTGGTGAAGTTGCGCACCGAGCGCATGCGCGAGGTGGCGCCCCTGCCCTTCGATCTTGGCACCCTGCAGGAAATCTGCTCCAAAAAACTGGGGCTCGGTGCCCAGGAAACCCTGGATATCGCCCAGTCACTCTACGAAACCCACAAGGTCATCACCTACCCGCGCAGTGATTGCGGCTACCTGCCGTTGAGCCAGCACAGCGACGCGCCGAAAATTTTAGCTGCGCTGGGGCGCGCGGACCCGGCAGTGAATGAACTGATGCCGCATATCGATCCCCAGCGTCGTTCACGGGCCTGGAACGACGCCAAGGTCAGCGCGCACCATGGCATCATTCCCACCGGGGCCGGTAAGGATGTGGGGCAGCTCACCGGTAAATACCGTGCGGTCTACACCCTGATCCGCGCACGTTACCTGGCCCAGTTCCTGCCTAATCATGAATACGATCGCACCCAGGCGGATTTCGACTGCGCAGGCCAAGCGCTGCGCGCGGTCGGCAAGGTAGTCATCGAGCCGGGCTGGAAACGCGCGCTGCCCGAAGCGCTGGCCCCGGCAAAGGGGCGCGAGGCGCCCGCGCCGCAAGCCTTGCCGGCGTTGGCGCAGGGCCAGGACTACGCGGTGGCCAAGGTCAATCTCAAAGACCTGTGGACCCAACCGCCCAAACCATTCACCGAAGGCGACCTGATCAAGGCGATGAAAAACGTCGCCAAGTTGGTGGAAGACCCGTTGCTCAAGCAAAAACTCAAGGACACCACCGGCATCGGCACCGAGGCCACCCGCGCCGGAATTATCCAGGGGCTGTTGGACCGTGGTTACCTGATCAAAAACGGTAAGTCACTCTCGGCCACTGCGGCCGCATTCAGCCTGATCGACGCCGTACCTCGAGCCATTGCCGACCCAGGCACCACTGCGATCTGGGAACAGGCGCTGGACATGGTGCAAAGCGGTGAAATGAGCCTGGAAGAATTCGTCGCCAAGCAGGCGGCGTGGATGAGCAAGCAAGTGGCGCGCTGCAATGGTATGCGCATGACCATCACCGGCCCAGCCAGCCCGGCAGGTCGAGGCGCCACGCCATGGAAAAAGAAACGCAAGACGGCGCCACGCAAGACAACGGCCGGTACCAAGCGGGGGAAAAAGCCGATAAATGCCGGCTGAAAGACGAAAAAATCCAGCGAATGACGTTTTTCGACGGGTTTAACGCCGCTTTGGACCTTGCAGCCCCGTAGCCCGTCTAGGATTCTGTAAGGGACCTGCTGACTTCCTAACAACAACACCGGAGTGGCCGCCATGAAAACCGTCGCACAAGTGCTCAAAGCCAAGGACCAGAAGAATCAGGAGGTCCACACCATCAAGTCGCACCAGACGGTGATGGAGGCATTGATCCAGATGGCTGCCAAAAACGTCGGGGCTTTGCCGGTTGTGGACGACGGCAAAGTCGTGGGAGTGATCAGTGAGCGCGATTACGCGCGCAAGTTGATCCTCAAGGGGCGTTCTTCCGCGACCACTGCCGTGAGTGAAATCATGAGTTCGCCGGTGATTACCGTCGATACTCACCAGAGCGTCGAAAAGTGCATGAACATCATGACGGACGGTCACCTGCGCCACCTGCCCGTGGTCGAAGATGGCAAGCTGATCGGCTTGTTGTCCATCGGTGACCTGGTCAAGGAAGCCATTGCCGAGCAGGCTGACTTGATCAAACAACTGGAGCAGTACATCCGCGGCGAATAGGGGACCCCATGCTCGACACGCTGGAACATCAAGAACACCACCTCGATACCCTGCACCGGGCGATGGCTGAGCGGCGCTTTGTGGTGCTGACCGGTGCGGGCATCAGCACGTCGTCGGGCATTCCTGATTATCGCGACAGCGAAGGTGTGCGTCGGGGCAAGGCGCCGATGATGTACCAGGAATTCCTGGCCACGCCGCAAGCGCGGCGCCGCTACTGGGCGCGGGCAATGCTGGGTTGGCCACGGGTGCGGGTGGCGCAGCCGAACAAGGCTCACCTGGCGCTGGCCACGCTGCAACAACGCGAGCGCATCAGCGGGCTGATCACGCAGAACGTCGATACCTTGCATGACCAGGCCGGTAGCCAGGATGTGATCGAGCTGCATGGAAGTCTGCATCGAGTGCTATGCCTGGATTGCCAACAGCGCAGCGAGCGCGATGTGATCCAGCGGGTGATGGAAGATCAGAACCCCTACCTGGCCGGCGTCGATGCCGTGCAAGCGCCCGATGGCGATACGCTGCTCGATCCTGCCTTTGAAGAACGCTTCCAAGTTCCCCACTGCCCGCACTGCAATGGCCAACGGTTGAAGCCCGACGTAGTGTTTTTCGGTGAGAACGTCGCCCAGGCCACAGCGGCCAAAGCAATGGCGGCGGTGCAGCAGGCTGAAGGGCTGCTGGTGGTGGGCTCATCGCTGATGGCCTATTCGGCATTTCGCCTGTGCAAGGCGACGGTGGAGCAAGGCAAGCCGGTGATTGCCATCAACCTGGGCAAGACACGCGGGGATGAGCTGTTGCAGATGAAGATCGAGGCGTCCTGTGAGCGGTTGTTGCCGTTGCTGGTCGAGCGATTGAGCCAGTAACACCGCCACAAACCAACGATGAACAGGGCTGTATGTGGGAGCGGGCTTGCTCGCGAAGGCGGCGCGTCAGTCAAAAGCATTCCGGCTGACCCACTGCTTTCGCGAGCAAGCCCGCTCCCACAGGTTTCCATACTGAGTTGATGACCTCGCCCCCTTCGACCAACCGCACAAAAAATGACGCCCAAGTCACGTTTTTCCGCATTCCCCCGCCCCCACAACGATTTATGTAGTGCTCAAAAAAAATCACTACATAATCGTTGACGTAACCTTTTTACCCTTGCATTATCGAGACGTCTCCCGGATCGGGAGCGTTGGTAACACGTGTTTTGAACAAGCTCGTCTGACCGCCGAGCTGTTTTTCCGGATGTGCACTGCCCACAAGGCAGATTGATGAAACTGACCGGCCCGCAGGGATCGGTACAAGAAGCTAAAACGCTGCTTGTCTTCGCGATGAAACCATTGCGTAGCTGTTTATCAGCAAGACTACATGCATCAGGTTCAAGACCCTGCCCGTATTCGGCAGACAGTCACCGACGCCCGGCTTTCAAGCCGGAGACACTAAGCAGTTTTAACGGAATCAACTGATAGATCGCCAACTGGTCAAGGGGCTTACATTATGAATCTGAACAACCAACCAACTATCGATGAATTGGCTGAGATGTTCGCAGCGCAGAAAGACACACTCGACGACCATATTCTGTGGGTCGAAAAATCGGGTCAAGTCCATATCGACTGCGTGGCGCCCCATACCCTTGAGGAAGAGTTCGATAAAAACAACCGCAACCTGGCGGCGCGCCTGAAAATGTATCGCCGCGGCCAGGGTTATGTTGGCAAGAAAGCGGCTGCCGATCAAAACTTTATCGAGCAGGTATTCGACACACTTAACAATGCCTGGGCATCTTTCAAAGACAGCTCGAACGTTAAAGTAATCGACCGCTATTACTAAGTAATATTCGACAACTAGTGGGCGCTGGCTCGTCGGCGATGGCGGTTTAATATTCAACACTGATGTTGAGTTTTAAATAGCCATCGTCGACGAGCCAGCGCCCACATTTGTTTTGCGTCGTCATCAAAACGATGGGAATCGGCCTTTGGCGGCCTCATCGCGAAAAATATCGAACAAGACCTGCGCAGCTGCCGATAATTCATGGCCCGGCTTGGTCAACACACCAATCGGTCGCTCGATCACCGGATCGCTCAACGTGATGCAATGGGCGCCCGCCTCTTCCATCTGTTTCGCGCACAACGCGGGTACGGCGCTGACGCCAAGGCCATTGGCAACCATCTTGCCCACCGTCGCCAATTGATGACTCTCCAGCGCTACCGGCAATTTCATCTGCAACGCGCCCAGGTGCTCCTCAAGCATCACCCGTACCGTGGAAGGCCGCTGCAGGGTAATGAACGGCTGCTCCAGCAAGGTTTGCCAGTCGATTTCGCTTCGCTGGGCCAACGGGGAATCTCCCGGCACTACCGCAATAAACCGGTCCAGATACAACGGGGTGAACGCCAGAGACGAACCGTCGGACGGCTCGAACGCCACGCCCAGTTCCACCTGACGGTCACGCACCATCTCCAGCACCTGCTCGTTGATCAGGTCATGCACCGTCACGTTCACTTGCGGGTAACGGGCGCGGAATATCTTCAGGATCGGTGGCAGCAAGTTGCCCGCAAACGACGGCATCGCCGCCACGGTGACCCGGCCACGCTGGAGGGTGAAACGCTGGCGCAGCTCGTCCTCGGCATTGTCCCAATCGGCGATCAAGCGACGCGCCAGAGGCAACAACGACTCACCTTCAGGCGTCAGCGCGACATTGCGCGTATTGCGGCTGAACAAGCGCCCGCCTAACCCCTCCTCCAGCCCTTTGATGGTCAGGCTCAGCGCCGATTGAGAGAGGTGCAGGCGTTCGCAAGCAGCGGCGAAACTCAGGCTCTGGGCCACGGCGAGAAAGGCACGCATCTGTTTAACGGTCATAGGAAGCTCCACGCTGCCAGTCGGATGCTGCAAGTGAGGTTGCCGCATGTCTATGCTTGAAGCTCGCGGCTCAAAACCGATTATGCTGTTTTTCAAACCAATCAACCTTAAAAAACAACTTAACAAATCAATCCGTCGGCGCAACACTCGTGTCATTGGCTGGCCCACACACAATAAAAGAGGTGCATATGGCAGGTTTCGATAAACGCGTGGCGTCCTATGAAGAAGCACTGGCAGGCCTGGAAGACGGGATGACCGTGCTCTCCGGTGGTTTTGGCCTGTGCGGCATTCCGGAAAACCTCATTGCCGAGATCAAGCGCAAAGGCACCCGCGACTTGACGGTGGTTTCCAACAACTGCGGCGTCGATGGGTTTGGCCTCGGCGTGCTGTTGGAAGAAAAACAGATCAGCAAAGTGATCGCGTCCTACGTCGGTGAAAACGCCCTGTTCGAGAAGCAACTGCTCAGCGGCGAAATCGAAGTGGTATTGACGCCCCAAGGCACCCTGGCAGAAAAAATGCGCGCAGGCGGTGCTGGCATCCCGGCCTTCTTCACGGCCACCGGCGTCGGCACCCCCGTCGCCGAAGGCAAGGAAACCCGCGAATTCAATGGCCGCCCCTACCTGATGGAAGAGTCCATCACCGGCGACTTCGCCATTGTCAAAGGCTGGAAAGCCGACCATTTCGGCAACGTCATCTATCGCCACACCGCCCAGAACTTCAACCCGCTGGCTGCCACCGCCGGCAAGATCACCGTGGTCGAAGTTGAAGAAATTGTCGAACCGGGCGAGCTGGACCCGGCGCAGATCCACACTCCAGGCATCTACGTCGACCGGATCATCTGCGGCACCTTCGAGAAGCGCATCGAACAGCGCACTGTCCGCAAATAATCCGCCAGCCCAAATAATAAGGAGACAAACAATGGCCCTTACCCGCGAACAAATGGCTCAACGCGTCGCACGTGAAATGCAGGACGGTTTCTACGTCAACCTCGGCATCGGCATTCCGACCCTGGTGGCCAACTACATTCCCGAAGGCATGGAAGTGATGCTGCAGTCGGAAAACGGCCTGCTCGGCATGGGCCCATTTCCTACCGAAGAAACCATCGATGCCGACATGATCAACGCCGGCAAGCAGACCGTGACTGCGCGCATTGGCGCCTCGATCTTCTCCTCCGCCGAGTCCTTCGCGATGATTCGCGGGGGCCACGTCGACCTCACCGTGCTTGGCGCGTTTGAAGTGGACGTACAAGGCAACATCGCCTCGTGGATGATTCCCGGCAAACTGGTCAAAGGCATGGGCGGCGCCATGGACCTGGTGGCCGGTGCAGAAAACATCATCGTGATCATGACCCATGCGTCCAAGGACGGTGAGTCCAAGTTGCTCAGCCAGTGCAGCCTGCCGCTGACCGGCGCCAAGTGCATCAAGCGTGTATTGACGGACCTGGCTTACCTCGAGATCGAAAATGGCGCTTTTGTCCTCAAGGAACGCGCACCTGGCGTCAGCGTTGAAGAGATTGTGAGCAAGACCGCCGGTAAACTGATCGTCCCGGACCACGTTCCAGAAATGCACTTCCAGTGAGGACAGATTCCATGCAAGACGTCGTGATTGTTGCTGCCACCCGCACCGCCGTGGGCAGCTTTCAAGGTTCGCTGGCCAGTATCCCGGCACCGGAACTGGGCGCGGCCGTGATCCGTCGCCTGCTGGAGCAGACCGGCCTGGACCCGGCTCAAGTGGATGAGGTCATCCTCGGCCAGGTACTCACCGCAGGCAGCGGCCAGAACCCTGCGCGCCAGGCCTCGATACTCGCCGGTCTGCCCCACGCCGTGCCGGCCCTGACCCTGAACAAAGTCTGCGGCTCGGGCCTCAAAGCCCTCCACTTGGGCGCCCAGGCCATCCGTTGCGGCGACGCCGACGTGATCATCGCCGGCGGCATGGAGAACATGAGCCTGGCGCCGTACGTATTGCCCGCTACACGCACCGGACTGCGTATGGGCCATGCCAAAATGCTCGACAGCATGATCACCGACGGCCTGTGGGATGCGTTCAACGACTATCACATGGGCATTACCGCCGAGAACCTGGTAGACAAGTACGGCATCAGCCGTGAAGCCCAGGATGCTTTCGCCGCTGCCTCCCAGCAAAAAGCCGCTGCGGCTATTGAAGCCGGTCGGTTTGTTGATGAGATCACCCCGGTCCTGATCCCCCAGCGCAAAGGCGACCCAGTGGCCTTCGCGGTCGATGAACAACCACGCGCCGGCACCACCGCCGAATCCCTGGCCAAGCTCAAACCCGCATTCAAGAAAGACGGCAGCGTCACCGCCGGCAACGCTTCCAGCCTCAACGATGGCGCCGCTGCAGTGTTATTGATGAGCGCCGATAAGGCCAAAGCCCTCGGCCTGCCTGTACTGGCGCGTATCGCCAGCTACGCCAACGCCGGCGTCGACCCCGCGATCATGGGCATCGGCCCGGTGTCGGCCACTCGCCGCTGCCTGGACAAGGCCGGCTGGAGTCTGGGCGACCTGGACCTGATCGAAGCCAACGAAGCCTTTGCCGCGCAATCTTTGGCGGTGGGCAAAGAACTGGAGTGGGACGCTGAGAAGGTCAATGTCAATGGCGGTGCCATCGCCATCGGCCACCCGATCGGTGCCTCGGGTTGCCGCGTGCTGGTGACATTGCTGCATGAAATGATCAAGCGCGACGCCAAGAAAGGCCTGGCGACGCTGTGCATCGGTGGCGGTCAAGGTGTAGCCCTCGCCCTCGAACGCAGCTGATCCAAAGAGCAACAGGAGCAAAGGCTCGGTTCCACGAAAACCGGGCCTTTTCTTTTTTAAGCCGTCCCCATGAAAAACCACCGTCCAACTGTGGGACCTGGCTTGCCTGCGATAGCGGGTCGACCGTTGGCAAATGTGCTGGCTGACCCTGCGCTTTCGCAGGCAAGCCAGCGCCCACAATGATCTCTATTGTTAGTCCGTGCGTGGCACCGCAAACACGGCAGTCGCTCGCGCCACGACATTCTCCCCCACCTGCAAGCTCACCGTGGCAAACGCCATCTGCCGCCCGCGTTTGTGATGCTCCAACCGCACCACAATCCAGTCGCCCACCTGCACCGACCCCAGGTAATCCAACGTCATGCTCGCGGTAATCAACGGCAACGGCGGCTCACTGGAAAACGCCATCGCATAACCCATACCGACATCCGCCAGGGTCGCCAACACCCCGCCATGCACCGTGCCGCGCCCATTCGCGTGGCGGTTATCGGAGCGCAGGCCTATTTCCAGATCCAGGCCTTCGCCCCGGCAATAAGCTGGGCCCAGCAAGTCGAGCAGCGGGCTACTGCGCGGCAGCGAAACAAACCCTTCGGGCACGGCGTAGGCAATCATGGCAAATTCATCCTTGGCGTAAGGTCTGAGGTGTACGCCCCGCCCTCTGCGGAGGCCATCATCATCAGTCACGCAAATCCTGCGCGATGCTTTGCGTAAATCCGCCAGACCCGCTTTAATCGCGGGCAATTTCCCCTGCATATCCAAGGAACAGCAATGCGCCACCTGGACGGCACAACACAACCGCTTCTTTTGATCTTGCTGGCCGCACTGGCCTTGGCCGGCTGTTCGCCCAAGGAGCACTCCCGTGCCACTGTCATCAACGGCGAACAAGGCCGAGCCGGCGCGCAATTGGCTTATGAGCACGAGCTGACCCTGGCGCTGCCCGGCGCCCTGCTTGCACCTCGCATGCAGGCCACCCGCGAGGCCTGTGAGTCGGCACGCTTTGGCGCCTGCAATATTCTGGGCATCACCGAAGATGGCAACGGTGGCGAGATCATCCTGCGCATTGCACCCACCGGCGTGGAGCCGATGGTCGCGCTGGCCGCAGAAGGTGGAACACTCGGCCAGCGCATCACCACCGCCGAAGACCTGGCTGACGCGGTCGCCGATGTGCGCCGTCGCCAGGATCGCCTGCAAGCCCAGCAACAGCGCCTCGATGAGCTGGCCAGGCGCAAGGAGATCAGCGTCAGCGACCTGATCGCTTTAACCAAGGAGCAGGCGGGCGTTGAAAACGAACTGCAGGCACTCGCCCAGGTCGCCGCCGGCCAACAACGCCGCCTTGATACTAACCGCGTGACCCTGAATTTCCGTTCCTCCGACGGCGCGAACCAGCAGTCACGCTTCAGCCGGATCTTCAGCAACCTGGGCGACAACCTGGTGGACGGCACAGCAGATGCACTGGAACGCGCCAGCTATGTACTGCCGTTCGTGATCCTGGCGTTTCCGGTGATGTGGTTGTGGGTCTGGTTATGGCGCCGGTTTGTGGTGGCTGGCAGGCGTACTGCTGCAAACGAGCTTTCTGTGGCGAGCGGGCTTGCCCCGCATTCGGCTGCCAAGCAGCCCCAGAACCAGGCACCGAGTGATGACTGACACACTGCGTTCGGCTTGACAGGGGGCTGCTTCGCAGCCCAACGCGGGGCAAGCCCGCTCGCCACAATAAGCCGCTCGCCACGACACGCCCGCCAGCGATAATCAGCGCTTCATGCAGCGCTGATACCGATCATCCACGCGCTTGGCGAACCACGCGGTTGTCAGGTTGCGAGTGATCTTCGGGCTCTTCAACACGATGCCTGGCAGTATCGCCCGTGGCATTGGCTTGCCGGCCGCTTTATCAGCCAGCGCGTACACGCGTTTGTAGAGGGTGGTCTCCTCAAAGTCCAATTGCTCACCCTTCTCCAACTGGCTGCGGATGGTCGGATTGCGCATGTCCAACTTGGGCCCCAGGGAGCGCACCGCCAACTCAGTGGTGCCCGGCAACAATGAGCCATAGCGAATCAAGTCGCCATCCAACGCCAGCTCGGTGCCAGTAATGCGGCTGACGGCAGCCTGGAACGCAGCGTTGCGGCTGGCGTACCAACCGGCGTTGAAGTCAGCAAAGCGGTACAGCGGCTGGTCATAACTGACCGGGTAGCCCAGCAAGTGGGCGATGCCGAAATACATGCCGCCGCGCCGCGTGAAGACTTCACGGCGAATCGTGCCGTCCACCGTGTAGGGATAACCCCGCGCCTGTTTCTGTGCAAAGTCGATGCTGACTTGCATCGGGCCTGCGGTATGCACCGGGTTGAAACCGCCAAATAAGGTATTACCCAGAGGCACCACGCTGATGAAATCGTCGAAGATTGCGCTCAGGTCCTTCTCCGTGCGTGCAGCACTCAAACGCTCGGCGTAGGACTTACCGGTAGGCGAGCGCAGTTGCAGTGCGCTGCGCACCACAAAGGCTGGCACATGGACCTTGCCGGCACGGCGCAGGATTTCATCCTGGGCGATCTTGCCCATGTTTGGCACCGGCGGGTCGACCTGGTAGGTGGACTCTTGCTCGGTGACTGCCAGCACAGCACAGATATTTTCGGTGCTGGGGTAGATTTTCTGAGTGTCGAAGGCGGTGTAGATGTCTTGTGCCCAGCCACCACGGTCCGGCACCGTCGCCGGCAGCAGGCGCACGATCTGCGCTTTCACCTCGGCCTCGCTACGCTCCGGCTGTTGCGGACTGCGTGAAGTGGAGCAACCGGCCAGCACCAGCAACGTGGTGAAGCACAGGATCAGGCGGCTTGAATACATGGGGCTTCCTTGGATAACGACGGGCCGGGCATTGCGGATATCGACAGGTAAGTCTAACCGGGGTTCGCCGACCTGCCGCACTCGCCAATCGCAAACTAACGTGACAGGATCTGTCATCGACCATTCCTACAAGGAGTTTGAATGCCATGCTCAGTGTGAACTTCCTCGTCACCTGCCTGATCGTCGTGCTGATCCCCGGCACCGGTGTGATCTTTACCGTCTCCACCGGCCTCACCGCCGGCAAGCGCGCCAGCGTATTTGCTGCGCTGGGTTGTACCGCAGGCATCCTGCCCCACTTGCTGGCATCGGTGCTCGGCCTCTCTGCCCTGCTGCACACCAGCGCGTTGGCGTTTGAAGTGCTCAGGTACGCGGGCGTTGCCTACTTGCTCTACCTGGCCTATGCCACCTGGCGTGATCGCTCGGCCTTCGCGATGAATGACGCACCGACTGCAACCACAGCGCGCGGCCTGATGATCCGTGGTTTCCTGTTGAACATCCTCAACCCCAAGCTGACGATTTTCTTCCTGGCCTTTCTGCCCCAGTTCGTTACCCCAGGCAGCATCTCGCCCGCCGTGCAAATGCTGGTACTGAGCGCAGTATTTATGGCGATGACGTTTGCGGTTTTCGTCATCTATGGCTTGTTGGCCAATGGCTTTCGCCGCGCCGTGATCGAATCGCCGCGCGTGCAAAACTGGTTGCGCCGCAGTTTTGCGGCAGCCTTTGCAGGGTTGGGTTTGAACCTGGCATTTGCGCAGCGCTGACAAGGACTACCGAAACGTCCCACGCAACACCCGGATAACCTCTACAGATACCACCTGAAAACCTCGGCAAAGTCCTTCGCCTGATCACACAGTGCGAGGGATTGCAGATGGTTTTTTCCGTTAAAGCCCCAGTTAATGGGGCTGTCTTTTGATCATCGCCACCAACCAACACATTGGCCTTCTGGTACTGGCCGTGATGGATTCAGAGACGCGAGACGTCGAATCCGTTCTCAGCGATTTCAAACGCTGCCTCAATACCTACGAGCTCTGGGCCGAAAGCTACATCAGCTTTTCGGCACTAGATGTCGATCAGGTATTCAAGGTCGGGGATGAGGTGGCACTCGTCGCGCCGATCAACCGCTCCATCCTGCCCAGCTCGGCCGTTGCGGCCTGCAAGCAGGACGGCACCCTGACCCTGGTGCACATGTTCCAGAGTTCTCAATTTGTACCCATCGGCAACACGCCAGTGGTGTTGCAAACCATCGACCCCAACGGTGGCCCCCTGGGCGACCCCATCAAAAAATTTATCGGCCCCAGTGGCATTCTGAAAATCACCGAGTGCGATCGTAACCAGAAGTACCGAGTCAATTTTTACCCCAACGTTTCTAAAGAACACTTCAAGGCCTTATATGCCTCCTATCAGTCGGTCATCACCTCGCTGGAGCACTGGCTGCGCACGGAGTGGCGCGCCACGTTCGGGCCACTGTGGAATAAATACTCCGAAGCAAACTTCCTCAAACGCTACCTCTTACTGCACCAGGCCTACGCCAAAGGGTTTGGCGATGCACTTGGCTCGCTCTGGGACACGCTCAAACTGCTGTTTGAGTGGCTTACCCACCCACTGAAATATGCCGAACAGCTGCTGCACTACCTGACCCAGGCCGAGTTCGGAAAGCTGCTGAATGTCAGCGCCGAAATGCTCGCGAAAGGTTTGCTGGTACTCAGTGATGAGCCTCTGCTGTTCATCTACCTGGCGGCAATGGTCAGTTGGATGCGGATGATGCCGCCGCCACTCATGAATGAGTTGCTGGGCTCGATCAGCCTTGAAGTGCTGATCAACGTGTTGCTGTGCCTTGCCACTGCCGGGATGGGCCTGGTGATACGCCTTGGCAACAAGGTGATGGGCAGCATCAAGTCTCATCGTGCGCGCCGGTGGCTGGAGCACATGGCCAAGCAGTTCGGAAAATCTCAGTTGGGTGAGCATGTTGAGGCGGCCAAGCCGATATTGCTCGGTAGCCCGGCAATCCAGATTCAGACGGTGCCAGTTGCGCCGTTAAAAGCTGGAGACAACCTGATTACGAACGCGGTGTCGATGGTTCGCAGCAAGACGCAGAAGACGGTGCTCGTGCGGCAAGAGTATGTCGATGATGTGCCTGTTGCTGCGAAAAATCCGCAGGGAGATGCAGCGGCGCCTGCGGACAAGACCGCCACCCATGGCTGCCCGGTGTCGATGGTTACCGGGGAAGAATTGCTGACGCTTACGGATGGTGTGCTGGACGGGATTTTGCCGTTTGAGTGGACGCGGTTGTATCGCACCAGTGCGGTGGAAGTGGATTGTGGGTTGGGGTTTGGTTGGAGTCACTCGCTGGCGCAGCGGCTGGTGGTGACGGGTGATTCGGTGGTTTGGACGGATCATGAGAATCGGTCGACTGCCCTGCCCTTGCCTACTGCCGCTCGACCGGCGATCACCAACAGCTTGGCCGAAGCGGCGATCTATTTGGGGGCTCTGCCCGATGAGTTGGTGCTGGCGCAGGCGTCGCGTTTCTACCATTTCCGCGACGGTGTGCTGACGGCGATCAGCGATGCGTATGACAACCGACTGCGGATTTCTCGTGATCGTTTGGGGCGGATTGAGCGGCTGGATAACGGCGCGGGTCGGTCGCTGTTTTTGCGCTATGAACTCGGTCGCATTGTGGCGGTTGACTATCAGGTTCATCGCGCCAAAGGCCGTGAGCCGTATGTGTGGGTGACGGAGCAGAACGTCGT